>Ga0160427_10000220_pt1 | contig 37861 bp, 39 predicted proteins | sample SolpanmetagenomL_FD_108194 | JGI IMG/M metagenome (GOLD analysis project Ga0160427, IMG submission 108194) | Solar panel surface microbial communities from Lawrence Berkeley National Laboratory, California, USA - L | ecosystem: Engineered > Built environment > Solar panel > Unclassified ...
GGAGCGCCAGCAGAGCGGTTAGCACGAGATACATCATGCCAATCATCTTCTGCCGCGGTGTTTCTTTTCCGCCTGCCATCTGCTAGAGATATTGCTAAATTGTGGTAGAATAAGCGATTACTAGTATTAGTTCGCTTAGCTGGCAGAGCCGGCACGCATAGCGTTCAGCATATTGCCGTACACCCGGTTGAGCGAGGTGAGGTTGCCGGTAAGGGCAGCCACTTGACCCTGCATGTTCTCAGTGTCTTTGCCAGCCTGTACCATGTTCTCCATGGCTTTGCCCAGCGTACCATAAAACTGATTCATCGACTTGAGGTGCGTGTTTGCATCCTGCAACTCCATCTCGTACACTGCGTTCAGCGCGCCCAGGTTTTTGGTTACGTTCTGCACTTGCAGGTGGTATTCTTTGGCATCGCCCGTAGCATTCGAAAGCGACGTAATGGCATCTACCGTATTAGCATAAGCCTTGTTGATGCCGTCGAGCGACTGAGCAGCCGTGCGTACTTTCTTAGTGTACTCTTCCGTCACGTTGGTAGCTTCGCCAAGCTGGCCCAACTGCGCAGTAGTAGCACTCAGACGATTCAGCCCCTGGCCGAGGTTGGTGAGGGCTTCGGGCGTTACGTTGGCATTTTTCAGCATATCGTCCAGCTTGCCGGTCAGACCATTGGGAGCCGGCGTTTTATCGCGGAAGCGGTTATCGTTGGTCGAAGGGTCGTAGCCTTCGCTCAACTCGGGGTATACCAGTGCCCAGTCGGTTTCAGCCTGGTGGGGCTGGAATGCGCTTAGGAAAAAGATAACTGCCTCAGTACCCAGGCCTACCATCAGCATGACGTCGGCGCCTTTCCAGTGCAGGATTTTAAACAACGCACCGATAATAACTACTGCTGCACCAATGCCATACACTTTCGGCATTACATCGTCGTAGAGGAAATTTTTCTTAACAGCCATGTCGAGTTGAAGCTATTTAGCTTAGTTTAGAGAAAGAGAAAAGGATGAATTGGACTGCGGGCAAGGTTAGTTCAGGCGACGGTTGGTGCCCATACCGATTTGAATCATGGAGCAACGGAAACCGATATAAGAGCGGGCCGAATCCTGGTATTCAAAGTTGCGGGTACCGGTTTCTAAGAAATACTGGATGTCTTTCCACGACCCACCGCGTACTACTTTGCGGGGCTCGTTATCGTCGGGGTTAGTGGGGTTCAAGTCCCATACTACCGGCACGGAAGCCTCCATGTAGGCATCATCACACCACTCCGACACGTTGCCGGCCATATCGTAAAGGCCGAAATCATTGGGGAAGTACGAGCCTACTTCCGAAGTGTAAGCGTAGCCGTCGGAAGCATAGTCGCCACGGCCCGGCTTGAAGTTAGCTAGCATGCAGCCTTTCGTATTACGAACGTAAGGGCCGCCCCAGGGGAACGTAGCGCCTTCGCGGCCACCGCGAGCGGCGTATTCCCACTCTGCCTCTGAAGGCAGACGGAAGTTTGGGTAAGGCGCCTCGCCCGTTTCCTCGTTGGTCGTGTTCTTGAGTTTGGTGCGCCAGTTGCAGAAGTAGCGGGCAGCAAACCAGTCGACACCCACTACCGGGTAGTCATCAAAGGCTGGGTGCGAGTAATAATATTCCAGCAGAGGGTCACCCATGTGATAGGTGAAGTCACGTACCCATACGGTAGTATCGGGATACAGCTCAGTTTTGATATAGTCTTCACCGAGTGCCTCTACCGAGTCCTGCATAATCGCATTCACGAACTGCCGGTATTCATTATTGGTAATTTCGGTTTCATCCATGTAAAAGCCGGCGATAGTCACCTGCTTGTTCATGTTTACCATTGAGGCCGCAATGTCTTGGTCAGTCTGGCCCATGTGGAACGTTCCCCCGGGGCAGGGCACCATGCCAAATGGTACTTCCTGTGGATTAAAGATGGGCCGGTCATCGGTCCCTACCAAGTCGCCCTGGTAGTTCTTGGTAAAGCAGCCACCTAGAAGTACCCCTGATAAGGCTAATAGGGGTAATACCAGAAATTTTTTCATAATAGGGAGAAAGAACTAATTTATAATCAGGCTGCGATTAGGGCAAGTTTTGTAATTACTGGCAAATCTACGCTATTTCGAATGCCTGCGCAATATGCAACGTAGGCACGAAGCTCCTTATTCGTTGAGCGAAGGTAAAAACTCGCTCAACGCCCAAAAAATCCTATTTAAGCACACAAAAAGCTTGTTAAAAGCTAACCGCTGATACAAGGGGTTTAAACTACTGAACAAGCTAAGCTAGAAGCTATAGCGGGGGGTGCGCACTGCCGGGCGTGTGAGCAGAACGGCTTTGGGCAGACGAATCGAAAATAATATTTCGTGAGAGCTGAAAGCGCGGGCGGCCTGGTTGAAGGCAATAAAGTCGAAGGCGTAGCCAATGCGGTAGCGATTGTCGGCCCCGAAGCCATAGCCGAGCAGGCCGGATATTGACTCGTCGTAGCGGTAGTTAAGGCCCGCCCAGAACTGGTCGTTCAGCGTGGCCCGTATCCCACCCTCAAACGAGTAGTTGTGCTGATTGTCGTACTTGGTTTTTGTATCGTAGCTACCTGGCAGCACGGCTTTTACGAGCGCCATTGGCGTAACCGTAACGCTGGGCGAAGCCTCAATATTGTAGCCCGTAGTTAGGTACGCGTGGTTTTCGCCCAGGTACTGACTACCGATGCCTACCGTGCCGTTGCTTTTGAAGGTGTATTCGGAGCGTAGCAGGTTGTTCAAGCTCAAGCCGGCGTAGAACTTAGGGGCTTCGTACCAAATACCGGCACCGGCGTCAAACTTGGAGTCCGAGGAGTTGGCAGGAATCGACGAGTCGTTGGGGTCAATCGCCCGGTATGTGCCTTTGCCAATGTAAGTGTAGAGACCTTGCACGCCGATGCCCAGCATACCATTTCCTAGCTTGATGTGCTGCGAATAGGAAAGCGCGGCGTTGGTCATCTTCGTCGCTCCCGCCTGGTCGTAGTACACTACCAAGCCCACCCCACCGCTCAAGGGCAAAATAGGAATAGAGGCCGAGACCATGCCGGTGCGGGGAGAGCCATTATCGTCGCCCAGCGAATTGCCCAGATTCAAGTATTGGTAGCGCCCGATAACGTTGACTTCCGTTTGGCCTTTGATGCCCGCGTAGGCCGGGTTCAGGTACAGGCCGTTTAGGCCATAGTGCGTGAACTGCGGCTGCTGCTGAGCCAGCGCCGGAACAGTTGCTGCTACCAGCAGCGCAGCAAGTAAAATTCCTTTCATGGAAACTACGAAGAAAGGGAGCTAAAAGAGAGATAGAGGACGGCAGAGAATACCAACAACCTACGTTCAAATGTAACTACTAATTACCTGCTTGCCGCTACGGCTTCCTAAAAAGAACCGACCGGCTGAACGCTGCAATCGCCCACTCGCCGGCTAACCGTTTTGAGACGGTTAGCCGGCACTACCCTTCTCTGTGCTTACCCCCGACTGCGCGGCGTGCAGTCGAATATAGGCCTCAATGGCGCCCGTCATGGACGGGGCATTGGGCATAGGAGCCTCAATATCAAGGATTAGGTTAGCATCGCGCACAGCTTTGGCCGTAGTAGGGCCAAAGGCGGCTATACGCGTACCACCCTGCGTGAAATCGGGGAAGTTGACGAATAGCGAACTGATACCGGAGGGGCTGAAAAACGCCAAGCAGTCGTACTTAACGTCCGACAAATCAGAGAGGTCGCTGGCAACAGTGCGGTATATGACAGCCTCGGTAAACTTAAGGTTGTTGGCCCGCATAAATTCGGGCAGGTCGTCTTTGCGAATATCAGAGCAAGGATAGAGAAATTTCTCGCCTTTGTGCTTCTTGATAACTTCAAACAGGTCAGCAGCCGTGCGCAGGCCCACAAAGAGCTTGCGTTTGCGCAGCACAATATATTTTTGCAGGTAGTTGGCCGTTTGTTCCGAAATGCAGAAGTACTTCATTTCGGCTGGCATCTCCAGCTTGGCTTCCTGGCAAATGCGGAAGAAGTGGTCGACGGCGTTGCGGCTGGTGAAGATGACGGCCGTGTGCTCCGCAATGTTGACTTTGTCCTTGCGGAAATCTTTATACGGAACGCCCTGCACGTCGATAAACTCCCGAAAATCAACGCGAATACCATACTTTTCGGCCAGGATGGAATAGGGCGAAACGTCGTTGGTAGGCTTGGGCTGGGTAACCAGGATGCTACGAATGGGCTGGGCGTGCCGGTCCAGACCCGGCTGTACTGCGCTCTCGGCCATAGAGAAAGGAAAAGGGTAGTGCTAGAACTATAGAAGAAATGCGTACCTTGACTAGTGCATTTTGCTAGCTAGGTAGAATACGTAAACACAATGAGTTTCAATAATACGGCCAGAGGCAGTACTTCGGTAGCACAAAGGTAAGCGAACAAATGAAGATTAAGCAGTGGCGTATGCTGGTGCAGCGTACGGGCCACGCGTAGTACGGTGCCGGTGAGCAAAAGCAGCACACAGCCATTGGCCAGCCAAACAACACCGGGCCAGCGCACGTTCAGCCCCAGGTAGAGCAGCAACACGAGCGGCACGAGCAGCCCAAGCAGCAGCGTGGTCCGCAAGAACTCGCGATAGTGCAAATTAACCAGCGAGCGCAGGTCGAAGATGTAGCTTAGCAATTCAACCAGCAGGTACTTGCCGATTACGAAGGCCAAGATGAGCCCAGTGTAAAGTAACAGGCGGGCCATAATAGCCGACTCGGGCACTTTAAGCACGCGCTGAAGCAGCGGCAGACTGCTTAGGTCAGTATGCAGGGCCGTGAGCAGCAGCGAAAGCGAGAGCGAGAAAAGCAGTATCAGCGCAATGTTGAGCCAAGTGAAGGCCGGCCGCGTAAGGAAGCTCTGCGAATCAATGTCGCTGCTGAAGAACTCCTCGACCTGGAGAATGCGGGCCATACCGGCCGGATAGGCGCTGCGCACTACGCCATAGAGAAGACCAAGCACCAGTAGCGTCAGAAGCAGCACATTTTCGCCTTGCACGGGCGGCACCCGCAGTAGCACCAGCGGCGAGCCGGCCAGAGCCGCAGGGACCACGGCGGTGGGCCGGATAGGCAGCGTCAGCTCAGCGCTGAAGGAGGCTAGGGCCGGATAGCCATCGGGCTGCCATACGGCCAGTAGATGCAGTTGCCCGGCCTGCGCCGCTGCATCTGTCCGGCTCAAGTCAACCGCATACCGACCGGCTGACGGGGCCGTGAATATCAGCTGATTGTCTAGAAATAAGCTGAGGCCCGGCGCGGCAGTAAAGGACAGCTGAAAGGGCTGCCGGGGCAGCAGGCGCACCCACTGGTAGTAGGCGTGGGCAGGCGCGTGGTAGCCGGGCAGGTAAAGAATGAGCCGGTTGCCAAGGGCATCGTGCAGTAGCCAGTCATCGGCCGACAGGCCAGGGCGGGCGGGTGGAGGCAGCGGCCGGTACTCGGCCGCCCCGGCAGGGTAAAAGCCTCCGCTCAGGCTGACCAACAGCAGGAAACTGGCCAGTAGCCGACCCACGCAGCGACGGTAATGAAGCAGACAACCCGTAGCCAAGGCACGAAGGAGATAGGTCAGGAGGAAGCGGCAACCTGCCGGCGAGCGGCACGGCTTTGGTACACGCCTAAAAACACGCTGAGCAAGACGGAGAAAACTACCAAGATGCCAATAAGCGGTAGGTTGCCGAGAAAGTAAAAGTTGATAACGAATAGGATAACAACAATATTGAGCAGGCCCAGCAGCAAGACGGTACTAATCTGCGAGAAGCCCATCGCCATAATGCGGTGGTGCACGTGGTTCTTATCGGGTGAAAAGGGCGAGTGGCCGGCCGCCATACGCAGGATGAATACGCGCAGGGTATCGAACAGGGGCACGAACAGCACGCCCAGCGTTACGGCCGGGGCCACGTTACCGAAAGGCTGCCCCGTGCGCCCCCCCAACTCAATGAACTCAATGGCCAGGATGGAAACGATAAAGCCGCAGACCAACGAACCCGTATCACCCATGAATACGCTGGCTTTGTGAAAGTTATAGCGCAAAAAACCCAGCATGCCGCCCATCAGGCAGGCCGCTACGAAGGCGTAGTTGCTGAACGCCGCCCCGCCGTAGCGGTAGAAATAATAGCCAAACGTGCCCGTGAGGATGAGTACAATGGTGCCCGCCAGCCCGTCGAGCCCATCAATGAGGTTGATGGCGTTAGTGACGCCCACAATCATAACGAAGGTGAAGGCGTAGCTCACGCCCACAGGTAAAATATAAATGCCTAGAATACCCTGAAAGCTGGTGACCCGGACATCAGCCATTATCATTACCACACCCGTGGCTAGGAGCTGGCCGACAAATTTCTTAGCCACCGAGATAGTTACTAAGTCATCTTTCAGGCCCACGAAGAAGAGGATGATGCAGCCAGCCAGCAGCTCTTTTACGCCATTGGTGAGGGGCGCAAAGATGGTGAGCGCCGACATGAAGCCCGCAAACACGGCTACTCCACCCAGCCGAGGCGTGAGAGATTGGTGCACGGTACGGCCATTGGGCGCATCAAGCAGGTTTTTGAGGTGAGCGATGTGCACAATGGATGGCACCGCAAACATGGCGACCAACAAGGCCCACAAACCGGCTAATCCCAGATAAATACTAAAATGATTCATGAATAGCGAAAGCGCGGCGCGGGCCGCTTAAGCAAAAAGAACTAGCTGTGTAGCACGCCCGACCGGCCGGCCAGCAAGTCGAGCCGGCTCAGGTTGGCAGCGACAATGGCATCGGGCACGAACACAAATTTCTTATCAAAAATCTTCGGGCCCTGGTAGTAGCTCACCCAATACTGGTTGGTGAGGTGAAAAACGGCCGGGTCAATCAGCTCGACCGGGGTGGCCGAGTGGGGTGCTACCGCCGCAAAGTGGTAGCGGAGCGTGGAGGTACGCACGGCTTCGCCAGTAGGCTGCGTGCCGTAGCCATCGGAGCTAATAAGGACGTTTTCGAGCCCGAAATCGTTATTATTGAGCAGGTAAACCGTCCAGGTAGCTGGGCCGTCGGTGCCAAGAGTCGTCTCTTCGTCGGGCACAATCGCAATGGATACCCCTTCTACCGGGTCAAATGGAATATCGTGCTTCATAATTCATCAGAGGTAGGGAAACAAAGGACGAAAAAGCGGCTGAACTAAGCTGGGGATACTTGAGCGTCGAACTGCCGTAGTAACTCGGTCAGTAGGCGTTCCTGCACTTCGGCTACGGGCACCGCATAGCCTAGCTCGGCTTGCAGCGATGTGACGGCTTTATCGGTGATACCGCAGGGAACGATGTAGCTGAAATAGCGTAGGTCGGTGGTTATGTTGAGGGCTAGGCCGTGGAGCGTGACCCAGCGACTGCACCGCACGCCCAAGGCGCAGATTTTGCGCGGGTTGGCGGCGTCGGCTTCCCAGTCGAGCCACACGCCGGTGAGGCCGGCGATGCGGCCCGCCCGCAGGCCATAGGTAGCCAGGGTTTGGATAACGGCCTCCTCCAAGGCCCGCAGGTACCAATGGATGTCGGGCCGAAAGTTTTCGAGGTCGAGCAGCGGGTAGACTACGAGCTGGCCGGGGCCGTGAAAAGTGATATCGCCGCCGCGATTGATGCGGTGAAAGGTAGCGCCGTGGGCAGCCAGGGCCACTTCATCGAGGAGCAGGTGCTCGGGCTTGCCACTTTTACCCAGCGTATAGGTGGGCGGATGCTGGCAAAAAAGCAGATGATTGGGGGTAGGCTGCGGGTCTTGCCCTGCGGCTTCAGCCTGCCGGTTTTGCGCCTTGATGGCGAGAGTATCGGCCAGGAGCTGCTCCTGCAACTCCCAGGTAGGCACGTAGGGCACCAAGCCCAGGCGCTGCACCTGAACAGTGCGCTGGCCAGCCGGGGCCACCGCAGCCGAAGCTTCGGCTGCCAGAGCGGGAGGAGCAGCGCAGGCCGAATAGATATCCATGGCGAAAAGGCAGAAAAAGAAAGGCTGGTTGAGCAAAGTTACTTCGCCCCAACTAGTTTAGCTTGCGCCCCGGGCAGCCGACTGCCGGCCAGCCATAGGTATGCTCTTCGCTATTCGCTAGCTATCAAACAAGCAATCAGTATTTTATGTTAAGCCAGGGGCATGCCTTAGGCCAAGCGGGCGAAGCGGCAGCGGCCGACGTTTACCGGCAAGCGGGCTACGAAGTGCTGGCCCAGGGCTACCGCCACGGCCGGGCCGAGGTGGACCTCATCGTGCGCCAGGGCACGGCGCTGCTGGTATTCGTAGAAGTTAAAACCCGCTCAAGCGGGCAATACGGCCCGCCCGAAACGTTTGTATCGGCTCGCAAAAAGGCGCTTTTTCGGTTGGCTGCCAATCATTTGCAGGAAGAGATGGACTGGCGCGGCGATATTCGATTCGATATCGTAGCCCTTACGCAGCGCAGCCACGGCTTTCGGGTCGAGCTGTTTGAAGATGCCTTTTACTGAGGGCCAGCGGGCGCTGAGGTGCCGGTAGCAGCCGGGGCACCGGGCGGCGTGGGCGACACAGCGGGCGGCGTAGCGACTGGGTGGTAGCCGGGGCGGCGGTCCTGGGCTTTGCGCACGGGTGGGCGCGGGGCGGGCACGCTGTGGCTGCCGGGGCGGCGGGCATCTTTCACGGGCGTGGCATCGGGGTCGGCCTCACCGCGCTTGTCGAGGTTTTTTTCCTTGTCGAAGATGACCGAGCCGCCGTGGCTGTACTCGCGGACGAGTTCGGGCTCCTCTACCTCGGGCTCGTAGCCGCTGTCGCCGTACTGGTACACGTAGTGGCGGTAGTTCTTGTAGTCCCAGTAGTTGGTCCACTCCCCTACCCGGCGGCCGTTTTCAAACTGCCCGCTCCACTCGCGCTGGCCATCATTGCGATATTTCACGTAATCGCCTTCCAGCTTACCGTTTACGTAGGGCACCACTTCCTTGAGCATCGTATTGCCAGCGTCGTAATAGCTGATGTTGGCATCGCGCGGGAAGCCCATTTCATAGTGTACTTTAGAAATGAGGTTGCCCTTCACATCAAATTTCTCCCAGCGCAGGTGACGGGTGCTGTTGGCATAGTAGCCGGTTTCGAGCACCTTGTTATTCTGCATCTTTTTGTACGGGCCATGCAGCACCTTATCGGTGGCCGGGTCGAGCGGGCCCACGGCTTTGTAGATGCTGTGCTTTTTGGGGCTGTAGTAGTAGCGCGCCGGAGCCATGGGGTCGGGCTGCTTGAAGGTCTTAAGGTAGTAAAAAACTGCTACTACCTGGTTGCGGCCCTTACCGCCCGCCTTCACGTAGGCTTTTTTGATGCGCTCACCCAGAAAGATTTTTTTCTTCGTGGGCTTTTTGCGCTGCGTGGCCTTTTCCTGGTCCTTAGCAGCGCGCTCTTCCTCTTTGGTGAGCACAGCTTTGCGGCCGGCAATGCTCAGCTTGGGCGCTCCCTTGCGGGTCGTGGTGGTGAGGGTGTCGCCGGGAGTGGCGATAGCCGTGAAGCCGGTTTCCCCGGTTCGGGAATTGAACGACACCGTTTTGCGGGTGCAGCCCACCACGGCCAGCAGCCCCAGCAAGCTCACCAGCCCCAAGCGAAAACGAAGCAATGACATGAAAGACAGTATAGTTTATCCGGCAGCCCAACGCAAATTTATTTACTTTTGGTGCCCGACTCTCTCTAAGAAGCAATTGACGGGGAGCAAGAAGCAGGCAGCGAGCATTAGTTATTGCGCAGGATTCAGGGTAACAGTGTCGCCGGCTACCAGTAGGCTCAGGGTAAAACCCTGGCCACCAATGGGCTTGCCCACCGGCCGGTCGGCGTAAGTAGTGGCCGTGAGGTGGCGGCCATCCACGAGCACCACCACCTCATCGCCAAATACTTCGGGCGGCTGGCCGGGCCGAAATAGGATGCCCGTTTCCTCACTCAGGCCCAGGCCCAGCAGGTGCGGGTAGGCCAGCACGGCGTGCAGCAGGCGCGGGTAGCGGGCGCGCTCCACAAAGTGCTGGTCGATGAGCAGATTGGGCAAGATGCCCAAGCCCGGAATCACCTCAATGCCACCGGCCAGCAGGCTGCGCCAGCCCCGCCCGGCCACGAGCATCTGGCTGCCCAGGGCTGAGGCGCCAGCGCTGGTACCGGCCAGCACAAAGCCGGCCTCGTGCTGGCAGCGGCGCCGCAACACCTCTAAAAACTCGGTGCCCAGCAGCCGCTCGGTCAGACGCTCTTGGTCACCACCGGTAAGAAATACGAGCGTAGCCGCTCGCAGGCGGGCCAGTGTGGCAGGCGCATCGGCGGGGTGGTCCTCATCCACTTGCAGGTGGCCTACGTGCGGGCAGCCTAGCTTGTGCAGCACGCGGGCGTAGGCGGCGTGGGTACGGGCCGGGTCGTGGGCGGTGGCCGTAGTTAGGATTTCGATGGCGGCCGTGCGGCTGGGCAGCAGCCCGGCCAGCAGCGCCAGCGTGGGGTCGTCGTAGCCGCCGCCCAGCACCACAATGGTGCCCTGGGGCGTGGCGGCAGCGGCAGACGGGGGAATAGCAGTAAGCAAAACGACAAACGAAAGGGGGATACGGCACGAAGTACGCCAAAAATGCCGGCCGGGCTGCCAACCCAGGCCCGGTTCGGACGTAATTTTGCCCGTCACCCCCATTTTGCCTAGCGAAACAACCACCTCTTTTCTGCCTTGCCTATGACTGCGCCCGAAACCGTGGACCACATCACGACACTCATTCAGGAGGGCGAGTTTTTCAAGCTTAAGAAGCTTTTGCGAGGCTTTCAGGCCAGCGAACTGGTGGAGTTGATTGAGAATGAGGAGGAGCGCGAGCAGCTCATCATCTTCCGGCTGCTGCCCCTGGAGCTGGCTACCGCCGTGTTTGAGTACCTCGACCTGGAGGTGCAGCGTCATTTTCTCGAAAACCTGGCGCAGGATAAAGTCACCGACATTCTCAACGAGATGTCGCCGGATGACCGCACGGCCCTGCTCGAATTTTTGCCGGCCAACTTCGTGGCCGAGCTGGTGCAGAACCTTTCGGAGCCCGAGCGCCGCGTCACGCTGCAATTGCTGGGCTACCCCGAGTACTCGGTGGGCCGCCTCATGACGCCCGACTACATTGCCATTCGCGAGAACTGGACGGTGCAGCAGGTGCTCGAATTCGTGCGCCAGCACGGCGGGCAATCCGAAACGCTCAACATGCTCTACGTGACCGATGCGCGGGGCAAGCTCATCGATGACATTCGCATCCGTGAGTTTCTGCTGGCCGCGCCCACCACGCGCGTGCGCGACCTCATGGACCACCGCTTTGTGCAGCTCACGGCGGCCCAGGACCAGGAGGAGGCCATCGACGTGTTTCGGCGCAACGACCGCGTGGCCCTGCCCGTGGTGAGCCCCGACCAGGGTATTTTGCTCGGCATCGTAACACTCGATGACATCCTCAACATCCGGGAGGAAGAGGATACCGAGGACATTCAGAAGTTTGGTGGCTCCGAAGCACTCGACGAGCCCTACCTCACCATTCCGCTGCTTCAACTCGTGCAAAAGCGCGCCGGCTGGCTGGTAGTGCTGTTTCTGGGTGAGCTACTGACGGCTTCAGCCATGCAGTTTTTTGAGGGTGAGCTGCAAAAGGCCATCGTGCTGGTGCAGTTTATTCCGCTCATCATCAGCTCAGGCGGCAACTCGGGCTCGCAGGCCACCTCGCTCATCATTCGGGCGATGGCGCTGGGCGAGTTCACCCTCGGTGAGTGGTGGCGGGTGCTGCGACGCGAGCTGGCGGGCGGCCTCATGCTGGGCGTCATCTTGGGCATAGTAGGCTTTAGCCGCATCGCCATCTGGCAGAGCATCACGCCTATTTACGGGCCGCACTGGCTCATGGTAGCCCTCACGGTGGGCGTGGCCCTGGTAGGTATCGTGCTGTGGGGCAGCATCGCAGGCTCCATGCTGCCGCTGATATTGCGGCGCCTGGGCCTGGACCCGGCCACCTCGTCGGCGCCCTTCGTGGCTACGCTCGTGGACGTGACAGGACTCATTATCTACTTCACGGTGGCGCTGGTGATGCTGCGCGGCACGCTACTATAGCGCTTACCCATCCGACAAACCACGTAGAAATACCTGTTTTATAAACCACGTAGAAATACGCTTAAGCCCGTCCTTAATCTGCCGTCCCTTTGTGGACGTAAACCACGGCTTTTTTGGTAGAAGGTCAATAAGTGAAAGCCCCTGTGCTACTGCAGAGGGGTTTTTTATTTTCTATACGGGCGCTGATAGCGCGCAGTACCGCCGCTGCCTCAACGGCCCTTTCCTTGCCAAAAAGCTCTTAACTCAACTCCTTTAATTTTCCCTTCACTTTCTCCCTAACTTGCTAATGGAACTACAGCCGCCCCCCTCTCTCATTAATCAACAGCAATTTAATGCCTACTCGGCCGCGTGGGTCAATGCTGTTCGACACGGCGATAGCTTACCCGCCATCTTTCAGCAGCCCGGCCAGCCCAACAAGTCGTCCTTCGTCCGGTTTCCGCTCCAGGATATTGTGTGGCTAGTTTCGACGGTAGGCAGCCAGCGCATCAAGGTACAATTTCTGCTCAAGCCCGATGAGGGCCCCGATGCCGACCCGCTGCGCCCCCGCTTTACTGTTGCCCTTTTCAGCACCGACGCGCAGGATGGGCGCATTTCGGCCTACTACCTGGGCAACAACCGGGCCCCCGAGCCAACTGCCCACAACGAGCTGCTTAAGCCTGAGAACAGTGACCTAGGCCTTTCCCTGAATATGACCGCGCTGGCCAGCATCGGCGGCCAGCTGCCCCACGGCTTGGCCGGCGTGTGGCTCAAAAACTGGCTGAAGTCCGACCTAGTGGTAACGCCCGACCTGTTTACGACCAGCTACGGCCCGCTCCAAGGCTATGTATTTGACTTGGACGATTTTATGGACCCCCTGTTCTATTCCCAAAGCTTCTTCAATAATCCTGAAGACGCTGCTAACTACGAGCTGCGCGTGGGCTTTGGCCTGCACGAATTTTATCCCGCCTTTCCGGAAGGCACGGCCAGCAAGAAGACCTTTGGCCTGCTCTTGCGCATCTACCAGAAAGAAACCCAGCAGCTCGCCGTGGCGCTCGTCCAAGATGGCAGCAGCGACCCCTTCTACGACCTGTCTACGACCAGCCCGCCCGGCTTCTAGCGTAGGGAGCCCTACTAAAGACATCTTCTGCTTAGCTCATGCCTACCCCTATACCGCTTACGCTACCTGCCATTCTATCTTACCTAACTGTAGGAGTGTCAGTGGTGGCTGGTATGATGGGTTTGGCCAGCTTTCGGCGTCTGTCTACTCAACTTCGCTACCTGGCGGCGCTCACCATTTTTGAGCTTCCCCTGGAGGTAGCCGCTCTAGCAATAACATTAGTGCATGGGAATAATTTATTTCTCATGCCCCTATACACCATTGGGGAGCTTACGCTGTTAGCCCTGCTTTACCAACGCACGCTCCAGTTGCACACCTTTGCGCGGGTAGCCCCCTGGGCAGTAGGAGGCTTTGCGGTGTATGCCTTAGTCGATAGCCTAGTGTTAGGAGTGAGTTGGTACCGGCCGGGCCAGCAAATAGTACAGTCGCTGCTAATACTGGTTATGGTTGGGCTTTATTTCTGGAAGTTACTGAGTGAGTTACAGGTGCGGTACCTGGCGAAGGAGCCCATGTTTTGGGTTTCGACCGGGCTGCTGGTTTATTTTTTGGGTTATCTGCAAATAGCCTTGTTCAGCAACTACCTGCTCCAGCACTATTCCTTGCAGTTCAATCGAAATGTGTGGGCGGTGCATACCTTGCTGAGCATTGTGTTGCACTCGTGCTACTGCGTAGCTCTATGGATGCGCCCCCAGAAATAGCTTTCGGCCAGCTTTTGATAGGCGGCATCAGCTTTATGCTGCTTTCGGCAGTAGCGCTGGTGCTGTTTATCGTGGCCTACCAGAAGCGGCTGTTGCAGCAGCAGCTGCAATTGCGGGTGGCGGAGGCCGAGTATCAGCAGCAGCTGCTCTCGGCCGTCATTGAGGCGCAGGAGCATGAGCGTGAGCGCATTGGCCGCGACCTGCACGACGGCATCGGCTCGACACTGGCCACGGCCAAGCTGCTGGTGGGCCGCCTGGAAACTACCTCGGCCGAGGAAGCCGCCAACCTCACAAGCATGATTAAGGAGATTCTGGGCAATGCCGTGCACGACGTGCGTGGCCTATCGCACAGCCTTTACCCAGCCGTGCTCGACCGCTTTGGCCTGGCCGAGGCGCTTCAGCACCTAGCCGATGTGTGCAACGAAACCAGTACCCTGGATGTAGACCTGGCCATCGACTACCCGTGGCCGCTGCCCCTCTCCCAGGAGTTGGCGCTCTACCGCATCTGCCAAGAGCTTATTCACAACGCCCAGAAGCACGCGCAGGGCGCTACGGTGTTGCAAGTGGGGCTGCACCAGCATAACACCGGCCTCACACTTAGCGTGCAGGACGATGGCTGCGGCTTTGATGTAGCAGCGCTCGATGCTGCCCGGCCGGCTACGGGAGGCGCTGGCCTGCGCAGCATTGAGGTGCGGGTGCAGATGCTGCGCGCCCGCCTCAGCCAGCAGTCGGCCCCTGGCCAAGGCACCCGCACCCTCGTCGAGATGGCCCCGGCCCACCCCTAACCTCCCTACCCTACCCTTTTCCCAGCTATGCCAACCCCAACTTCCCCCGTCCACATTGCGCTGCTCGATGACCACCAGCTGTTTCGCCAGGGCATGCGCTACATCCTGCAAGCGCTGCCCTACGTCGAGTCGGTAACAGAAGCCGCCGAACTGCCCGAGTTGCTGGCCACCTGCCGCCAGCGCCTGCCCGATGTGCTGCTGCTTGACCTGCAAATGCCCAACATCGACGGCCCCGAGGCCGCCCGCCTGCTGCTGCAAGAATTTCCGGACCTGAAAATTATCGTGCTCTCGATGTTTTCGGCCGATAAATACATTACGCAGATGATGAAGGCCGGCGCCCGCAGCTACCTGCCCAAAGATGTGGACCAGGACCAGTTGCGGCTCACCATCGAAGAGGTGCTCACCACGGGTTTCCACTTCACGCCGCGCATCTCACGGGCCCTCATCCGGGGCGTGCAGCACCCCGAGCGCACGCCCACGCCCAAACAGCCCGATTTGGTGCAGCTCACTACCCGCGAGCACGAGGTACTGCGTCTCATTTGCCAGGGCTGCACGGCGGCCGACATTGCCGAACAGCTCTTCATCAGCCGCCGCACCGTGGAGGGGCACCGCCAGAAGCTGCTTGAAAAAACTAGTGCGCCTAATTCGGCCGGGCTAGTTGTGTACGCCGCTCGACACGGCTTGCTGGAAGCGTAGCTTAATCAAGTGGTCTAGCGCAACCACGTATAAATACGTGGTTTCAAAACCGCGTGTTTATACGCTAAAATTCCTTGCTTTAGTGCAAGTTCTTTGCAGTAGAAACGGCGTCCCTGCCAGGGCCCTCGGCTCCACGCACTCTTTCTGACTATGATAACTGCTTGTTATTCGCTCTCTTCCGCTCGTTCAGATTACCGAACACCCTGATTTCCTCCTCACTAAATGCCGTTACCGTAAGCCCAATCCTGCTGGATTGGGCTTAGTTGCTTTTTATGGCTGGTAGCGCGGCTATGTAGCCCGCGCAGTAGCTAATCGGGACGGCGGCGACTAGCTTTTTTTTCACTCTGGATTTTTTTGCCTTCCAGCCGCTTGCGCACCGCGCCGGCGCTGGGACGGGTAGCCCGCCGGGGCCGGGGCCGGTGCAAGCTCCGCACCAGCAGTTGATGAAACCGCAGCAGTACCAACTCCTTGTTGCGCAGCTGACTTCGGTCGTCTTGGGCCACCAGCAGCAAGTAGCCCTCGGTGGTAAGCTGGCCCGCCACCTTCTCCAAAATGAGTTGCTTTTGGGCGTCAGTCAGAAGTTGTGACTGCTCTAGGTGCCAGCGCAACTCCACGCGGCTTTCTACTTTATTCACATTTTGCCCACCCGGACCGCTGGCCCGGCTGGTTTGAAACGTGATTTCGGGCAAAAAGGCAGCGGCAGGCGGCAGCATAATCTTTGAGGTAACAATGGGCAATTAAAAACTGCTACCGGGCTAGCGAGCCAGTTTTTAATTTATCCTTCTTGGTTCTTTTCCAACAGCATGGCGCCATAAGAGTAGCCACCTCCGAATACCGTTACAATCAGCCGGTCGCCGGCGTGAAGGCGGTGCCAGATTTCGGCCAGGCCAATGGCTGCCCCGGCGCAGCCAGTATTACCCAGCCGGTCGATGTTGTTCACGGCGCGGGCCGGGTCGAGGCCCAGCTGCTTCACCACGTTGGCCGAGATACGCAGGTTAGCCTGGTGCGGAATCAGATACGTCAACTCCTGCACCGACAGACCGTTGGCATCCAGCAGTTGTTGCGTGATGCGCGCCATGTAAGTGCAGGCCTGCTGAAACACGTCGCGCCCAAACGGCATCACGATACCCTTGTCAACGGGCTTTAGCGTCACGGCCTCGTCGGCCTTGCCCATGGGCGCCGCCCCTCCGGTGAGCACCTGCCGCACGTGCAGGTCGCCGGGTGCCAGGGTGTCCTTCGTAAACAGTAGTGCGGCTGCCCCATCGCCCCACAGGTGGCCCGCCATCGTATCCTCCTCGTTGTTGTAGGCCGTGTTGTGCTCGCTCACCACTACGAGCGCCCGGCGGGCTTTGCCCAGGGCAAAATAGCCCTCCACTATCTCAATGGCATTGAGCAGCGACGAGCAGGCCGAGGAAACGCTAACCACGGGTATCTCATTGATGTTCAAATACCTTTGAACAGCATGGGCCGCTGTGTAAATTGTATCGTGCGGCGTATAGGTACCCACCACAATGAGGTCGATGCTGGTGGCATCGAAGGTGGGCAGCTCGGCCAGTAGGGCCTGCGTAGCCGCCACAGCCATCGTGTTGGCGTTTTCGCCAGGCGCCGCCTTACGCCGTTCCCGAATACCCGTGCGCTCAATTATCCAGTCGGAAGCCAGGCCGTTGAGCTTGGTAAAATGTTCGTTCGTAACGACGGCCGTCGGCAGGTAGGCGGCCACGTGGTGTAGGTACACGGAGGGGTAGGATTGTGGGGAAAGTAGAGGATTTACGAGCAAAGTTCCGGCTAACAGACGTTAGGCGCCGAAAAAAGGGTGCAAAAACCGAAATTTTGCACGCTCACGGAGTGCATTGTTTTGCGGCCTTATGGGTACCACCGCACCGTTACCTACGTTAAAACCCTGCCCCTGGTGCTTTGGCAGGGTCGTTGTGCTAGCTGCTATATGTTTGGTCGTTTTGTAGGCAGCGCGCTGCTACTCCTCGTTTTATTTGCCCGCCCCGCCGCCGCGCAGAAATACATTACCGCTGCCGGGGTACGCCTGGGCGGCGGCAACTATGGGCTCACGGTGCAGCAGCTTGTAGGCTCGCGCGTCACCATCGAGGGCATTGCCGGCCTGGGCCAGCGCGAATACAGCGGCACGGTGCTGGGCGAGTATCACTTCGGCATCCTAGGCCCGAGCCTCAATTACTATTTTGGAGCCGGGGGGCACCTGGGCCACAACAAAGACACCGGCGGCTTCAGCGGCCTCGACGGCATTGTGGGTGTCGAGTACAAGGTGGCCTTTCTGCCCGTGGCGCTCAGCTTCGATTTCAAGCCCTCGCTGGAATTTGGCAGCGACGATTACGCACGCTTTCCCACGGCGTTTTCCATTCGCTACGTGTTCATTAAGCGCAAAACCAACTTGTTTGACCGCATCCGGGGCCGCTAGCCGGCCGAGGCAAATTGCAAAATTTTGACTATAAAAAAAGGCCCTGGCAGTACGCCAGGGCCTTTTTTGTGGCAACAGTTGGGGCCCGCACCCCACTATGTAGCCAGACTCCTGCCCTACCTAAAACCTCACTCAGCACCCTGTAGAGGCTCTTTCTCAAAAACAGTTGTCAGGATAAGTCTAGCTAGTGTCGGAATTAATCGGGCGTTTTGTCCCCCGGTTGTCCCCTGAGCGGGGGACAGTGCGTAGCTTTAAGGCAGCACCTCTATACTCTTTTCCGATGGCCGCTGTCTCGTTCCTGCTCAAGGAGCCCAACGCTACCAAACCCACGCCCATCTTTGCCTTCATCAGCTTCGACGGGCAGCGCGTCAAGGTTGCCACGGGCCTGCTCATTCTACCCAAGCAGTGGCTCAAGGCCGAGCAGCGCGCCCAGGTGCGCGGGCTGCCCGACAATGGGGCGCTCAACGACGCGCTGGCCCTGGCTGAGCAGCAGTTGCTCGACTGCTACCGCACCCACCGGGCCCAGGGCCTGCTACCGGGCACCGAGGCCCTACGGGCGGCCGTGGTGCCGGTGCCGGCCGAGCAAGTAGCCGCAGCGGCCGCCGTGAGCTTCTGGGAGCACTTGGACGAATGGGTAGCCCAGAAAAAAGCAGCTGGCCTACTCAACACGGCGCGCACCTACGCCACGGCCGCGCGCCACCTGCGCGAGTTTGCCAGCGCCCAGCGCTACGGCGTGGACTTCGATACCATCACGGCCAGCTTTGGCGAGAAGTTCACTACTTACCTCGTGGGGCCCGCCCACCTGACCGATAACACCGTCAGCAAAATTCTGACGCGGCTCAAGCTCTTTATGAAGTGGGCGGCTAGCCGCGGGCTGCACAGCAATACTTTTTATCCGAAGCTCACCTGGTCCCGGCGCGAGCCCGACGTGATGACGCTCACGGCCGACGAGCTGCACCACCTAGCCATGCTGCCCCTGCCGGCCGGCGGCTACCTCGACAACGCCCGCGGGCTGTTCGTGCTCAGCTGCTACACGGGCCTGCGCTACTCGGACCTAGTGAGCATCCGGGCTGAGCACGTACGGGGCACCAACCTGCGTCTAGTGATGCACAAGACAAAGGATGTGGTCACGGTACCCCTGCGGCCCGAGGCGGCGGCGCTCGTCGAGCGCGTGGTGTCGGGCGAGCTGCGGCCGGTGGCCAATCAGGTGCTCAACCGATTTTTAAAGGAACTGGGCCAGCGCGCTGAGCTAGCGGTGCCGGTGGAAGTGGTGCGCTACCGCGGCGGCCGGCGCGAGAGCGAGACGCTGGCCAAGTGGCAACGGCTGACGTGCCACACCGGCCGGCGCACCTTCGCCACGCTGGCGCTGGAGCAGGGCCTGCGCCCCGAACTCGTGATGAAGATAACCGGGCATAAGAGCTGGGCCAGCTTCAAGCGCTACGTCAACATCACGGCCGACGTGGTGAGCAAGGAGTTTCACCGGGTGTACGGCGGTGGTAGCGAGTAGACGTAAAGCACAATAAATAGAAATGGTAAAAGGCCACCCGCTCGGGTGGCCTTTTACCATTTTATCTCTGTCTGCCTGAAAATTAAGTAGACGCTTTTAGCGCTGCCTGCACGGCTTGTGTCATCTCGCTAACAAGATAATGTGACTCACGCAAGTCATGCTTTTCCTCAGCCTGTAGTGTGAGAAGTACCTGCATACTACCACCCCATTCCTTTGCCAGTTCACTTCGGGTGTCTCTCATGTCATCGAGTTGCTTCTTGGCCTTTTCAGTTATTGGGCCCTTATCTTCTACAGCCTGTATTTGAGCAGTAAGCTCGTCCAGACGACCTTTCAGCCTCATTGTTTTTATGTCCAATGCGGTAATCTGCTCTGCACGCGCCTTATTCGCTTTAATCCGGCGCTCTTCAGCCGGACCGAGGCCTAATGTACTTATAACCAGGTCTTTCATTTCCCGCCGCACAACTTCAAATTGCTCTGGCGATAGTGCTGAGCCGTGGTGAGTCGATTGATTTCTACTGCGTTCGCTTATCAACATGGATTCTTGCCCAAGTATTAACCACCTAGCGTTCACTTGTGGATAATTTTCAAGAATACTTGAAAGCATTTTAAATGACGGTGTGCCCTTACGCCCCCCTATCAAGTCGTGAATACTCTGAGCAGTAACCCCAATTTTGGTAGCGAAGGAAGATTTAGCACCCCTTTCGAAGGCATCTATGATTTCGCTTAATCTCTGATTTACAGTTCCATTACCCTCCGGAGACATGATTTATTGAAAATTTTCATCGAATGACGAACAATATTCGCCATTCATTGGTAGATTTGTCGAGTAGTTCAACAAGTGATGAACAAATGTAGAACAATGAAAGCAAAAAGCACGATTGCCCAACTACTGCCCCAGGGTGCAGTGCGGGACATTGCTAAGCAACTCGGCCTCTCGCCAGGTACTACCTCCACAGCCATTCGGCGGGGCAGGCCATCTCATCCAGCCGTACAGGAAGCGTTACGCCGTATTGAGGCCAGCGGCGTAATTGCCACAGCCGAAAAGCTAGCTGCGCTTCCTCGCCTCCCTGCTGCTGCCTAGCCCTAAGCGAATGCATACCATTATCACACAGGGCTTCACCCTTGAGCAGCTACTGGAAGCGATGCGGCCCATTATCCGCCACGAGCTGGCCCACGCCCAGACGGCCCCAGCAGTGGCTCCCGCGTCCACCGATGACCTGCTCACCGTTCAGCAAGCTGCGGCGCTGCTTGATGTATCGGTAGCTACTATCCACGAGTGGAAGCGTCGGGGCCTGCTGCCTTACACCAAGTTGGGTGGGCGCACCTACCTCAAAAGCGCCGATGTGCTGGCCGCTGGCACCCGGGAGCAGCGCACAGCTAAGCCCAGCCGCACCAAGGGCAAGACTGGCCACTAATACTACTTGATTTTTTGGATTTTACCTCGGCTATTCTGCATAGCCTAGCCACTGCTTTGCCCATTTCTCACCTCTCCCAATCTCATTTTCCCATGCCTACCACCTCCACTACTCCCACGCTGGACACGCTGGCCGCCGAGCAGAAAGCCTGGCCCATTTTCGCTTTCTCGCTGGGAGATGAAACCCGTATTCTCCACCGCTTGCGGGCAACTCACGCTAAGAAGCTAGGGCAGTTGAACGCCTGTGAGGACCTGCTGACGGAAACTAACCCTGACCTGATACTGCGGGCTGCCGATGGCCGGGAGGTTGTCCTGCGCTTGCCCTCCGATGGCATAAGCCAGTTGCGCGGCTCGCTGCGTGAGGTATTGGAACAGGAGCTCCGCAAGCTAGAAGAGACGATTATAAGTGAGTTGCGCGAACAGGCTGCCAGCGACCCTAGCCCTGCTAACGACTCACGCCACACCATCCTGGCCCTGTGCCAGCCCGCGCCCCTATTGGCTGCTACCCAACCTGCCGAGCGCCCCACAATGGAAGTAGCTGGCTCGCAAGTCAGCAGCCTGCCCACTGCTGCTTAGCTCACCCTCAATTTCTTAGCCACCTCCCCACTCTTTCAACTCATGAATACCCTACACGCTGCCGTTCCTGCCATCTCCTGCTTCTTGCTACCTAAAGCACAGTTCTTCAGCCGCCTAGATGCAGCTGAAGAACGCGAAGAGAATGTACAGTTGCGCTACAATCGCACTGCTGGCCGCTACGGCCTCGAAATAATGTGGCACCCGGCCTTTTCGGCTGAGTACGTGGCGGTAATGAGCAAAATGCCCTTACACGAAATTTCCACTTGGCAAGAAGGGCTAGCCAAGTGGGCAAACGGGGAGCAGGAGCTTGACCTTATCGACTACTGCTACCTAGCCGATGTGCTACGCGAAGGGTTGGCCGATAACCCCACACCGTTGGCTGCCCTGCGCCTGGGGCGCGCCCTGGCTTGGATTGAGCAGGCTGGCACCAAGCTACTGGCCACACAAGCGGCGCTGCTACCCCCGGCCAGCGAGGCGCCCACGGCTCACATGGCAGCAGCCTAGTTGCTACGCTCACCCATCCTCCCCTCCCCTTTTATGTCTAGTATCACGCCAGCAGTACGCCTTGCCGAGGCCGACCACGCCTTGCGCCAGGTGCTAGCCACCCTCGACGAGAGCCCGGCCCGCCAGCAAACCCCGGCCGAGGTACAGGCGCTCACGGCCGCCGTGCAGCACTATCAGCAGGCTGTACTCACCTGCCTGAGTGCGCCGCCCGTGAACGTGCACCAACTCACGCCAGCCCAACTGCTGGCCTACCGGCAAGCTGACCCAGTGTACCGGCTAGGCTATGTGCGCGGCTACCGCCGGGGGCAAGGGCAGACGCACCAAGCTACCGCACCAGTACTCAGCGCCTATGCCCAGCACGCCACCCTGCCGCCACCCACGGCCGCCCCACCCGCCGACTATGCCGCCTTGGTGACGCAGGTACGCCGCGTCATAGCCCATATGCAGCAGCGCTATGGGGCTGGGCCTACTTCCCCCTTCGCGGCTACCTCTACGCGCCCGGCATGACCTACCTGGATTACATCGTTTTATTCGAGAAATACGACCTGAAGCAATGCTTCTCAGGTAACACCACGCGCCTATATCTGAAGCTGCTGCATCTAGCCAATCTAGCTGGCTGGCCAAGTGAGTTTGCTAAGCCAGACCCCTACGTAGCGGCCGTGTGTGGCTTCTCAGAAAACACGATGAAGGCATGCCGAGCGCAGCTAGTAGCACGAAGCTTAATAAGCACCGTGCCTGGCAAAATGGGCAGGGGCTCGGTAACTATCTATCGGCTACTTGGCCCAGTAGGTAAAGTATCAGATTCTGACACTTTACCCAATCAAAAAGCATCAAATTTTGATACTTTAAACAGCGAAAAAGTATCAAATTCTGATACTTTACCCGCTCATAAAGTATCAGACAAAGTATCAAATTTTGACACCCCTAGTATAGATAAAGAAAAAGAGAGTAGTAGTGCGGCTAGCGCCGCCACCGCCCCGGCTTCTTTATCAGAAAAAAAGGCTGCTAAAAGGTCCAGCACGAAAGGAGCCAGCCACGCAGAGATTGCCGGCCTACCAATGCCCTTCGACGGGGCCGATTTCGCCGAGGCCTGGCGGACCTTCTACACCACCAACACCAAGCAGGCAGGCAAGAATCTTTCGGCCTTCGGGCTGATGCTAAAAAAGCTGGGCAAGTACCCCGAGGCTTTTGCTGTGCTCATGTTGGAGCGAGCCATCATGGGCAACTGGCAGGGCGTCGAGCACGGTGGCACGCCCCGTGACTTTGCTGACTGGCAGGCCGAGCAGGACAGCCGCCCACCGGCCCCGCTGCCCACGCCACCCGGTACCGAACCAGAAGAGCTTGACGAGGCCGCCCGCCAATTCCGAGCCGAGCAAGCCGAAAAGGCCGCCGCCGCCCGCACCGCCCATTTTGCCCGCTGGGCTGCCAAGTAATGAGTACGCCCACGCCCCTCTCTCCCTTCCAGCGGCCGCCGCTGGCCACGCCCCACCTGGGCGAAGCTATCCGCACCCTGCTGAGCCAGGAGCTAGAAAACTACTTAGCCCCTTTGGTGGCCTACTGCGATGCCCAGCCGGATGAGCAGCACCTGACGCAAGCCGAGTTCCGCCACGGCGTGGAGCTGCGCCAGGCTATCGATGCGCTGCTGCGCTACGATGGCCACACGGAGCAACTGCTGGCCTACTACCGCCGGGCCCTGGCCGCCGCCCAGCAGCTCGCCACCGCCCGCCTACCAAACCTGGAGCAAGCCCTAGCCTTGCCCACCCTACCCACGTCCCCATTGCCCTATGTTGAACCCCGATAAGCTCCGACGCAAAGCCATCGACCCCAGCGCCGACGGCAAGGGCACCGCGGGCGTGCTGCCCCGCATTGCCGACGTAGAGCGCGCCCTCGTCAGCTTGGATGACACAGTATGGGCCGAGATGGCCTACGAGCACCACCACGGCCAGGAGCGCGGCCAGAGCACCCATAACTACTTGCTCGACCCCTATTTCAAGTGGATGCCGGGCTACACGAGCGTCATCACCGGCTGGCCAGGCCACGGCAAGAGCCAACTCTTTTTCGAGCTGTTGCTGAACCGGGCTGTCTTCGAGAGTAAGAAATCAGCTATCTGGCCCTCGGAGAACCTGCCGGCCAAACGCTTCTACCAGGGCCTGATTCACACCCTCACCGGCCGCCCCACCGACCGCAGCCTAGCCAATGCCCTGAGCCTGGCCGAGTACGAGCAGGCCGCCAAGTTCATCCGCGCCCACATCTTCCTCGTGGACCCGCCCGCCGGCATGCCCTACACCCCGGCCCACCTACTGGCCTACTTCACGGCCCTTATCGAGCGCCACGGCGTGGAGCACTGCATGATTGACCCCTGGAATAAGTGCGACCACTCGGCCATGACCAAGATGGGCGGCATTGAGCCCTACCTCGTGCACACGCTGGGCCTGTGCACGAAGTGGAGCCAGGACACGAAGCAATGCCTCGTACTCACGGCCCACCCGAAGCGGGCCGAAGAGAACATGGGCTACGGCAAGACGCGGCCGGTACCCACGGGCGGCACCATTTCGGGCGGGCAGACCTGGGAGAATATGGCCCACTACGTGGGGGCGATGCACCGGCCCTACGACTTTGTAGAGGGCAGCACCGAGGCCGCCTTCTACAGCCACAAAGTCAAGGACGAGCGCAACGTGGCCCGGCGCGGCAGTATCGGGGCGCTGGGTGCCGACGGGGCCCCGCCGATGGTGCCTATTCGCTGGGATGCCATTACCAACCGCTACCGTTGGGGCCACGAGCGCTACAGCCCGCTCGATGACCCCGCCCTGGCTCAGCTCTGGGCCCCGGCCGCGCCCAGCCCAACCGGCCAGCTACGGGCACCGCCCAGTGCGGTCCCAGGGCCGACTGTGCGGCCTGACTACCATCCCCAGGTGCTGCGCACCACAAGCCCCAGCGCGTTCGACGATACCCCAGCGACCGACGAGCTACCGACTGGCTGGCATCCGGCCGGCCGCCGCATCACCCTCCCCTCGCCGACTATCCCCAAGCCCCATGATGCGTCCTAGCCAGCCCTTACTCGACTACCTGAAAGCTACCCTGCCCTTCGCCTGGCAGGTGAGTACGCCACCGACTGCGTCCCCGGAGCACACTGGCCCGCCTGCTCTACACATTGAGCTGCTAATGCCCTACTGGCTGGGCAGCGGGCATAATCAGAAGCTACAACGCGCCGCTGGCGACTGGCTATGCACGCCAGCACCTAGCAGCCAGCCCGAACAACATCACGGCGCTGAGCTAGGGCCAACTACCCAGCTTACTCCTACCTGCCAGCAGTGCCTCGCGATGGCTCGACAGCTCTACCCTGGCCCGTAACTGGCCGCCTGACACCCCGAAAAACCCTATTCCGACACCCGCTCAAAACCACCAAACCGATACCCGAGCCAACACCCTGATTTTAAGCGCTGTCAGTGCCTCGCCTGTTGACAAAAGTAGACATAAAAACTTAACAAAACTTAACATTTTATTTCTCCCTTTTTTCCTAAACCCCCAACCCCATGCTAACCCAAGCTGAAAACCAGGCCGCCCGTGCGACGGCTACCGACTTCCTGACGGCAGCCACTGCCTACAAAGCCTTCCTCACCTCGCACGAGTTGCCCCTGTCGCTCGACACGGCCAAGCTGCTCGACATCTACCGCGGACGCCTGTTCGAGCAGCTGCTAGCCGCTGACACCGGTTTGCAGGCCCGCTACGAGCTGGCCCGCACCCAGGAAGGCAAACAACGCATTCAGGCCGACACGATGGCCGGCATCAGCCTGAAGGGCCACGAGCTGCCTGAGCAGCTGGCCGAAGCCATTGCCGACCTGGAGCAGGCCTACCGCACCGTGCCCTTCCTGAACGAGGTGCCGCGCATTGAGCTAGCGCAGCTCGTCGGCTACGGTTTCGACTACGGGCGCTACCTCGACAAGTACACCATGAACTGGGAAGGCAAGGAGCAGGCCCGCGCCTTTTTCGAGCAGTTGGCCGTTACCCTGACCCAGTGGCGCAACCTAGTGAAGGCCACCAGCGGCGTACCCCAGTCGTTAACTGGCCTGTTCGAGCGCATGACCATGCCCTTTGGTCAGCAAGTGCCCGACAGCGGCCCCATTGCAATTGACGAGAAGAAGCTCTACAGCTACTTGAGCCACAACCCGCAGCTGCTCGACGTGCTGGTGGGGCCGCCCACCCGTCAGGCCGCTTAGATACCCCGACACGCCGCCCGTCAGCCCCGACGGGCGGCGCTGTCAGGGCTAACGCCCACCCCGTCAGCCTTCGATACCGAACATACCGAACAGCAAAAAAGAGCGCAGCCGGACACAGCCGTACACCCTAAAAGGGGCCGCAGCGCGCTGTAATCGCACAGAAATGGCACAGATGGCACACCCAAAGAGGAACTGTGCGAGCGCAAAGTGGAACAGATGGAACACCCAAAGGGGGTGCCATCGGCTCGATACCGCACATACCGAACATCAAAAGGGGGGTGTGCGGCCCCGTCAGCCCTGTTTTTGGCCCTTAACTGGCCCTACCCCAAAGTGAGCCACAACGCCCTGATAATGAGCCATGCGCAAGCCCCATCAACGCCTGCGCCACTTAACAAAACTTAACATAAATTCTGCCTATGCTTGCCCCCGTCGCCGTTCACGCCCCCCGTCAGCTTTCCCCCGACGCCCCCGCCTGTCAGCCCTGCACCATGCCGGCGCTCGTGAGTACGCCCGTCCTTAATCCCTACCAGCACCGCTTTACGGGCGCCGACATTCACCGCGCGGCCCAGCGGTGCGCCGAGGTGGCACAGGAGCGCCCGACGTGGCCCCAGTCACGCGTGCGGGGCTTGGTGGCTCGTGAGTTGAAGGTGTCTACCACCCAGCTGCGCTACCTGCTACGGCAGGCCGCTGGCCAGGAGCAGCCGACGCCCGAGGCTGACGCCCCGCCACTGGCTGCCTAGCAAGGCCGTCGGCCCGTCACTGCTTCAGAAAACTACAGAAAACTACAGATTTCCCCCATGCTGCTACTAAATCCGCTTACCTGGTTGCTCGCCAAGCTGCGACGTCCTGCTACCCCGTCGGCCCTGCCGTCAGCACAGACACCCAGCCCGTCAGTCCTGACGGGGCTCCCCGTCAACCCGCCGGCGCCGCCTACCGAGGCCGAGCGCGCGGCCCGCCAGCAGCAGCGTGAGCAGGCTTTCGAGCGGGCCTACGTGCAGCAGTTCAGCCAGGCTATGCAGCAAGGGCGCATGCACACTGCCCAGCCGCCTGAGCTGCTACGGGCGCTGCACCTGCTGCGTCACAACCAAGCCGACCAAGAGCAGGCGAGCCAGTATGGCCACTGGGCCGAGCAGCTGCGCCTCGCTACCGAGGCCCAGGCGCTGAGAGCCGCGGCCGAGTATCACGGCTGGCACCACGCGCTCTGCCGGGACTTTGGCCAGGCAACGGGCACCAAGCTTAGCCGGCACCAGATTGAGCCCGGTATGACGCTGGAAATGGTGCTGGCTGCCTTCGGTACGCCAACCACGGTGCAGGACGTCACGGCTGGCAATCCTGACTTGTATACCCTGCGCTACGGCAGCCCTGAAACGGGCAGCATCATTGAGCTGCACCAGGGCGTGGTGACGCGGGCCACGATTGGCACGGTGGCCTTTCCTGAATGCGTGTATGACCTGCCTGACATCAGCGGCTGCCAGTAGCTAACCCTGACCCCGGCTGAACAGTCAGAGCTTTTTCGTATTTTGGCACCAGAGTTTAAATTCTTGCTACCATAAATCAGCCTCTATGCAGCCGCTAGATAATGAGATAATTAAAGGCCACAAAAGAACCGTTGTTTCAAAAATAACTGAAACATATTTATGGGCTACGATAGGAGCCGTCATATCCCTACCATATATAATTTTTATGGTGAATAGGCCATATTCTTCTGGGCTGATTTTTTTAGACAACTACAACACCTTTTTGCTATCCGTATTGGTAGTAATTTTCCCAATTCTTTTCAAATTAGTATTTGACGAGATGCCGCTTGAATACATAAGAAATAAGAATATAAACCGCATCAAAACTAATACAATACCAGGAGCTTCACCCGTTACAAATTCGACCTTAAAGCAAGAAACTGTAGCAAATATTAATATAAGTCCACCCCTTTCGATCGAAAATAATTACAAAATTAAACATATAGAAGAGAGCCGGTTAATTGCTGAAACTATTTTCTCTAGAGCAGGCGCATACTTATTTGTTGGATGCCTAATTGCGTTTCTTGGTGTTGCGCTTTTTTACTCGCCTTGGTTTACAAATATTACAGGGTTAGAGACCAAAGATTCTACTAATACTGTAGAGTTAGTTAAAAAAAATGATTCAAAAAAGGAAGTATCAAAAACACCGCTAAATAAAAACATAAATTCGGACACTTCGCAAGTTTCGGCCAAAAAATTAACTCCTAATACAGCTAATTTAGATGACAAAAAATCTGATGAGAAAAAAGAATTTTCATTATGGGAAAGCAGCTTTGGCACAAAAATATTGTCATACATCCCAAGATTCGGTGCTTTGTTTTTTGTTGAATTTATTGCCTTCTTTTTCCTCAAACAATATCGAATTATGCTCGAAGAATACAGATACTATGAGGCAGTAAAAAGAAGAAGACAAGATGCTTTAGGAGCTTTAGATATTATTGAAAAATACCAAGACAAACCGGAAGTTCTAAAATTAGCTTTAACTGTGATTACAGATGAATCCTATCTACCTAGGTTAACTAAAGATGATACAACTCAGCTCATAGAAACCCATAAATTACTCAATCAAGAGACTGACTTTATCGGTAAATTAGGCGATTTGATAAAAACACTCAAAAGTTAGTACGTCAATATATTTACATACTTTATTTTCATTGAATAACTGATACTCCGTTACGCTTTTAGCAATCTCGTTACGCTTTTGCCACTCTCAATTTGCTGACTCACTAAGCCCGTCCGGAACTTGTGGGCTATGGCAGACAACACCAGTGGCGAAAGCGTCATTTTCGAGATAAAGCTTAATGCTGAGCAGTTTAAGGCTGAGCAAAAGCAAATAAGGGATTCGATGGCCCAGCTCACGCTCGGCATCGAGAAAAACCGTGAGGCGCAGAAGGCCCTCGACGTGGCGCGCAAGGCCGGCAAGGTGAACGATACCGACTACTCCCAGCAGTCGGTGAAGTTGCGCGAAGAGTTGAAGGGCCAGCGCACGAGCATGCGCGAGTTGGAGAAGGGCCTGGCCACGAGCCAGCAGGCCTACACCAGCGCCGCGGGCTCCATCGACCAACTCAAGGCCCGGGCCGCCGAACTCACCACCGCCTACAACGCGCTGGGCAAGGAGGAGCGCACCGCCACCGAGGCCGGCCAGCGCCTGACGGCCGAGCTGCTGGAAGTGAACCAGGCGCTACTCGGTGGCGGCGTGGCCGTCAACGACTTCCGCAGGCAGGTAGGCAACTACCCCAAGGGGGAGAGCCTGGCCCCACTCATTCAGCAGCTCGTGAAACTGGAGGAGCTTCAGAAGTCGGGCACGCTCACGGCTGAACAGGCGGCCGAGGCTGAGCGGGCCACCATCGGCTACAAGCAGCAGATTGCCCAGGCCGGTGCGCAGGAGGGCAAGAGCTACGAAGACACCACCGCCCTGGTGAAGAGCTACGGCGACGCTATCCGGCCCGCCACGGCGGCGCTGGTGCAGCTGGAGCAGGAGCAGCAGCAGGTGGCTGAGTCGGGCCAGGCCACGGGGGAGCAGGTGGCGCAGATTGGCTTTCGCTTTGGCCAGGCCAAGAAGGCGATACAGGAGGCCACCGAGGCCCTGAAAGAGGTGCCGGTGGAGACGCAGACCACCGGCAACGCCATTGCCCAGCTCGACCAGACCACCGGCGTCTTTGGCGGGCAGGTGGGCAGCCTGAAAGAGCGCTTCGCCCAGGCTAAGCAGGCCGTCGAGGCCAGTAAGCTGGGGCTGACAGGCCTGAAAGGTGCCATTGCTGGCACGGGTATCGGCGTGCTCATCCTGGCGCTAGGCGTGCTGTTTGAGTACTTCACCAAGTCCGACGACGGCGCCGAGGACTTAGCGGCAGGCCTGGCCTACCTGAAGGGTGCTTTCTCGGTGCTGGAAGGCGTGGCCATCAGCGCGGGCCGGGGGCTGGCCCTCGTCTTCAAAGACCCGAAGGAGGCGGCCAAGCAGTTCGTAGAGTTCTTAGGCAACCAAGTAGTTAACCGGGTCAAGTCGTTCGGGGTGCTGTGGGACGCGGTGCGCAACGGGGACGCCAAAGGGCTTGTGAATGGGGTGATTCAATTCAGCACCGGCATTGAGAACGGCACGGAGAAAGTCAAGGTGCTGAGCGCCGAGATGCAGCGCGCCGCCGGCGTAGCCCAGCAGCTGAGCCGGGCCCAGGACAAGCTCGACGATGACCAGCGCGAGTCGTTAGTGACGTTGGAGGAGAATAAGAATCTCATCGATAAGCTCGTGCTCTCGGCCCGGGACCGCTCGCTCAGTGAACAAGAGCGCCTGCGCAACCTGGACAAGGCCAGCCAGCTCGAACAGCAGAGCTTGGCCACCACGACCAAGCTGGCCCAGGAAAAGCTACGTATTCAGCAGTTGGAAAATGCCGAGGCCGACCGCACCGGTAAGATTTCCGATGAGCAGCGCGACAAAGCAGCCCAGGCCCAGGCCGAGGTCGTGAAGCTGGCCGGGCAAAGCGCCACGTTGCAGCAGACCATTGCCAACCGCCGTAGCGCCCTCATCGAGCAGCAGACGGCCGAGGATAAGGCCGCGGCCGAGAAAGCCCGTCAGGCGGCAGAAAAGGCGCTGGAACAGAAGCTGGCCGACCAACGCGCCCAACTCAAATTGCAAAACGACCTCATCGATTTGCAGCTGCGCAAGGTGCGAGCCGGCAGTGACGAAGAGCTGAACCTGTTGCAGCACAAGCTGGAGAATGAGCGGGCTATCGAACTCGCGCAGAAGAACGTCACGGCTGGGCAGAAGCGCCTTATCGACCTAAAGTACGCGGCCGACTCTACGGCCCTGCTCGTCAGCTTTCAGCGCCAGGCCGCCCTGCTCACGCTGCAAGCCGAGCAGGAGCGCAATGCGGCCAGCCTGGCGGCCAATAAGCAGGCCCAGGCCGAGCAGGCGGCCCAGGGGCTCGCGGCAACCCAGCAGCAGCTGAATGAGCAGTACCAACTAGAGAGCCGCGCCGCCGTGCTCTCGCGGGAGCTGGCGCTGGCTGGCCTCAGCGCCCGCACCGACAACGCCGCCACCGAGTACCGCATTCGGGCCGAGGCTAGCCAGAAGCTGGCCGACCTGGCAGCAGGCCAGGCCGACGCTACGCGCCAGCGCCGGGCCAAAGAATTCAGCGAGGAGGCCCAGCACTACACCCTGCTAGCCGACGGGATGCTGGCCGGCCTCAATCAGAGCGAACAGGCGCAGGTGCAGGCCACCGAAACGTACAAGCAGCAGCGCATTGGAGCGGCCGAGGAAGAGACAGAGGCCCGGCTGGCAGTGGTGGAGCAGGGCAGCCAGGAAGAGGCCAACATCCGACTCGAATTTGCCAACAAGCTTAAGCAGATTCAGGCCGACAGCAGCCAGGCCCAGCTTGACCTGCTCAAGGCCCAGACCGAGAAGGTGGCCAGCGTCGTGACGGGCTCGCTCTCGGCCCTGTCTGCGCTTCAGGATGCTGACAGCCAGGCCAAACTTGCGCGCATCGATGCCGAAATGAATAAGGAGGGGGTGTCGGTGGCGCGGAAAGCAATTCTTGAAAAGCAGAAGGTGCGGATAGAGCAGCAGGCCGCTGAGCAGCGCAAGAAGATAGCCCGCGCTGAAGCGGTGGTTCAGCTCGGCGCGGCCGTCATGGTGATTCTTTCCGAGGAAAGCGTACTGCCTTCCCCGCTGGCCGAGATTGCCAAAGGCGTCGAAATAGCCGCCGCCACGGCCACGGCCTACGCGCAGTTTCGCGCCATTGACTCGGCTAAGTTTGCGGCCGGGGGCCTAGTGGCGCAGGGGCCGAGCCACGCCCAGGGTGGTATTCAACTATTCCACAAGTCCGGCGCGCACCTGGGCGAAATGGAGGGCGGCGAGGCCATCATTAATAAGCGCAGCACGGCCCTATTTGGTCCGCTGCTCAGTGCCATTAATCAAATGGGTGGCGGCCGGGCGCTCTACCGCGACCCCACACCCGCCAGCACCTGGGCGCGGTGGGCAGAAGGTGGCGTGGTGAGTAGTAGCGCTGCCTACCTGCCCCAAATCCGTACCGGTGGGGTGGTACAGCCCACCGAATACCTGAGCCCTGCTCAACTACAGGCGACTGCCCCACCCATTGACTACGAGCAGTTGGGCAGTGTGCTAGCCCGGCACTTGGGCCCCGCCTTCGTACAGGGCGCCCAGGCCCTGCCCGCGCCTAAGCTCAACCTAACTGAGCTGCGCGAGCGCAATAACGACATGGACCGCTTCGCTAAACAATTAGACAATTAGGATGAAGCTCATCGACCTGCTCAACCAACTAGACCAGGCCGGCACCCTCGGCCAGCTCTACCAAGCCGGCGTTGTCGGACTGGCCGCCTACAGCCAGCGCGAGATTTACAACTACTACCAGGCCCTGCTCAGCAGTTCGCGCTACGCAGACCAGCCCAGCAAGGCCGCCCAGGCTACGGCTCGGGGCTGCAAAGTGGCCAGGAGCACTGTGTACCGAGCGCTGCGGGTGATGCAGCAGGCAGTATAATAAAAGCCCCGCTGGCGTGCGCTGGCAGAGCTTTTTATCTCATTAATTAAGTAAAAAAGTTATTTACTATTCTGCAGAGTTTAATTCCCCAGCGTCTTTTTGAGAATTCAATCTTTTTCTTGCAGCATTTTCTATATGGACAAAAGGCTGTATTAAAGATGCATACGTACTATTCTTAGTGTGTATGTTATTCGTACTGTGTCTTCCTGTATGTCCTCCTACCTTAACAACACTAAGACGTTTAACTCCTTTTATCCAAACGTCAACAATTTCACCTTTTATTACACCTCCTAAATCTAAGTGAGCGGCAGAATCATACTCACATTTTTTTGGGTCAATCTCTTTTATTATTTCAACTGAGCTATCCCGCTCACACCTATACCTAAGACAAATACCAATCCCTTTTAAATTCACAGCAGTTGTTGGGGTTGGCTTCTTTGAGAAGACTTCCGCTGCTGCACAATACAATGAAGACGGTTTACTGTAGAAGGTATTCATTACTCTATGAAATAGCGATTGTAGCGACTCTGGTACTCATGAATAGATTCAGCATTAACGCCAAAAAGTTCGGACACCTCATTGACATCTAAACTGAGGTCTAGAGCATGCACAAGGTCACTTATCACTTGCGCCTCGAACTGACTTTTCAAATCAGATAAAGTAACAACATATTTATCCTCATTGCCAGATATTTCTTGCTCAAACTCTTGCTCGGTTATAAAATCATTTAAAAGTTCAATATTTATCTGCAAAAAATTAATACGCCTGTATAAATTTTTTACTGCTTTAAAAAGCATAACCTCACGTACCTTCTTACTAGAAGAAGGTTTCTTATAATATTTCACATAATCAAAATGCCCAGATGGTCGCTCAAAATTGAATCTTGTATCACGTAACATCACTTCTGTGTGTGTCACTTTAGACTCAAGCCAATTGGTATCTAAGAGCTGCTTATCATGCACTACGGGCAGTAGTACATGCCAATGACTATCGTCTAAACGCTGATTGCTTTTATCAGCTTTAATAAAGTAGTCCCTAATCTGAGTCTTGGTCTTGCTCATTTTCCTCATCATCTGTTTCGTCGTGGTCCTCTGTAATATCCTTTAGTGACTGTTGCAACACACTAATCAAATCCTCTACAGCGTCCTTATCAAGTAACACAGAAATCTGAATTTCCCTCACCCAATTGTAAGGCCCTACCTCCCGCAAACGGGAACCTGTTTCATCGGGCTCACGAGATACAATAAGTTTGCTAGGATAGGTTTTTCTTTCAACAAAACCCATCACATGAATCAGTCCTTCTGAGTTTGTAGTGCTAACTGCACCAGACAAATAAGTTGTGCGAAGGTCAGCGGGTTGGATATAACTGATAGTAACGGATGCTTGCTCATCCTTCTCGTTAGTAACTGCGTTGGGCAAATCAGCCATTTCTCTTTCCTTAGGTTTCACAACCAAACATACTACTGAGACCGTGTACTAGTTATAGTACACCTGCAACAATGTCCCCTAATCCGTCCCCCTGAAATGCAAAAAAGCCTCTAGCATTACGCTAGAGGCTTTTTTTGTGGCAACAGTTGGAATCGAACCAACGACACCAGCATTTTCAGTGCTGTGCTCTACCAACTGAGCTATGTTGCCGTTTCCCGAGTCGTTTAAGCGCCTTGGGAGTGCAAAGGTAGTAAAAATGCGTTACGACGCAAGAAATGTGGTAAAAAAAGTTTTCAACAGCTCCCTCTTTCGTGAGCTATGCGTGAAAAGTAGTCGTCATGCCTACTAAATTGCGGTCCCATCCCACCCTATCGGCTTACCTTTACCGTCTATGCTGCAACCCATCCTTTTCGCGCTGCTGCTGCTGGCGGCGTTCGGCTTGTTTACTTGGCAGGTTCGAAAAATCAGGGCTAATATCCTCGTCGGGCGTGACCGCGACATGAGCGGCCACTTTGGCGAGCGCCTGAATAAAACGCTGCTCGTGGCTTTTGGCCAGCAGAAGATGTTTAAGCGCCTCACCCCCGCGCTATTACACATGGTGGTGTACGTAGGTTTTCTGGTCATCAACGTTGAGGTAATTGAGATTATCATCGACGGGCTGTTTGGCACGCACCGTTTTTTGAGCTTCCTGGGGCCGGTGTACGCCGCCCTGATGGCCGTAAATGAGACACTGGCCGCGCTAGTTATTGTGGCGGTGGTAGCCTTCTGGTGGCGCCGCAACCACAACCCACCGGTGCAGCGCTTTACCGGCCCCGAGCTGCGCATGTGGCCTAAGCTCGACGCCAATATTATTCTGTACATCGAGGTGGCCCTGATGCTGGCGCTGTTCTTTATGAACTCGGCCGACATCCGGCTGCACCAAATCGAAGGCAAGGAATTGCCGGGCGCTTTCCCGGTCAGCCACCTGCTGGCGGGCCTGCTGCCAGCCAATGCCGGCACGCTGGAAGTGCTGGAGCGCGCTGGGTGGTGGATTCACATTACGGGCATCCTGCTGTTCCTCAACTATTTACCTAGCTCTAAGCACTTTCACATCATCCTGGCGTTTCCCAATGTGTGGTATTCGCGGCTGGTGCCGCAAGGGCAGTTTAGCAACGTGGAAAGCATCACCCACGAGGTGAAGGCTATGATGGACCCGAGCTACGAGGTGCCCGCCCCGGCCACCAACCCCGATGGCTCGGCAGTGGCGCCCACGCCCTTCGGGGCCAAGGATGTGGAAGACTTACCCTGGACGGCGCTCATGAACTCGTACTCGTGCACCGAGTGCGGACGCTGCACCTCGGTGTGCCCGGCCAACCTGACGGGCAAGCTGCTCTCGCCACGCAAAATCATCATGGATACCCGCGACCGGGTGGAGGAGAAGTACAATTCGCCGCTCATCTTTCACCCCAATGTGTACGGGGAAGAAGCTAAGCACGAGCCCATTACCGACCTGGCCAATGCTACGCTGCTGCGCGGCAAGGTGACGCCCGAAGAGCTGTGGGCCTGCACTACCTGCAACGCCTGCGTGGAAAGCTGCCCGGTGAACATCAACCCGCTCGAAAGCATTATCGAGATGCGCCGCTTCCTGGTATTGGAAGAATCGGCCGCGCCCAACTCACTGAACGTCATGTTCTCCAACATCGAAAACAACGGGGCACCGTGGGCCTTTTCGCCCTCCGACCGCCTCAACTGGGCCGACGAGCTGTACGTGGCGGAGAAGGCTTCAGCCAAGGCATAGTATTGATTGATAAGCAATAGCACTCTCTTTTATGACTCCTATCTCCTCCCCTGCCGCCCCCGCCAAGCGCCAGCTTACCGTGCCCACCGTGGCCGACCTCGCGGCTGAGGGCAAAGCACCCGAAATTCTATTCTGGGTGGGCTGCGCCGGTGCTTTTGACGACCGGTATAAGCGCGTAACGCGCGCTTTTGCCCGCATTCTGGAGCACGTGGGCACCAACTACGCAGTGCTCGGCCTGGAAGAAAGCTGCACTGGCGACCCGGCCAAGCGCGCCGGCAACGAGTTCCTGTTTCAGATGCAGGCCATGCAGAACATCACGACGATGAATGGCTACGGCATCAAGAAAATCGTGACGGCCTGCCCGCATTGCTTCAACACCATCAAGAACGAGTACCCGGCGCTAGGTGGCGACTACGAGGTGATTCACCACAGCACGTACCTGCAAGAGCTTATCAATGAGGGCAAAGTAGCCGTGAAAGATGGCGAGAGCTTCAAGGGCCGCCGCATTACTTTTCACGACTCGTGCTACCTGGGCCGCGCCAATAATATCTACGAAGCCCCGCGCGACGTGCTGGCTGCCCTCGACGCCGACCTCGTGGAGATGAAGCGCAGCAAGGCCAACGGCCTGTGCTGCGGCGCCGGCGGCGCTCAGATGTGGAAGGAGCCCGAGCCAGGCAAAAAGGACATCAACATCGAGCGTACCGAGGAGGCGCTCGCCACGCTCAGCGGTCAGGCGGCTGCGTTGGACAACCTGCGCGGCGTCGAAACCGAGCGCCCTGCGCCCGGCCAGCATAGCCTGCAAGGTAGCATCATCGCCGTCGGCTGCCCCTTCTGCATGACCATGATGAGCGACGGCGTAAAAAACAAAGAGCAAGAAGCTAATGTGCAGGTATTTGACCTGGCCGAGCTAGTGGCCAGCGCCGAAGGCATCAACGCTTAAAAACCGCAGGCTTCGCGGACGGCGCAGTTATGCCCGGCTAGCCAGGTGGAAAGTTGAGCTGCCTTGGTTTTGCTGATTTGGAGGGCGCGATTGTGGGGAGGTAGTTGGTAGCTTTTGCTTGCAAAAGATGCTGACTACCTTCTTCGCTTTTCCGTTTTCCGCTTTTAAAAGTCAGTTCTTTGTACTCCCCGATAAGCTGCACCCAACCGTGCCGTCTGAATCCGCAAAATATAGCTAAATCTACTATTTATGTATGTAGCCTTTGACCACCTGCCCCCGCGAGCCCGCGTGTGGATTTACCAAGCCAGCCGCCCACTTACGGAAGGTGAGTTGCTGCCGCTGCTGCCGCAGCTAGCCGCGTTTGCTGAAGAGTGGACGAGCCACGGGCAGCAGCTAGCCGCCTCGGCGCAATTTCTGCACCGGCAGTTTTTGGTCATTGGTCTTGATGAGGCGGTGGCCGGGGCCAGTGGCTGCTCCATCGACGCCTCGGTGCGCTTTGTGCGCGAGTTGGAACAACGGCTAGGCCTCCAATTGTTAGAAAAAGCACACATGGCCTTTTTGCTGGCCGATGGTGAGTTGCGGCTGCTCACGCGGCGCGAACTGCGGGCGGCCATCACAGCCGGCCAGGTGCGGGCCGACACGCTGTACTTCAATAATACGCTGACCACGAAAGGCGAATTGGACGAGCAGTGGCCCGCTCCGGCCGGTCAAACCTGGCTAGCAAGCTATTTTCAGGCTTAGCGTGAAGGATGAGCCTTCAGGGCAAGGCCAAACGGTTGTATTATTGCCTATCAAAACAATAGACTTGCTTTTCCCGGCTGCATGGCTTTTTCCGTTCGTTACTCGTCCCTCCGAAAATTATTACTACTTGGAGCGGCCGGCCCGGCCGTGGCACTGAGCGGCTGCGCCACCTCGGGCAAGCTGAGCAAGGCCGACAAACGCTTTATGCGGGGGGAGTATGAGGCGGCCATTCCGCTCTATAAGGCGGAGGCGGCCAAGGGCAAAGGCGCGGCCATTGCCAACTTCCGCATCGGCGAAGCCTACCGCCTTTCCAACCGCCTCGACCAAGCCGAGCCCTACTACAAGGCAGCCGTGGACGGCAACGCTCGCACTGCCGACCTGGGCTACCGCTACGCCGAAGCCCTGAAAGCCACCGGCAAGTTTGACGAGGCCGCCACGCGCTTCAGCACCTATGCCCAAAGCGGCACCAACCGCACGCTGGCCGCCCGCGCCGAAGCCGAAGCGCGCAACGCCCTGGCC
>Ga0160427_10000222_pt1 | contig 37680 bp, 54 predicted proteins | sample SolpanmetagenomL_FD_108194 | JGI IMG/M metagenome (GOLD analysis project Ga0160427, IMG submission 108194) | Solar panel surface microbial communities from Lawrence Berkeley National Laboratory, California, USA - L | ecosystem: Engineered > Built environment > Solar panel > Unclassified ...
CGACATCCCGCAAGAACTGCTCATACTCCAATTCGTCCCTGTTAGCGTCTTGCTTTCTGGGCAAAACATCCGCTTCCTCCTTCGCCATACGCCTGAGTCTCCAGCCTCTGGGCTTGTTCTTCTTGTGTCGGGGGTACACCTTCTTCACTAATACGACATCGGGTATTTGTCCTGAGTAGTTCTTGCTTTGTTCAATGGCCTCGAATTCTGGGTTGTTAAATTGTGTGCGTGTCAGATGGTAGCCCATTACCGAGTCGCCTGGATGCAGGATGGCGCCAAGATGTGTTCGGACTGTGTACTCGGTATCATTTGAGCCAAGGTCGGATGCACGTCTTATTGTCGCTTCTGCTAGCAGGTATCGTCCTTTCGAGACACCTAAGGATTCAATGTCCATAACAATGAATTCTGCGAGCTCGCGAACATCCGCTAAAGAGCTGAAAGGTGCCCGCCAGTAAATGGGTGTGCTGACATCCGAGATCTGGAGAGTATTTGGGTCAAGCAGACTCACAGCTGTGCCGACCTTGTGGCAGATAGTGAGTGGGGAGATATTTCCAAGCTGTTTAGCCAATTTCAGTGGAATAGCAACTAAGTCGTCCTTGCAAATGGGTACCAGCGATACGGAATAGTTGAACTTGTATGATTTCGTGCTTGTGTGAACATCCATAGAGATGAGTTGTTGCGACTTCTTGCTCTGCACAGGCGCTACAGAAGACAGAAAATCAACAAACTTCTCTGCATGGTTTCGCTGTCCGAAGAAGAAATCAATTCCATTGTCAACCTCCTGAATGTTGATTGTGTCTTTGTGAGCGCCGTGCTTTAGAATGAGCTGTTCCAGGTAGAGGAAGGTTCGCTTGTGCGGAACCTTCTGTCGTACTTGCACATTTGCGCGCCAGGTGTTGTGTGTGAATGACTTTTGACAATCCGTGCACTGGTGGTTTGCAACCACATACTCGACTTCGAACGTTTGCTGGAGAATCGTGCCGGGGTTGACCTCTTGCTGTATTGTAATCTTGACCTTTACACGGCGAGAATGGGGCTCCGTCCATATGAAGCTGGCATCCACAATTCTTGCTTTGCTCAGGCCACGCAATTTGCGCAGACATAGTGCTAGTAACTCTCTCGACTCGAGTGCTGCCGAGACCCACTGATTCGGTGGTGCGAGCCATCTGTCACAATCTCTGCATGTGTGTAGTACTGCTTCTCTTTGAATGCCCTCGGAAATGTCGACGTTCGTCTTGACACAATCATAACATAATGCTCCTACTGCAGTTGTGCCATCGATGGGTGCGCCGCAGTTGCAGCAGAGAATCGTTGCTTGTACTGGTGCTTGGGTTGTGGCGAAAGGAATGACATCGACGTTCATCGCCATGGTGGACTAGGAAGAAGTGAGGGCAGGCGGGAGGGCAGAGGTGTGTTGATGTCGATTAGGACAGATACTTCGAGAGAGAGGCGACGAGGTCGTAGTGGTATGGGAGCAACAAGGTATTCAAACTCAAGGTTTGGAAGCAATTCTGAGACTTTCTCGAGCACCAAGGAGGGGACTCCGTTCGATAAGAAAATTTGCCACCAATTCCGTACCTCGTGCCCCTTGAACCAATTAACCCTTGTAGCGATAGCGATTGGTACGAGAACGAACCTCAGAACACTGGGAGTTTCAGCAGGCAAACATTTAGTACTGAATGAATCGGATCTCATACTTCGTGCTTCGCCTTGTCGACTTTTAGCTATCGTACATCAACCGCAACATTATTACTACTACTCTCATTTGATCACCATCCACCATGAATTGCTTTTTCCAGCTCTACTGCATCGCTCCAGGCATACCACCACCAACTACGACATGACCCTCTGCATCCACCCAACCAGGTCCATTCACAGCAGCCTCCTCTGCCCGCTGGTCCATGGGGAATGGAACCGTCTCGCCAGCTACACGTCCTGCTTGCGCCAGACGGGGCGGATGAATCCATGTAGATTCTGTGGTCGGCACGCCAGCGTTGGACACATACTCTCGATGCTCTCCTTCTTCTGGACCGAAAGCACGTGCAGTGAAACGCCTCTCACCCATAGCCTTTCTGTCGACAGTCTTACCAGAAATCTTGCTGACTGTTTCAGCAATGACGAAGTGGCTCTCTGGACGACCAGGAAGCTGTGATGCAGGCACCTCCTTGTACACTCCATCTTCGATCCTGACAAGGTGCTTCGGAGGAAGTACTTGAACGTCAATGATCGGCTGCTGGCGTTGGTGTATGTGGTAGTTGTGGAACTCGCGCGTATATTGCTCCTCTCGGATATTGTGGACGGTTGGTCTTATGGTTTCGTGCAGAACAGCTGTAATATTTGTTAGAGTTGACCTTTATATGTTCCCAATGAGCTCCAACGACTTACCTGGCGCATATCGAATGTGCGTGGTTGTGTCCACGGTGTTTGTGAGGTCAACAACACCTTGGAGTGAAGGCGGTGAGCTCGCACCTTCGACCAAGTATGGGCGGTTATAGATCTGCTGGCGTCCGTCGCGAATCTCACCAATTTGTGGAGCATTATAGCCAGTGGGCGAAGAAGCATGTCCGCTTGTTGCAGCTTGAGCGTTAGAATTGTCCATTGCCGTTGCGCCTAGAGAAGATCCTGTCCACGCAGGTTGTGTCCATGGCATCTCCGGAACAGGCTTCCTGGTGGTCGACTCTTCCAAAGACTGCTCCTTGACTGAAAAGTTCTGTTGCGTCCCAGCCAAGTCGTTGCGATCTCTCATATCACTGATGCTCTTTCTGGGGATGGACATGTTGTGTTTATGACCTGTTGCTGATGTTGTTGAAGCTGGTTGAGCAATCTGACTTCTTGCTGTAGCCGCATTGCCGCCATTTCTCAAGTCTCCCACGCTCTTCCTCGGGATAGACATTGATCGCTGACGATCTGTTGTGTTTGAGGTAGGTATCGCTGGAACACCGCTGGACGAATGTATGTTGTGTATGTTGGTGTTAGTAGGTGTCATAGGGACGTCGCCAGCAGATATGCTTGAATTGAGACCGCCCTGCTTAGTCGTGTCAGCTGATATTCCTCCGAATATTGATTTGAAACATACAGGAACCGCTTCTTCGTATGATGGCATGGATGGAGAGCCATGCTGTTGATTCCAGCTGCTGGATGAAAACTATTGCTTGGTTAGATGCGATAATGGTATAAAAACGACGCTTAATGTACCTCGCTAGCAATCGGCAGGGCACCTGACGGCTCTTGATGGTCGTTTACTAGGCTGGAGGAATCGATTCGAGGTAGTTGCGGAGGTGCTTCACGGCTAGTATAGGTGTTGCGACCAAGATCTTGACTCATGCTCAATCCTGCGGCAGGAATATCAGCTTAAGCTCGCTGCACAAAATAACAGAGCCGGACTTGCCCTGCTTATGTCCCTGACGTGAACCTGGCCTTGATCCTGTAGTGGTCTGAGTAGTTGTTGTGGTAGTCACCGAAGAGGGCGCGGCGCTAGTTGTGGTTGTAGTACCTGTGGTGGTCGACGTGCCTTGGGAAGTACGACGCATGTCCATCGACCGGCTTGTGCCTATGCTACGCGCGCCAGCACGATCATCACCAGTAGAAGCATTGCCATGGAGTGGTGATGACCCTATACTTGGTGGACGACCAGCAGGACGCGAATCATAAGGAGGCGCGTTCTTTGCTGCAGCATTGCCGATGAGGTTCGACGTGCTGGCGCGATCACGAGGTGAGCGATTATTGCTTGTCGGAGAGGAACCCACGTTGTTCAATGGTGCAGATGGAGTGGGTGTGGTGGAACGAGAGAGATCGTTGCCATTGCTGTTAGAGCGAGAGCGAGTCTGCGACTTTGAACGGCGACGAAAGAGGTCTTTGATGGCCATTACTAAAAGGACAAAGGCCGAAGTGGTTACTTAGGTGTAATAGGTAGTCTTGGGGGGGATATGCTTCGGTCAATTGATGCCAGCGAAAGGCGTCAATTGTTCCTGAATGAACGATTGATCAGCTTGGTGTTGCCAGGTGGTGGTTAAAGTCGAGCTTGTTGGAGGTCAAATTCGTTTCGTCATCCGCCACGTGAGCCAAACGCAATGGGAACTCGGCATCTAACAGCTTCAGCCACATGTTTTGCCACACTCAAGCCTTACAATCTTCAACTTTCAAGCTGTTTCAGATGAGACTCAAGTCATGCCTTTGATCGGCTTAAGCTTAGACAGTTTACTGTTTGATACACCCATCTTTTACTCTACTTGTCCGCGCTTGAATTGATTGCACTCTCTTCTACCTTGCAGTCCAGCAACCATGTAAAACAAAGCTGTCATTGCATCACAGCTGAATGCCTTGGATTTCTGAAGCCCCGCATTTAGCCCCTTATCTGATCATTACATTGAGGTCGGTCGCAGAATCGCGACGAACTGTTTCAATTGCCATGTCATCATTTATTCGTATTCTTGGAATTGCGGTTATACTCTGCCAGCTATGTTTCCTTGGCAACTGAGACAGATGACATCGTGAGGAGCTTCATGCAGCCAGCAACGCCGACGACTGTACGGCTCGGGTGAATGACCAGGTTTCAATGTACAAGCTGACAAACACGGCGAGAAACACGTTGTCTTAGACGCGCTGCTGGCTAAGGAAAAGGAAAAAGCGTCATAGTTGGTAGCAAGGCGTTAAGCTCTTTGTCTGGAAACTTTCCAAGGTGTGAAGTCAGCGCATCGATGACGATCCAGATCTTCGTCTAGAATCTCTAGAATCTCTCGTCTATTCTTTTGTTGTTCTAGCTGCCGAGAGGCTCTTGTGGCTAGTGCCTGATAGTGAGGCTCGTGGAATAGTTACATGGGGCTATGTACGTAGTGCGCAGGCAAAGAATCAATCAAAACCACGCAGAGACACGAAATGATGTGGCAATTGATGTCAATAGCGTGCGTGCTTCGTAGTAGCCGCGGGGCCCAAAAAGCAATACGTCGTTGCGCTGTGTTTCGCCCATCCGACGTATCCACTCTCCTGCATATCCTGCGTCATCCCTCTTTCCTGCTCTGACAAGCTCTCTCCCGGGTACATAACACCTTCTACCCCTCTCAACCTCTTTCTCTTTCTTCCTTCTCTCCATCACACCACTTCTTCATCAACTTTCAATCACATTCAGTTCCATCTGATACCTATCGACTTCTACAACTTACCCAACCAATCAAACTACTACCATCAAAATGACTACCGACGCAAAGGCTGCCGTCCAGGAGTTCATGTTAGTACTTTCATCTCATTCCACTTCACTATTCTTTCATCAGACGCTTGGAGTTCCACAGCTTCTTCGTCTGATGACAGAGTTGTGAGATCTGGCACAGCTTGACGGACTCAGATGGCTAACAATTTACCAGGGCCAAGGCTGGTCACCACGACACCACCGTCCACGAGCGCGTCGCACCCGCTGTTCTCCACGAGACTATCAGACCCACCAAGCACGAGGAGGTCACCACTGCCATCGACAAGGAGGTTCACCAGGACCACTACCACACCTCTGTTCAGCCTGTCACCGACCGTCAAATTCTCCCTGAGCAACACACTCACAACCTTGTTGCTGTTGAGCACCGCACTTTCGAACACGGCAACGCTGCTGAGGTCGAGGCACGTCTCGCTCGTGAGGCTGCTCAATTCAAGGACGAGCGTGTTATCACTGAGGCTACCCACACACACGCTGTCGCACCTGTGATTGCTGGCGAGCACATTCACCACCACGTTCATGAAACCATCCAGCCTGTCGTCCAGAGGGGTACGTTTTACTTCTATCCATCTCCATGGTGATACCTTGCTGACAAACATAATAGAAACCATCCAGCCAACTGTCGTCCACACCACTGTTCCCATCCACGAGGTTCACCACAACGCTGCTCAGTTGCACTCCACCTCTGCCCTTCCCGTTGTCAGCATGGCCGACTTCAAGAAGCAGGGTGGTGTTCTCACTGGTCGCGAGGAGCGCTTCGATGGCTTTGAGGGTGAGCCCCGATCCGTCGGTGGCGCTCTCGGTGCTGCTGGCGCTGAGATTGGTTCCACCCACTCTCACGGTCACCACAGCTCTACTACTGGTACTTCTGGCAGCACTGGCATTATGGGTGCAGCCAAGGAGGAGTACCGCGAGCACAAGGCTGAGAAGCAGGCTGAGAGATCTGAGAAATACTAGATGCGTCCACGATGATGAGTCAATCTCGTGCACAACCTGGCGTCTAATGGCAGTGATGATGGATCCACAACGATACCTTTCCTGTACTTTCTAATTGGAGCATAAAGACGGAAAAACGTCTGTCCTATAGTCAATAATGAATGATACCCTATTATATTTAGCTCTGCGCTCTTTTGCCTTTGTTGTATTGTCAGTCTCTTAATCATGTCACGCCCCGGCCTTCTCTTTCTGTGGCTGCGCCGAAGAACAGCTCTTCATGTCGAATGCTTCTCCTTCTCGATGATGTGCGACACCAGGGTGGTCAAAAACACCCTCGCGGCTTGAATTCATCTCAGCCTTCCCGCACACTTTGACTGTAGGAATGAACATCAACGCGATAGCTATCATGAGACAGCATCTCAAACAACCACAGTCTCGGAGCCTGCTTTCTTCTTTCCTCACATTTGGGCCGCAGAATCTAGCGGCACCCCCAACATTGTTCTAACGACACCCTCATCCAGCCTTTCAGCGTTGCAATTCTATAGCGAAGCTTTACATGTTTAGTCTATTACGATTTCACAATGAATTTACTACCCCAAAGCCTCTGTCTTTAGGCAAGCGACAGGGGGGCATAGGGGGCCTGCCCCGAGCCATTACCCTCCCTCGAGCGCGGTAGTGTTCATGCTTCATTGCATGACCTACATAGGCATGAGGGTGTCATTAGAAAGGGAATGGGGGTGCCGCTAGATTCTGTGCATTTGGGCTTGAGTGATTTTCCACCATGACGTGCCGTCACACCCGTTCCAGGTTGCGCCCACCGAGGAAACGAGTTGGTCACGAATCAATCGTCTTTTTTCCTACCAACTATTGTGATTTGAACCCAAAACATCAATTTTCTTAAACACTGATCGTGCTTTGAATTGTTTTTCTCATCGTCTAGTCTGTTTCTGTGCCATCCATGTCCACCTTGTCCACCTGGAACTCTACCATTAACCTATTCTCCTTGCAAGGATCACCGCGATAGATAAGATAAGGCTTGCATAGCAAAAACATACGATAAGCATTATTATTATTATTGTTATGGCCAAGGGCTCGTCGTCAGGCCGAGGCGATGGTGGTGGTGGTGGCATCGAGTTGCCTAGCTTCACTTCTCCATCCAAGAGCAAAGCCATCCCGCAGACAACCACCTACCCCAGCAACGATAACGAGGCCGACCTCGAAGACGTCCCCGAATACACCTCCACCACCAACGACAACGACAGCGACGTCAAATCCAATGTCGACGGCCTCCAGCGCCATCTCACCAACCGCCAGATCCAGATGATTGCGATCGGAGGCTCAATCGGCACTGCTCTGTTTGTCAGTATTGGATATGGTTTGATCGAGGGCGGTCCTGGGAATCTGCTACTGGGATTCACGATTTATTCGGTTTTTTTGAGTCTGGTTAATAGTTGTGTTGCGGAGATGACGGTTTATATGCCGGTTAGTGGTGGATTTGTTAGGTTGGGTGGGAAGGTGAGTCTGAGAGGAAATTGTATTTGGTTGAGCGAGGGAATGGATGTGCTGACTGATGGTGTTGTTTGTGTGTTTAGTGGGTGGATGAGGCTTTTGGCTTCATGGCTGGGGTACGTGGTGAAAGTAATGATGGTAATGTGGAGTGATTTTTTTTGCTGATGAATGTCAAGGTCAACTTTTTGGTATATGAGTTGGCCCTTATTCCTTTTGAGATTTCGGCGCTGAACTTGGTTGTTACGTTTTGGAGTGATGATGTCCCGGTTGTGGCGATTTGTTTGGCTTGTGTGGTGTTATATGGGTGAGTTATAACTTTTTCGTGTAGAAAATGGTGATGTGAATACGGCCGTGAGCAGGTGGGCGGACGGGCAGGCGATGTGTCTACTACACGGTCGAATTGGCCCCCTCCTCTCTTCCACATAAACACTCACCTCCAAACTCAACAAACAACCTACCACCTGCCTACAACTGTTCCTGTGCAACGAGGAGCTAGCAAGAGAAGGTATCAAACTCTGCGATACTCTCGAATCAGATCATGGGAATTCTTTCAGGCTGAGATCCTCCTGTCTCTATTCTACATGACCTTCCACCACTATAACTGCGGCGAAGCGAAACCTTCACCAAGCATTACATGCTAATCAGCATCAAGGGCAATCAACCTATTCGCTGTTAAATGGTATGGAGAATCAGAGTTTTGGCTCTCTATCGGCAAAGTCATCTTGATCGGAATAGTCTTCTCATTTACATTCATCACCATGGTAAATCCTATTCAATCTATATTTGTTCTAATAGTCCTACTGACTTCCTTCTAGGTCGGTGGTAACCCTCAGCACGATGCTTATGGCTTTCGTTACTGGAAAAATCCTGGTTAGTAAATCTATGTGCTTGACTCAGGGGCTGCTGACTGTCAAAATTAACAAATTGAACAGGAGCTTTCAAAGAGTATTCTTCATCATAACTCTCAGTTAACGCATTTATAGTGCTTACAAGATATACAGATACGTAGCGTCTGGCGCACTCGGCCGCTTCGAGGGATTCCTCGCATGTCTTTACCAGGGTCAGTAAATCTCATATCCTTTTCACCATGTCTCCCACTTCGGCACTAACGAGATATGCATCACTACAGGAGCCTTCACCATCGTAGGCCCCGAGTATCTATCCATGGTAGCTGGCGAAACAAAATATCCACGCAAATACGTCAAATCTGCTTTTAAGACAATGTACTGGCGATTCGGCGTTTTCTTCATTGTTGGCGCTCTTTGCGTTGGCATCGTTGTACCGTCCAATGATGCGAATTTGGCGCAGAAACTGGATGATGGGTCTGGAAGTGCCGCGGCTAGTCCTTATGGTATGTTTTTTTGAATTTGATGCAGACGTCGATTGGCAATTGAAACATCCTTATCACATTTCCTATTTCGCCACCTTTAGCCAGTGTAGCTGGCACCGCATTGTCCTCATGATAGCCTCGGGACCACTCGCAGCTCTTCTTGTCGCCACTGCTCATCCATCGAACGACTAAGTGATCAGCGATAATCCATCTAATATAATCATACACAGTCGTCGCAATGCAAAACATGGGAATCTCCGTCCTGCCACACATCACAAACGCTCTTCTCGTAACAAGTATCTTCTCAGCCGGAAACACATACGTGTAAGTTTAGCTCTTCTTCAGTACTATAAACACATGAAGTGCATGCTAATCAAGTCAAAGATACGCCTCCAGCCGCACACTATACGGCATGGCCCTCGAAGGCAAAGCTCCCAAATTTCTGCGTCGTACGACAAAGAGGGGTGTACCAATTTATTGTTTCTGCTTTTGTGCGCTGTTTCCGTTGTTGAGTTTGTTGCAGCTGGGCAGTAATTCGGCGCAGGTTATTAGTTGGTATGTTTGAATGTTTTCTGCTTTTGTGATCTGTGAGTTCTGTGAGGGTGGGTTGAGTTACGAAATGTTGCGGTCTCATCTTTGGCCTTCTATTGCAACGCTGTCTGCTAAGAGCATGCTCCAGAGCTTGTGCACTCTTGGTCACAATTTACCCGACTCGGATAACTCAGATAGGACTTTCACCACCATCGTCTCTGCAGCATCGCTACCATACATTACCAGCAGCACTCGTCACTTTTGCCGAATCGATTGTCTTCCAGTACCAACCTTTGGCATTCCTCGTACACCTCTGATTTTGAGAACGATTACATATTAAGAATGATTCCACTAAAACAAACATCCGACGCACAGGTTTGCAAACTTAACAGAAGCGGCTCAACTTCTCGATTACATCTTCATGTGCATAACCTACCTCTTCTTCTACCGCGCCCTCAAAGCACAGGGAATTGACCGAAACACGCTACCTTATAAAGGCTGGGTAAGTCTCACTTCCATCATCCCCTATTCCCATTTTCCACAACTTCCCCTTAACCCCGTTGTACTACACCACCCTTCCAACACCCCCAATCCCCCACCCAAGTCCCATCTCACCCCCAACCAAACACTAACCCCCAACAGGGCCAACCCTACATAGCCTGGGCCGGGCTCACGCTCATCTCCCTAACCCTCCTAACCTACGGCTACCTCGTCTTCGTCCCCGGCTACTGGTCCACCGCCTCCTTCATCGACTTCTACCTGATGGTCGCGGTGTGTCCCGTGCTGTACGTTGGCTGGAAGCTGTTGAAGAAGACGAAGATTGTGAAGAAGGAGGAATGTGATTTGGTCTGGGAAAAACCGGCGATTGATGCGTATGAGGCGAGTTTTGTTGAGGTGCCGGGCGGGTTTTGGGGGGATGTGCGGAAGAGGTTGGGAGGGAAGGGGAAGGGGAGGAGGGGAAGGGAGGGAGATTTGTGAGTGGATGATGGGGAAGGGAAGGGGAGAAAGGGTTCGTGGTGCAGCCGATAGGAGGCCGATGGTTTTGGAGAGGGTGGACACACCGCCCGCCCGTTCGCCCGCCACTCACTCTCGCCGCCGCTGGCAGTATTGAGGTCATGCTTCGCCGCCTGCCGATATAGCAACATCCTCGCCCTAAGAACACATCCACTTCATCTCCGGTTGGCTGGAAGTTTGGATGGACAAGTTGCACTGTTGTTGCTTTTGTTTGATTTTTTTGTGGAAAAGAGAGATTCTATCAGCTTTTCAAGAGGACGGAAGAGTACAGTACAGTACAGTACAGTACAGTACAGTGCCATCATCATCTCGCGCGAGTATTGGGAAGAGAGACTTTTCGAGGGTTGGTTATATGTTGCTTGGAACCTTTTTACATTTCCACCAAATTTTTCTATCTGTCTCCTTTTTAATTCTTTGTATTTTATTACAAGTGCACCAGAGACTACTGCGGAACGTTGTGCTACTGCTCGAGGCAGGTACATGGCCTACTTACAGTAGTAGGATACCGGCGCTTCTTCAGATGAAACAAGCAGCAAGGCGCAAGTCATTTAATTATCCTCCATTATCATCCGAGTGGATGAAGAAGAAAAAGAGAGGAAGTAAATATTTTGGTTGGCTGGAGTTTGTTGCAGACAAACGTATATAGCTAGCTGCCTTCCTATCTAGCTTTCATGGATTCTGTGACGAGATTGCTCTTTTTTTTCCTTCCTGCTTGTGTGGGAAAGGAAGAAAAGGGAAAGAAAGTATTGAAATAATGATAAAGTGGTTTCTTTATGCCAATCATGAAGAATGCACGTGAGGTAGTGGGGGGACGCACGAGGGCGTGTAGGTGTTCCTCCGGCTTTATATGCTGTGCACTTTCCAACGGACAACGATGGGGATGGCGAGGTGCATGTACGACTACGCTGTGCAAAGGAACAAGTGGCTATATCTCCAATAGCATACCGTGTGCCTACGACACGCCCAGCCACTTCAGGAAATGCCACTCACAAGAAGGAGATTCAAGATGAGTAAAAGGATTGTAGAAATCAGTCGAGGATTTGGGGACAATATTATCGTGGAATGCTATGCACTCAATCTGGAGAACGTGTCGTTTCATTCGTGTTCATTATCCCTTGCTCTAAGCAGAGAACTCATAGGAATCATCGTAACTCATGTCGTCTTCATTCGATAACATACCCCATCTCATTACCTCTTGCACATGCCTGGTCCATTTTCACGCCTTATTCTTGACGGTAGCAATCTTGCTGTTGATTGCAACGTTCACTTCTCTCCCTGGCTTGACATCCTGCTCGAACTCCACGTCCACGCCCTTCCTGAAGATCAAACAGCTCGTGGAACCACCGAAGCTATACAATGTCAGCATCAATATCTATACGAAGGTGTATCAACACAAGACTCACTGAAACATGCCAGTCTGCGCACCCTTCTCCACATGGTCTCCTTCCTTTACGGTAATCTCACACGTACTCACCTCCGCCATTCCTACGCCAAGGAACGCCATCAGACCAATCGCAGGATTATCAGCTTCGATGAAGATGACCGCCCTTGTAGCTGTGGCAGTAAGATAGCCTTGACTGGTTGTCTCGCCGCTTTCATCAATCGTGCCAGATTTAGCGTGGTCGGGGTCGCCGAGACCTTCGAAGAGAGGTTCGCTGTAGTAGGTCCCGTCGACGACGAAGGCTTTCTTGATTGTGCCAGAAACGGGAGAGTGCCAGCGGTGGTAAGAAAGGGCACTGAGAAAGGCTTGGTAGACGGTACCGCCTGAAAATTGAGAGGCTAGTTCGGAATGGCCGAGCATGTCGAGGAGGGAGTATGGTTGTCCTGTGCAATGAGCAAAGTGCTTAGCTAGAGTTGGCATGAGTATTGTTTTGGCAGAATAGACTCACCTTTGATCCAGAACTTGTCTCGCAACTTGCAATCGTAAGCATAGTTGTATGGTTTTGACTCGCAAGGAGCAACAATCACACTGTCATCTCCAGCAACAGGTCGGATGCCTTCTTTGAATTGTCTTGTGAAGAAAGCATCCCAGCTCTTGAATCCGTGGTGTTTGGCATTCGGATCACATTGAAACATGTCTTCGAACTTGTGGTTCGTACCAGCTGCAGCATTGGCTGTGTATTGTAAACTCTCGTATCCATCTTCGCTGAACCAGCCAGCATCATCTGTGCCAAGCACTTGAGCAGAGCCCTCCGTCTGAAGAAACTTGCCCCATCTGTTGAGGACTTTCTTGATCATGGCGTTGACTTCGGGGTCGAGGAAGAATGCGAAGCCTGACGGTGTGCCCATTGGCCAGTCGAGAATCGCGTTGATAGGTAGGCCAACCATTCCAACCTCCTTCGACTTGTCACTCCAGTGTGGTGCAACGGTGATGAGATGGTTCAAAACTGTCATGAAATGCTCATAGTCTCTGATTTGCTTCTTTCCTTCCGGGTCATCCTTTGAAAATCAGATAAATCTATATTGAACCCATTGGAATTGAGATTATAACATACTTTGTACGGCTTTTTCTGCGGAATCTCTTCGAACATGCCTGAGCAGAGGAGATAGATTCTTGTGTTATTCTCGATCAAGTCCTTGAACTCTTGGATGACTGGGTCCAGCTCTTTCGGATTCTTGTCAACGTGGTCGACAACGGACCCGAGCCATTCTTTGTGAGTTCGAAGATCTCCTGGCAGCCAGTCACCAACACTACTGAAGTAAGCGTACTGGCACTTTACATGGGAGTACTGGACTGGAGGGAATACCGGTGGACATGATGTTTCTTTGGGATGTTCTTCTCGCGCTCCGCGTGTGGCATCTTGAGTGATGAAGGAAATGAGTTGGGAAGAATTGATGTCAAAGTATCAAAGAATGGGAATGTTATTCAGCCATGGTAAAGTACACAATGCCCTGGCAGGAGCGAGTCGGGTGACGTGGGCGCGGAGTATGCTTCCGGTGCCTCTTACACAGATGTCACCTTCTATTACTCTGGCGGTATCTTTTCTTCGTGTCTAGATGGTGTGTGAATATCTCCATGTTCAGGAGAGGTCCAATGAGCTGGACAACGGCAGGAAGATCATCAGGGGATAAGTCAATTTACACTTTTCACCGTGAAGGAGATACGCGTGTAAGTTCATATTGCATTAAGATCATAGATAAGGTCTAGTCAATTAGATATCAGTCGTATACACTCGTAATCGAAGTGACACAGTATTTGTTCAGTCAATCGTCCATGGAATTGTATCTTTTCTCCTCCTCCTAAAGCTCTCTTCATCTAAGGAAGAGCCATGAAGACCTTCAGGAGAGCGGGATAGTTGGGCGTGCCCAAACCAGTCACCGGGTCTATCTCGACATATTAGCATGGGTCTGAGTTCGTCTCAGAGTATCACACTTACCCCATCCTGGTACAGCATTGAAACCGGGGGTTCCGCAGTTGGGGTTTGAACCAACAGTAATGTCGTGGAAAGCACCAGGGTTGGCGTAGATGGTCGGGTTGATGAAGCCAACAGGCTTCTTGCCAGCAAGGATGCGCTCCTCGTTAATACGGGTTATGATTCCGGCAAAGGCTGGTGAGGACGCAGCTGGAAGAGTATTAGTTGTCTGTTTGTCTGAGAACAGGAATGAAGTTAACTTACAAGTTCCACCAACGAGTTCTGGCGTTCCACCTGCGTACAAGAGGACGTTGTCACCGACAGCAGCAATATCCGGGTATCCACGACCACCACGGTTGAAGATACCAGGACCAGTCTGGTTGTTAGTGGGTAAGGCGACGCCGGAGATGTTGTAGGTAGCGTAGTTCTGGTAGTACTGGATGAAGCGGGAGACGGCAGACAGTTGCCAGTCTGGTGTCTACATAAACTGTCAGCAAGTATTCGTTGTGGTTATCACTGGAAATGCCTTACAGGATAGATGTTTGAAAACCCTCCTCCACTGGGGAAACGATCGACCGCGCGCTCCGCATCGATGCGGACGTTGGCGCCACGAGGAAGGTAACTTCCACCGGCGGCAGTGATGTAGGGACATGAGGCAGGGAAGTCAGGAACGAAGGCCTGGCCCGTGGGTCCGAGACAATTAGGGTTGTTGGTGCCACGAGCGTAACCAACACCAGAATCACCAGAGGAGACGACGACTGTGGTACCCTGGAGACCAAGCTTCATGATCTCAGCACATTGGCGTTGTTGGTATGAAGCAGGAAGGTCCATCTCGTTACCACCGTAAGAGATGGAGATGACATTAGTGGCCTTGTACTTGCCACATTGTAACTTGCCGGCGTAGCCATCCGTTACGTTGTGAGGGTATGAAGGGTCAAGAGGGGAGTTGCCAGTCTCACCGAATGCCGAGAACGAGCAGTAGGAACCATCAATTGCGTCAAACTGTGGTGTGTTAGTATGTTTGAAATTGATAGTGCTGTATTGGTTGGTTGGATAAGTGAACATACGAAGTTGTTGAGAAAACCTTGGTAAGTGTAGTTGTTCTCGTAAGCCAAGTCATCAGTCTGGTAGAGCCAAACCTTTTGAGGATAGATCAAGGGCATGGCGATACTTAGATCGAGCAGAGACTCGACACCGGCGTTATCTTGGGTGGTGCCAGTGGGTGCACCATCGATAGGCTTATCCACCGGCTTTCTGCCAGCACCAGTGATATTGGTCAAGGTCTGGAAGAAGAGGTTCAAGTCTGGTTGATCGTAGATGTCGCCAAGGTCCTCGAAAATACCTAGCTGGTTGCCGTCGGCAGCGGTCGTTGGGTAGGTAACGTTGTACATGGCACGAATGCACTGAGGAGAGACAATGCGGTCACACTGGGCGATGGACGTGGGTGCAACCTTCAAGTTCTCAACAGTTCCATCTGCAGGAGGGTCTTGCAAGATAGGAGGCAATCTGTAACCACTGCTGGCGACATCTCTCCTCATCAAGCTGCGCTTCTTGTTGTCGCGCTTGGAAAAGAGCTTGATACCAGGAGTGATGTAGTCTACGTGAGCAGCGACGTGCTCGGGAACGTGGTACCTATGGAAGGTCAATCGTGGCACAACCTAATAACACAGCTAGTGTACTTACTCGTCGCAAGCCACGGTCATGTCGCCAGAGTCCACGTGCTCCCATTCGTGGTACTTGGTGCGAAGAAGGCTGCCGAGCTCCTCTGCAGTCAGATCTAATTGCATCCACTGCTTGTTAGCACTTTGGGTGAATTCCTTAACGCCCGCTTGGCGAAGCCAGTCAGAGACAGCCTTGACAGCTTCCATGGAAGGGGCAAAGAGGTCATGGACTTCTTCGACAGTGAGATGTTTAGCGTAGTTGGCGGAAGTGGGGTTGGAGATGTCCATGAGCAAGTTGTGACCATGCTCGAGGTTGGATTGCGTCAAACCGATACGGACAGGGAGGAGAGCAGAGCCAGGCAGTTCACTACGCTTGACATAGGCAGCGGAGGTCTCGGGGGCGTGGATACCACGCTTCTCGTGCATGATATGAGGCACCTCAGCGCGAGGGAGGGCTACGCAAAGCGCAGCGAAGGCTGCGACAACAGCGAGAGAGAAATGCATGATGAATGTCGTGGACAGCGACTAAGACAATTACACTGAGGAGAAAAGAAACCTGACCAGCAGGGCAAAGCCAGCATCTTATAGCACGACCTTTGCGTTTTCCTTGGCTCTTTCGTCTTATCTGCACGTACGTGCTAGCATGTCAGCGGCATTAGCTTGGTCGTCAAAGAGATAGGCAGAGTCGTTAGAGCTAATTCAGGGCTTTACCGCCGCCACAGGATCAGATTGTGTACGAAACAGGCAGGATACATGGGTAAATCTGCCTTTTTTCACCTTGCCCGTTCCAAAACTAAGTATCCATCCAGTCATCTTCACAACCCACTATATAGCTGGATTTGTACTTTGATAGGCACCTATCCTAGGCCCCACCTCATTAAGAGTGCAGCAGGGTGGAGGCGGTCTAGCTAATACTAAAGTACTCCAGCACTCCTCACACTAGGTTTTAGGCGAGCAATATCGATTCGGACATCGACATCTGAGCTGGGGTAGGCAGGTAAACATGAAATGCAGACCAGTGCACCTTCCTAAATCATGCTGTTGTGCAGATCATGGGACGTTTGAGCTAAGGTCGAATGGGGCAGGTCTGAAACAAACTTTTGACTTTAGATCGACTAAGCATATCTCCTAGTCGTGTTAAGCATCATCTTGCAGCAGACTGGATGCCTTCCACTATCAATTGCGTCTAGCGAGCTTGAGATGTCCTCTCTCGATTGCTGTTATGTCTCGTACCATGTTGGAGGATTTAAAGTCCAAATGAGTCGAATCTATAGCAAGTGCTCAAGGGCGTAGGAGGCGCCATCCGTGTAACCTTGCGAGTTATAACCCATGATCAGAATCTTGGAAATCCTTTTCGAGCGGGGTTACGCTTGCGATGTGCTAATCATAATGACTCGTCTTGCGTGCCTGAGGCTGTATGCGTTTATGATAAGTAAATCATCCTTGCCAACGCTTCTTGGCAGGAGAACAGTCCAGTAGAACGGCGAAATATATGATCAAACCTTCTGAAAAGCCTCGGTCTTGCCTGACACGACAAAGGGGGCAGAGCAAGGTTGCCTTGTGAGTTCCAGTCCGGTAGTGGCATGTGCGCAACAGTCAGTCCGAAACTCGCACTTTGACCTGAAACACAGTGTGAACTGTTTCGCAGATCATACTGCGAATGTCCTTTCAGAGCACAAGCAACCACAAGCAGCTCCAAGCAACAAAGCCTAAGGCAACCGTAGTAAGCTTCGCGTTTCTCAAGCATCTCAAGCGAAGTCTTATCTTTACCCACCTCCACTGCTGCTTGGCGAAGCTGTTCAACAAGGATTTTGTAAACACCCCGCACCTCAACCGCTGGTATGAGGCGTTCAATAGCGGGGTTGCTAGGATGATCGACTTTCGATATTCAATCCTCGCTTAAAGACCAGGGCCCAGCAGAAGAATCAAGGTTGTTGATTTCAGCAAGGTCAGAGGTTAAATCGAAGCACGTTCTGACCTTCCGGATGTGGGCAAGTTCGTGCGTCCCATGACCCTCGCCACCATTTTAGCGCCTGCCACTGTGATAAAACACTGTCCATTACTCGTGGTTTGCTTTACGATCTTCGTCGACATTTGAATGACGGGCTAAATGGTATTTGTGCTCTTGTGCAGCTATGTTGCTCAACGTGATAGTTGTTTTTGTCGAAGTGGTATCGGGAATTATAGCTACCCAGCTAAAGCCTGGGATTTCGCAGCTTCTTTGGCACTTACCTTAGGGTTGACCTGCTGGCTATTTGATATGCTCATTGTCGGTCAAAGCTCAAACTGCTGCTGCTCAATAGTTTACGACGACGTCGACGAGCTCATGGCAGCATCATGACGCATGACAGTCGATGACAAGAAACAGACAGCTTGTGCTCTTTTTGATAATGCACAGCAGTAGGATGATTTCCAAAGCAGTCACTGTCACAAAAGACCATGGAACACAGCATGGCAAAGAATCACGAGGACTTGCACGACTATTCTGATGCAGGCATTTCTAGAGTTTAGAAGTGTGAGGTTGAAATAAACTGCCAAGACTTCCAACGCTGACGGGAGTGAAGGATTCGCCCACGTGAATATGATTTACCTTACATGCTGTACTCAGTACCTCGCCTGAAAGGCGACGGACATTGCAAATTGACGCGCTATCCTCCAGCAACCAGACCTTTGCGACAAGAATACAACACGAACTTTTCCTCTCAGTAATATTGAGCCTGTGGAATTACCACAAATACCACTTTCATCATCACTCGTCAGGACGCTACTCGTGCCAGCTCGCCATATCTTGCTCAAACCTCATCCGCAGCACATGGTCACATCGCTATTGTCGTTGCCCTCATCACAGCCTCTATCCTGATCCCCAGAGAACAGAAAAGCGCCAAGGAAAGCACCAACAAGTATGGAAATGTAGATGTACCCCTGACACAAAGAATTAGCGCAATGTCTCTATAGAAGCAATAGAAAGCTGCAAACTTACGTTGTAGTACATAGCAAAGAACATTACCAGATAGGCAACACCAAACATCACCATATGGAGCAGAGCCTTGATTATCCGCCTCTGCAACAGCGCAGTATTGCTCGGTCTTGATCGGCCACCACGAGACACAAAGGGACGCAATGTTGCGCTCGCTTCAGCCTTATCCGATGACCTTTCATTCTCCTCGGAGCAACAACTGCTTGATTCTTGGCTCAGTGCTTTTGCTGCTTCCTTGCGGTTCTTGATATTCTGACGGAGGACATATGCATCGTATTCGCGCATGAGACGGCGGAGGAATTCGAGGGACATGACGAGAAGAACGACGCCAATGCATGTACCGGCGAACATGCCTTTAGACGTGATGCGCCAGCTTGTGGAGATGAAGCCTGCGAATGATGTGTCAGTAGAGTGTGCGGGGTTTGAGTTTAAAGAAGCAGTGTTATGGCGGTGTGGAGAGTGCCCCTGATCGTGGAAACAGATCTAACTTACAGGCGTCGATAGTATTGTAGTTCCATGTCATGGAGATTTTGCAGGCCCCCCATGTCCATAGGTGCGGAGGATGTCATGTCCATGATGACTGGTGTGTGTAGGTTACTGGGGTTAAAGAATATCGATAAACAGACGCGCGATCCAGCGATATCTCGATGACACAGGAATTGAGATACTGAATGGCGAGAGATACAATGCGATGATGTGCGAGTTCTGTCTTTATATGCAGTAGCGCTTTCCCGTGAAGTCTTGAGGTGGTACCAAGGTTTCGAAAGAGCAACTTTTGAGCAAGTTTCGCGGCTTGGCGTCTTGGAGGCTAATTCAAAACCAATGTGGAAGGCACCTCCTTACATACATACCAACTTCTACGATACTTCTACGATACTTCTTCGCTACGTTCTGTAGTCTGTCGCCACGAATTGTGCAGTTTCTAGCAGTTTTCGAGTACGAAAGCGAGATGGCGGTCCCAAACATGCCCATGTCAAGCCTACCTGGTAAGACGCTTGGCACTTCGTGGGGCTGAGCACATTCCATATCATGTAAAATGCTCTATCTTGCATACTCAATGGCTTTTACGCTCTCCGTTGTGCTCTCGCACAAGTAGCTGACTTAGTGCTACTCCAGCTCGCTCAGTCCTGTATTGAACGGCGTGCGTGCTGGCTGCGTATGCTGCGCCGTTACTGCCGGAGTGGTAGAAGAATTGCGCGAAGTTCATATACCTAGGTTCCTTAAAGCAGTCTGCAGTCAGGCCTTCTCACAGCCCAGCTTGCTTCAGCTGGACCATACAAGGTGTCCAGGAAATGTTCGGAACGTAGTGCTCCAAAGTCTCGTTGTATGCTCTTGCTTGTGGCTAGACACCACCTCACCTTTGCTTCCTCAATTTGGCACGAGAAGTAGTACATGGCTGTTCTGAGCGGCAGTGTGGCAGGATGCGAGTGCTCTTCTCGTTTCGGAGAAGGCTCTCGAGAGTACAAATACTCCATAGATCGACAAATGTCAGTTGCAGCGTTTTCAAGATCGGAAGGACTAAAGTATTCCTCTGGTGATTGATGTTCGGTCCTCCAATTACTTTCCGCGATCAGTCTCTGGAGCGGCATTGCAGTGGCTGATAAGACCATGCTATAGTACCAGTAGAAAACCATTGCGAATCCAACATGCTTGTTGACGAAGACGTAACTTTCAGGAAAAAGATGCACGAGATCCTGAGCACCAGTAACTGATTCCTTGCTCGACACAGCTCCAACCCCTCGGACAATGTCTCCACTTAGCAGGAAGCCAGTCGATGGAACCAGCTGCGGCATCGCTGGAAGCTCAGCATAGACAAAGGTTCGCAGATCATCTCGTAGTGCTTTCATGTCTAAACACAGCTCGACTGCCTCCATTGGAACGAGCTGGCCCGAATTGTGTTTTGTGTGTACTAGATCAGCCCGCTCAAGCAATCCTGGTATCATTTCGATCTTATTCCAGAACTCATCTTCACATGACTTGCCGAACAACGAATACGGAATGGTCCTCCATTCATCATCATCCAGAAAGCACTTCTTGCGGCAATAAAGTGCGAGAAAGACAATTTTCGATTTCTGTGCTCGCAAAACTCGTAGGCCAAGCGCTGTGATATATGCCGAAGGTCCTGCTAGTTCAGTCGTGAATACTCCGGCTTGGTAATGTGCCTTCCAAAGGGCTTTGTCCTCTCGATCTTTGATCAGATTCAGATAATGAGCCAGACTCTCTCCAAGTTCTGTGCCTTCAAGAGCCATGTAGACCGTGTTCATTAATGGTCCACTAAGTGCCGCATTGTCCGCGACTGATGTACGTCGTTGCAATTGTTGTAATACATCTTGATATGCAGTGAATGATAGGTATTGCAAGGACTTATTGTGAGTTATAGCGCCAACGAACTGAGTTCCTGCAGCTAGTACTGCCTGATCAACAAGTCGGTCCCCTTCCACCAGCGATAGCTTCAGTGAGGAAGCCCATGGCCATGCAGGTACAGCCTTTTCGAGGGCTTCCACCACTGCTGGCAAGAGTGAATACACGTCTACAGGTCTTACAGTCGTATGCCTCCACACCTCGTTGTCGAGACTCGAAACTTGTTCACTTGTCACGACACATTCTACGTCGTCGTCTTCCAGTGAGTCTGCAGCTTCCTCTGAAGGTATTTCAGCACTACTAATCGACTTCTTCTCTTCATCCTCGGCGTCGTTCGATGGCGTAGTGGCCTTCGCAGCTGCACGGGCTTGTCGTTTCTTCTGGCGAAATCTTATCACATTCCTTCGCACCTGCTCTCGTCGTGCGGCCTGTCGCTCCTGCTCACAAGAGTACTTGGACGGTCGTCCCATAAGGTACCCTCGAAAGAGCAAATTGCATTTGTCAGGAAGAAGACGTCCAGATAACGAAGATCGCACGTGATTTAGGGCTGATATCTCGCTCCGAGATCGGGGAAATGGGTGCCGAACGACAACAACCTAGAATATTGTCTTCCAAGCTCTAAGATTGATATGACAGTGATTATAATAGTTTTAGAAGGCTTGAAAAAGGTACCAGTTTTGATCGGTTGCTTTTAATACTGATCTATCGACTTCAATCCTTGGCAGATCGTACAAATTTCCGTTCTCCCTTCTGTACCCGTCTTCCAATGTATCCTACTTCAGCTTGATGCTGTGACGGATGGTGTTATCAGAGCCTGTGATACAGCAGAAAATGATGTGACGGTATGACGGCAATCGCGTCTTTCATTCACGACCTCCTTTTGAGCTTGCGAGTACTTGATCGGTACTGCATCTTCTCATCTCCCACCACCACCTCTACCACCCCTTCCTCGACCTCTACCACCTCTTCCTCCCCTCCCTCCACCACCACCTTTTCCACCTCCACTTCCTCGCTCGGCAGCTGCAACGACTCTCTCCCATACTCTTTCACTTCCAAACACACCTTCCGTGAAGCGTACATAACTTATCACGCCTTCGTCCACGATAGCAAGGACAATGTTGCGAGCAGGTGTGTTCTGGCCGGTTTTGAGTCGTCGGTAGAAGGCAGGTATACTGTCGTGAGCGTAGTGGATTGGTTTGGAAGTGGAGGTAGATGGATGGTTTGGAAGGGAAGGAAAGAGGTGGGAGAAGTAGGAGAGGGGTAGAGAAGACGGCGAGGGTTCGTAACAAGTCATCTGTGTGCGCAATTCTCCTGGTTTGGTCTGCTTAGCGGGTGGCTGTGATTTTGATGATGAGTTGGCAGGCTTTTGCGGTTTCGTGGTAGACGTTGGGCTAGGTATAGGCGTTGGCTGTGCGGCCATGAGTAGGTTGAGCTCTGAGAGTGAAGGTAGCATGGTGATACGCGCGTCGATGACTGAAATGCGCAAGTCGGAAGGTCCTGGTTTGGTCTTACGGAAATGTGGACCAGGTCGGTAGACATTGAAGTGGGTTGTAAATGGTGTTGTCGGATTTTGCATGACACTCGAAGATGAGGCTGTTGTGCTCGACGATGGTGCTGATGCTGTCATTTTTGATGTTGAAGTCAATGTCGATGTTGAAGATTGGAGATGTGGCTGCCAACTGGGGATTATATGAAGTAGGCGAAAGATTTCGTTGTAGGTGCGATATAGACTAGGTTTTACGAGCGGTCCTTGCTTTTTTGGTGCGGACGATTCACGTTGATTGGTTGTTGTTGCTATCATGTTGTAGAACCATGAGAGCATGGAAGGCTGTTTCGGCTGCTCTGTTGTAGCATATTTCTCTTCTGGTGGTGGTTTCTCAGGTACTGGTCGTCCATCCCACCCTTCTGCTCTTAGTACTGTGAAACCCGATCGCTTCAGTCCTGCATATACGAGGTATCTCTCCAGTGTAAGAAAGCCATCTCGTTCGCTTTCCCCACCTAGATACGCAGCATATGCTCCTTGCAAACTCATCGGCATCAGGTCCAACTCAGCATCATCATTATCCTGGCCTTCTGGATCTTCATGCTCTACCTCATCCACTTCATCTGCTTGTTGACTTTCCTCCTGCCTTTCCTCCTCCACTTTCCTTCCATCCTGTTGCTCTTCTTCCTCCTCACCCCATCGCACATCCAACCTCGCTGTCTCCAGAGCCCACAGCGCTTCTTCTGGCAATAACAGTACACTCCCCTGTCCACCCCTCTCTGTCCGTCCTACAGTCTTGAACACTGGTCCCCTTGGTCTTCTGACCCTGGTTAATCCCGTTCGATAGTCATACACGCCGATTACATGACTTTTCGGCGCATGCACTCTGGTATGGCTGAGCGCATCATGCATTGCTTGGCGGGAGACATCGAGCTGGGAAGCTTGGAGGTTGGTAGGGTGGGGTTCGAAGTCTTTTATGCCACGACGAGGAAGGGTACTACTGGAGGAGGTGAGAGTCGAGAGGAAGCGGTAGTCTGGAGTGGATTCGTCTGGATCAGATTCAGAGAGGTTGGTGTCGTCGAGGGAGTTGGGCTGATGGGAGAGAGGGTGGACGGCGTCTTCCGAGGCGTCTGCCATGGTGAAGAGAGGTGAAGGCAGAGCTTATCGAGGGGTAGTACCAGTAGGTGGTCCACCGTGGTTGTTTATTGTTTTTTTAAAAAAGAGTCACGAGCGGAGCCAGCTCCGGCACCAGATACATACCCAATCCTCTCTTTTTAACTCCTCTTCTCTTCTCTTCTCTTCTCTTCGAAAATTGCGCATTGGCTTATTACCATTTCATGTTGATGAAATTCATGAGCAGTGTCAGAGTCAGCATTACATACCTCGTCTGAGATTGGATCGTGGCAACCCAGACGAGACTCGACTTCACTTCGCTAAACTCAAGGGCCGTTGAGCGCGTTCTTCTGCTTGCCTTTACAGATTATTCGACTACTGTGTGACCGATACCGTCTGCTTTCTGCTTGCTTTCGCTGACCTGTTCTTGACTACATCTCACTGCTAGACGTGACGAGATTAGCAACTGTATCGAGCTCGCTCTTTGACTGTCTATCACAATTGCGTAAATTCCTTATTTCTTTTTTGTTCCATCATGTCATTCAACAACGATGTCGAAATGGGCAACGCAGATACTGACGGATCAGTATCTCGCGGTATTGTGGGTGCGATGGACACTTTCGCATCGAATCCGAAAGCCTACACGATGGATGCGCTCTTTCCTTCAAACCAACCTATATCAATCGACGAGGGTGATGCAAGAAAAAAGGAAAGAAGGGTCAAGCAGGCCATGAGAAGGACAGAGGAGAAGGAATTGAAGAGGAACATGGCGAAGACGATGGAGAGACAGACGAATGTTGAGAACAAGGCTGCTGTTGAAACCAAGACAAGCTCAGAGCCAATAGTCAACTACGTTCGCCCAAATATGATCGTACCTGGGATCGCAGACCTCAACAGCGTGAAAGAATACCTTCAGCAGGCCAAGGACGATGTGGAGAGATTCAGAGCGGCATTGGAAGAGCACAACAGAGTACGACGCGACATGAGAGTAGGGAGAGTCGAAAATGGGTTTCAAGCAAGGCCTATCGTTCTCGGTAAGCAGACCAAATCAGCGATAGGCAGAACAAGCAAGCTTCAAAATCCTCGACCGGGGAAGAAAGCACCGAGAAATGAACGCAGAGCACGACGCGCTCTCGAAAACGCAGAAGACGTGGCAATGACGGTCAATACTCACAGCATTGACGGGATCGAAATCAATACAATGTCAGAAGCACAAGATCAAGACATGTCCTTGACCATCTTCAATGCACAAGTTCAAAACACGATGCCGCTGCCTCCTGCCTTGAAATCGCAGGATCAGGAAATGGATTTCAAGATCACAAATGCACAAGATGAAAGCTCAGTACTCGCCACACGGAACCCGCAAGATGGAAATGTGGCACTCACAGTCACGCAATCTCAGCCACCTGGATCCAACTCTGGTCAAGGCAAGCCTGGTAAAGCGGCATTCAGGACTTCGTTGAAACATTTCAAAGATGACGTCTTCAACGAGAAGACTCTGTCTGCCGTCAAGGACGTCGGTGCGCTCGAAAACGGCAACAATAACATGCAAGCGATTCGCGTCCTTCGTCGTAATCTCGACAACATCCTCTACACTTTCGGTGAACAAAGTGATCAATACCAAAATTTCAAGTTCATGGTAGAAGAAAGCATTGCAGAACTAGCAACCAAGATGGGCTTCTCGCTCGAGGAGATGGATGCGAAAGATGCCGCCGTGAACGCAAAAAGAGCAGCTGGATTGGCTGAAAATCAAAAGAAGGACATTCGCAGAGCAGCGGTGAGTGCGCTAGCGGAAGCCCGCCAGCATGAACGTGCTGCAATCAAAACCATACTCGAGAATGGCAACGAGGAGCAAAAGGCTTTAGCTGCAGCACGACTCGCAGAGGTAAAGGCAGATTCCGGTGAGGACGAAGTGAGGGCTGAGAGAAACAGGGCCAGGCGACAACGAAAGAAGCAAAGAGAGCTTGAGAAAACAGGACAACAAGACGATGGTGGTGTTGCATTGCCACTTGCAACGGACAAAAGTGGTGACAATTCTACGACCATGTCCGGAATGCAAGCACTAGGAGGCTACAATGACGACTCAGATTCCTACGACAGCAACAGCTCTGATGTTGACATTAATGAGGACGACGAGGAGGATCTTCAGCCCGGCGGGGTTGCGTTGATGCAAGATGACATGGAGAAGCTGAATGCACTCAGAACGTTACTCGGTGACATGAACATTCAGACCGGACGTGTATGATATAATTGCATGTTCTCCAAAATCACAAAGACATGACGAAGACGAAGCAACAAACTCACTTATTGCGGACTTCAAGCTACACCCTCCCTTTTCGCAAGCACATTATCACGCAGTATATCCACTGCACTTGGCCGAAAGCATCAATTCTCCTGCCACGGTAATCGCGCTCATCTTACTCTACTTAATGGCGAAACCAAACCTGCATAAGGCCAACAAGCCATCGGAACTGTGCATACCACATCGTGTGATTCTGATACAGACATTGATACAAGCTCATCCGGAAAGCTGCCGCTGACGTCGCTTTTTTCGCTCTTTTTTCCAAGTTTCGCTACCTTCAGCCACGAGTTTGCTTCTGCAGAATTCATCCAGCTGGACCTGACTGTCGAATCCACATTGGACTCGAGACACAGTTTGGAGGATGTTGTCGAATCACCAAATTCGACCTTCAGCTCAAGGTCGACTTAGTACATACATTGAACGAATTGCTCACGAATTGTCATCAAGCAATAAGACATATGGGCTCAATTCGAATGCTTTAACAACCACTACACCAAACTTGCTCTACTCTATTTGCTGCCCACATGTGTCTGGTCATGCGCTTGTATCAAGTGCTGCAGCCTTTCCCTTATAGGTTACCTCTTCGTATAGTATGCACAACTGCATTCGTCTTCCCTCTGCGATGTCTGAACTTTGATTGCACTTCGTGAGCAGATACGTGTACAGCCGATGTTGAGACTAATCCTCACCTCTGGACTTGATACAACTGCTGACAACACCTCGCCTTTCCTTTGATCCTCATAATCGTGTGCTCTCCTCGTGGCCCAACTGCGTCGTGCGGCTCATTTTCTCCTCACCTTTAACACTCAACCCAAGCCCGGGGCAAGGCAAGGCAAGGTCTGAATAAAAATCCTCGTCGTACGCAGTAAGCAAGACCTCAGCATCACAGCCAGACAAAGGTCTCATATACCGTGCTCAAAACTGTTTTTTTTCTACTCAAATCATGGACCGTGGGGTTCTTTCACTCATCAGCCAACGGATTCGCATGCACCGTCACCCTCTCAACCCAACACCTTTCCACCGGCCTCCCCTTCCCATCAACCTCCACCTTCTCAATAACATCCAACACGCCGCCCTCCTCCGCCCCCTCAATAACCCGCCCAAACACCGTATTCTTGCCATCCAAATGCGGCGTCGGCGCAAACGTTATAAAGAATTGGCTCCCATTCGTGTTTGGCCCTTTATTTGCCATACTGACGCTGCCTCGGAGATGTCGTAGGTTTGGGCGGACTTCGTCTTCGAAGAGTTCGGAGGGGTAGATGGAGCGAGAGAGGGGTTTGGACGGGTTGGGGGAGGAGGGAAGGCCGCCGGTTTGGAACATGAAGGACGGGATGAGTCGGTGGATGGGCGTGTGGGTGTAGGCGGAGGAGGCGCAGAGGGCGAGGAAGTTGTAGGTTGTGCGCGGGGTGGAGGTGATGAAGAGTTCGAGTTTGAGGTCGCCGTGGGTTGTGTGTAGCTGGATTTGGTGGTTAATTGTTGTAATGAGGAGGGATAGGTTACATGCTGGGCGGTTGACTTACTGTAACGGACATGTTGTAGAGGAGTACGGCCAATGGAGGGGTAGGGCTGGGGCTCAAGATGTCAATATAGACATTCCAAAACAATTGTGAAACACGAACGGATCGTCATGCTATTGGTCGGGCCGAGTGGGGATCACTTCTGAAACAACCAAACATCGTCAATCTATTTCACGGTCATCTGTTTACATCCAAACATCTCTGTCCGCGAACCACAATGGCAGACGCAGCAGAAGATAAAGCCATCCTCGCCGACCTCGAGCGCGAATCCAAAGAATTCGACAAAGTACTTTTCCCCCTTCGTCACCCAGCACCCACCCTCAACATCACCACAACTAACCACCTCCCTCCCTCCCACAGGACGCCGAAATAGACCGCATCCTCAAAGCCTTCCGCCTCAACGCCTACGCCATCCTCAACATCCAACCCGGTCTCCCCTCCACCGACATCATAAAAGTGTACCGCAAGAAATCCCTGCTCATCCATCCCGACAAAACAACCAACCCCTCCGCCCCCGACGCCTTCGACCGCCTCGCAAAAGCGCACCAACTCCTTCTCGACGAAAAGCAGCGCGCACAACTCGATGAGGCAATCGCCGACGCCCGCCGCTTGATCATTCGCGAGAAGAAGTGGACGCTAGATGAGCCGACGTTACGGCTGGATTCTTTCTGGACGGGAGAGTGGCAGGAGCGCACGAAGGCGGTGTTGATTGAGGAGGAGTTGAGACGGAGGAGGCAGGCGAAGGCGCAGATGCAGGAGGAGGGGAGGGAGCAGCGGAGGCTGGATGAGGAGATGGAGGAGAGGAAGAGGAAGGAGAAGGAGAAGAGGAAGTGGGAGGATACGAGGGAGGAGCGGATTGGAAGTTGGAGGGACTTTCAGAAGAAGGCTACTGGTGGGAAGAGCGAGACTGTAGGTGCGAGTGGGGGTGGGGATGGAGGGACAGGAGAGAAGAAGAAGAAGAAGAAGCTGAAGGTGTTGGGCTGAGCTTTGTTATGAGCATTACGAAATTATGATTATGAATGACTATTGTGGGTGTATTTCATCGGGATATTGCATTGCATGGTGCTAGGCCTTCGGAACATCTGCGTTAAAGCAGCAGAGATAACTTGAGAAGTGATACAACAAGCAACATAGCATAAAGGCACAGGTCATTCCATGGTGGATGAATTGAGAATCGAGCACATTATGTTATCATTCATCAATGTATCCTATCTCTCTGCATCATATCCTTTGGGATATCCAGTCGCGCCTTGATGCTCATGCGACAGGTTCTGCCTGTGTCTAATGCCCATCCAACTCCTGGCGATGCGTGATGCCGCTCCTTTGCGTATATCCGAATGTATAAAAGCGGCATTTGTGCGGAATTAGTTGACCGCAGCGTGTCGTAGAAGTGAAAAAATCGTGAAAACATGAAGGGTATCTTTTATACAGAAATGCGGAATGCAAAAACAACCAGAGAGACGGGACCACCTATATGCATTTTCCAGGTTCAGTCCTGGTAATCGCAAGACATGGTTTAGTGAAGGTTCATAACCTTCTTCGTGTGCTCATAAACAACATAGGTCTGAGAGGCTGTTAGTTGGTTTAAAGCAAGCAACGAAATCATCATGAGCTTACGATTGAAACAGCCGGCACCACCTTGAGGAGGTTCGGGGTCAGACCTTTAAACAGGCCGCGGTAACCTTCGCCTTTTACCGTCTGCTGCCAGACATCATGGATACCGGTGTACGTCCTCGGATGCGCTTTGGTCCCTTGTGTCTGGAGACGGGTGCGGAGGAGGTTGAGCGGGTAAACGATCGAAGCACCAAGAGCGCCACTAGCGCCACCGATAGCTGCTGTCGCAACAGCGCCTGGGGCCGCATCTTCGGGCGAGATGTTGTATCTTTTGACGTTACGCGCAATGTATGTCTTTTTGACGAGCTCAAACGTTCCCAAATCGATAGCAGCGTAAGGAAACATGCCGACCACACCCATCGTGAGACCGCGATAGAAAGCGCGGTAGCCACCTTGGGCCCACATTCTTTTGCCAGTGTCGATTATCAGGGCGTTGCCGTGCAGTCCACCTTTGACGGTCTCACTTTGCATGCGAAACTTTAGTGTATCGATGGGGTAAACGCATGCTCTGTACCAGCATGAGAACAATTCACAAACAGGTTGACAATGTGAGTACTCACTGGGAGATGATACCACCGATACCACCGGCAAGGAAGCTGGAGATGGAATGCAACTTTTTGGGGTCGTTGTGTCCCTCAAGACGGGCGATGAATCGTTTTGCGGCCTATAAATTAGTATGTCATCGTTTTCATATCCCGAATCAACTCACTTCATATGAGCCGAACTTGATCGCAGACTCAGGCATCACTTTGACGACGTTCAAACCATTACCTGGTTCTGATCAGTACTGGCTGTAGACAGCGGGAAGAGCTTGTGACCAACCTGCGAATAGACTGCGGACACCACCTGCTGCCCAAAGCTCTCTCATTGCGTTGATGAGAGGAGTAGCTGCGTGTTTCGTTGCCTGTAGAGGGGAACCATGTTTTGCAGCCTCTACTGCTCTGCTGGCGGCTTCGGTTTGATTGATGAGGTAGACCTTGAGTCGATCCAACGGCGCGGTCGACGTGCGCGACACGATTCCTGCAACAGCACCAGCAAGGAAGTAGCCTGCATTAGGAAAGACATCCGTCAGTACCCGCCAATCTACCTGTAGGCGCTGTGGAAGTGTTTGATAAGGGTGCTGACTGTTATACTCTTCCACCTTTTTCCTACTCGCCGGAGCTGAACCAGCAGCTATGGGATAACCAGAATCAAGGATGTCACTGTCTGTTGTGACGAGGGAGGGTCCGGTATGGTTTAGGTTGGGATATATAATTCCAGATTGATCTTGTAATCCTTGAGTATTACCTTTAACCAGGTGTGCCTGCTGCTGCTGTTGCCTCGCTGCTGTTGCCAACCCATATGAGCCCATCCCTTCCGGAGCACGATCCCGCATTTGTGGTCGTAACAGATTTCCCACCGTACCAAACATCGTGAACATGAAAGTAGGAAAAACAGATCGCATCATACCTAAGCTTTCGATGGTTTCGTCGTTAACCGTCACATCGCCCTCGGCATTGACTTTGACCCCAGCTGAAAAGTATGAGAGAATGGCGCGAAGCCCCGGGTCTTTGGCGGGCATAAAGAGCAGGAAGTCCCTTGGACGATTGATTAGTCTCCCAGGACTGATTGAGGATGAATTTGTTGTGTTACCTCCACTCGTCGAAAGTAATTTCCCCGTCACCCTTCGAGTCTACTCGGGCGAATAGCTCATCCAGTCTTGAATCTCCCACTGATATCTCTGATCTTTGAAATGCTTCTTTCAGCTCAGTTTTTGAGAGACGGTTGTCCTGGTTTCGGTCGATACTCTTGAAAAGGACCCAAAGTCTAATCTCGGCTTGTTCGATGAATCTGCGGAATTCTGGTGTGACCTGTCAGCCATAGCTCAGTCTTCCTGAATAACATTCACAGGCAGTACCATCGTGTTCAATGTGTCCATCATCATTTGTGTCCACCACTCTTATCACTTGGTGTAGCAGGCCATCCGCATGCTGTAGAGCTAGAGGAGGTCAGCGACTCAAGCGAACCTCTTCGACTCGATCTCAGGCTCACGGTGGTCGATCTTTCTTAAGCCAGCTTGTAAGGCCCTCACGTCAATGCGTCCAGTTCCCTTGCTGTCCAACAAAGCCCACAACTTGTCAATTCTCGTCTGCTGCGAGCCTTCAAGCTCGTCGTCCATTTTGTTTCGTTTCGTTCGTGATTCTGTCTTAAATCATTTCATGTGAAAGTGAGAGCCAGTTCTAGTCGAGCTTCGCGGCAGTAGTATGGAGGGGTGCGCGATCGGGGAGAGAAAGAAAGAGTATAGCTTCAGCTCGCGAGAGTGAGCTCCTGCTCTATGGGTGATTCTTTCGTGCAGGAGTGGAGTGTGAGAATCCGAATTGATTGTTGTTCACTTCCAAAGGTTTCACTGACGACCCCTTTTCTGTGACGTCTTTGCAAGCGCAACAAACTCCGTCAGCCAATCCTCTGCTCTGGTTTAATCACATCGTAAGCATTTCAACAGACTCCATGCTGGCATCCAAAATAAGACCTGGTGATTGCTGATGCTTGTTTTCATAGATGAAGATGTCGTGACTTGCTTTTGCTTTGCCCTTGATGTCGCTTACAATAGGGTACTCGCCCAACTCGTAGCGTGAATCCTGTGAGGAGTGCCGAAGGAGTTAAAAGTAAGTCAAGATCGATGAGATGTTGGCGTATCCTTAAGGAAGATTTCTAAGAAAGGGCGCCAGGAGTCTATCCTGTAGAAGCAGTACATGTAGTGCGAAGAGACCTAATAAGCTTAAGAGTGGCGCTAATGCTGTCGAACGAAATAGGATCTTACAAACTGGCATCTAGGATCTGACTTGATACAGGGCTAGAAATATAATAGACTTACCGGTGTGGGGACTATCAACCAAACTCAAGCTTTCAGTGAAGGTCGACCAGGTATCCAGATCCTAAGACTCGGGCGTACCCTTATTCAAGCACCCTCGGAGGTTGGCCACGTTGCTTCTATCTCATGGCTTCAGACTTTTGGAGCTCGACCCAAAACACACAATGGCGATACACCAAGTCTCAATTACAAGACTGGCAGGATGACCTGGGCAAGGAAGATGTGCATCTCATCAGGCAATGGCCATTGCCCGAAAATCGGCTGCTCAATATCTACCTACAGCAGCGTAAGTAGTCCTGTATATACTTGGCATTTTCAAGCATACCAACCTCTCGAACAGAAATTGCGAAGCTTGGGAAGCGTTTTCAGGTTCACCAGCCTATCCTGGGCACTGCTATGATATTTGTTCGGCGCTTCTACCTGAAGATACAGATTCGCAAAACCAACCCGTACCTGCTGCTTGTGACCGCGTTCTATTTGGCTTGCAAGGTCGAGGAAACTCCACATCATATCAAGACAGTTTTGACAGAAGCGCGTCATCTATGGTCAGGTAGGTACAAGCTAAACACTGCCTGCTGAGAATTACGCACTTACGAATAGATGACAGACTTCATTTCGCCACTAACCGGCATACTTGGAGAGTGCGAGTTCCTGCTCATCTCAGAGATAAACGCTCAATTAGTTGTCCACCATCCTTTTCGACCACTGAAAGAGCTATCACAGATGTTCGGTCTGTCGGAGGAAGAGTACGGTCTAGCTTGCTGTTTCATCAATGACCATTATGCTACAAACCTGCCGTTCTTATATCCGCCTCATATCATTGCTGTTGCGGCTGTATCAGCCGTATTGACTATACGACCTAGTCTGGGAGTACTTTCTGCTGCAGGGCCGTTAGTCAGGAATCCGCCTGCAATCACCTCTACTACAAATCAGATGCAGACGTCAGCACAGAACAAGACGCAGAAGCTTAAGCTTTGGCTTGTCGAAAGCGATGTTGACGTGGAAGGTGTGATAGACTGCGTGCAGGAGATGGTATCTTTGTATGTAATATGGGAGCAATACAGCGAAAAAGAGTGTCGCGACCACATCAATCGATTTGTGAAGGAAAGAAAGCTGGACCGATGAGGACTTTCCGATTACAGGTCGAATATAGGTCCGACGTCGCTTCTGATCCAAGACGAGAGGCTTCGGCCACCTTCAGATCAAGAACATTCTTATACAATATCTAGACGATCCAATCACTAGATGACCACAATTGAGCCTACAACGAGAAAAGTGTCGAGACCACATCAATCGGTTTGCGAAAAGAAAAAAATTGGATCGATGAAGACTGTATGACTACAGGTCGGTTTTCGAGTCGGGTATCTGCTTCTGCTTACCGAGATGAGAGGCTTTGGGCACCCCAGCTCGTTCAGCATCAAACAAGATGGCATTTCTGGTACTTAAAATGCAATTCCATCCTCATATCAGGAAAATTCTTCCAGACAATATCCGGCCGAATCAATCACAAAACAACTATAACCGAGCTACCTAAAGCAGCATCGAGCTGCTCATGATGCAACAACCTAACCGGATGGTGCAAGTCCTCGAAGATGTTGCTCCGTCATAGCCAAGAAGTACGAAATGGATGGTTATAGCTGCATTATGCAAGTGGTTTCACTCGCATAATGGTAGGTCTTTACTGCTTTCGAGCCTCATATTCCGACACACGTCATTCCTGAAAAGGCTAACATAAGGAACACAGCTGTCTACTGTTAATCCGCCTGCTCCGCCATCAATCTAAACATTATCATAGACAATATCCGACCTACTCAATCACAAAACAGCTACAATTGGGCTTACTCAAAACGCAGCGAGCCCAACAAAGATCAAATCACACAGATTACCCAAGTCGTCGAAGATGATGCTTTGTCAAAGCCCATGGAAACGGCCATACCTGTAAAGGATAGTGATGATGATGATGGCACGCGTGCGCTCGTGTAGTGAGTTTGGCCGGCGAGCAACGTATTAGTGTAAACGATTAAAGACTTATGAATACATTGCTATCCATGCGTTAAAAAGCAGGTTTCCACTAAATGTCACTTGAGCCTCAATCCTTCCTTTGCAGCAATTATCATTACCACTCTCTCACAGACCAGGAGTATCCGCAATCCTGAACACGTACTTCGAAGCACTGTTTTTGCCATCCTTGAGGTCCTTCAGAGCCTGTTCAACAGCTTCCAATCCACCCGGCCTTACTTCGTATGGATGTCCCTCAAAACTGCCTTCCTGCAACGCCTTCGTGAACCACCGACAAAACACAAGACCGAGATCACGAGCGTCCCCAAACACTGAAGAATTGTGGATCGCGCCCACCATAGTCTTTGTCTTCTTCGCAGCTCCAGTGTCCCAATCGCTAGGCAGAACAAGGTTGATTGCGCCGTCTGGCGCGACAACCTCCGTCAACACGGCTTTGCTGGACTCTCCGATGCCAGGATCGATACCGTGCTTGATCTCACCGTAGTTGCTGGCTTTGAGGTGTTGGCGAATAGATTTGATTGTCTCCTCCGCGCCCTTGCGGTAGTCGAAGACGACGTCGCCCTTGCTGGTGTCAAGCAGTGTCTGGACGAATGGGCAACCCTTCCCCGCAATGGCAATGATTGGGTGGATATTGCTAGCACGGGCGAGCTTGATGGCAAAGGAGCCGACGGATGTACTGGCGCCGTAGATGACCAGAGGAATGGTGGCTTTTGCTGGAAGCCAGGGTGTCGGGAGTCCAAGGTTCCAGTTCAAAGATACAGCTGCTGTGAGTGCAGCCAGGGGAATCGTTGACGCCTCTACAAGAGCGAAGTTAGGCTCGCCAAGGAGTCCGTTATTAGTATCATCAGATTTGCTTACCTTCGAAGGACGTCGATGGAGGGATGTGGAACGTGGAATAGTCCCATGCGATTGCATACTCGGCGAATGATCCGCCTGGAGCTTGCATCTCATGAAAGGCGGCGACACGATCACCTTTCTGTTTCGAGATCAGTCTCAATCGCTTTTACGTGCGGCTGGCGTGAACCTGGTAGGCTCCCGTACTTTGAAGACAATGACGTCTGTTCCAACCTCCTCGACTATGCCTGCAATATCATCGCCATTGTTTAAGGGCGCTGCGTCCGCAGGTGCCCAACCCGGTACTTTCCAGTCTTGGGTCCATATGTCAGTAACTCTTACTCATCATAGAGAGCAGAAGGCACTTATGAGTGCTCTGCAAGCAAACTGTTCATACCTTTGGGATTGGAGCCTGACACTACGACTTTGATGAGGACTTGTTTACTGCCTGGCTTGGGGATTGGAGCAGACTCGAGTCTGCATTTGACCTCTTGACCGGGAATGCCGACGACTTGTTTCATGGTCGTCATGATTGTTGATGATTGCGAATTGAGACAAGATAAGAGAGTTTATGGTGGCTACCAGGCTGTGTTCGTTCGTGCTTGTAAATACATTAAGAGACATCTGCGTAAATGCGGGGCTCGACATTATTGTACATAAGATTATGCGCTGCACAATTATGGCGCTTAAGACTGTCGAATCCGTGCGGTAATTGCTTAGGTCGCATATTAGATTCGTATTTCCGCATCAATTAAAGAGACATTGAGGTTTCTCTATTTGAGAGCGATTCCTCAAGGTATCTTGACTATCCTCACGTCGAATCTATATCCTGTACCAGACTCTACCTGGAATCCAAGCAGACACCACGACCCCACATCTCACTCATTCACTCCCCAATCCCCCCTGTCAACCCTAATAAGTCCCTCTTCAAGCTCTCCAGTACCCTCGCATCCTCAACATCCCCCTCGTCATCCCTTGAAACCCCCGTGACACTATTGACTGGCAGAGTCCCAACACCAAGCTCCCTCTCATCCTGATCCAACTCCTCAATCATCTTCTTCTCCTGCTTGTGGTATTCCACTTCGAGTAGGAAATCACTGGGGAGTTCTGAGGGTGGTTGAGGTAAGACGTATACCGTTGGATATTCTAGGATGAGGCGGTTTTGGAGACATGTTGAGAGTGTTGATTGCGGCGAGAGAGGGACGAGGACGGGGTGAGGGTAGGTTGTGTGGGGTTTGTGGAGGTAGAAGTGCAGGCCTGGGCAGAGTGACTGTGGTGGAGGTGGTGGTGGTGGTGTGGTTTCTTGTTTTGTTGTTTCTGGGGAAGTGGTATCGTTGGTTGTGGCTTGTGGTGCGTCTGGTGCGGCTGAGCCAGGATCTTCTTGTAGTGACTGTGGTGGAACATCGTTGGCCGCTGCTTGTGGTGGTCGGTTTGAGATGATTTCTTGACGTGTGGTAGCTTCATATTCTTTCCCTGGTGGTGGTGGTACTATGACATCGCTGTCATCTGTTTGTGGTAATATGGGCGTATTGACTTCCATTGGTGTCAATGCCTGTTCTGTCGTTGTGTTTGGTGTTGGTAGCATGAGTGACGACTCTAATGTTGGCTCTGATGTTGTAGTATTTGTTGTGTCTGTGTTCGGTAATGCAGTAGTGGACTGTATTGCTGCGTAGTCTAGTATTGGTTCATATGAGTGCGGTAGACTGCTTTCGGCGTCTATTGTTGTTGGTATTGACACCACCTCATCTGGGGGATTGTGCGCAGCATCATATCGAGCCTTTGATTCTCCAACCATTCTCTGATATTTCTCAGTAACCTCGTCCAATTGACCCGGAACAGCCTGATCATCCTCGTCGACCTGTTCCTCTGTCGTACCAATCTTCATAGTTTTTCGAGCCCGCTCCTCATCAGCGAGTGCGTCATTAGTGTCGTCCTCATCAACCTTTTGTCGTTTCTTTGGGCGACAATGCTGAGGAGCGAAGTTGTGATACAGAACCTCTAATGACAGATTATCTCGACACTGTCCATGTCCTTTTGTACCATCCGGGTTGACCCACTCTACTGTCCATACTAGACATCGATTTCTTGAGCTCACAGTTAGTACAATTCATACGCGAAGTTGATATTACGCACTTTCCGTTATACTGCGTCTTGTTCGCCTTCTGTCTACTCATCCCCACAGGTGCCTTTCGGATTATCGCCCCTGAAGCTGCCAATCCTCGTTGTAAATTGCTTCCCTTTGTCGGTCCATTGTGTCGCCTCCTCGCAGTGCCTTCGCCCTCGACACCAATTCCACGTCCAACCGCATCACGATCGGCAGTCTCGAAAGCACGCTCGATGCCGCTCAGAAAGTTAAAATCATGATCAATGCCTGCTGGTGTAGCAAGCTGGCTCCTTTTCACGTATGCACCTGGATCACGTTTTCCAGAACACTGGGACCATGTTTGATGGCGCTTGTAGCATTGGAGAGAGCATGTTTTGGTATTACAGCGAGGGCAGCAGTATTTTGGTGTTGCATCATTGCTTGGTTGTGTTAATCATCCTGTGCCAAACAAGGGGTCGATATTGGCTCACCATATTCTGCACAAGTCACTTAGCAAGGCCTGGTCATCCATGATAAACAACGGTAACAATAACAACAAAGCATTTCACAAGGTCGCTTTCATCGTCACAGTTTTTCGAACGCGGAGCTGAAGCCGCGGAAACACTTCGGACAGATCTGGAAGCAAAATCCACAAGGCTGCTGGTCATGTCGATTATGGATGTCGTCTTGCAGAGACGATCTTTCAATGTGAGACACATGTTCCTGAACGGTATTATTGGTTGATCATTTCTCCTCTTGCGTCCGAAGACGACCAAGTCATCGGTTTTCGCCATTTCGCACCCAGCAGAGTGAGTGAGCAAAGCATTGATTCATGCTTGCACAGGATGCCTCCGTAAGTCAAAGAGGCCGGAGCTGCCGATGATATTTCAGCGACGTGCGACGTGCTAGGGGATTCATGACAAGTTCAGATCAACGAGGCCGGCTATCACAAGATAAGATCAGAGCTTTTAAGCTTTCCTGTGTCGCTCTTA
>Ga0160427_10000224_pt1 | contig 37615 bp, 42 predicted proteins | sample SolpanmetagenomL_FD_108194 | JGI IMG/M metagenome (GOLD analysis project Ga0160427, IMG submission 108194) | Solar panel surface microbial communities from Lawrence Berkeley National Laboratory, California, USA - L | ecosystem: Engineered > Built environment > Solar panel > Unclassified ...
CGGGTGGAAGATCATCCGGCCCTCGATCAGCGCGACGAGACCTCATGGACGGTGAGCTGGTGAAGCGTCGCACTCGCCTCCGGAAGCTGGGCCTGCCCGCCGATCCTGAGCCGCAGGTCGCACTGCAGCGCACCGGCCCCAGTTACTACGAACTTGCGCTCGCGCTGCATGCCGAGATCACCCGCACCACATTCATGGACCCGGCGCGGTACGTCGGTCGCCTGGACGTGCTCGATGACTGCCGCACGTTCGGGATATCCGAGACAGTGAAGTGCCTTCATCAGCTTGGAATGACGCCTAGCGAGTTTCGCGGACGGATGATCCGATGAGCTACCGCGCTCACAAGCTCCGCCGCGCCCTGATCGCTCAGGCCCAGCAGCCGCGCCCGGTGCCGGAGATCGTGCTCAGTCCGAGCCTGGGCGCACCGCTGGCCCGGCCTCCGGCTGCGTTACTGCCGCCCGTGATCTGCGCCGACCCCTGGCGCGACTTTACCGACAGCCTGTACCCGCTGCTGTTCGTGATCGGGCAGAGGCTCAGCGAGGGAAGCTGAGATTATTTCGATTCAATCCAGCGCACTTTCACCATGAAAGAGCTGCGGTGATCGTTTTGCACTTCCAGAACCACATACGTTCCGGCCCTTCGGTCCAATTCGACGTGCTCACCCTTTCTCGGCGTCTGTTCAAATTTTTGCAGCCAGATGGTGATCTCTCCAAATGAGTTACGAGAGATATCCAATGTCCGCAGACGCCGCAAGGTAGCCATAGACAAGCCTAAACGACTTCTGTGGATGTCCAGACTGGAATGTCTATTTTCACTTCGACGATGAAGTCGCTCAGTAAGGGAAACCGATGACCAAACTTGACCAGCTCCTCGCCAAACTGACCACAAGCCCTGTAGAGGCTCAGCAACAAGCCGACCCTCACAACGCCCCACCAATCGAGCCGGAAGCCGAAATTAAGCCGAAGCGCGAGCGGAGGCGGGCGCTCAACCCACAGCCGACACCCGGCGGCGAAGCCAGGGCACACGCGGAAGTCTGGCTGCAAGCGGTCAGGAACTGGTACACACGCAGCAGCGGCGGCTTTCTGGTGGATGGCAGCGGACCGCGCCGTGCCAACGGCAGCCGGATGCAGGTGGTGGGCGTGGGTGGCCTCGGAGGTCCGCCGATTGCAGCTCTGCATTTTGAGCAAGTCAGTACCCCGATCGGCTGGCTGAGCGAGAGAGCTGTAGGCGAAGCCATCACCCGCAGCGGTCAGCCGTGTCTTGAACGGCTCCAGAAGGGCGGCGGGCCGAGTACGCTGATCGATGCCTCGGGCCGTTGGCGCACGGATCGGGAAGCTACGCTGACCTGCGCGGCGGCAGTCCTGGCGTTGGCCGTTGAGTTGGGCGATTTGCAGGCACAGCAGCACCTGGAAGTGGTAAAGCGGGCGCAGCTACCACCAGAATGAACGTGATTCAATGAACACTTCAAGTTAAGGAAATGTTCTCTAATTTACTAGAGTTCCACAAAAGTCAAAAAACAAGCCGCCTTCACGGGCGGCTTTTTCGTGGCGGGGTTCGCGTGGGCGTCCCCAGGTTGAGGCCACCGTGGGAAGTACGTCTCCCTGGATTTAGCCGGTTCGACTCCGGCCCCTGCCACCAAACGCATTAAAAGGAGGTGACCGCACCCATGACCGACGCCAATCCAAAAACCGCTGAGGGATTGGGTGCGGCCCTCCAACCTCGCCACCGCAGGTTCGTCGAGCGTAACAAAAGAGCGCATTAAAGAACCCTGCACGGTGACTCGGGGCGCAGTTGTTAGCGTGTCTGGATGCAGACCATGACGATTGATGCCCGGAAGTTCGAAGACCCCCGCCTCCTCGATCTACAGGAATTGCTCTGGGATAAAGACATCGAGAAAGCGCTGACGCTCAGCGACCCCGAGCGTTCAGATCCGGGCCAATCGAATGCCGACTTCATACGCGAGGCCGCTGAGCAACTGGGCCTTGATCCTCACAGCAGCCTGAGCGTGATCGAGTCAGCCCTGGAAGAAGAGTGGCACAGCAAACTCGTGGTGATCTGGTTGGACCACACTGACATTGTGTACATCCCGACCGATAACTTCGCCGACTTCGAGCCTTACGGCGGCGAGATTACCGAAGCGTAACCTTCCAGCCGTGCCCCGGCGTGGCCGAGGGCCGCGCTCGAGGAGATCTGTCCGCTCTTTCTCCCGTAAGGAGAGGAGGAGATCCCTACCCCCAGCACCCGCACAAGCGAGGCTGGGGCGTTGCCATGCACCAGAGGAGGTGAAACGAAGAATGGCCACACCCAAAAAGCCCAGCAAGAAGGCGGAGAAACGACCGCCCAGCGAGCGCGAGAAGCCCCAGCCCAAGCCGAGCAAGGCAACCCGGAAACCGGTACCGGCAGCTGCAGATCCGGTACCCGAAACCGGAAACCCCATGAGCGTCGCAAAACCGGGGAAACCCCACGCGTCACGGAAGCGCACGCCCAAGCGTCCGGAGGGAAAGACCCTGGTGAAGGTCCTGCCGGACGGAACCGACCCCACCAACGCCGGCCAGCACTGCGGAGCCAGGCTCAGCCGGGGCGAGGGCCGCTGCCGCCTGCCTGCCGGTCACGGTACCAATCACGTCGGGGAGGGGCGCTGCAAGCTGCACGGTGGGGCCACGCCGATCAAGCACGGGCGCTACAGCTCGCTGATCACGCGTCCGAGGTTGCAGGAGCTGATGGCGGTCCTGGAGCAGGACCCGGATCCGCTGAACCTGCTGCCGGAGCTGGTGCTGATGCGCGCGGTGGTCATCGACTTCGTGGAGCGCTACGACGAGATGCACTACGGCCTGATGCTCTGGCAGTACTCCTTCGAGAAGGAATTCGCTTCCGACTGGGCTGAGTGGCTCCGGGACATCGACTGGCACATCCATGTCGGTGGCAAGCCCACCGACGAGAACGCCCCCAAGATGCCCAGCCCACTGGACTACGTTCCGCGCAAGCCCGCACAGATCATCGACATCAGCGCGGCCAGCACCATCGCCACGCAGATCGGCCAGATGGTCGACCGCATGAACAAGATGGCCGAAGACAAGACCTTCTCCATGGCGACCGTGGCCCGCCTGGTGGAAGTGATGAGCGCTGACCTGACCCAGGCGGCACTGGAGGTGATCACCAATGACGAGTCCCTCCGCGACACGCTTCTCGATGCCGTGGCTGGCCGGTGGCGACTCATCCAGCTCAGCGAACTTGCTGGGAAACGCCCTGGACCGGGCCCGCGCGAAAGCTAAGAAGGTCGACTTCCGGCCCTACCAGCGGGAGATGATCCGCTTCTTCCGCGAGGTCCTCGGCATCGAGCCCTGGTCGGGCGAGAACGGCAAGCCTGGTCAGCTCGAAATCCTGCAGGACATGCAGACGAGCATCCGCCAGCAGCTCGACGGTGAGGAGAACGTCCCGTTCATCTTCCTCGGCGAGGCCGCGCACGGTCTGGGTAAGACCTTCGTGCTGGAAGCCGGCACGCTGCTGTACTTCCACGAATGCTTCCCGCCCGCGCCGGGTGAGACCAACATGGTGCTGAGCACCGCGCCGACCAGCGTGCAGGTGAGCGATCTGCTGTGGAAGGACGTCCGCAAGCTGGTCGAGATGGCCAAGGAGAAGGGCTTCGTGGTGGGACGCGGCATCCTCCCTTCTGAGCCGCGCATCAACAAGACCGGTACCCATTTCGCGGTGGGCCGGACCACCAGTGACAGCGGTGGCAAAGGCTCCGAGCGTGCCCAGGGTCAGCACAACACCTTCCAGGCGGCGCTGTTCGACGAGGCCGAGGGCATCCCTGACTTCTTCTACAACGGCATGAAGCGCCAGTTCACCGGCAATCGCGTGAAGCTCTGGGTCATGATGGCCAACCCCAAGACCCGCACCAGCCGCTTCCAGCGCATGAAAACCCAGGCGGGCGTCAAAGCCTACCGACTGAGCCTGCTGGACTTCCCGAACGTGGTGCACGGCAAAGAGATCGTGCCGGGCGGGACCAGCCGCGAGACCTTCAACGCCTGGCTCTTCGACTTCGAGGACTTCGGCGCGCACCCGATCGACGAGGACGACCCGAAGCGCTACACCTTCCAGACCGCCTGGGAAGTCACCGCGCCGGATGGCCGAGTGTTCGAGCCCGGGCAGTGGTGGCTGCCGCAACGGGGCTTCCTGTACGGCGCGCTGGGCATCCCTCCGGAAGGTGGTAACGGCGACACCTTCGTGACCTCGGCGCAGTTCGAGATGGCCGTCAAGCGAGCGCCCAGACCGAAGACCACCGACCTGGCCCAGATCGGGGTGGACGGGGCGCGCTTCGGAAAGGACGCCGGGAAGGTGTACCTGGACCTCGACGGGAACCTGCAGCTGGTCTCGACCATCCAGGCAGGAGACACGCCGCGTTATCTGCGCGAGATCAAGAAAGCGGCCGCGCTCGCCAAAGTTGCCGGGTACACCGGACTGAGCATCCGGGTCGATGCCGGGTACGGCGGCGGGATCGTCGATGCGGTTCAGGGAGACGCCGATCTGAAAGCCGACTTCCGGCAGCTGACGGTGCACGAGATCCACTTCGGCGGCAGTCCCCACGACCCGCTCAAATACGCCGACCGGGTCACCGAGCTCTACGCCAGCCTCGGCGAGGTGATCGGTGCGCTCAGCATCCGGGGCACCGGGCCGCGTGCCGAGGACGATCTGGCCGACAGCAAATTCCGGTACGTCACCAAGAACGTCGAAGACGTCCGGCGCGAAGTCAAGCAGCTCGAACCCAAAGACGCCTTCAAGAAGCGCCACGAGGGCCGCAGCCGCGACGACGGCGACGGCATCGTGCTGGCGGCAGCGCCGGAATACATCTTCAGAAGCACGGAAGCCGCCCCCACCGCGACCGGTGCCCGCATCGCCATGCAGGCCGCCGTCAACGCCCTCAAAAGGAGGTGATCAATGTCGATCCTCAGTAAAGTGCTCGCCGAGAAGTACCCCGCCGGTCCACAGGCCCGTGCTTCCCCTGCCCGAGCCTCGCCCATTCGCCCGATGACGCCCCTGGTGCCGGTCATCCTCGCCAACGCTCAGCGCAGACAGCAGCCGCTCCCCAAAGGGCGGCTTTCGCGTTCACCCTCCGACATGGCGGCCGGATGGTGGTGGCCGAGTGAGCTGCTGGCGGGCCGCAGCCGACAGGAGGTGATTCAGCTCTGCCGGGACGCCTGCCAGGCCGACAGCGACGCGGCTGGAGCGAAGCGGGACATCATCGCCCTGGCGAACCCCGGCTACACCCTGCAGTTCACCGGTTCTGACCGGGCGAAGGCGCAAGCCAAGCGTGAACTTGATGCCTTGGAGAAACGCCTGGGCGACTTCCAGGGCTGGGACGAGCTGATCAACCACCAGCTCGGTGAGGCGTTCGAGGCTGGAGCTGGCAGCCTGGAAGCCTACCCCTTCCCGAGTCGCAGCGGCGTGGCCGGGGTGGAGATCGTGCCCGCTGAGGAGATCACCATCCTCAAGGAAGGCAACGCCCGCGTGTACCGGCAGACCCTCTACGGCATCGACCTCGACCCGCGCACCTACATCTACAGCCCGTTCGGCCAGCACGCCAGAGACCCGCATGGCACCCCCGTCATGGTCTCGGCCCTGATCGAACTGGAACGCAAACTCACGCTCGTCAACGGCACCGACAAGATCATCAAGATGATCTCCGACGGCCCGTTCCTCGAAATCGGCGTGCCCAAACCCACGCTTGCGGAGTTGGGAGTGGACTCCGAGCAGGACCCCGACTACGCAGGACGTATGCAGGCCTGGTACACCAGCTACCTCGACCTCGCAACCTCGGCCCGTGATAGCGGCGTTATCGCCGTTGAGGACGGTGTCAGCAGTAAGGCCGTGCCGCTGACCAGCAGCGTCGGCGGGATCGCTGATCTGCAAGCCATGAACAACATGCGGCTCTGGTCTGGCCTGATGACCCTGCCCTTCCTCAGAGGGAAAACGGAGGGCACCACCCAGGCGCTCGCCGAGGTCATGTATCCGATTCTTCTCAGCCATGCGGAGAATCTCCAGATCGTCGCGCGCGGCGTGATCGAGTTCTTGATGAACCTGCACCTGCGTCTGGCCGGGATCGCCGCGAGCGTGGAGCTGGGCTTCGTCGCGCCGCCGAACCCGTTCAAGCTCGACCACGCCCGCGCCGAACTCGTCACAGCCCAGGCGGACGCAATTTACATGGAGCAGCTCGGCCCCGAGTACACCCAGGTCGTCGCTGCTCGCCTCGACCTGGACCCCCAGAAGGTGCTGGCCTGGCGCGAGGAAAACAAGCCCGCACCGCCGCCGATCTCCCTGAAAGAAGACGTGAAATCACCACAAGGAGGTGATCCAAATCAGCAACCTTGAAGCAATCCAGCGGGTCCTGTACGGCACGCCGTGGGCCATTACCGAAGCCGGCATGAACCTCATGACCGGCATCATCGAGGCGCATCTCTCCGGGGTGCGCCTTTCCGCTGAGGAAAAGCAGCTGCGCGCCGCCAGTCAGGACTACGGGTCGGGCGCAGAGACGCCTCAGCCGCAGGTGGCCCTGATGAACCTGCACGGCGTCATTCTCAGCCGCGCCAGTGGCGACATGACCATGAGTGGCTACACCGACCCGCAGCGCTTCGCCGCGAACATGCGCCGCGCGGCTGACGATCCGAGTGTCTCGCGCATCGTGCTGAGCATCGACAGCCCCGGCGGCTCCGTCAGCGGCACCCGGACTGCTGGAGACGCGGTGGCCTACGCCGCCAGTCAGAAGGAAGTGGTGGCCGTCGCGGATGACATGGCGGCCAGCGCGGCCTACTGGATTGGTGCGCAAGCCACCAAGTTCGTGACTGACCCCGGCGCGACGGTGGGCAGCATCGGCGTGATCATGGCCCTCAAGGACACCAGCGAGAAGAACGCCAAGGACGGCATCCAGACCCACGTGTTGCGCTCTGGCGTCGAGAAGGCGCTCGGGCAGCCCGGTGAAGCCATCACCGACGATACCCTCGCTCACTACCGCGAGCAGCTGATGACCTTCCACGACCAGTTCGTGCAGGCGGTCGCCCAGGGACGCGGCATGACCGTCGCCCAGGTGCAACTGCTGGCCACGGGACGAACGTGGATCGGCCAGGCTGCCGTGGACGTGGGCCTGGCCGATGCGGTGGGCACCGTCCAGCAAGCCCTCGCCGGAGCCTTCAGTGCCCAGCCCGATGCTCAGCGGCCTGCCGCCAAATCGCCTACCCGCCTCAGTGCGTCGGTAGAGACCCCAGGAGGTGGCCCCGTGCCCCCAGAAGTCCTTGCCATGCTCGGCCTGAGTGCCGAGGCGACCCCGGAGCAGATCCAGGCCGCCATCCAGAAACGCGACCAGGTGGCTGCCGCTACCGAACGCACCAACATGCTCGCCGCGCTGGGCCTCAGCGAAGAACCCGGCAAGCCCGCCAATCTCACCGCCCTGGCCGCCCAGGCGAAAGACGGCGTGGCTTACCGCGAAGCGCAGCTCGACCGCCTGCAGGCGCTGACCATCACCAACGAAGGCAACGACGAAGCCGGAATCAAAGCCGCCGACGATGCCCGTGAGGTCTATGCCGGACAGTCCCTGGAGCGCATCAGCGGCCAGATCACCCGCCTGGAAGCCCGCCGCGACACCCTCCCCGCTGGGCAGCAGAGCAAGTCGCCCGCCAATACCGCCGCCGCCCCCACTCAGAAGCTCAAACTCAGCGCCTTCGGGCTTGGAGGGAAACGATGAACAGCATTCGTATCGGCAGCGTGGTTCACGGCGGCCAGGATCCCAGCAACGGCATCACCTTCATCATCGACAGCGCCGTGGTGGTGGGCGACGTGGTCACTGCCGACACCTCGGTGGCCAACAAAGCCATTCGCGGCGCGGACGGCGCTCTCCCCATCGGCCTGGTCACCAACATCGACGCCGACCAACTGGGCCGGGTGCAGAGCTTCGAGGAAGTCACCGTCATCAAGCTGACCGGCAGCGTGATCCTCGGCCCTGCCGGACTCCAGGGCAAGGGCGACGGGAGCGGCAAGCTGGTGGCCGCCGGAACCGCAGGCAGTCTGCTGGTCAACGTCCTGGGCAGCAGCACGATCAACAGCGTGGTCTACGCCGCGCTCAACAGGCTGTAAAACCTTTCCCCACCTCTCGCGCCGTCCCACTGGGGCGGCTTTTTGCTGGACTGGAGTCCCCACTATGACCATTAAAAAGCTCTCCGAATTTCAGGCGGAAATCTTCCAGGATGCCGCCAAAACCTCTGCCAGCCACGGCATGACCTACGTGGACATGAACGCCCACCTGCTCGGCATGGCCGAAAGCGGCGACATCAGCGAGGATCTCGTCCGCGAGGACTGGGTCAACGCTGGCATCAGCCCGGTGCGCCAGCTGCTGCGTGGCGAAGGGATCATCCTGGGCGGCCTGAATGCCAGCCGGTGTGACGTGTTCTTCCGTGGCACGGCGAACTACATCAAGGGTGCCGACGTGCTGTTCCCGATCCTGCTGCAGGAAATGTTCGAAGGCAGCCTCGGCATCAACGCCGGAGCTGGTGATCTGACCATGACCAGCCGTCCCGGCGTGGCCGGCGACACGGTGTTCCCCCTTGACCTGCGCCAGCCGGTCGATCAGCGCCTGCCGTACCCCGCGAACACCGTCACCATCGACGACCTGGTGTCACTGACGGTGGGCATCGACGCCGACGGCTACAAAGCCGCCCAGATCACCCGGACGGACGGCGCGGCCACCATGGCCCGCGTGACGGAAGGCAGCGACCTGCCGCTGTACGACATCAGTCTGGGCGACAACACCGTGCGGGTCTACAAGTACGGTGCGCGGGTCAAGCTGACCTACGAGGTGCTGCGCCGTCAGCGCATCAATCAGCTGGCCGTGCTGATGCAGAACATGGCCTACGACGAGGACGTGCGCCGCGTCCTGGCCGCGCTGGCCGTCGCCCGCAACGGTGATGGGAACGGCAACGCCGCCATTACCAGCACCGCTTCGGGGGCCTGGACCACCCAGATCCTCGACGAGTTCGGCATGGACGTGGCCTACAACAGCCGCCTGGGCCTGAACCGCTACGTGGGCGACCTGACCGAGGTCAAGGGTGCCCGTGCGCTGCGCTACGCCGCCAGCGGCGTCGCCACCCTCACGCCGGACCAGCTGGCGATGTTCATGGGCACCGGCTACCAGATGCCCGACGGCAGCCCACTCAAGCTGGCCCCCAAGGGCAGCCTGCTGGACGGGGCCAAGACCCTGCTGGCCTGGAACACGGACCGCGCCCTGGAGCAGATCATCGAGAACGGCTCGCAGATCCAGGAGCAGACCCGCAATATCACCAACCAGACGCAGGAATTCACCATGTCGATCAACATCGGCTACGCCAAGCCCTGGGCCAACAGCTTCCAGGCGCTCAACCGGCCCTGATGCCGCAGAAGCCGACAGTTGGGCGGACCGTCCGCTGGGTTCCGCCCACCACGCTGCCCGGCGAACCGAAAGATGCTCACCGCGCCGCCACCGTGGCCGAGGTGACGCCGGAGGGCCTGACGCTGTTCGTCATGCACCCCAGCGTGCCCGGTTCATACGTGTACGGCGTGCAGGAAGACCAGAGCGCGGCCACCAAGGGCACTTGGCATTGGTCTGCGAGGGAGGAGTAAATCATGGCGAAGAGCGATACCGTAAAGGCCATCAAGGAAAAGTTCGGCGCAGATGTGGACGAGGCGCTCAGCCAGAAGAAGCTCGACAGTCTTCTAGCCGCTGCCGACAAGCCCGCCTTCGATGCGTTGCTGGCGAACCTCAACGACGGCGATCCCAGCAACGATCCCGCCGAGACCCAGGACCCGGCCGCCGGCTCCAGCGAGGCGGCCAGCGAGACCTCTGAAGGCAAGAAGCGCGTGAAACTGGGCGCGAGAGCCGGTGCGGACACGACCCTCCTGCACCCGACTGACAAGGTGACCATCGGAGCCAAGGCGGTGCTGGTCACCTATGACGACTGGACGATCGCCCGGATCCGCAACGAAGAACTCGAGCTGGGCTGAGCCGTGCCGCTGCCAGCAGTTGAACCGACTGACGTGGCGGCCTATGCGCCGGCAGCGCCCGTCGTCACGCCGGAGAAGATCGCCGAGGCAGCCGACTGGATCGAGCTGTGGATCGAGAAGGCCGCCGTTGCCATTCCCGATCCTGCTTCGCGTCAGGGGCGTGAGCTGAAGCGGGCTATCTGCGCGTACAGCCTGTGCCTTCAGGCGAGGGTGAAGGCCAGTACGGGCCGGGTGGGCACGGCAGCGGCGGCCACCAAGGCGCTGACCGTCGGGCCGATCAAGGTCGAGAAGGTCGCCGTCGATGTGGAAGCGCAGGCAGCGGGCGCGGTCACTTCGGGCCAGGAATGGTTCTACCAGACCTGGCGGCATCTGGTCGCTGCTGGCGTGCCGCGCCCACCACTGAGCGTGGGGGCAAGCGCGTGACGCTGCTAGCAGAGATTCAGGACCTCCGGGGTGACATTGACCTGGTCTTCGAAGGCATGGGACAGACGGTCACCGTCCGCCGCAAGGTGCCCGTACCGGATGGGCCGCCGCCTGACATTGAGGACGGCGTGGTTGCCCTGCCTACGGGCAACCCTGTCCACTTTACCGAGACCTACCCCGCCTACGGGTATCAGCTCAGCGAGAAGGAGCGCTCCCAGTACGGCTCCATTGGCGCTGAGCTGAGCGTGCCGCTGTGGTCGGTGCTGGTGCATTACTCGGCTGACCTCAATGAGCCGGGCTTTGAGCTGACCCTGAAGGGCAGCGAGCTGCCGGAAGACCTGCCGCTGCGCGTCGTGGGTGATGCCGAGGACATGGGCACCGCCCGCGTCTGCTGGCGGCTCCTTTGCCAGGCCACCCAGGCCCGCTGATGACCTGGACTGAGAATCCGCAGCTCCGGCCGATGCTGCTGGCCCTCGCAGCGCTGGCTGAGCAGGCCGGAGCGCAGGAAGCAGCAGCGTTCCTGCGCGAGAAGCTCAACCAGCCCGGCAGCGGCAACAAGTGGCCGGGCCTGCCCAACACCAGCTCTGCTCCAGGGGAATACCCGGCGAAGCAGAGCGGCAAGCTCCTCGACTCCATCGACGCTCAACCGCTCGGCCAGTTCTGGGCGTTCGGCAGCTTCAATGCGCCGCCCGAAGCCTGGGGACTGGAATACCCCGCGCCGGGGCACGTGGCGCGGCCCTGGTTATCTAAGGCCCTCGCTGACCCAGAGCTGCGCGAGCGGGTCTTTCATGCCATGTGGGAGGTGTTCAGACACTGACCGTCGACCAATTGCTTTTTCAGCTCGGCCTCGTCCTGAACAAGGATGCGGCGGGCATTCCCCTGAGCAACGCGCCCCCTAGCCCCTTGCCGAAGCAGCCCTACGCGGTGACGCAGGTCATGAATGGCAGCCGCGAAACGTCCCTGCACGGCGGTGCCCACACCCGGCGCGTGCAGGTGCTGATCAGCATTTACGGCTTCACGCCGGATGTGGCTGGGCTTCAGTCTTGCAGCATCGTGCTCGCCCACCTCCGCGCCCGCGCCCGCGAGGTGGATCGCCTTCTCGGGTACCCACGCATCACCGAATGCCAGGCGGCAGACGAGTCGCCGGTCATGCGGGATGCGGCCACCAACCAGCACTACGCGTCCATCAGACTCGTCCTCTCGTTCCTTCAAGGAGTAACACCATGACCCAGCAAGCGCTTCCGTCCGCCCTGCCGACCGATGTGACCCCCAATACCTACAGCGGCACGCCAATGACGGCGTACCTGCTGGCCGACAACGCCACGACCACCCTCAGCACCACGGTCACCACCAGCGCCATCGCAGCGACTTCCGCCACTGCGGTCACGGTCAACGCCCTGACGGCGGCGCTGCCGAGCGGCGCGTCCCTGGATTTCGCTGGCGTCAAGGCTGTGCTGACGGCCCCTGCGGCGCAGGGCGCAACCTCGCTCGCCGTGGCGGCCCTGAGTGGCGGCATTGCGAGCGGTGCGACGGCCCTGTACGTCAACTTCGACGAGATCCCGCTGGCCGAGGACTACACCGCCACGCTGACCTCGGACGAAGAGAGTATCAAAATCCACGGGCGTTTCACCCCAGTGCGCAACACCAACGGCTTCGACTTCACGTCGAACATCAAGACCATCGCGGGTGTCGACAACAAGATCGTCAAGCGCTTGGTGGTCTACGGCGCTCAGGGCAGCCCTGGCAACCGTGCCCGCATCCTGTACCGCTGGGCTGACGGCTTCTGCATCCTGGCAACCGTCAACATCAGCGCGGCCAAACCTGGTGGTGCCGTCGGGAGCACTCAGCGTTACGAGTTCGGGGCCAACCTGAGCGGTGACCTGTACTGGTGCGATCTGAATGAGACCACGCCTCAGTGGTACAAGATCGGCACCAAGGCCGTCCCTGCGGCCTAATGAACCAAATTGACCTTCTGGTCATGGGAGAGCAGGGGCGCATGCCTCTGCTTTTCCTTTACGGCGTGACGCTCACCCAGGACACCATCACCGCGCAGGGCTACACGGTCTGCTACAAGTTGCCGGACGGCCCGCTGAGCGCGCTAGGGCACGACAATCCACAAGAAAAGAACTGGGTGCTGTCCTCGCCAGGCATCACCGTCATTTTCCCGGCGCACGATTTCGGCCATCACATCCACACGCCCATCACCTTGAAACGGGTCATGGATTAGGGAGAGCAATGACACAACCACACGATTCTCCGCTTCCGCGTTCTATGCCTGCCGGGCCGCCTCAGCCTGCCCAGCACATTGATCTGGAGCGGTTCAGCATCTTTATGGAAGATCTTATTGTGCTTGCTTCAAAGCATGGATTTGGGATTGTTACCCAGACCAAGCTCAGGCAAGAGCCTTATGGCCAGAGCGCGCACCTGGGATTCCTGCAGATGCCTGAGGCTGAGGACGTGGCCGTCGACGACTTGATGAGGGCACGGATTCGGGGCAGTTTCTTTGCAGCGGAACAATTTCCGACACTGGAAGTGACAGGCACCACGACGCTCGCCGAAATTGCGGAGCGCTTTCAGCAGCTCAAGGCCGCTCCGGCGCAAGACATTCGTGCCGCGATGAGAGCGATGACCGTAGGCCCCTATCTGCCGGCTCAGCCTAAGGATGAACATGGCTCCTAAAGAATCCCCCACCCGTACCGTCAAAGCCGCGTTGGGTCAGCCCGATCAGGAGAACGGGTGGCAGGTCGGTTCGCTGTTCGTGCCGTACCTGAGTTTCTCTCAGCGTGAACTCGACGAGCTGATAGACCTCGATCTGGACCGGAACGAGGCCGTCGAAGCGGGTGGAAGATCTGACCGGAAAGTGCTCGCTGGAATGCGGGAGCTGCGGCCAAAGGAGTACGCGTTGTACGCCCGGATGTTCAGCCGCCGCACGCACGAGGAGCTGACCGGGGAGCGGCTCTACGAGGAAGAGTCGGTGACGACCGCCGATCTGAGCGCCTGGCGGGCCCGCACGGCGAACGGGGGGCAAGACCCAAAAGTACAACCGGCGGCCCCGGTGGAAAGCGCTACCGCGCCGACCTCGCCGCCATCTTTGCCGACCTGAGCCTGGAGCACCCCGGCTTCGATTGGTATGACGCACCGATGGACCGGGTCTACTTCCTGCACGAACACCTCCAGGCGAGGGAGGCCAGGGCGTACGCGCGGGCCGTCACGACCGGGGAGCTGGCGCTGCGCAGCTTCAGTGGCGGTAAGGATGTGCCCGAGGTGGTGAAGCGAGGACACGAGCACGGCACAGTGCAGGTCTACACGCTCATTGACGGCAGCGACGTGATCAACGGCTCCGGCCAGCGCTACGACATCCCAGCAGCAGTGGCACGGGGTCTGGACAAAGCCATGGGGCTTGGGCTCATCACGGGGACGCTGATGTCGAGCTGGCCTGCCAGTCGGGATGGGAAACCCCTCAGCCGGATCTGGGAAGGGATCGTCGCGGCGATGTGACCCACTACGCAATGGCAAACGGTTTTCGATTATTATAATGATCTTCCAATCGGAGCCCAGAAGGGGGTGAGGACAGATGGCAAAAAACAGCAAAACAGCATCCGGGAAAGCGGGACCCAGGGACTCCTCCTATAGCACTGTGAAGAGCTCAGTGTCGGGGAAATTTGTTGGACAGGCCTATGGTCGTATGCCACCTCAAAACACCAAGGAGGCTAGGCAGCAGATCAAATCTGTTCTTCACAAAAATGCCGAAGCCATGAAAAAACTTGCCTAAAAAAGGGCGCTACAGCCGTAAGCACAGGGGTGGGACCTATCCCACCTCTTCGTTTATTTTTGAGCTGCACGATGAAATCCTTGCAGCGAGCGGCGGCACGGCGGGCTTCAAAGATCTGGGGCAGGTGCTTAGTGCCATTGACGCTCCCATGCGGGGCGTAGGTGGGCAAGATCACTACCCTACCCTCTTCTGGAAAGTGGCAGCCTTGGGCTACCTCATCGCCAACAACCATGGGTTTTTAGATGCCAATAAACGGACGGCCCTCAACACTGTTGAAACCACATTGGGCTGGAATGGCGAGTACGTGAAGTGGTCTCAGGAAAGCAAAGTCCTGATCTTCAAGCTCCTCGGTGCAGGCCACCTGACGATGGAAGGTCTGCGTTTTGCCTTGCTATCCGCCTGTGGATACGACGTCGATCAGTACTTGGACCTGCAAGACAAATAGCTTCGGTCAACCGAACAACGCCCCCGAGCAGCAAGCGGGGGATTTCGCATGGAAAGGGAGGAAGGCATGGACTCAGCGGAACAACTCGCGGAACTGGGCAACCAGTCAACGTTGATCAGACAGCACAGCCCCGAAGAAGTCGATGCCTACACCGAATGCCTTGCCGCGCTGGGCGTCGCCTTAAGCGGTCAGACCGATGCTTGAACTGGAGATGCAGAAATTTGTGGCCGCAATGGGCCTGTCAGTGAGTCAGCAGGCGGAGGTGCAGGAGCAGCTCAACTCACTTCAGAAGACGGGTGGGGTGATCCCAAGCCAAGTGCTGGACTTTGCGAATGCCTGGGCAGGGGTAGCAGCGGGCGCAGGGATCAAACCTGGATTCGTGCTGAAATTCAGCGCCGCATGCGTGATGGTCGGAATGCGGCGAGAGGCTGGACCGATCACCTATGACCTCCTCCTCATCGCACCACCAGAAACCCCTGACTACGAAGCCTGGCTCAACGAAGTGGTCAGACTGAGCGCAGCAGGAGAAGGCCAGTCGTTCCTCCCCGCCTCTGCTGTCCGAAGTCAAGTGCGACGCTTCATTCACGAACTCAGGTTTGCGGCACGACTGCTCAGCAGTTAGGTGCACCCGCCGCCCGCCTCAGCGTGGGCGGTGTACTTTGGAGCATGAAGAAAGTATAACCACTCAGCACGAATCTGAACTTCGTGCTGAGTGGTTACCATTATTGTTTGAGCCGTATGTCACAAGATACTCGACACGATGGCCTGGTGAGTCTTTTTTCATGCCACTTACTTGAAGTCCAGATAAAAGGGGAACATATGAAAAAGTACCTGCTGATCGTCGCCCTTACCCTAACCGCCTGCGGAGGGAAAACTACTCCCGCACCCACGACGAATCAGAATCCACCTAGTACCCAAAACCCACCATCAACAGCAGCGGGAAGTTTTGGAGAAACCTTGACGCTCTCAGGACAGATTCAAGGCTGGAAGCCAACAGATGGTCAGAAAATAACCGCATCTTACGTAGGCTATCAAGCCAATTTTCTAGGGCAAGCGACTGTTTCAACATCCGGACAGTTTAATTTGCGGGTAGGCACACCCACTCCTAGTACTTTTGCTTCTAATTACGCTGAGTGTCCTTCAGATTCTATGCAAATTACGAACACGGTAAAAGTAACGCCAGCAGACTTAGGTATTGTCGTACTGTCTTTAGGCATCGATAATGAAATCCCTAAAATTATTACTCAGGGAGATAATGAATATGGCTTATCTACATCCAATGTGTATTATTATTATGCAGATAGGCAGGGAAGTTTAACGGGTTCATTGATCTGCTTATCAGAAGGCAAAACGAGCGTAATGGTTTATGATATTAATTATGATGGGGGTTGGAATTCAATAGTGTCTCGACACAGCACAGGATCTTCGAGTAATACATCGACCATCACTAAAGAGGCTGTACCAATCAACTTACAATTTTTTAAATCGGGTCTTTTCTGATTTCTAGAGGTTGTTTAAAGTTGACTACTCAGCGCGAGTGCTACTCTTTGCTGAGTAGTCATGAGACTGGTTGATTAAGCACATCAGTACTATGAATCAGAATCAAAAGTAAAAACGCTAAGAAGCCCCCGGCCAACGCTGGGGGCTTCCGCATGAGGGAGGGGAGGCATAGTCAGTTCTGTAACTGGTCTTTCGGGACGGCAATTAACTCAAGGCCAAGCTCATCGAGCAGCTTCTGCCAGTTCTCCGGGATGCGCCCTACCCGCCCGGTAAGAAGGCGAGCCACATCCGACTGCTTAAGTCCAATTTCTTCCGCAACCTCGGCCTGAGTCAAGCGCTTGTTTTTGAGCGCTGTTCTGGCGGCGGCGCGTACTTGCTCGTTCATTCCTGTCATCGTATCACCCTCTTAAATTATTACATTCCTTGACATATATTGCAAGCAGTGTAATAATTAAGGCACCAAAAAAGCCCCAACCAAACTTTGGAAGGAGCGGATAAGGCTTTTTTGGAATCCACCTAGAGGTGATCTGTATGGATCATACCAGCTTCACGTACCTCGGCCACGAAATCACGGATGCCGGACCGCTCACGCGCTGCATCTATCAGCGTTATTTCATCTGCTCGCTGCGGATGTATGCGCCCAACCTGGGCAAGGCGTTCGAGATGATCGCCCGCTACGAGGACAAGATCAGCCGCCCGCACTTCAAAATCACCGTGTTGGAGCTGGGCCGGTGACCGTCCTGACCGGTGAATGCGACGGCTGCGGCTCGAAGGACGGCGTGCTGATCGGCACCGGCAAGGGCGGCACCGACTACCACTGCGCGAAGTGCATTCAGGACCTGGCCCTCTACGACGCCGCCGAGCAGCACATGGAACTCCTGCTCGGCGAGGCACTGCGGGCCTGGGTCATTGCCTGGGGAAACAATCCGCAGATGATGCGCCTGCTTGGCAGCATCGTCGGAGACGCCGTCGCCCACATGCAGCAGGAAGGGCCGCAGCATGGGCGCTAGGCGGCTCGTCCCCCAGGGCGGCGCGTGGTATATCCCAGGCCGCGAGAACGACATCCACGGCGATTTCCTGCTCAACGAAGCGGAGTTCTACTCCATCTCCAAGCTCATTCCGCTCGTCGCCACCATCAGCAGGGGCGACAAACGGGACGGCGATCACCACCTGCGCAACTTCGGCTGCGCCTGCCTCACCCGCAAGGACGCGGAAACAGTGGAGCTGATTCTCGCGGCCATCCGCAGCGCCTCTTTCTACGACCACATTCACATGAGTCCGCAGGGGCCGTCGAGAAGAGAAGCAGCCGACTGAATAGATTCCGCCCAGCGCCGCCAGCTTAAGCAGGCGCTGGGCCTTGCCATACCGGAGGATGTCCATGCCCCGTTCCCCCAAACTTGCCCAGACCGAGCCGCAGCCCCTCGCCTTCGCCGAAGACCCGCTGGAAATCAAGATGAAGCGCCCCAAAGTCTCCAACTACGTGCTGCGCGGCACGGCCCACCAGCGGGGCCGCCCGCTCGGCAAGTACGCCCTCAACTGGATCGGCGCGCGCGCCCTGGCCCTGATGCTGGAGCGGGTCTTCACCGGCCAGGAAGCCCTCTATAAAGAAGCCCGGCAGGCCCTCAAAGACATGGGCGTCACCAAGCAGCCCCGCGCCGTTCACTTCGAGCTGCTCAAGCTCATCGAGGCCGTCTACCCCAGTACCATCAGCAAAGGCAAATTGGCCGAGATGCTCGACATCAAACGCGACGAACTGGAGCGTGCGCTGACCTACCTGCGCGACTTCGGGGCCGTCACGGTGGGTGTCAGTATTCTCCCGACCGGCAGGGGCGAGGTGGGCATCGCCACGCTTGACCTGTGGGTGAGCTACCAGAACATGCTCACCCAGCAGCAGATCACCCTGGAAACGACCAAGCAGCTCCACGGCGCGGTCAGCATCTCCCGCGACCAGGAGATCCACATCCGCGAGAAATTCGAGATCATCCAGCCGGAACTCTTCGCCCTTGAAGACAGCGAGGTCAAACAAGATGCAAGTGACTGAACTCCCCCTCGACCAGCTTCAAGCCCACCCCAGCCAGTTCCTGTTCCACGACCTGGGCGGTGCCGAGTGGGATGAACTGGTCAAGGATGTGCAGGCGCGCGGGATACAGCAACCGATCACCGTCAGCACCCGCACGGGGGAGGCGGTGATCGTAGACGGCCACCAGCGCGCCAGGGCCGCCCGAGAAGCGGGCCTGGCCAGCGTTCCGGCAGTCGAGAGCCACTTCGAGGACGAGCGCGAGGAGACACTGGCGCTCGTCATGGCAAACGTTCGCCGCCGTCATCTGACCCGTGAGGAGCGGCGGCAGGTCATCGCGCAGATGCTGAAGTTATACCCAGGAAAGAGCAATAGGCAGCACGCCGAAAGCCTGGGCGTGGACCACAAGACAGTTAAGGTCCAGCGGAAGGAGATGGAATCAACTGGGGAAATTCCCCAGTTGGAAAAGACAGTAGGGGCGGACGGCAAAACTCGCACGGCCAATCCAGCACGGAAGGAGATGGGAGCACTTGGGCAATTTGCCCAAGTGGACAGGGTGACGACCTTGGGCGGGGAAAGTCACCCAATTGCCCCGGCCCCCAGCAAGCCCAAGCCTCAACCCGTCCCAGTTGCCCCAGAACTACCCAGAGTGACCAAAGATCCATTCCAACAGCCGACACCAATCGCCGAAGAGTCCCCGGCGCAGATTGACACTCCGCTTCCCCTTATGCCTGCTCCGGAGTCTGAAGAACTAGAGCCTTGGCAGGTGGACCACAGCACCGTGATCGACCTCACGCCGACACCCTTCGAGCAGCGCCTCCAGGAGATCGGCTACGAGGAAGCGCGCAGCTTCGAGGCCTGTGCCCAGCGGGCCATCTCGGCACTCGCATCACTCAACCACTACAGCAGGACAGACCTTATTCAGATCGCCGAGAGCACCGCTGGGCGCGGCCTGTACGCCCCGCTGCGGCTGCGGCGGCTGCGCGAGCTGCTGGGAGAATTGCAGGTCAAGGTCCAGCCTGACGAGGAGGCCAGCAGGCGGACCATCGACGCCGAAGCTTTGAACTAATCCTGCGCCCTCCCTACCGCCCGCCTCAGCGTGGGCGGTGTACTTTGGGGCATGAAGAAACTGGCTTTAGTTGGATTACTGCTGCTTGCCTCCGCGTTTGCCGCGCCAACCCCAACCTCTGTTCTCGCTGTCGTAGAGCAGTACATGGTAGATGTTCAGGCAGACGAAGACCCAGTTACCGTTCCTGGGATGATCACCGGGTCAACGTCTGCCAAGCTCCAATTCGTGAAAGATATGGTTTCCTTGCAACGAGATATTAAGCAAACAACAGCGTGGAAGACGAATCCATACGCTAAGAACATGTTTTATGCCCTTGTGGTAATCAAGGGCCACAAAGCCGCAGTGACTGTATCGGATTCAGGGAGTCGCAGACATATTTCTTGGGACATACGGTAAAACATCTAATCAGTCTCCAGCCGCCTCCGGGCGGCTTTTTCATCTCAAGGGGGTGAGTAATGACAACATTAGGAGAACTCGTAGGGATAGCTCGCCTTGAAACCACTCCCTTCTTGACGAGCTTGGACCAAATACGCGCTGAGGCCAGTAAGCCGCTGGAGATCAGAGCGAAACTGAGCGCCGCTGGGCTTCAGGGCGACATGCACACTGCTTTGAAGACCGTGCGGCAGGAGATTGCTGATCTCGGCGGAGTGAGTACCAATGCCCTCCGGCAGCAAGCAGCAGCGGCCCGGACGGTGAAGGCTGAATACGACGCTGTAGCGGCTTCAGCAAGAGCTGAACGGTCCCAGGTCATTGCCAATGCGGCTCAGGAAACATCCATCCGCCGTCAGGGAGCGCAGGAAGCGGCCAACTACCGCCAGACTATGAGTCTCAACCTGCGCCTCGGACAGCAGAACTCTCAGGCGCTCATCGCGCAGCTCCGCCAGGAACAGGCCACCGCTCGGACGGCAGTTCAAGAGGTGAACAACTATCGCATCGCGTGGCAAAGAAAGGCGAACGATGATGCCACTACGGCCGCCCTAATTCGAAAAATGGAAGTCGGAATTTTGGCGCAGAAGAACGCCATCGACGCTGAGATCACCAGCCTCCGGAGCCTCGGCGTGCTGGAAGAGCAGGACCAGGCGAGGGTCAACCAGCTGATCGCCCAGCGCAACACGTACAATCTTGCCCTCCGGACCACATCCAGCGTCCAGCTACAGATCGCTGGAGAGATCCAGAAGGGCTCCGCCGCTGCCGCTGTGGCCGCTGGAACGACCCAGAGCCTGGTGAATCAGGAGAAGGCCCGCTTCATCACCAAAGAGCAGCTGATCGTCAAGCTCAAGGAAGAGAGTCTCGCGCTGACCACCAACTACGAGCGGCTGATGCTCGAGCGCACGGCACTGGCTGGATTGGCCGCCCCCAGTCAACTCGAAGTGGAGCGCTTGACCCTGCTGACGGCTCAGACGAATGCGTATACCGGTGCCATCGCCGCGAACAACACCGCCCAGGCAGCGGCCCAGGCAGCGCTGCTGAAGACCTCTGCCATGCGCCAGGGAGCCATGGCGGCTGGTGGGAGCAGCAAACTTAACGGTGCAGCATTAGGGCTCTCGTTTGTCAGCCCCGAACTTGGCATGGCAGGAATGCTCTTGAGCATGGGTCCTGCGGTCGCCGGGATCGCCGCTGGCTTCCTCGCCGTCGGTGGAGCCATCAAGACCGTCACCAGCGGCATGAATGATTTTGCCGACTGGAATCGACAGATGACCCAGTTGCAGGCGCTAACCCACATGAGCGGCGAGGGCATCCAGGAACTCAGCGGCTTCTTCCGTGAGCTGAGCACCGAAATCCCAGTCAGCGCCAAGGAGCTGGGCGAGCTGGGCCGTCAGGCGGTCCTGGTGGGCTTACACGGCGTGGACGGCATCAAGGCCTATACGACGAGCATGAGCGCGTTGAGCATCGTTCTGCGCGACGCCAACGGCGAAAGCGCAGGCCTAGAGAAGGTCGGGCAGGAAATCGTCAAAGTGCTGCGCTCGACAGGCATGACCACTGAAGAGGTCAATGCCAACTTCGCCACGACGGTAGATACCCTAGTCGCCCTGAAGACTCAGTTCGGCGTGCAGATCCCCCTCGTCACCTCCCTGAGCGCCTATTGGAGCAGCTACGCCTCTTCGATAGGCTTCTCGACCACTCAGATCTTTGCCTGGTCCGCCGCGCTCGTTTCGGTGGGCGCACGCGCTCAGGGTGCGGGCGGCGCGCTGACCAAGATTCTAGAGAAGGCTAGTGAGGCGGCGGCTACAGGCGGCAAAGAATGGAAGCAGTGGGCGCAACTCGTGGGGTTGTCCTCCGACGCAGCCAAAGAACTGCTGAAGAATGACCCGAATGCCTTCCTGACGGCTTTCGCCACTGGCATGTCAAACAGTAGCAAGTCGGGCAAAGACATGAGCATGACGCTAGCTGACCTGCACCTCAAGACCGCCCAGGTGGTTCGCACGGTGTCCGAAATGGCTGTGGCGCTGCCCAGCATGACCCGCGCGCAGCAGGCAGCGGCAGACGGGGCACGCGATCACGGCCTGGCCATGCGGACCGCTCAGGAAGCGGCAGACAACTACAAGGACAGGCTCATCATGCTGGGCCATACCTGGGACAACTTCAAACTCAGTCTCGGCGCGGCTTTTACGCCGATGGCCAACGATGTTGTGTCCTATCTGGACACTGTGCTGAAACGACTTGGCGCGGTGGCCGATGCCTGGCGGGGGATGCCGGGCGGGGACAAGCTCGCGGAATGGGTCAAGGCCAACAAGCTCGACGGTAAGATCAGCGATACCGATAAAGCCGGTGTCGGGAAGATTCTCTCAGCGCGTGATCTTGCTCAGGGTCGGCTCAACGAGCAGGTCGCCAACCCTGCCGACAACCCCAAACTCTCGGCCCTGATCATTGCGGGCTATCAGAAGCTGATCGATGGCTACAACAAGCAGCTTGATGTCGCGATCAAACGCTACACCAGCCAGGCCACGCTGCCCTTGCCGGGGCCGCTCTTTGACAAGAACGGCAACCCCACCAGTGGACAGACTTATATCGGCACGCAGCCTTACGTTGCGGCTCAGAACGGTCCCAGTAGCACCAGCGGTGGCCAGATCGTCGCTGGTGTGGACATGCTGCGCCAGGCCCTGGGACTGACCGGCGACAGAACTGGCACGCCGTTCGGAGAGAAGTACTTCGGCGGCAAGATCCACAACGGCGAGGACATCTTCGCGCCGACCGGAACAGCCGTGAACGCGCCGTTTACCGGCTGGCTCACCAAGCGCTGGAGTGAGAGCCTCGGCAACGTTGTCACCATGTTCGATGCTGCGGGCAACAAGTTCGAACTCGGCCACCTGGAGAAGTACGGTCCTGGCCTGATCGAAGCCATCGATAAGACCGTCGATAAGCGTCTGATGGTCCAGCAGGGCGCACTGATCGCCTACATCGGCCAGACCGGCAACGCAGCGCATAAGGACCTTGGGCCCGGCAATTCTCACACGCATGCGATGGGCTGGAAGGCAGACGCAACGGCCTTCGACCAGATGGTCAGCCCGTTCGACGTGATGTACCAGGGATTCAACAATCCTGGCGCGTGGAGTCAGAAAGTCGCTCAGCCTGCTGCGGCCCCCGCCTACACCGGCGAATCTCAGAAAGAACTAGACCGCAACATGCAGACCACCCAGGCCTTGATGGACAAGGCTGGGGACAAGGCCGGCCAGTACGCGGGGAGGCTGGAGCACATCCGACAGGCAGCTCTCAATCTCGCTCATGCCCAGAGCCAGGGCAGCGACGAGTGGCTCAAGGCGATGGGCACCTGGAGCAGCGCCAACAGCGCCATCGAGAAGCTGAGCGGCAGCACCGACAAATACATCGCCAAGACCGGCGACTTGCGAAAGTACGGCGATGCGGCGCTGATTCTGCTGAAAAAGCAGGAGGCGGCAGTCGCTACGGGCAATCCCGACGCCTCGGCTGCGGCAGACCGCGAGCTGGCCGCCTGGGTGGGCAAGAGCAAGGTCAAACAGGCCGTGCTGGACGCCGAGGGTGCCGCTTACCAGACGCGCAAGCAAAACCAGCAAAAAGCCGATTCAGACGCTGCGAAAGCTGAGCAGGACCGCCTCACCAAGGTCCAGCAGGGCGCTGAGCTGACGAAGGCCACTCAGGCGGCGCTTGATGCCTCCCAGACCGAGCTGGCTCAGACCCGCATCGACAAGGTGAAAGCCAACCTTGCGGCGCAACTCACCGCTCAGCAGGACAACGCGGCGGCGCGGCTCAACATTCAGCGCAACCTCGGTAAGCAGGTGCTCGATCTGGATGATGCTCTGGCGCTCCAGCTCAGGGACAAGGCCAAAGGCAAGGCCGATGCGGACGCTGCCGTCCAGATGGCTGCCCTCACGAAGCGGTACGGCGAGGGGAAAATCCCTCAAACTGAAACCAAGAAAGTGACGATGGCGCAGCAGAACGTCCGAGACGCTGCCGACCTGGCGTATCAGAACCGCGTGGCGGCCAACGCGGATGAGCAGGCCCAGGCGGTCCTCAAAGCCCAGCAGGACTTATACAAGAAGCAGAACCAGCTTCACAAGCAGCAGGAGGACGCGGAAAAACAGGCCCAGACCCAACTCGCGGGCCTCACGAAAGAGCAGCAAAACGCCCTGGTGACTGCCGAGGCCGACAAGCTCAAAGTCATGCAGACCGCCCAGAAAACCCAACTGGACGCGGCCCAGGACAGTGCTGAGAAGCGCTTCAAGATCGTTCAGGACACGGCGGGCAAGATCAAAGATCAGGAAATCACTCTCGCCGCCGTGACCCGTCAGGCGGCCTTGAATGAGGCTCAAGCGGTTCATGATGCGGCGATAACGAACATCCCCGCCAATGCCAAAGCTGGCACGAAAACGGCCCTGACGAACGCTGCCGACAACCTGCTGAAGCAAGCCAACACCAAAGCCGAGGGCGATTACACCGCTTCGCTGGCTGCTTCACAGCAAGCGTTTGATGATGCCATCGTCAACAGCAACAAGACGGCGATCGCTGAGCGTCAGAAATACAATGACGCCGCGAAAGTCCTCGACATTGACACAATGACGAGCACGGCTGACCGGTTGAAAAACCTGAATCAGCAGACGCTGGATAGCGTGAAAGATGACCTCGTGACCCGCGCCCGCCTGAGTAAGCAGTTTGCGGACGAGGAAGAAAAGCGGGCGGTTGCAATTGCCCAAGCGCAGCATGATCACCTGAAATCGCTCCTTGACTCTGCCGATCCGAACTACGGGAAGGCCGTTAAAAAGCTGGATAACGATCTGAAAACCGCCACAAGCAATGCAGACGTGGCAAGAAACAAGACGGTGGCCGACTCTCAAGACACCGTGACCCAGAGTGTGCGCAGCACGCGGGACAGCTACAAGACCCTGGCCGATACCCTGAGAGAGAAAATCCTGCTCGGTCAGGTGGATCAAAAGACGCTTGACAGCACCTGGACCGAGATGGGCAAACTCCAGGTTGCCACCGACAAGGCCGGGACCAGCACGAATCAGTACGTTGTGGACGCAAAAAACGGCGTGGAGGCCCTGCGTCAACTCGCCATCGACAGCGCCATTCAAACCGGCGCGTTCAACGATCTGGACCACAGCGGGCAGATCGTGGCAGCCGTGCAGGAGGACCACAACGCGGCGATTCAGCGGGCCATTGACCTGATGCCCCTGGCTGACGATGCCTTGGCCGCTTACGTGACCACGCTGGGCGAAATGGAGAAGGCGGGGACGGCGGCGGCAGGCAGCGTCAAGGCCGTGACCGACGAAATGAAGCGCCAGCGCGACTTGCGCTTGCAGGATGAAGCCGACGCCGATCTGGGGACAAACGGCGACATCGGCGCGGCGGGCGACTTCTCCGGCGTGCAGGACGGGGCGCGGGGGTTGGACGGCAAGATCAAGCCGTTTGAAAGCCAGGTTGAAAAAATCTCTGACCTCCTGAGTCAGATACCGACTGGCCTTGACGACCTGGACAACTTTGAGGCCGGGCTAGAGCAGATGGCAATCAACGGCCAGCTCACCGCCAAATCGCTCAGCGCGCTTAAGGCTGCGATTCAGGGCGTGCGGGACGCGGCGGGGCCATTCAACCCGCTCCGGGGTGACAACCTCGAAGGCCGTGGCCTGGCCGAGAACGTCACCCCGGACGCCAAGACGGACGCGGCGCTGGGCAACGTGACCGACGATCAGAAGGCCGGGCTGCAGGAGGCCATCACTGCGGCGGCGAGCGATTTCCTGACTGATTCTCTCAAGCACCTTGTGGGCAGCGGCAAAGGCAACAGCCCGCTTGCCGAGATGCTTAAAGCAGAACTGGCCGCACGGGTGGATGTGGACTCACTCGTGCAGGACATCAAAGACAACCCCGGCGACTATCAGGACGGCGGGCACGGCAACAGCAAGCCAAGCGAAGACTCCCCACCCGACACGCTGGACTTTGCTGGAATCATGGAGGGCATCCGAAAGAACCGGCTCAGCCGGGATGAAGTGATGCAGCTCCTCAGTGACCCGAAAGGCAACTTCAGTAAAGAGCAGGTTGACGAGGCGAAAGCTTACCTCATCACCTCGCATCAGGACTTGCTGGATACCCAACGGGCGCGAACGGCAGCCCACCTTGAGATTCAGCGGCAGCTTGGCCTCGTCACCGAGCGTGACTACCTCAGCCAGAAAGAGGCCTTGGATGTGGCGGCGGCAAACTCCACCTTCACGAAGGCGACGGCAGGACTGACCAGCGAAGAGGACCGCAAGTCTCAGATTTACATTCAAGCGGCGGTCACACGGGATCAGGCACTCACCGCCATTCACGAGAAAGGCACGGCTGACCGGAAGGTGCTGGACAAGGCTGATGCGCTGGCCGATCAGACACGGGCCGCTGCCAACAAGCACGCCGACCTGGAAACTCAGTACAAAGGCCACCTCATCTCCCAGCAAAGCTATCTGGACCAAAAGAAAGCCCTGGACATGCAAGACGCCCGTGACGCCTTCAAGCTGGCCGTTACGAATCACGAAGATTTAATGCAAGCCGGGAAAATCTTCGTTGACAAGAAGCTCCAGATTGACCGGCAGTACAACGCCGACACCCTGGCTCTCGCGCTTAGCCGCACCCGCACGTTGGAAGACATTCAGGCCCAGAGTCAGCAGGAGCAACTCGATCTGCGCAAGCAGCAGGGCCTGGACGAGGTCAGCTACATCAATGCCAGGGAGTTGCTCGACATCGCCGCTGCGAAGCGCACGCTGGACCGCGCCATCAAGGACGGCAAGGATCAGGTGGAGGCCGAGGCCCAGTACCAGGCTCAGCTCACCGGCATTCAGAACAAGGCCAACGCCGATCGCCTGGCTGCCGACCCGCTCTACAACGGCGTCAAGGGCGTCTTCGACAAGGCTCGGACCGATCAGAACAACTTCTTCAAAGGAGCCACCAGCAGCAAGGAATACGGCGCGGCCATGCTGGAAAACGCCGCTGCCCTCGAAGTGTTTGCGAAGAATCTCGACAAGCTCGGCACCCCCGAGACGAAGCAGGCCGCTGAGATCCTGCGTTCGTTCGCACTGGGCTACAAGAACCTGACGCCCGAGGTCAGCAAAACGACGGCGGCGCTGACGAAGGGCCTGAACATCCTCTCCGACTGGGCCGCCGCCGGGAGTGAGGTCACCGGGGCGCTGGGTAACCTGACCGGCGCGCTGGGCCAGACCGAGCAGGAATACGACTCGCTGACCGGCAAGAAGCTCAGCACCCCCTGGAAGGACCTGACCGCCAACCTGACCGGGGTCGGCAAGGCCTTTAACACGCTCCAGACCATCGCCGGTGACGCGCTGGCCATCATCACCAACCCGCTCGACATCAAAGCCTGGGGCAAACTGTTTGCCGACGTGATCAACTCGATCGCTGATGCCCTGGCCGGGTTCAAAAAGGCCCAGGCCGAGGTGCTGAAGAACAAGGCCGATTTCGCCGAAGCCAACCCACTGCTGAATCCGGGTGATTATCAGAAGACGTACACCAAGTCGCGCGGCTTCTTCGCCGACTGGTTCGGCGGCGGCCCCGCCGTGATCAACGACATCGATAAGATCGGCCTCAAAGTCGCGCAGGGTCTGGCGACCGGTGTGTTCAACGGCCTCGACGCTGCCTTCAAAAAGTATGCCGAGACCGGCAACCTCGACGATTTCGCCAAGGCCCTGACCGGCAGCATCGTGGACGCCGCGAAGCAGGCCCAGATCGATGCGTTCAAGAACGATCCCAACCGGCAGGCCACCTTCTCGAACGACATCAAGCTCTATTCCGACGCCGATAAGGCCCACGACTCGGCCGGGATGGCCAGCGCCCTGGAACGGCTCAAGATCGACGCCAGGGCCACGACCGACGAGGCAAAAGAACTCCTCAAAACGCTCGACGCGATCGATAAGGCCAACGGCACGGGCCGCTACTCCCCCGAGGCCATCGCCGCCCAGCAACGCAAGGTCCAGAGCGCCAGTCTCAACAACATTCAGACCGCCCTGGCCATCCAGAACCGAGCCAAACTCATCTCCGACGCTGATTATCAGGCCAGGAAACGCGACGCCTCCCTCGCTCAGGCCGACGTCGACCGGCAGGCCGCCCTGGCCGCCGAGGGGCTCACCGAGCAGGACCGGCTCAACATCAACGAGGAATTCGACCTCAAACGCCGGGGCATCGAACAGGACTACCTCGACTGGACCGTCGAGGCGGCCCGCAAGGCTGCCGACCGGGCGCGCCAGATCAAACTTCAGGCCCTCACCAACGCCGACGACATCGCGTCGGCCCAGCGGGGTCTCTCGCTGGCAGGGGTCATCACCGACGACGAGCACCCCGAAATCGCCGCCGAAGCCCGGCGGCGCATCGACGAGCAGTACGAATCCGACCGGCTCAGCCGCGCTCTGGTCCGCATCGAGACCGAACGCGAGGCCGCCCAGTCCGCTGCCGACCTGACCGACGAGGACCGCCGCTCGAACGACGAGCAGTACGACGCCCAGCGCCGCGTGGCGGAACTCAACTACTCCACCTTCATTGCCGGTCAGACCCAGGCCCGTGCCGATGAGGCTAGAAAAGCCCTGGCCGACATCAAGAGCGAGCAGGACGGCATCCTCAACAGCTGGAGCGGCACGTTCGCCACGGCGTTCACAGCGGGTCTGGACGCGGCCAATTTCGACACGTTCTTCAACAAGTTCAAGGCCGATCTGACCCGCGCCACGTTAGAAGGCACCGTGGCGGGCCTCTTTAAGAGCATGGCCGAGGAAGAGCTGCGCCCGGCAGTCGAGAAGTACCGCCAGGCGCTCAAGACCGCGGGCATTCAGGACGACCTGGCGGCGATCGCCGATATACAGGCGGGGATTGTCAGCCTCGGGAATAACTTTCATCCCGTGTTCGATGCGCTGCAACCCTTTTACGCCGCCAACAACGCCGAGCTGGCCGCGAACACCGCTGCGACGAAAGAGAACACCGCTGCGGTGCAGGAGCAGCAGTTCGGCACCACGCTCGTCAACTTCACCCTGCCCAGCAGCCCCGGCCTGGGCCTGATCGGCATGCTCCCCACCCTCTAGAGGAGGTGATCACCTGTGTACTACACCCTCAGCCGCACGGCAGCCCTGACCCCGTACCTGACCGTCCACGCCCGCAGCACGCCGTACGCGCCGGGGGAGATCGCGCCCCTCGGCGGCAACTTCGAGCACCTGCGCGGCGATTTCTGCGGCGCGGCCAGCTTGAAACTCTCAGCCCCACCAGAATTTCAAGCTGGCGACTGGGTGCGGGTTTACCTCGACGATGATCCCGACAACGACCCGACGTACCTGGGCGAGGCCGAAGGCGAACCCTGGGAGGCCGGAGCGGGTGAGCTGAAATGCCGCCCGCTGAGCGTGACGGTCGGCAAGGCCGCCTGGCGCGGCAAGGCGACGGCGGGCTTCAAGGATTACCTCACTGCCGCTTTCAATGCCGCGAATCCGAAGGGCATCACGCTGGGCTTCGTTCCCGACGTGGTGGCCACGCTGAAATCCAACACCCTGTTCGAGGAATTCGGGGACACCCTGACGCAGGCGCTGCCGGTGGCGAGCGCGACCGCCGGGGTCAACAGCCACGCTGTCTGGAGTGTCTACCAGTACAGCAGTGAGGTGACCCACCGCTTCGTGCTGGGGGAGGCGCAAACGCCGCCGGGTGTGAGCGGCGACTACGCCAACTGCGTGCGGTTCGCGTACAAGCGGCCCGACGATGTGGACACCTACTTCGAGGGCCGGGTGCAGAGCGAGGTGGACGTGCGCGGCGAGCTGTGGGAGAGCGCCGGGCTGCCCACCAACGTCACGACCACCGCCTTCAATCCGTATGCCGGGACATCAGTGGATCTGAACGTGCTGCTCGACCACCCGGACAACCCAACCCTGATCGCCAACGTTCACGGCCTCCAGACGGCCTTGACGCCCACCTGGACCGGGCACCTGGCGGACGGGCTGGGCCTGGACCCCACCGTGCTCCAGGGGCCGGGGTATCAGCCGGTCACCAACCAGGGCGAGGCTGGGAACATCGCCCTGGCGACCGGTGCAGCGTTCACGTACACGGTGCTGCTGGACAATGGACCGAGCGGCCTGAGCATCGAATACCGGCTGAATGGGGGCAGCTGGACCGCCGCTTCGAACGCTTTCGGCGGCAGCAGTGCACCGATGTTCAGCGGCAACAGTGCCCAGACGCTGGAATGGCGTTACCTGCAGGACAGCGCGTACAGCGCTTACCTCACCGCCCATAGCAACGTTCAGCCGCCGGGCTTCAACGTGTTCCTCTCAACCGGCGACCTCGCTGACCTCTCGCGGCTGACGGTGAATCTGCCGGGTGTCAGCGTGGCCCAGCCGAGCTTCCGCACGCTGTTCAAGGCGCGGGGCGTACCCACGTCGCCGCCCGGCTCTTACCTGCAATTCGTGATCGCGCCGTTCAATGTCGCTCGCACCCGCGTGGGCCTGCCGGGCGTCTACATCTGGCGGGCGGGGGACCTGGTGACCACCGACGTGAACGTGACCGGCGTAACGCTGGCAAACCCGACGCTCACCACGCCAGTCACCATCAACCTGACCCGCAAGGACGATGTGGACGGCCCCGATCCGGCGCACCCGGAAATCGGGCGTCGGCGTATCTGGAGCACCCCGCAGGACATTACAGCTTCGGAGGTGGTCGTCACTGGCCCGCCCGCCTCAGTGGGCTGGATCGGCGCGGCCATCGCGGACCAGTCGGCCCTGATCGCCTACGCCTACGGCCTGCTGCGCTACCGCATCGAGCCGGTGCGGCAGTGGACCGGGCTGATCCGCACCCTGAAGCGCGTGCCGTGCCGCGGCGTCGCCAACTTCGAGGTCGCGGGCGGCGACGTGGGGCTGGACATCCAGCGCTGCGTCTACGACCTCGACAAGGGCACGGTGACGGTGGAAGCCGGTACGCCGGTGGCCCGCAGCGACGCGGCGGCGGTGGTGGGCCGCATCGAGAGCTTGCAGCGGCAAATCCGCACCCTGGGGGTGAACTGAATGCACAATTTTCCGAGTCAGCTCCCCGATGAGCAAGACGAGGTGCAGCTCCTGCGCTGGCTCGACATCAACCAGCAGCCCCTGTTCGGCCTCTACAAGTTTGCGGACGGCCATGAGATCAGGCCAATTGAGGAGACCTTGCCGAGCCTCAGGCCGCTCGGAACGGTAGAAACGGTGCCGCAGACGGGGCAGCGCATCTATGCCGGGTACGACGGCCTGGTGGCAAGTCAGTACAGCGTGTCGATCGGCATCTGGGCAGGCGACCGACTCTCGCAGCGCAGCCTGCGCGGGGAGGTGATGCTGGCGGCCACCCGCACCCGGTATGCAGTGAGCGGGAACCTGACCCTGCCGGTCATCATGAGCGCCGTCGAACCCACCTGGCGCGGCTCGGCGGCGCTGGGCAGCATGGTCAAGGCGACGTTTGAGGCGGCCAGCCCCTACTGGCTGCGGCCACCCAGACTTCCGCAGGTCGTCGCGGTCGGTAGCCCGGTCTCGCTGAGTAACGGTGGCCAGATGCCCGCGCCGCTGCGGCTGAGCATCACGGCAGGCGGGAGCGCGGTCCTCAATCCAGTCGTGGAAACCGACGCCGGGATCACCACCTGGCTGGGGACCGTCCCAGCCGGGCAGACGCTGACCATCGACGCCGCGCCAGGGGTTTGGAGCGTGACCCTGAACGGCACTGACGCGAAAACCGCTCTCCGGGGGCCGCAGCCGCGTCTCGCGCCGGGCCTGCAGAGCATCACCATTACCGCACCGGGGGCCAGCGCCGTCGCCAGCTGGAGGGAGGGAGTCCTTTGAGCATCCTCGTACAGAAACTCAACCTCACGGGTGCGCCCGCCGGGGTCTACACCGGCTACCTGGAACTCGACGGGGACATCGGCAGCATCGGCCCGGATGGTCTGGGCCTGGCCGTGTTCAAGCCGATCGCCTACGACAGCTCGGGCAACCTGAAGGCCGCTGACGCGACCAGCGATTACATCGTCGCGGCGGCGGTGGGCGGGTACCTGGGGCACGTGGCGACGGCCAGCCTGACGATCCTGCTCAACGGCGCACCGGTTGGCGGGGTGCTGCGCTTCGATCTGATCGAGAGCAGTCCTGGCATCGTCGACATCAAGGCCCTGTACCTGCAGGGGAAGGTGCAGCCGGTGACGCCGGGCGTGTTGGCGAACCTCACGGATCTGCTGGCGCAGGCCACGACACTGGTGCCCCAGATGCAGCAGGCGCTGGCCGATACCGCGCAGGCGACGGCGCTCAGCGTGCAGGAGAGAGCACTCTCGGCACAGGCCCGCGCTTTGCTGCTGAGTACACAGGACGGGAGCTTGCTGCGCTATCCCACCAACGCGGCCAGGAACGCCGCCTCACCGGCAGACGGCCTCTGGGGCTGGGCTGCGGACGTGAACAATTACCGACACCGCGAAAGCGGCGCGTGGGTGAGCTACGACCCTGCGCCGCCAGCACCCACTTCCGATCCCACGTCGTTCTGATCTGAGGAGTTTTCTATGACCTACACACCGAACTTCGCAGATTACGACCCCATCTCTCCCCCGGGCAACTGGGCACCCGCCAACCGAGCCACCCAGGACGTGAGTACAGAGCGCAAGGTGGTCGGGTTTTTCAAGGCCATCGAGACGAAGTTCGGCGGCAGCGCAACAGGCTGGAGCGTGCGCGTCATCGAGACCGGCAACACCTGGGAATGCGGCAAGAAAAACACGGACGGCACCTACGTCCTGAAACTCATCGCTGACGCGTCCCTCCTGACTGCCGCAGATCCCGATGGCCTGCTCCTCTCCACCCACATCAACGATCAGGACGCGCATGGGTTGCAGCTCCTCACTGACCGGCTGGTGGTGAACGAAACCTTCCGCGCCACCGTCACGAGCCGCGATTTTAAGCGCAACCCGAAACTCATTGACCGCTTCCTGCTCGACGGCTCGAACCTGGGCATCGCGGAAATGGGCGGCACCTGGGGCGGCAGCCCGACCTTTCAGCCAAAAGTGCTGAACGGCAAGGCTGTCAGTAAGGATCAGACGGCGCTCAGCACGAATTACAGCTCCTACATTGACCTCAAAGTCAGCGACGTTTGGATCACCCAGACGATGGACTTCAGCCAGGTCAGCAGCCAGTGGACGAACGGGGTTTCGCTGCGCCACAACGGACTTTCCACCGGGTCGGACTCGATTCTCGTTCAGTTCAGCGCAGGCACGACCCAACCCAACGTCCGCATCTACACGCTCATCGGTGCGGCCACAACGCAGATCGGCCCCATCGTCTACTTCACCGCCTCCCAGTTCAGCGCAGCGGACGTGGTAGAGGTCATCGCCTACGGCCCGCTCATCAGCGTCTACCTCAACGGCGTTCTGCTCCTGTCGGTCAGTATCACGGCTTGCCTCACGAACACCTATCACGGCTTCCGAATCGCCGGGTACTGCACCTGTGACTCGATCACCGTTGACGAGATCAGTAAGAGCACCTTCGCCTACATTGCCAGTGCGCCGCAGATCACGGTGGATCAGGTCAACACCCGCCTGACGTACCGCGAGATTTTCGGCACGCAGAACGTAGTCGTTCGCACGCTGGACAAGTTCAACCGCGCTGACAGCACGCCGTCCACACTCGCCAACCCGGAGATCGGTGGCGCGTATCTCGGGGTTGGCGGTGATACCTTCCGGGCGGCGACCATCAGCAACACGCTGCAAAGCTACACCCCGACAACGGCGGCAGTCGGCTGGGCGCTTCAGGCCGGGTATTCCGGCGAGGCCATCGTGCGTGCGCGTGTAGACCTGACGACGGTGGGCGGCGTGGCCCGCCCGACCCTCAACTCCAACGGATCGGGCAGCACAACCTCCGTCTTTGCCGACTTCCGCAACGACCCGACGTATGGCCTGAGCATCCTGCTGTACAAGGTGGTCGCCAACGTTACGACAGCACTCACAGGCGTCATTTCCCTGACCGGGGCAACGGGTGTAGCTGAGTTCACCCGCCAGAACGGCATTCTCTACGCGGCCTGGAACGGCGTGATTGTCGCCACGATTGCCGAGGCCACCAACGGCGGCGACAAGGCCGGAATCGGGATCATCAAAACGGCCATCGTGGACAACCTCGTGATCAAGGAGATCATCTAATGCAGATCGTCCAGCAAGCGCGGGTGCTCATCAACCGCTGGCCGTATGTGCCGCAGGACTTCAGCGCGCCGTACATCGTGGCCCTCAGAACCGAGGCCAATGAGGTACTGACCGCCTACGGCCTCACTTCAGCCAGCCCGACCTTGAGCAAAATCGAGGCGTTCATGGACTGGGGCGCACGGACATTCGTCCACCCCGGTCAGCAGTTCCACATCAACAACAGCACCTACAACCTGAGCGTGCTGCCCAGCGGCGTGACGTGGACGCAGTACAACACGACCATCGGCAACACCACCCGCGCCCAAGCGGACCAGGATGAGCGGCTGAGTTGGAACTTTGACCCTATCCGCATCATTGACCAGGCGTTCGGGGTGCTGAATACCAGCACTGGTGTCAGGGACAACACCGGGACCATGACCAAGCTCGGTGCGGCACAGTGGCAGATCAAGAGTTTGGCGGTGTGGCGCAGCTACTTCTGCACCTTCCAGCATGAGGCCATCGGCGCGTACCTCGCCTCGCTGGGCATCCGCATGATGATTACCCAGGTGGAGGGCGATAACCCGTGCGTGTTTTACATCCCTGAGCTGAAAAAGTGGGTTCACGTCTCCAGCACCTTCAACGAGATGATCAATCTCGACGGCAGTCCAGCCTCTCCGGTGGAGTTCGTAGCGGCCACGACAACCGGGCAGGCAGGCCGACTCAGCAGCCGACGCCCGACGCTGCGTCCGAGCTGGGACGCTGGCCTCTACATTCCACTCAGCACCAACACCAGCTACCTCACGTTCAACGTCAACGGCTTTGTCAACTACGGCTCCTACCCGGACTGCAACTCCCTCGGCGGCGCGGTCAAGCGCAACGGGCGCGGCATCGTGTTGGACACCCCGGCGCGGGCCACCACCACCACGAGCAACATCAATCAGTTCATCGTGCAGCCGTCTACCGTCGCCTTCCCCGACCTGGGCGTGGGCCTGACCAAGTTCAAGAGGACGGGCAAGGCCGTGAGCTTCGATCTGCTCTCTTCCTGGCCGCAGCACGCTTACTTCCAGCGGCGGATCAACGGCGGATCGTGGGTCACGGTGGGCGCGGCGGACACGCTGATTGACGGCACGGGCACAGTGGAGTACCGCAGTGTGGACGTAGCCGGGTTCAGCGGCATGACAGCGATTGTCACGCTGTAATCGCGTTTATCGGGCAGCAGCAAGGAGAGGAAATGGAGATCACGAGTGTTACTTTTCGGCTGGGGCAGGGAATCGCTGTGACCATTTCAGGTGATGCCCTGGACCTGACGCGGATGTACAACAGCCGTCTGCCCATGCAGCCTGACGAGCAGGGTTGCGTTGACCTGGGAGACATTCATGAGCCGGGGCACCCGCTGGAAGGCTGGACACTGGATGAAGCGGCGGCAGAGTTCAGCCGCAAGGACGCCGCAAAATCCCCCCGCTATCTGGAAGCCGAGAAAGCGTTCCACGAAGCATCTGATCGGGCTGATGGTGAGGCCATGCGTGAGCCGTACCAGGCGCTGTGCGCCATGATGCACCCGTACAACAGCCTGTCGGTCATGTTCACCATGCAGATTGAATCCGTCACAGGCGCAAACGAGAGCCAGCTCAGGCGCATCCAGTCGCGCCTGATTGCCGCCAGGAGAAAAGAGAGAGCATGACGGAGAACCCCACCGTTTTTGTACTAACGTTTGAGCAGTCCCATGAACCCAATCGAATTGAAGGGGTTTATCGAACGTTGGCTGCCGCCATGAACCACCTAGAGGCCCAGAGATTCGAGTGGCATGAAAAAGCGGCTGGGAGCGTCACGTACTGGACAACCTCGGATGACGATGGGTTTGAGTGGTACGACATCGTTCCGGTCCAGCTAACCTGATCCCCCACGCTATCGGCCAGCAGACACGGCAAAGGAGGTTGCCTTCTCAGGTGACCTCTTTGACACCCTTAGAATTTGAGCGTCAAGCTCAGGGAGCTGAACCGGACAGGTGCAAATTGCCCAGGCCCAGGCCCACGCCTTGACGCAGTTATTCCCAGCTTCTCAAATGACCAAGGGGGATTATGAAAAGAGGATTGCTTGCGGCATCACTTGTATGTTTATCAATTGGCCTGGGAGGTTGTAATTCTAAAATCCCTGATGGGCAATTAAGAGTTACTGTTGTTGGACCGCCACATGCAGAGATTCATATCATCAACCAAACGAGCAAAGCGAAAGTCTTTGATGGGACGATATCAGGATCGGTGGTATTTAATAACCTACCGCAGAATGAAATCTTGAGAATAACTGCTATTCCCTCAACTGGTTATGATGCGCCAGCGCCTGTAGATGTGCGAGTTACCAAAGAAACAGAAGTCACCCTCTCTTACGCGACCCTCGTTTCTCCAGCAGGCAATTGAAGAACCGTAGCCAATTCTTCGCCCGGTAAGCATCGCTATCGGCCAGCCAACACAGCGTTTTCTATACTTGTGGTCGATGCCCGCTCCCAAACATCCACACGTCGTCCTCAGGGGTTCGATCGAGCATGCGCTGCTGGCCAGTGCTTCACTGGACACGCCCAGGACGGGTCAGCAGTTGCTGGTCATCGCGATCCATCAGGGCTTGAAGCGCTATGACGATCTGACGGTGGCGACAGCACTCAAACGCTTAAAGGCGAGTGGGTTATTGAGCGCGAACAAGCGCCCGGTGCGTGCTTACCGGCTCACGGAACAAGGCGAGCAGGTGCTGCAAGTCTTCGGTGAACGTCCAGCCTGATCCCAATCCATCTACCCAGCCCCCGGCTCCACGCGGGGGCTTCTGCTTGCCCTGCCCAGGTGTCACGGGCGCGGCAAGACTTGAACCATGCACCGGAGGCCAGATGCTTAAACTCACCGCGCTCACCCTGGGCGGCCTGGGGCTGCTGCTCGCCTCACTGGCCGCTCTGCCCCCCGGCGTGTGCCGAGCCGAGGTGCGGCCCATCAACCGCGCTGCACCGCTCAATCAACTGCTGATCTCCGTCAGCGTTCCCCTCGACTGCCCGCTGACCTCGAAGGCCGTCTTGCGCTTCCGCACCGCCCAGGACGGCGTGCTGCCGATCATCGGGTACTTCGTGCTGCGCGGCTCCTACCCCCGTGAGCGACGTCTCTGGCTCACGGCCAAGACCGATGCGGGAGGTGTCCCGAGAGTGGAACAGAAGTTCGAGGGTCAGTGGAACACCATCTGGCGGGCCGGACAATGAGGGCCGCCAGATGGCAGATCCGCTTCAACTACGCCATCAGCCTGCTGGTCAGCGCAGTCATGCTGTCCTGGCCAGACGGCAGACCGTCTTACGTCGCGCTGGAGACCTTCGGCGGCCTCGATGTGCCCTGGTGGGTGTGGCCTGCACTGCTGGCCTTCGGTGCCGTGTTTCTGCTCGCTGCACGGGGGCGCGTCTGGCTGACGGCCGGGTACATGCTCACTGGCATTCTCGTCATGACCATCGCGGTGTGCGTGTTCGTCTCGATCGGCCCCACCGTCCAGCTCGGCCCGGCCGTCGCGCTGGTGCTGGGTTGTGTGCGGCAAGGGACCAGTGCCAAAAGCGAGACGGCGTGAGCGTCGGGGCTGGAGAAATCGCCGGTTGGCTTGTGGCGGGAGGAACGGTGCTCATCAGTGCCTTCACGCTGCTCGGAAAGAACAAACAGGACAGCTTCTCGCGGCTGGACAGCGAACGGGCGCGGCTGGAGGGCGCGAATAAGACGCTCGGTGAACAAGTCGAGAAGCTGAAAGCGCAACTCCGAGAGTGCGAGGACATGCAGCAC
>Ga0160427_10000225_pt1 | contig 37551 bp, 27 predicted proteins | sample SolpanmetagenomL_FD_108194 | JGI IMG/M metagenome (GOLD analysis project Ga0160427, IMG submission 108194) | Solar panel surface microbial communities from Lawrence Berkeley National Laboratory, California, USA - L | ecosystem: Engineered > Built environment > Solar panel > Unclassified ...
CAAGCCGTACATATTGGGCACGCCGGCTTTCGCGCTGAAGTCGTCCATCTCGTTGTTGAGCAGGAAGCCAGCGCCGGCCACCACTACCTTGCTGCCGTAGGCGCCGTTGAGGGTGGTGGTGCAGCTCACGGCGTTGCCCTGCGCATCGACGATGCTGTAGTGGGTGGTCTGGTCGCTTTCGTAGCGTGGCAGGCCCGGGCCAGCCGTGATGCTGGTGCTGGGCGTGGCCTGGCCATCGGGGCGGATGGTGGTGCGGCGCTGCTGGTTGTAGCTTTTGGCTAGCAGCTGGGCTACCGGCACGCGGCCAAAATCGGGGTCGCCGAGGTAGGTGGCGCGGTCGGCGTAGGCACGGCGCTCGGCTTCCGTGAGGAGGGCCACGGCGGCCGGCGTGTGGTAGCCGAGCTGGCCTAGGTTGCTGGGCTCCAGCATTTGCAGAATCTGGAGCAGGGCCACGCCGCCGCTGCTGGGCGGCGGCATCGTTACCACGTCGTAACCCCGGTAGGTGCCGTGCAGGGCGGCGCGCCACTTGGGCTGGTAGGTGTCGAGGTCTTGCTGGGTAATCAGGCCGTTGCCTTTTTTCAGTTCGGCCAGTAGCAACTCGGCGGTGCGGCCCTGATAGAAGCCGGCGCGGCCTTGGTTCTGCACGCGCTGAAGCACGGCGGCCAGCTCGGGCTGCTTGAGGGTGTCGCCTTTTTGCCAGGCAGCGGCGCGCACGAAAACGGGCGGCGAGCCGGGATTGTACTTCGTGAAATCAGCCTGGGTGCGGTTGAGGCCAGCGGCTTCCTTCTCGGTGAGGGCCACGCCGCGGCTGGCCAGGCGCACGGCCGGGGCCACGAGCTTGGCCCACGGCAGCTTGCCCAGCTTCTGGTGCAGGGCCACCATGCCGGCCACAGTGCCGGGCGTGCCCACGGCCAGCACCCCGGCGGTGCTGCGGCCGGGCACTACGGTGCCGCTGGCATCGAGGTACATGTCGCGGCTGGCGGCGGCGGGGGCAGTTTCGCGGAAGTCGAGGGTGCCATCCTTGCCACTTTTATCGCGGTACACGATAAAGCCGCCGCCGCCCACGTTGCCGGCCACCGGCAGCACCACGGCCAGCGCAAACTGCACGGCCACCGCCGCATCGTAGGCATTGCCGCCTTGCTGCATGATGTCGCGGCCAACCTTAGACGCCTCGGGATGCGCCGATACCACAAGGGCGTGCGGGGCCACGATGGGCGCGGCAGCCGGGGGCAGCTGGTCGGCTAGCGGAGGGGTAGGGGCCAGGCGACTAGCGGCTTTTTGGCCCAGCGCCGGGCCAGCCAGCCCGGCCAGCAGTAGCATGGCCGAAGAAAAGCGGGAAAACGTATGCATGGTGCAAAGTAGGCACCCGGGCCCGTCTGCCGGGTAGCCACCTACCTTTGAAAAGCCAAATATCCCCCGCTCATGTCTGCCCAAAACCAGGTTTCGCCCGCCGCTCCCGCCCCCGTGCTGACGCTCACTCAGGAAGACTCCTGGCTCCAGCCCTATGAACCCGTGCTGCTGGCCCGCCAGCGGCGGCTGGCCGACCGCCTAGCCGCCATTACCCAGCAACACGGCTCGCTCAGTGCGTTTGCTACCGCGCATCAGCAATTGGGGCTGCACTACGATGCGGCCCGGCGCGGCTACGTGGTGCGCGAGTGGGCGCCCGGCGCCGAGGCCGTGAGCCTGGTCGGCGATTTTAACTTCTGGAACCGCACCGCCGACCCACTGCGCAAAGACGAGGCCACCGGCATTTGGGAAGGCTTTTTGGCCGATGATGAGCAGGGCCGCCGCCCGGCCGCCGGCTCGCGCTACAAGCTGCACCTCGTGGCCCACGGCCAGGGTAAGGACCGCCTGCCCGCCTACCTGCGCCGCGCCGTGCAAGATGAGCAGACCAAGGACTTTTCGGCCCAGCTTTGGGTGCCCGAAAAACCGTTTAAGTGGACGGATAAAACCTTTCACGTAACCAGCGCCACCCAGGGCCAGCCGCTCATCTACGAGGCGCACGTGGGCATGGCCCAGGAGGAAGGCCGCGTGGGCACTTACCGCGAGTTTGCCGACTATATTCTGCCGCGCATCCAGGCCGAGGGCTACAACACGGTGCAGCTCATGGCCGTGCTCGAGCACCCGTACTACGGCTCGTTTGGCTACCACGTGGCCAATTTCTTTGCGCCCAGCTCGCGCTTCGGCACCCCCGAGGACCTGAAATACCTGGTGAATGAAGCCCATCGGCGCGGCCTCGTGGTGCTGCTCGACTTGGTGCATTCACACGCCGTGAAGAATGAGGCGGAGGGCCTGGCTGATTTCGACGGCTCGGGCAACCTATACTTCCACAAGGGCGAGCGCGGCAACCACCCCGGCTGGGACAGCAAGCTCTTTGATTACGGCCGGCCCGAGGTGCAGCAGTTCTTGCTCAGCAACCTGCGCTACTGGCTCGAAGATTTTCACTTCGATGGCTTTCGCTTCGATGGCGTCACGTCTATGCTCTACCATCACCACGGCGAGGGCCACACGTTTGGCGGCTACGACAGTTACTTTGGCCCCGATGCCGACGACGATGCCGTGCTTTACCTCATGCTGGCCAGCACGCTGGTGCGCGAGCTAAAGCCAGCGGCCCTGCTCATTGCCGAAGACATGAGCGGCCTGCCCGGCCTGTGCCGCCCCATTGCCGAAGGCGGCGTGGGCTTCGATTACCGCCTGGGCATGGGCCTGCCCGACTTCTGGATTAAAACCCTCAAGCACAAGCGCGACGAGGACTGGGACCTCGGCGAGCTGTGGCACCAACTGGTGAACCGCCGCCAAGGTGAAAAAACTGTGGCTTACGCCGAAAGTCACGACCAAGCCCTGGTGGGTGACAAAACGCTCAGCCACTGGCTCTACGACGGGGCCATCTACACCAACATGGGCGTGCTTGATGGCGACCCCGCCGTAGCCCGCGCCACGGCCCTGCACAAGCTCATCCGGCTTATCACGCTGAGCGCGGGCGGCGAGGCCTACCTCAATTTTATAGGCAACGAGTTTGGCCACCCAGAGTGGGTGGACTTCCCGCGCGCCGGCAACGACTGGAGCTACCACTTTGCCCGCCGCCAGTGGAGCCTGGCCGACAACCCCGGCCTGCGCTTCAGCCAGCTGCTGGCCTTCGACCACGCCATGCTCAAGCTGGCCCGCGAGCAGCAGTTACTCATTAAAGGTCCGGCCCAGCTGCTCAATATCGACTTTGGCAACAAAATAGTTGCCTTCGAGCGGGCGGGCCTTGTGTTTGTATTCAGCTTCAGCGTGAGCGAGAGCTTTTCGGACTATGGCATTCCGGTGCCGGCGGTGGGTAGCTACCGCCTGGCGTTCAGTTCCGACCGGCCGGAGTTTGGCGGCTTCGACCGGCTCGACGAAACGGTGACTTACGACACGCTCGGTGGGGGCGGCACTGCCGAAGCGCCACGCCTGCGGCTCTACGTGCCCAGCCGCACGGCGCTGGTGCTGGCCCGGGCTTAGCCAAGCGGCCGTTCATACTGCCAACTAGATTTCTTTGCCAGATGCCGGCCGCCCGCGCCCCGCGAGCGTTATAAAGCCGGGCGCTGGAAGCCCTTATCGTCTTATGTCCGATTTACCTACCCGGTACGAGCGGGTGCTCTCCTGGCTCGACCGGTACCTTATTCGCCCCCTGTACACCGACCGGGTGCGGCGCCTCATTCTGCAAAGCTTTCCGTTCTGGATGGCCTCCATCCTGACCGGCCTGGTGGCCGTGGGCTACGAAAAGATGTTTGGCTGGGCCGAGGAGCTAAGTTTTACCTGGCTTCGGCAAACGCCCTGGATGGCGTTTATAGTTACCCCGGCGGCATTTGGGGTGTCGTGGCTGTTGGTGCGGGAGCTGGCGCCCGCGGCCCGTGGCAGCGGCATTCCGCAGGTGATGGCCGGCATTGAGCTTTCCAACCCAGCCCACCATCAGCGCACCAGCTACCTGCTGAGCCTGCGCGTAGCCGTGGTAAAGGTGCTGAGTAGCGTGGTGCTGCTGCTGGGCGGCGGGGTTATCGGGCGCGAAGGGCCTACCATCCAGGTATCAGCTGCTATCTTCCGGGCCATCAACCGCTTGCAGCCAGCGGGCTGGCCGCAGCTCTCGCGCCAGATTGCGTTGGTAACGGGTGGCGCGGCCGGGCTGGCCGCCGCCTTCAACACGCCGCTGGGCGGCATCGTGTTTGTGGTGGAGGAGCTGACCCAGATGCACATGGCCCGCTTTCGCATGGCAGTGTTTACGGCCGTTATCATCGCGGGCCTCACGGCCCAAACGTTTTTGGGCCCCTACCTCTACCTGGGCTACCCCAAGATTATCGCCGCCTCGGGCCGGGTCGAGCTGGTAGTTTTTCTGGTAGCCGTAGTGTGCGGCATTGCGGGCGCCGCGTTTGCCAAAACCCTGCTCTGGCTCGGCAACTACCGTAAGCGCTTTGCGTCGCTGGCGGCGCAGGCCGGCTGGGTGCTGGGCTGCGGCCTGCTGATGGCGGGTATAGCCTACGCATTTGGCACCGAGGGCATGGGCACCGGCAAGCCCATCATCAACCGCCTCTTGTTTCAGAACAACGGCCTGACGCCCTGGTACCTGTTTCCGGTGCGCTTCGTGGGCATGGCCCTCAGCTACAGCAGCGGCGGGGCGGGCGGCGTGTTTGCCACCTCGCTCAGCGCCGGTGCCATTTTAGGTGATGGCGTAGCCCGGCTGATGGGGGTAGATGTGGCCGACCGCAACCTGCTCATCCTGGTTAGTATGGTGAGCTTTCTGACGGGTGTGGTGCGCTCGCCCTTCACGGCCGCCATTCTGGTGCTGGAGATGACGGACCGCCACTCCGCCATCTTCCAGCTGCTTATCAGCGGCCTGCTGGCCCAAAGCGTGGCTACCCTGCTCGACCGCCACTCCCTTTACGAGCACCTCAAGCAGAGCTTTATCCGGGAAGCGCTGAACGACAACTCGCCGCCCGCCGTCGAGTCCGTGCCTCCCCACACCGCTTGACGCGTAGTAAGGCTGCGGCTGCCCTACTCGCGCTTGCGCCCAATGCTGAGGCGATACACGATTTCGGTGAGGCGCTTGCCGCGCAGCTCGGGGGTTTTGGAGCCCTTGAGGTAGCGCACGTAGGAGCGCTGCTCGGTTTTGGTGAGGGTTTTGAAAAATTTGAACGCGGCGGCATTTGCGTCGAGGCCGGCGGCCAAGTCTTCGGGCATGGTCACTACGCGCTCGCTCGTGTCCTTGCGCAGGGCCACACGCAGCAGGTCACCCACGGTTTTGCCCACGGCTCGGCGCACTTCGCGCGGGACGACGAGCGCGTGGTAGCCCTCGCCAATGGGCAGCAACTCACCCTGGAAGGGAAAGCCGTCGATGGTCGTTTGCACGAGTAGTTCTTCCCGGGTGCCATACAGCTCCTCTACCGAAAAGGGCGCTACCACGAATACGTCGCCGGTGCGCGGGTCGGCTTCGAGCGCCGCTTCAAATTCCTGTTCAAATTCCGTCATTACCTGCAAAAGTAACCCCGCCGGTTTTTGCCTGCGCTAAAAGCCGAAGCGCTACCCAGCCGAATGCACTTGGGCAGTGTGCAGCGCGTGCGCGATGGCCCCGGTATCGGCCGCCGCAATGGCCTGCACGCGCTCAGCGGCCAGCCCCAACTCGCGGCGCAGGCGCTGGGCCAGGGTGGGAGTTTCGGTCAAGATTAAATCGGCGCGGTGCAGGGCCTGGCGTTGCAGTTCGGCAATCCAGCCGGTAGCCGTTTCCACCGATTCGGTGACGGTAGCGGCCAGCGTGGCTACGTGCAACACCAGTGGCCGGCCTGTGCGGTGGCGCAGTTCCTGGGCCGCCAGCCACGTGGGCCAGGCCGGCGCGTAGATGGCCGCAAACGGCGCTTCGGCCAGTGCCACCGGCACCGCAAAGCGCGCGTACTGAATAATTTGAAAATTTAAATTGGGTGCTGGGTAGTGCGCGGGCGCCGGTTGCAGCGCTGGCACCACTGCCTCAGTAGGTGGCTCGGGCGTAGGCATTGCCTCAAGCAATTCGGGCTGCGAGGCCGGCTGGCGCAACGAGGCCAGCGCTTCGGCCCAGTCAGCTTGTGCTGGGCTAGGGGCTTCTGCGGTGGGCTCCAGTGGTAACAATTGGTGGCCTGACGTTTCAGAGGACGAACTGGCGGTTTCAAGAACCGTCGGCTCTGCGGTAGTACTGGGTAGTAGGTCGGCTTCCAGGTCGCTGGCTTGGGCAAGCGGCTCGGCAGACTCGTGGAAAAGAGCAGCGGGTACCGCTGCTACCGCCTGCGGCATAGCCGATGAGACGTGCTCAACCGACAATACTGTGGGCTGGGCAGCCTGGGGCCGCAAGCTCATTGGCGATGCGGCGGCTGCCGGCTGGGCACTGGTGCCCGCAGCCGGGTCAATTGCCAGTGTCGCGCCCAAATAAGGTGCCGCTGGCAGCGCGGCTGGCCCCGTCCAGGTGGGGGCGGGGAGGGGCTGGCCGGCGTAGAGGGCCAGCTGCGGCAAGCTGTGACTGCCGAGCCGCAGCACGCGCACGGCCGACCACACCAGCGGCGCCACCGGCAAAGTAGTGGCCTCTGTTGCAAGCGGCTGCACTGGGCTGGCCGGCGGCGCTACCGCCGGAGTATGCTTGGGGGCGGCAACTGCGGCGGCCAGCGGTGCGCTTGCTTGTGCGGGCGCGGGTGGTGTAGCGGGGTGGTGCAGCGGCTGGGTGGCGGGCAGCGTAGCTGCCGAGGGTGGTATTGAGGCGGCTGGCGGGGCCAGCGGCCCGGGTGCGGCGTCTTCGAGAGGCGCGGGCGCGGCAGCCTGCGGCACCATTACCAGAATGGCCGGAACGCTGGGCGTAGGGGCCTGGGTGGCCGCTACCAGCGCGCGCACGGCCGGGGTGGCCTCATCCCAGGCCAGTACGAGCACGGCAAGGGGAGCAGGCAAATCGACGGGCAGTGACATTCGGCAGGTGTTGACCCTGCGAAGAACGGCATTACCACCCCCAGGTTAATGGGCGGGCTCGAAAAAAATAATCAGGACATGGGTGGGCCGCAGGGCGTTTTTGGCACTTTAGCCCGGTAGCTTGCCATCACTGAAAGGTAACTTGCAGGCTTAAAGCCTGCCAGCTGCCTACCCCAGCCAGTGCTGCCGGCCGCGCAGGTTTTTGCCGATGCCCTTCCTATTCTCTTTATATGCCAACCGATTCCGTTCAGGAAAATAACTACATGCTCAACGACCTGGCGCTGCAAAGCCGCCAGGAGCAAGTGCCCGGCGCCGTGCTGCGCGTAGAGCAAACCGACGACCACCTCTTCACCTTCACCACCGAAAACGGCACTCGCCTGCTGCTTTACGCGCTGAGCGACAAGATTCTGCGCTTTCGCTACCTCACGCCGGGCTCGCCCAGTGAGCCCGATTTCAGCTACGCCGTGCCCGACCCCGCCACCGAGCGCACACTGGGCCCCGCCGTGCCGAGCTTTTTGGAGTTTCGGGAGAAAACCGACCACTACCGCCTCACCACCGGCCGCCTCATCTGCATTGTGTGGAAGGACTCGCTGCGCACCCGCGTGCTCGACCGCTCGGGCAACGTGCTGAGCGCCGACGAAAAGGGCTTTCACTGGCACCACGACGACGATGCTGGCAACGACATCGTGAAGATGAGCCACGCCGTGCCCAGCGGCGTGTGCTACTACGGCCTTGGCGACAAGCCCGCCAACATGAACCTGCGCGGCCAGCGCTTCCTCAACTGGGGTTCCGACACCTACGGCTACGTGAAGGGCTCGGACCCGCTTTACAAGAACATCCCGTTCTTCCAGGTGCTCCAGCAGCGCATTGCGCACGGTATTTTCTTCGACAATACGTTCAAGGCGTTCTTCGACTTTGCGGCCGAGCGGGCCGACGTGACCAGCTTCTGGGCCGATGGCGGCGAGATGAACTACTACTTCATCTACGGCCCCACCTTGCTCGAAGTAACGGAGGAATACACGCGCCTGACCGGTCCGCCCGAGCTGCCGCCCCTCTGGACGCTGGGCTACCACCAGTGCAAGTGGAGCTACTTTCCGGAGAGCAACGTGAAGGAGATTACCAAGGGCCTGCGCGAGCGCCGCATTCCGTGCGATGCCATTTACCTCGACATCGACTACATGGATGGCTACCGGTGCTTTACTTGGAGCCCGCAACACTTCCCCGAGCCCAAGCGCATGGTGGATGAGCTGGCCGCCGACGGCTTTAAGACGGTGGTTATCATCGACCCCGGCATCAAAATCGACCCTAGCTACCCGGTGTACCAGCAGGGGCTGAAGAACGATTTCTTCTGCCGCCGCGCCGATGGGCCGCTCATGCGCGGCTCGGTGTGGCCGGGCATGTGCAATTTCCCCGATTACACCCGGCCACAAGTGCGCGAGTGGTGGGCCGGCCTGTTTAAGGGCCTGATTCAGGATATCGGCGTGAAGGGCGTGTGGAACGACATGAACGAGCCGGCGGTGTTTGAGAAAGGCACTTTCCCCGATGATGTGCGCTTCGACTACGACGGTCAGCCCTGCTCGCACCGCAAGGCCCACAACATCTACGGCATGCAGATGGCCCGGGCTACCAACAACGGCGTCAAGCAGTTCAGCTACCCCAACCGGCCGTTTACCATCACGCGCAGCACCTACGCGGGCGGCCAGCGCTACTCGTCGGGCTGGACCGGCGACAACATCGCTAGCTGGGACCACCTCTGGCTCGCCAACATCCAGTGCCAGCGCCTAAGCATTTCGGGCTTTAGCTTCATTGGCTCCGATATCGGCGGCTTTATCGACACGCCCGACGGCGAGCTGTACGCCCGTTGGGTGGCACTGGGGGCGTTTCACCCGTTTTTTCGCACCCACAGCTCCGGCGACCACGGCGACCAGGAGCCTTGGAGCTTCGGTGAGCCGTATACCAGCCTGGCGCGCCACTTCATCGAGCTGCGCTACATGCTGCTGCCCTACGTGTACACGGCCTTCTGGCAGTATACCACGCAGGGCACACCCATGCTGCGCCCGCTCACGTTCCTCGACCAGAACGACCCCGAAACCTACCTGCGCATGGCCGAGTTTTCGCTCGGCGACAACCTGCTCGTGTGCCCCATCACGCAGGCCGGTGCCGACGGCCGTTGGATGTACCTACCTAAGGGCGAGTGGTATTACTACTGGAACGATGAGCTGAAAGCTGGCGGGGCCGAAGTGTGGGCTTCGGCCGACCTCACCCGCATCCCGCTTTTCATCAAGGCTGGGGCTGTGGTGCCCATGCAGCCCGTGATGCAGTACGTGGGCGAAAAAGTGGTGGAGCAGCTCACCCTGCACGTGTACTACAAAAATGGCACCGCCACCAGCGTCCTCTACGACGACGGCGGCGAAGGCTATGCCTACCAGGAAGCCGGCCAGCAAACTACCCGTCGCTTTACCGTGGCGGGCGATGCCACGGCCCTCACGCTCAGCCAGCACACGGAAGGTGCGTACCAGCCGCCCTACACCACCTACCGCGTGGTGCTGCACGGCCTGCCCGCCGCCATCGCAGCCGTAGCCGCCGATGGCCAGGCCGTGGACCTGACCGACTACCCCGCTACCGAAACGACCGTGGCCGCGCCAGCCGTGGTGGTCGCCGCGGGTTTTGGCGAGGTGAAGGTTAGCCTGGCGGTGCCCACCGCTGAAGGCGCGGGCAAGGTATAAATCAAACCCGCCGCTCGGTTAAAAAAGCGCCTTGGCCCCGGCCAGGGCGCTTTTTTTAGGATAAGTTATTTCCTGAAGGCTGGGTGAAAAGGTGTTAAAGCCGTAAACAGGCCAGTGGGGTGCCCGCTGCCTAGCCCCACCAAGCCGCTCCTGACGAACATTCGACCCCTACACCATGCCCGAAACCGACCAGCCCGAATCTAAAACCGCCATCGTGGCCGCGCTGGCGGCCAACCTGGGTATTGCCGTTATCAAGTTCGTAGCCGCGTGGTTTACGGGCTCGTCGGCCATGCTTTCCGAGGGCATTCACTCGCTCGTGGATACGGCCAATGAGTGGCTGCTACTGCTCGGGCTGCGGGCCAGCCAGCAGCCGGCCAGTGCCCGGCGGCCTTTTGGGCACGGGCGCGAATTGTATTTCTGGGCCTTTATGGTGGCGGTATTTATTTTCGCCATCGGCGGCGGCCTCTCCCTGTACGAGGGCTACGAGCACCTGCGCCATCCCGCACCGCTCACCAGCCCCACTTGGAACTACGTGGTGCTGGCCCTGGCTTTTTGCTTTGATGGGGCGTCGTTTTTGGTGGCGCGGCGCACCTTCAATGCGCAGCGGGGCCGGCAGCCATTCTGGCAAGCGTTTCGCGATAGCAAAGACCCGTCGGTTTTCGTAGTGCTTTTTGAGGATGCTTCCGATTTGCTGGGGTTGCTCATCGCGTTCCTAGGGGTTTTTCTCAGCCATTGGCTCCACCGGCCCGAGTTGGATGGCGTGGCTTCGCTGCTCATCGGCCTGTTGCTGCTGGTGGTGGCCGGCCTGCTGCTGCGCGAAACCAAAAGCCTGCTGCTGGGCGAGCCCGCCGAGGATATGCTGCTGGCGAAGATTACGGAGTTAGTAAATGCCGAGAAATCGATTGTGCGCGCCAGCGCTCCACTCTCGTCCTACCTCAGCCCGCACGAAATACTGGTGGTGGTGCCCACCGAGTTTGCCCCCGACCTGTCGGCGGCCCAACTCACCACTATTATCGGGCAGCTCTGCGATGCCATTAAGGCCGCGCACCCCGATGTGAAGCACATTTTTATTCAGCCCGCCGCGCTAGGGCCAGCGTAGTAACGGGTGGCGTTGGGGAGCCTAAAAAAAGCCTGCCAGGCTTTTTTTAGGGAGCAAAAACGAGCGCAAACGTTTGCAAGCCTATCGGCTGGCCGCAGGCCAGGCAAACGTGCTTAATATTGACGCAGCTAATAACAACGCGGCAACGCGCGGTGTTAGCCAACCCTACGTTGGGTACCCTTCGCCGCTCACCGGCGGAGCCGGTCCCAAACATCACCTAATCCCACCGCAGAAATGACCAAAATCAAAGTAGCCAATCCCGTAGTGGAGCTCGATGGCGACGAGATGACCCGCATCATCTGGAAGTTTATCAAGGATAAGCTCATCACGCCCTACCTCGACCTCGACATCAAGTACTACGACCTCGGCATCGAGTACCGCGACGAGACGAACGACCAGGTGACCATCGATTCGGCCAATGCCATCAAGCAATACGGCGTGGGCATCAAGTGCGCCACCATCACGCCCGATGAGGAGCGCGTAGCTGAGTTCGGCCTCAAGCAGATGTGGAAGTCGCCCAACGGCACCATCCGTAACATCTTGGATGGTACCGTATTCCGCGAGCCCATCGTGATGAATAACGTGCCGCGCCTCGTGCCCAACTGGACGGCCCCCATCTGCATTGGCCGTCACGCCTTCGGCGACCAGTACCGCGCCACCGACTTCGTTACCAAGGGCAAGGGTAAGCTCACCATCAGCTTCCAGCCTGAAGATGGCGGCGAGGCGCAGTCGTTTGAGGTCTACAACTTCAAGGGCGATGGCGTAGCGCTGGCCATGTACAACACCGACGAAAGCATCCGGGGCTTTGCCCACGCTTGCTTCAACCAGGCCCTGACGAAGGGCTGGCCGCTGTACCTGAGCACCAAAAACACCATCCTGAAGAAGTACGATGGCCGTTTCAAAGACATCTTCCAGGAGATTTACGAGCAGGACTACACCGCCAAGTTCAAAGAAGCCGGCATCACCTACGAGCATCGCCTGATTGACGACATGGTGGCCTCGGCCCTCAAGTGGAACGGCAACTTCGTGTGGGCCTGCAAAAACTACGACGGCGACGTGCAGAGCGACACCGTAGCCCAGGGCTTCGGCTCGCTCGGCCTCATGACCTCGACGCTCGTGACGCCCGACGGCACTGTGATGGAGGCCGAGGCCGCCCACGGCACCGTAACGCGCCACTACCGCGACCACCAGAAAGGCAAGCCCACCAGCACCAACCCCATCGCTAGCATCTTCGCCTGGACGCGCGGTCTGGAATTCCGCGGCAAGCTCGATGGCAATCAGGAGCTTATCGACTTCTGCCACAAACTGGAGCAAGTGTGCATCGAAACCGTGGAAAGCGGCAAGATGACCAAGGACCTCGCCGTCTGCATTCACGGCAACAAAGTAGAGCACGGCCGCGACTACCTCTACACCGAGGAATTCTTGGAAGCACTCGACGAGAACCTGAAGAAGAAGCTTGGCCAGTAAGTGGCTAGCCTCTTAAAACTGAAAGCCCTTGTTGCGCCCGCAGCAAGGGCTTTTTAGTGAGCACACGAGCAGGTGTAGCGTAGACTTTCGGTGCGAGTTAGCCGGACTGTGCAGACTTGTAAACTGACAGCCTACGCTCCAAGCAGCCGGTGCTAGGGTAACAATTGCCCTAGGTACAGGCAGAAGTTAGTCAGGTTATGCGTGCCTGCCGCCGCCCAGGCGGAGCCGCTACGCTCACGCACCCACAGGAACAAGGTGCCAAATAATAGTTTATCTACTATTCGCCCCAGTGGAAAAGCCGCAGTAGGCAATAGCGTGGCTGGATGTGCGAAGCTAAAACCATGACTCAGCACAAAAAGGATAATACCCGCTAGCCCACCCCAGCTAGTACGCGTGCCGAAAAAAGGGATAGTCCGCGGAAAAACCCTGTTCAGCAACCCTAGCAGTACGCCCCGCTCAAACAGCTCTTCGGCCAAACCCGGCATAGTAAGTTGATACAACAATATTTCGCCGCCCGGCGGATACACCTGCTGCCGCACTAAATAGCCGCCAAGCAGCTGTACTAACGTTGCTACCAATGCTACTAGCCCCACAAGGCGCCAGGAGTTGGGTTGTGGCCGTTGCAGTCCGCTCGCCTGGGGGTTTACCCAATGCAGCCGGTATACGACCGCAAGCGAAAGGCTGATGGCCAGTAGCTTGCCTAGCCAATTGCCGTGCAGGCCAAATTGCCTTGTCCACCAGGTTGGAGCTACTACTAGGAAGTTGTTCAGGCCATATAAAACCGCGGCCAGTAGTACCAGGCGTGGCGCTACTTTGAGGCCGGGTGCAAACAGCACCAAGCTTACTAAGGCCCAGAATAAGAATAGCATGGTGCGGCTGCCGAATGAGTAGGCAAGCTACACTCAGCTAGGATAGGCTACACAAAAAAGGCGTAGCAGAAAAACTGCTACGCCTTTGCCTATAAGTTATTCTGAGTGCTAAGCCAAGTTGTTAGAAGTAACCTTAGCCGACAAGAACTCGCGGTTCAGAATGGCGATGTTCTCCAGCGAGATGCCTACCGGGCACTCGGCCGCGCACGAGCCGATGTTGGAGCAAGCGCCGAAGCCTTCAATGTCCATCTGAGCCACCATGTTCTCAACGCGGGTTTTGGCTTCTACCTGACCTTGGGGCAACAGCGCAAGCTGCGATACCTTGGCTGATACGAAGAGCATGGCCGACGCATTCTTGCAAGCTGCTACGCACGCGCCACAGCCGATGCAGGTAGCGGCCTCAAAAGCGCGGTCCGAAATCTCTTTCGGAATCGGAATCTCGTTGCCATCAGGAGCGCCACCCGTATTCACGCTTACATAGCCGCCCGCCTGAATGATGCGGTCGAAGGCCGAGCGGTCTACGCTCAAGTCTTTATTAACCGGGAATGCATTAGCGCGCCAAGGCTCGATGGTGATGGTATCACCATCCGAGAACTTCCGCATGTGCAGCTGGCAGGTCGTCGTGCCTTTCTCGGGGCCGTGCGAGCGGCCATTGATAAACAAGTCGCACGAGCCGCAGATGCCCTCACGGCAGTCATGGTCAAAAGCTACCGGGTCCTGCCCATTATGCAGCAGGTCCTCGTTGAGCACATCGAGCATTTCCAGAAACGACATGTCGGGCGAAATATCCTTCACCTGGTAGTCGACAATGCTTCCTTCGGTCTGGCGGTTGGGCTGACGCCAAACTTTCAGCGTCAGGTTCATGGGTTTAGCGTTGGGGTTGGAGCCGGCCATATTTTTTGAATTAAAAATTATGAGTTAAAAATTATGAATTGCCACCCCGAAACATGGGGAAACAAGACTCAACTTTTAATTCATAATTCATAATTTTTAATTAATTATTTGTAGCTCCGCTGCGTGAGCTTCACGTTTTCAAACACCAACTCCTCTTTGTTAAGGCGCTCGGGCTGATTTTCGCCCATGTACTCCCAGGCGGCTACGTAGGCATACTCGTCGTCGCGGCGCAGGGCCTCGCCTTCTTCCGTAGCGTATTCCTCGCGGAAGTGGCCGCCGCAGCTTTCGTTGCGGTCAAGCGCGTCGTCTACCATCAACTCACCAAGTTCGATAAAGTCAGCCACGCGGCTGGCTTTCTCCAGCGCCTGGTTCATTTCCTCACCGGTGCCCACCACCTTTACATCCTGCCAGAACTCCTTGCGTAGCTTGGCAATCTCGGTTTTGGCGAAGCGCAGGCCTTCAGCATTGCGGGCCATGCCGCAGTACTCCCACATGAGGTGGCCGAGCTTTTTATGAAACTCATCCGGCGTACGGTTGCCTTTGATGGCAAGCAACTGCTCAACGCGGGCCTGGACACCTGCTTTGGCCTCGGCAAAGGCGGGATGGTCAGTCGTCACCGGCTTGGGTGGCGTCTGAGCCAGTTGGTCGCCGATGGTATACGGAATGACGAAGTAGCCATCAGCCAGGCCCTGCATAAGCGCTGAAGCGCCGAGGCGGTTAGCACCGTGGTCCGAAAAGTTGCACTCCCCCGTGGCGTAGAGGCCCGGAATGGTGGTTTGCAGATTGTAATCTACCCACAGGCCACCCATCGTGTAGTGCACGGCCGGGTAAATGCGCATCGGCAGCTTGTACGGATTTTCGTCGGTAATCTTCTCGTACATCTCAAACAGGTTGCCGTACTTCTGGCTCACTGCTTCGGCGCTGGTGCGCTTAATAACGTCGGCAAAGTCTAGGTACACGGCTAGGCCAGTCGAGCCCACGCCACGGCCTTCGTCGCACATCTGCTTGGCATTGCGCGAGGCTACGTCGCGTGGCACAAGGTTGCCGAAGGCTGGATATTTCCGCTCCAAGAAGTAGTCACGGTCGTCTTCCTGAATGTCCGTCGCCGTGATTTCGCCCTTGCGCAAGCGCTCGGCTATCTCTTTAGTTTTGGGTACCCACACGCGGCCATCGTTGCGTAGCGATTCCGACATCAGCGTCAGCTTCGACTGGTAGTCGCCCGATACCGGGATGCAGGTCGGGTGAATCTGCGTAAAGCACGGGTTGGCAAAATACGCGCCCTTCTTGTGGGCGCGCCAAGCGGCCGTAGCGTTGCAATACATGGCGTTCGTGCTCAGGTAGAACACGTTGCCGTAGCCGCCGGTAGCTAGCACTACGGCGTGCGCCGCGTGCGTCTGCACTTCGCCGGTGATGAGGTTACGCGTCACAATGCCGCGTGCCTGTCCTTCTACCACTACGATATCGAGCAGTTCCGAGCGGGTGTACATCTTCACCTTGCCATAAGCTACCTGCCGGCTCAGAGCCGAGTAGGCGCCCAGCAACAGTTGCTGTCCAGTTTGGCCGCGGGCATAAAACGTACGGCTCACCTGCGCACCGCCGAAGGAGCGGTTGGCCAGCAGCCCACCGTATTCGCGGGCGAAGGGGACGCCCTGCGCCACGCACTGGTCAATGATATTAACTGATACCTGGGCCAAACGGTACACGTTGGCTTCGCGGGCGCGGTAGTCACCGCCCTTGATGGTATCGTAGAACAAACGGAAAACCGAGTCGCCGTCGTTCTGGTAGTTCTTGGCGGCGTTGATGCCGCCCTGCGCCGCGATGGAGTGCGCCCGGCGCGGCGAGTCATGGTAGGTAAAGGCTTTTACGTTGTAGCCCAGCTCAGCCAGCGATGCGGCGGCGGCCGCGCCCGCCAGCCCGGTGCCCACCACAATCACATCGTACTTCCGCTTATTGGCGGGGTTTACGAGCTTGACGTTGAACTTGTGCTTGTCCCATTTTTCGGCCAGGGGGCCTTCGGGGGCTTTGGAATTCAGTACCATATAGAAGAGCTAAACTGCCAGGAAACGAACTTAGTTGAACGCCAGCGTGAACTGGTGCAGCACGGCCGGCGCGTTGCTTAGCAGCGCCCCTTTCTCATTGGTAAACAAGAGGAAATAGAGCGGCATCGAAGCAAAGCCCGCCGACACAATGACAGCGAAAGCGTAGCCAAAGTTTTTAATCAGCGGCATGTATTTGCGATGGTTCAGGCCCAGCGTCTGGAAGCCCGAGCGGAAGCCGTGCCACAGGTGGTAACCCAGGCTGGCCTGCGCTGCTACATAGAGGGCCACGTACCACCACTGATGAAACGACGACACCACCAATTTGTACAAATCATCGTTGTGGTTGATGTCCGGGTCGAGGGTGCCGAAGCGGGCGCGCCAAAAGAAATTGTACAGGTGAACAATCAGAAATACCAAGATGATGGAGCCCAGAATGCCCATGTTGCGCGAGGTCCACTCCGAGTTTTGCTTGGCTTCCCACTGGGCGTAGCCGTGCGAACGGGCACTCTTGTTACGCATGGTCAGCATGAGGGCTTCGTAGATGTGGAAGCCAAAGCCCAATACCAAGCCCCACTCGATGGTGCGGATAACCGGGTTGGTGCCCATAAAATGGGAGTACGTATTGAACGCAACCCCATCGTCATGTTTAAAAAGCTGGAGGTTGCCGATGAGGTGCACCACCAGGAACGTGCAGAGAAACAGCCCGGTAAGGGACATGATAATCTTGCGCCCGATGCTGCTGGTGAAGGTTTTCGTAAACCAGTTCATAGAAATTTCAGCCTAAAATAAAGCTTTTTGTGGCGCCCAAAGGTAGGGCCGGGCATGGGCTCAGCCCAAGGCACGGCGTAACATAAGCGTTATTTAGAAACGTTAAACCCAACTACTAACCTAGCCCCCGCACCGGCTGAATCAATCCGGTTCGAATACCGTTAGCCGGATTGCTGCGTACTTTAGAACAACCAACGGCCGGAAAAAAAGGTTGAGGGGAAGTAAGGGTAGGTGCGGGGTATAATTTTTGCGGTAGCAGGCTGTCTTTCAACACCGGTAGTTTATGCGAGTCTTTTTATCTTTTGGGGAGAATAATGTGCGGGGCCCCTGGCTGCTGGCATTTTTGCTGCTGGCGCTGGGCTGGCTGCAGCCGCAAGCCGCTCAGGCCACGCACTTGCGGGCCGGCGACATTCAGGCGAAGGTGGACACCATCACGGGCAATCCGAGCCACATTTTCTTCCGGCTGACTATCTACAAAGATGTGCATTCGCCGGTGGCGCAAGACCTAGCTAACACCACAATATTCTTCGGCGATGGCACAGCCCTGAATGGGTCGGACCGCGATGGCTCCGGCCGGCCGTTAATGACTAAAGTGGCTAACGTAGCGGGCTCGACGGCCGACACGGAAATTGACTATTTCTACTTCGACCACAACTTCCCGGGCGCGGGCAGCTACTTGGTCAGCTTTGCGGGCGAAAACCGGGTGGATGGCGTGGTGAACATGTCAAATTCGGTTAACCAGACGTTTTACATCAGCACCCGCATCACCATCGACCCATCACTGGGGCGCAACCACTCGCCGGTATTGCTGGCGCCAGCGATTGATAAAGCGGCGCTCGGGCAGGTGTTTTTACACAACCCAGCCGCATATGATTTTGACGGCGACTCGCTGTCGTTTAAACTCAAGGAGAGCCAGCAGGCGCAGGGCGGGGTTACGGCCGCCATCAGCAATGGCAATACGCCATTTAACGTCGTCTGCACCAACTTCCGGTTTCCAGCCGACCAGACGATTGTGCCGGGGGCCAAGCAGGTGGCTTTTCCGGGGAGCCTTTCGGGCGATGAGCCGGTGGGTGACCCTACCGCGAACGCTATTTTTAACATTGATGCGCACACGGGCCAGATTACTTGGAATGCGCCGGCCCGCATTGGCTACTACAACGTGGCCTTTCTGGTGGAAGAGTGGCGGCGCTCGCCGGGCGGACGCCGCCTGATTGGACAGGTTATTCGGGATATGCAGATTATCGTGTCGGCCACCAATAATTTGCCACCGAAGCTGACCGTGCCTGCCGATGTGTGCGTGGTAGCCAACCAAAAGGTGACGCTCACCGTGTCGGCTAGCGATGGGGCGAGCACCAACCCGCCGACGTCCAACGTCACGCTGTTCGCTTATAGCGGCACATTTGCCCCGTCACAGCCTGCTGCCACATTCAAGCAAAACACGCAAGGCACTACCGTGACGGGCACCTACGAATGGACGCCCGATTGCAGTAAGGTGGGAAAGGAGCCGTACTTGGTATTGTTCAAAGCTCAGGACACGGCCCCGAATACTACCGTGCCAGTTCTCATTGACGAGAAAACGGTGCGCATTACTGTGGTGGGGCCACCTCCGCAAAACGTGCGCGGCGTGCCCGCCAGCAGCGGCGGCAATGGCCTTGTGAGCGTGGTAACCTGGAATAGTTACACCTGCCAGAACGCCAGCCAGTTGCTTATTTTCCGTAAGGAAGGGCCGTCGAACTTCAACCCGGGGCCGTGCGAAACGGGCATTCCAGCTTCGGCGGGCTATACCCAGGTGGGCGCGGTAGCGGCTTCGGCTACCTCATTCACGGATGATAATGCCGGCAAAGGCCTCACGCGGGGCAAAACGTATTGCTACCGCATCTACGCCACGTTTCCGCTGCCAGCGGGGGGGGCCAGCATTGCTTCGGCTGAAACCTGCGTGAGCTTCAACGGCCGCTCGGCCATGCTGACCAATGTGGACGTGAACACGACCAACGCCACTACCGGCCAGATTGCTGTGAAGTGGACCCAGCCTAAGGCCGACCAGGGTACATTCAGCGCCCCGGCGGGCTACCGCCTCAGCCGGAGCATCGGCACGGGCGCGCCTACGCTGGTGGCGACTATCACCAACCTAACCGACACCACCTTCGTGGACTCGGGCCTGAACACGGTGGCTAATCAGTACACCTACACGCTCGTATTCTTCAACACGGACCGCACGGGCGCGACGCCGGTGGAGAAAACCGAAACGTCGCCCACCGCTACGAGCGTACGTACGAGCCTCGTGCCCGATGGCCTGGCCAAAACGATTACTGTGAACTGGACCTATCAGGTGCCGTGGGACAATAGCCAGCAGCCCTCACGCATCTACCGCCAGGACCCCGGCGCGACTACCTTTACCCAGATTGCGACCCTGGCGCCCAGCGCCACTACCGGCACCTACGTAGACCGCGACCCCAAGCTGCAAGCGGGCCAGCAATATTGCTACTATGTGCAAACCAACGGGCAGTACGCGGGCTATAGCTTCCTAACTAACCTGCTCAACAAGAGCCAGCAGGTGTGCACCACCCTGCTCTCGGTGCCGTGCACGCCGGTACTGAGCTTGCAGGTGACGAACTGCGACAGCCTGTCGAGCCTCACTTCGTACCCGGCGCTTAACCAGACCTACCAGAATAACCTGCGTTGGACCACGGGCAACGCGCCCAGCGGCTGCCAGACCAATGCGGCTTACTACCGCATTTTGCGCAGCGACACCGAAGGTGGCACCTACGTGTTCATCGACTCGACCACGCAGTTTACCTACGTGGACCGCAACCAGCCCCGGCCGTCGTACTGCTACAAAGTGCAGGCTGTGGCCGCCAATGGCCAGCGTAGCGGCATCAGCAACTCGGCCTGTCAGAGCGATTGCGTGTTCTTCATCCTGCCCAATATCTTCATTCCGGGCAGTAGCAACACGCTCAACCAGGTGTTCCGGCCTAAGGTGAGCAGCCCGCTGCTGCGCACGCACATCCAGATTTTCAACCGCTGGGGTGCGAAGGTGTACGAGAGCGACCAAGACCCCTACATCAACTGGACCGGCGGCGGCGTATCGGGCGAGAGCACGACCAGCGGCCTGGCTTCAGGTGGTATCTATTACTACCTGGCCGAAGTCGAGTTTGCCGACGCAGCCAAGACCAAGCGTACCTACAAAGGCTGGGTGGAGCTAGTGCGCTAAGACTGCCTAGTTGCCCTATGTAAAAAAGCCGCCCTGCCTGGGGCGGCTTTTTTGGCTTTATTTTGCCGGGCCAGCCAGGTAGGCGGGCATTTTCGCGCAGCAAAAAGCTTCTTATTTTGACTCCTTCCCACCCCACCACGGCCCTTGCGCCGGCCGTTATATTTCCGGGCCAGGGCTCGCAGTTTCCGGGCATGGCCCGCGAGTTGTTCGAGCAGAGCGAGGCCGCTCGGGCCCTGCTTACGCAAGCCAACGACATCCTGGGCTTCAACCTCACCAAGCTCATGTTTGAGGGTAGCGACGAGGACCTGCGCCGCACCGATGTGACGCAGCCCGCCGTGTTTGTGCACTCGGTAGCCCAATTTGTGGCCCAGCCAGCGTGGCAGCCCAGCATGGTGGCGGGTCATTCGCTGGGCGAGTTTTCGGCCCTGGTAGCGGCCGGCGTGCTCACCTTTGCCGATGCGCTGCCGCTAGTGGCGCGCCGTGCCCAGGCCATGCAGGCCGCCTGCGAAGAGCAGCCCGGCACGATGGCCGCCATCCTGGGCTTGGCCGATGAGGCCGTAGAGCAGGGTTGCCGACAGGTAACGGCTGAAGGTGACGTGGTAGTGGCCGCCAATTACAACTGCCCTGGCCAGCTCGTTATTTCGGGCTCTACGGCGGGTATTGCCAAGGCCTGCGAGGTGCTGAAAGCAGCCGGGGCCAAACGGGCGCTGCCACTGCCGGTGGGCGGCGCCTTCCACTCGCCGCTGATGCAGTCGGCCCAGGCAGCGCTGGCCGAGGCCATTGAGCGCACCACGTTTCACCCCGCCCGCTGCCCTGTATATCAGAACGTGGACGGCGCTCCCCATAGCGACCCCGCCGAAATCAAAGCCAACCTGCTGGCCCAGCTTACGGCCCCCGTGCGCTGGACGCAGAGTGTGCAGGCCATGACCCGCGACGGCGCCACGCACTTTGTGGAGTGCGGCCCCGGCAAGGTGTTGCAGGGCTTGGTGAAGAAGATTGAGCCGGCCGCCACAGCCAGTTCGGCCGCCTAGCAATGCAGCACGCGCACGGGCCACTGGGCAGCTGCCGGGCGCGCTACGCGGTTCTCGTAGGGCTGGCCAGCCTGGTAGCGTGGGGGTTTTACCTCTACGTGACGGGCACCGGTCTGGCTGGCACTTCCGACACCGACAGCTACCTGTACGTGGCCCGTGCCCTGCGCCAAACCGGCCAGCTTCGCATGCCCGAAGCGCGACTGCATCAGGTATGGCCGCCCTTGTTTTCGGCCGTATTGGCCGTCATATGGTTTCCTGGTCCGGTGCGCTGGCTCAATGGGCTGGCGCTGCTGGGCGCGCTGCTGGCCTGGAGTGCCAGCGGCCGGGCCCTGCTGGTGGGGCGCCGCATCTGGGCGCTGCCGCTGCTGCTGGCGCTGGGCAGCCCCGCGCTGGTGGTAAGCAAGTTTATTTGGTCCGAGTCGCTGTTCAACTTATTGTGGGCCGGCTATTTCTTAGTCTTGTTGACCTGGTTGCGCCGGGGCGGCTGGGGCTGGGGGCTACTGGCTACGGGGCTGGGCTGCCTACTGCCGCTGCAACGTATAGCGGGCTTGTTTCTGCTGGCGGGGGTAGGGGCAGGGCTAGCTTGGCCGCGCGCTGGCCGGTGGGTGCGCCCGGGCCGTTGGGCGCAGCTGGGGCATCTGGCTGGCGCTGGGAGTGGCTTTCTGCTATGGAAGCTGGGTAGTGCAAGCGAGGCAACAGTCCCTGACCTAGTGCCTGTTGCATTTAGAAACCCGCCCGTGCCGCCGCCCCTGCACCTGCTGGCCGACTACAGCTTTGTGCTGGGGCGCTGGCTGGCACCGCTGCCGGCCGCGCTACGCACCGCCGCGCCGGTCGGCGCCTGGGTGGCCGGGATGGGCTTGCTGCTGCTGGCGCTCTGGCCCCGCCTAGTCGGGAAGCAGCCAGCCGATAACAACTTGGCCGCTGGGCGTTTGGTAGGGATGCGCATGCTGTTTATGAGCTTGCTTGGCACCATTGCGCTGCTGGTGCTAGCAGCGTGGCTGGGGCGCATTGGGCACGATACCTACGAAGCCGAGCGCTATCTCACGGCGCTCTATCCGCCCGTTATGCTGCTGCTGCTGGGGGCCTGGCCGGCGCAGCAGCGCTGGGCCCGGCGCGCTGGCCCGGTTCTGCTGGCAGCGCTGGTGCTCTACCAAGGCGTCAGAATCGGTACTAATGCGCCCCGCCTGCGCCGGCTGCCTCCTGCCAGCTTAGGGATTCCGCCGGCGTTCCGGCCGCTAGTGCCCGCCGGGCCAGCGCTGCACCGGTAGCGGGTCGGGGCAGGCGGCCAGTAGCTCGGCCACGGTGCGGTGCAGTTGTGGGTGCAACAGTTGGGGTGCCACCTCGGCTAGCGGCACTAAGGCAAAGCGCCGCGCCGGCAGCGCCACGTGCGGCACCGTGAGCGTCGGCGTGTTGATGATAGCCGCGCCAAACAGCAAAATATCCACATCGAGCGTGCGGGCGGCCCAGCGTACCTGGCGCTCACGGCCCTGCTGCTGCTCGGCAGCTAGGCAGGCGGCGAGCAGGGCCGGGGCCGCCAACTCTGTTTCAATAGCTAGCACCTGATTGAGAAACGCCGGCTGGTCTTCTAAGCCCCAGGCGGCCGTTTCGTAGAGCGCCGAGGTAGCCACGAGCCGGCCGGCCGTGGCCGCCAGGTCGTGCCGCGCTTGCGCCAGGCGGGCGGCCCGGTCGCCGAGGTTACTGCCCAGCAGGAGGTAGGCTAGGGTCAAGTGAGAAGCTGGAAGAAGTGAAGAATTACTTGGTTGATAAGCGGTCGATTTCTAAGTCGTCACCTCCTTTCGAAGCCCTAGCCCTGTAAAAAAGCCGGCCGTGCGCTCGGCCACAAGCTGCGCTTGAGCGGGCAGCGCTGGCCCAGCCCACGGGTGCGCACCACCAAACATGTGGCCGGCGCCGGCCACTACCACCACTTCGGCGGCGGGCTGGCCGGCGTGTAGCTGGTGCACGGCATCCAGCGGCACGGTTTCGTCTTGGTCGCCGTGCAGGAGCAGTATTGGTTGGCGCAGGCCTGGCATGAGGACCGGCAGGTCGAGGCGGGCGCGGTTTTTATAGAAGTCTTCGGCAATCTGGTAGTACATGGGCAGTTGCTGGCCGGTGCGCGCGTTGGGCACGTGTAGCACGCCGTCGCGCTGCCACTGGGCCAGCACCTCGGCGGGCCAGCGCGGGTGCAGGCTAGCCACGGCGGCCCAGGTGGCTACGGCCGCCACGCGCGGGTCTTCGGCCGCCTTCAGCAGCACCAAGGCGCCGCCCCGGCTATGGCCCAACAGGTAGAGGCGCGTCAGGTCGAGCGCCTCGGCGGGCAGGGGCGTGGCGCCGGGCGTGTGCAGCGCGTCGAGGAGCTGGCCCAAGTCGTCCAGCTCCCGGCTGAAATTATTCTGGCCGAAGGCTTCGAGGTCTTCCAAATCGCCGGTGCCGCCCACCACTACGCCATTGTGCGAGAGGTTGAGCTTGATGAACACGAACCCCTTTTCGGCAAAAAAACGGGCCAGCAGCCCGAAGTGCCCCCAGTCCTTAAACCCTTTGAAACCGTGCACAAACACCACTACGGGCTGGGGCTGGCCGGCGGGCTGCCAGGTGGCATCGGCGGCAAAAGGGCGGCCGTGTGCGGGGCCGGTGAGGGTGAACTCGACAGTACGGAGCATGCGGCTAAGGTAGGCAGTGCGGCCCGGCCGCCGTATCATTGCGCCCGCATGGCAACTACGCTCGACCGAATACAAGCTCCAATCGCCGCCGAAATGGCCGAGTTTGAGGTGAAGTTTCGCCAGTCGATGCAAACCAAGGTGCTACTGCTCGACAAGATTATGGGTTACATCGTGCGCCGCAAAGGCAAGCAGGTGCGGCCCATGTTCGTCTTTCTCACAGCCCGCGCCAGCAGTGCCAACCCCAGCGGCCCGCTGCCCGAGGCCGTGTTTCGGGGTGCGGCGCTCATCGAGCTGTTGCACACGGCCACCCTGGTGCACGACGACGTAGTGGATGAGAGCAACTACCGGCGCGGCTTTTTTTCCATCAATGCGCTGTGGAAGAATAAGATAGCCGTGCTTGTGGGCGACTATCTGCTGAGTCGGGGCTTGCTGCTTTCGCTCGAAAACGATGACTTCGACCTGCTCAAAATCGTGAGCAATGCCGTGAAGGAGTTGAGCGAAGGTGAGCTGCTGCAAATTGAGAAAGCGCGCCGCCTCGACATCACGGAGGACGTTTATTTCGACATTATCCGCCAGAAAACGGCCTCGCTCATCGCCTCCTGCACCGCCGTGGGCGCGGCGGCGGCCGGCGCTGATAAAGTGACCATTGAAAAAGCCCGGCTTTTTGGCGAGAAGGTAGGCATGGCCTTCCAGATAAAAGACGACCTGTTTGACTACGGCACGGCCGAAATCGGCAAGCCGGTGGGCATCGATATCAAGGAGAAAAAGATGACCCTGCCGCTCATCTACGCCTTGCAGCAGGCGAGCTGGCTCGACAAGCGCCGCGTTATTTTCAACGTGAAAAACAACGCCGGCCACCGCGACCGCGTCCAGCAGGTTATCGACTTCGTGAAGCAGTCGGGCGGCCTCGACTACGCCATCCGCACGATGGAGCGCTACCGCGACGAGGCGCTGGCCATCCTGCGCGAATTTCCCGATTCGGAGGCCCGCAATTCGCTGGAGACGCTGATTAACTATACGATAGAGCGCGAAAAGTAAGGCTCAGCGGCCTTCTGCCCTCCCTGCTTACCCCTGACCCATGATGCCTTTATTTGTCTCCCAGCCGCTGGATGCCGCGCTTGGGGCGCGCCTGCGGGCCATGCCCAAAGTAGAAATCCACGTGCACCTCGAAGGCAGCGCCGACGCGGCAACAATCTGGGAGATAGCACGTGCCAACGGGCTGGCGCTGCCCGCGCAGTCGCTGGCCGAGTGGCAGGCCTTCTACGAGTTTCGCGACTTCAACCATTTTATCCAAGTGTGGCGGGTGGCTACCAGCTGCCTGCGCACCGCCGCCGACTACACGCTGCTGGTAGAGCGCTTTTTGCAGCAGCAGGCGGCCCAGCACATCCGCTATTCTGAGGCATTTTTTAGTCCGCAGCTGCACCTGGGGCGAGACCTGAGTGCTACCCAACTGCTTGACGCCTTGGAGAAAGGGGCGCGGGCCGGGGCGGCGGCCACGGGTAGTCAGGTGCGCTTCCTGGTTGACTTAGACCGCAGCCAGCCCGCTACGGCGGAGGTAGGGCTGCAATTTGCGTTGGCCGGGCAGCAGCGCGATGGCTTGTTTCTGGGCTTTAGCATCGGCGGGCCCGAACTGGGCTTTCCACCCGAATTATTTACCGAGTATTTTGCCCGCGCCCGCGCCGCTGGGCTACGCGTGGTGGCCCACGCGGGCGAAACCGACGGCCCGGACAGCGTATGGGGGGCGCTGCGCAGCCTGGGCGCCGAGCGCATTGGCCACGGCGTGCGGGCCCTCGATGACCCGGCGCTACTAGCCCACCTGCGCGCCACCCAAACGCCGCTCGACGTGTCGCCCACCAGCAACTATTGCCTGAAAGTGGTGCCCGCCGACCAGCCCCACCCCATCCGTGCCCTGCTGCGAGCGGGGGTGATGGTAACGCTGAATTCCGACGACCCACCCATGTTTTCGACCAATCTCACCAGCGAATACCTCTTGCTGGCCCAGCAAGGCTTCACTTGGGACGAGCTTTGGCAATTGAATAGCAACACCTTAGAGGCAAGCTTTCTGCCCGAAGCTGAGAAAGCGCAACTACGGCAGCAGTGGCAGGAGTTTCTGGCTAAAACTGCCTCTTAGCCCACCGCTGAGCATGGAGGAAGCCAGCCCGGCAGCGTGTGCTTTGCAATTGGAAATGCCTGCTGAAAGAAGGAACTGACTACGGCAGGTGCGCGGCCAGTTGTGCGGGGCCTATAGGCATACTGCTGGCCGTTTGATGCCGCTGCTCACGCAAGTCGGGCGCTGCCCTGAGCAAGAAATTGCCGCTTACCCAAGAATCAGCATCGGGTCGGGGCAGAGGGCCGCCCAGTAGGCATGCTCGCTGGGCGCGGCCACGCCCGGAAAGTCGCCCCAGCGGCCCTGCATGTCGGCTATCAACTGGAAGTGCAGGTGCGGCGGCCAGTCGCCGTTTTCGGGGTGCGGGCCTACGTGGGCGAATACCTGGCCGGCCGCCAGCGCCTGGCCGGCGGCCAGTCCCGCGAGGTCGGTGCGAGTGAGGTGGCCGTAGAGGCTGAAGAACGGTACGCCGGCCAGCTCGTGCTGCAAAATGACGGTGGGTCCGTAGTCGCCGAAGTGGTTATTATCGGCCAGGCTATGCACTACGGCGGGCAGCGGGGCGGCCACGGCCGTGCCGGCCGGCACCCACACATCGGTGCCCAGGTGTAGCGAGCGCGGCTCGGTGGCCGCGTCGAAATGCGGGCTGCGGCGGTAGATAACGCGGTTTTCGAGGTAGCCGCCGATGCCTACGCTGGCCTGCTGGGCGGTAAACATTTCTTGCACTACGTCGTCGAAAGTAGCGGTGTCGCGCAGGCGCTCGGGGTGGGCGAGGAGCGGGTTGGCGGCCGTAAAATCAAGTTGGGCCACGCCAGGGCTGGCCAGTGAGTAGGCCGGCAGCACCGGCCGAAAGGTGGCCCGGTGCCGGGCGAGCAGGGCAGAAAGGTCAGTCATCAATAAACGAAGCTAGTGCCGCCTGGTTATTGGCTGCGCAACGCAAATAACGCGTAACACAAACTTCACCCGCGGCGCCTGCCGTAAATTTGGGGCCTTACTCATCGCTACCCTATGTCGTCGTACCTGACGCTCACCGTCGTTGCCCTCACCCAGGAAACCCCTGATACCGTTACCATCCACTTGCAGCGGCCCGATGGCCAGACTGTGCCCAGCAAGCCCGGCCAGTTTCTGACCTTGCTCGTGCCCTGCGGCCCGGCCGGCAGCCGGCCCGAGCGCCGCGCCTACTCGCTCAGCAGCACCCCCGCCGAGGCCCCGCGCCTGTCCGTGACGGTAAAGCGCGTGACGGGTGGCCTGGTAAGTAACTACCTGCTTGATAATGTGAAAGTAGGTCAGCAGTACGAAGTGCTGCCGCCGCTCGGCAGCTTCGTGGTGCAGCCCAGCCCCAAGGCCGCCCGCTCGCTGGTGCTCATCGGGGCCGGCTCGGGCATCACGCCCCTCATGAGCATGCTGAAAGCCATTGTGGCGGAAGAGCCGCAAAGCCACGTGCTGCTCATTTATGGCAACCGCAACGAGGAAACGGTTATTTTCCGGCAGCAGCTGGCCGACCTGGAAGCCAGCAGCCGGGGCCGCCTGCAAGTAGAGCATGTGTACAGCCAGCCGCTGCGCGCCGCCGGCCCGCACCAGCACACTGGCCGCCTCAACCGCACCACTATGCTGCGCATCCTGGAGCAGCGCCACCAGTTTCCGGCCCCGCAGGCCGAGTACTACATCTGCGGGCCCGAGGGCCTGATGACCGAAGCTCAGGCTGCGCTGGAGCTGCTGAACGTGCCCAGCAGCCGCGTGCGCCGCGAGAGCTTCCTGGCTGCTGCCGACTCGGCCGAGGCCGGCGATGCCCACGGCGACGCGCTAGCCGGTACCAACGATGGCCCCGTCACAGCGCGCACCGTCACGGTGCAGTATGAGGGCAGCGAGTACATATTCGCGGTGCCCGCCAAGCAGACCATCCTCGACGCAGCCCTCGACCAGGACATTGACCTGCCGTATTCGTGCCAGGCCGGCGTGTGCACAGCCTGCCGGGGTAAGTGCCTTAGCGGTAAGGTGCACCTCGACGAGCGTGAAGGCCTCTCGGATGCCGAGCTGGCCAAAGGCTACATTCTCACCTGCGTAGCGCACCCGCTCACGGCCGATGTCGTAATTGAAATAGGCTGATACACAGCGTATAAGTTTGACTGCAACAGCGTTTGGGCATTCAGCGAAAAAACTATTCGGACAGCCGGTAATTATTTACGTAACTTGTATCCTATGGTGTTTTCTGAGTTTGCTACGCCCGCTGCTTCGCTGGCTACCGATACTACCCGGCCGCCCCGCCACTACTTGCCCGAGGATTTTCACGTGACCGACTGGGCGGCGCTGGAGCCCTTCTTTCAAGAGCTTCAGCACCGTGACCTAACCGATGCCGAAGGCCTGGAGCGCTGGCTGCTCGACCGCTCCGAGCTGGAGTCGGTGTTGAGCGAGGACTTGGCCTGGCGCTACATCCGCATGACTTGCGACACCCAGGACGAAGGCCGCGCCGAGGCGTTCCAGTTCTTCGTGCAGGAGGTGGAGCCGCTCACCGCGCCCTACGACCACGCCCTTAACGAGAAGCTGCTGGCCAGCCCTTACCTGAGCGAGTTGAACCAAGGGCGCTACGGCGTGTTTCTGCGCTCGGTGCGCCGGGCGTCAGAAATTTACCGGGAAGAAAATATTTCGCTCAAAACCGAAATTTCGACCAAGCAGCAGCAGTACGGCGCTACCGTGGGTGCCATGATGGTAACGCTTGATGGCGAGGAACTGACCCTGCCCCGCGCCGCCGACCGCCTCAAAAGCCTGAGCCGCCCGGTGCGGGAGCAAGCGTGGCGCGCCATTCAGGCCCGCCGCATGCGGGATAGCAAGCCGCTCGACTTGCTCTTTACCGAGCTCGTGCAGCTGCGCCACCAGGTAGCGCTGAACGCGGGCTTCGCCAATTTTCGCGATTACATGTTTGCCGCGCTCGGGCGCTTCGACTACACGGCCGAAGACTGTTTCGACTTTCACTCGGCCATCGGCGCCACGGTGGTGCCGCTTATCAACGAGTTTGATGAGGAGCGTCGGCAGGCGCTCAAGCTGCCCGCCCTGCGCCCCTGGGACCTCGACGTGGACCCCAGCGGCCGGCCGCCGCTGCACCCCTTCGCCACCGGCGCCGAACTGCTTGATAAGACCATCACGGTTTTTCAGCACCTCGACCCCTTCCTCGGCGATTGCCTGCGCACCATGCGCCACATGGGCCACCTTGACCTGGAAAGCCGCAAGGGCAAGGCGCCCGGCGGCTACAACTACCCGCTCGACGAAACCGGGGTGCCGTTCATTTTCATGAACGCTACGTCTTCGCTACGCGACGTGGTGACCATGCTACACGAGGGCGGGCACGCCGTGCATTCGTTTCTCACGCGCCGCCTGCCGCTGTCGGCCGATAAGCATCCGCCGTCCGAGGTGGCCGAGCTGGCTTCGATGAGTATGGAGCTGATGAGTATGGACCACTGGGACGTGTTTTTTCAAGACCCTGCCGAACTGCGCCGGGCTAAGAAAACGCACCTCGAAAGCGTGCTCGAAACCTTCCCGTGGGTAGCTACTATCGACAAGTTTCAGCACTGGGTGTACGAAAACCCGGCCCATACCGAAGCCCAGCGCCACCAGCGCTGGACCGAGATTTTTCAGAATTTCAACCAGCGCACCGTGAGTTGGAGCGGCCTAGAGCAGTACCGCCCTTACTTGTGGCAGAAGCAGTTGCACCTCTACGAAGTGCCATTTTACTACATCGAGTACGCGATGGCGCAGCTTGGCGCTATTGCCGTGTGGCGCAATTTTCGGCAGGACCCTGCTGCCGCGCTGGCCGGCTACCAGCGGGCGCTGGCCCTGGGCTACACAGTGCCCATTGGGGAGGTGTACGCGGCAGCTGGCATTCGCTTCGACTTCAGCACTGAGTACTTGAGGCAACTGGCCGATTTCGTACGCGAGGAGATGGCGGCGCTATAATTTCTCCGCCTTAGTGTCAGCGAGCTACCGAAAGCCCGGCCGTGTGCCGGGCTTTTTTGTGCCTATTGGCCTAGTAGCTCAAAGTAACTTTGCTACCCGGCAGGTTAAGCTTGCTGCCTGGCATATGCTCACTGTTCCCGTAATCAATTCTTCGCGGCACCCGCTGCCTGAGTACCAGACGGCCCACGCCGCTGGCCTCGACCTGCGCGCCGACCTACCCGACGGGCCCCGCACCCTCCAACCCCTCGAAAGATTGCTCGTGCCCACCGGCCTCAGCATGGCCCTGCCCGTGGGCTACGAAGCGCAAGTGCGCCCCCGTAGCGGGCTGGCGCTGAAGCACGGTATTGGCATCGTAAACAGCCCCGGCACCATCGATGCCGACTACCGGGGCGAGATTAAGGTGCTGCTCGTCAACCTCTCCAACGAAGTATTTGTGGTGCAGGACGGCGAGCGCATTGCTCAGCTCGTAGTGGCCCGCCACGAAACTATTGCCTGGCAGCCTACCCAAACACTGGACGAAACTGCGCGTGGCGCTGGCGGTTACGGCAGCACGGGGAAATAATTATGAATGATGAATTAGAAATTATGAATTACTTGAGCCGTTCAGCCCAATTCATAATTTCTAATTCATCATTCATAATTCAAATTAATGTGCCGGGGCAGTGCCAGCGGCGCGCTGGCGGGCAATAATTTGCAGGTTGCCACCGGCCGAGTTTAGCTTCTGGCTTAGCTCGCGAAGCTTGTCGCCAACGCCGCCGAAGGAGTGCAGGGGCAGTGCCGACTGCGACGTGAGAATGGCCAGCTTCTGAAACGAGTCGCCCATGCCGGCCACGTCGTTGCGCTGGAGGTGACCGTTGAGCACATCCAGCTCGTTGGCCACGAGGCGCACGGCGGGGTTGTCGCTGCTGCTCAGGGCCTGGTACCAATTGCCGACCTGCTGCTGGCCTACGCTTGTGTCTTGTACAAAGCCCACGTTGATGGCCGCAAACAGCGCTTGAATGCTGGTTTCGATTTCGGAAAAGAAGTTCATAGTGCAAAAGTAAGGCGCCCTTGCCCTAACGCATAAGCCGGCCCGGCAGTTATTCGGCGCGTGGGCCTTAGCGGGCGCGGCCCCACCTTTGCGGCCCCACGCCCCATTTTCCTAATTCTATGCAACTCACCACCCTGGCCGACATCGAGCAGGCCCGGCAGCGGCTGCTGGGCCTGGCTCGCCGCACCCCGCTGCTGCCGCTGGCCCTGCCCGAGCTGGGCACCGAGCAAGTGTACCTCAAGCCCGAAAGCCTGCAACCCATTGGCTCGTTTAAAATAAGAGGCGCTGGCAACCGCATTATGGCCCTGAGCGCTGCCGAGCGGGGGCGCGGCGTGCTGGCCTACAGCAGCGGCAACCACGCCCAGGGCGTGGCCTACGCGGCGCGGCAGCTGGGCCTGAAGGCCACCATCATCATGCCCACCAATGCGCCGCAGGTGAAGGTAGAGGCCACCCGCGCGCTCGGGGCCGAAGTTATTCTCTACGACCCGGCCCACGAAAAGCGCGAGGCCGTGGCCGCCCGCCTGCTGGCCGGCGCCGCCGCGCCGCCCGTGCTGGTGCCGCCCTTCGACGACCCCTACGTGATAGCCGGGCAGGGCACCGTGGGCCTCGAAATATTCGAAGACCTGCCCAGCGTGGAGCTGGTATTGACGCCCGTGGGCGGCGGCGGCCTGCTGGGCGGCGTGGCGGCGGCCCTCAAGCTGCTGAAGCCGAGCGTGAAAATAATCGGCGTGGAGCCCGAGCTGGCCGCCGATGCCCAGGCGTCGCTACGAGCCGGCCGGGTGGTAGAATGGCCCGCCGCCGACACCAACCGCACCCTGGCCGATGGCGTGCGCACACTGGCCGTGAGTGAGCTGACTTTCGCTCACCTGCGCCAATATGCCGACGACATTGTGACCGTGAGCGAAGCCGAATTGCGCGCCGCTGCCCGCCGCCTGCTGCTGGAAGCCCGGCTGGTGGTGGAGCCCACCGCCGCCCTGCCGCTGGCCGCGCTGCTGCGCCACCGCGCCACGCTGCCGCCCAGCCAGCACACCGTGCTGGTGCTCACGGGCGGCAACGCCGACCCGGCCACCCTCATTGACCTGCTGCAAGCGTAAAATTCGGGCTTCATTCGATATGGGCCGGGGTTGGGCCGCATCTTTGTGGGGCTGAACGGCTCAACCGATTCAAGCTAAAATCAGTAGGACACATAGTTCAGTTCTGAAAACACCTTTCCACCCAACTTCGCCGATGAAAATTATCGTCCCGATGGCCGGTATGGGCAAGCGGATGCGTCCGCACACGCTCACCGTTCCTAAACCCCTGATTCCCATCGCTGGCAAGCCCATTGTGCAGCGCCTTGTGGAAGACATTGCCCGCGTGTGCGGCGAGCCCGTGGAGGAAGTGGCCTTCATCATCGGCCGCTTTGGCGCCGCCGTGGAGAAGAGCCTGGTGGCCATTGCCGAGTCGGTAGGTGCCAAGGGCACTATTTATTACCAAGATGAGCCGCTGGGCACCGCCCACGCCATTTTGTGCGCCAAGCCCTCGCTGAGCGGCAACGTGGTAGTGGCCTTTGCCGATACCTTGTTCAAAGCTGACTTTACGCTCGATAGCTCAGTACCCGGCACCATCTGGGTGCAAAAAGTGGCCGACCCCAAGCCCTTTGGTGTGGTGAAGCTCAACGAGAAAGGCGAGATTACCGACTTCGTGGAGAAGCCCGAAACGTTTGTGTCGGACTTGGCCATCATTGGCATCTACTACTTCCAGGACGGCGAGTACCTGCGCGATGAGTTGCAATACCTGCTCGACAACGACATCAAGGACAAAGGCGAGTACCAGCTCACCAACGCCCTCGAAAATATGAAGAATAAGGGCACCATCTTCGTGCCCGGCCAGGTAACCGAGTGGCTTGACTGCGGCAATAAGGACGCCACCGTCTTCACCAACCAGCGCTACCTCGAATACCTGAAGGAGCGCGGCGAAAAGCTCGTGTCGGACTCGGCCAAAATCACCAATTCGGTGCTTATCGAGCCGGTGTACATCGGCGACGGCGCCGTGGTGACCAACTCGGTCGTGGGCCCGCACGTGTCGCTGAGCGGCGGCGCCACCATCGAAGACTCGCGCGTGTCAAACTCCATCGTGCAGAGCGCGGCCACTGTGCGCCACGCCAACGTGACCAATTCGATGATTGGCAACAGCGCCAGCCTCACCGGCCGGCCCAACGACCTGAGCGTGGGCGATTTTAATGCCCTGCAAGTGTGATGATTTAGGCGCAGTGCGCGTTAGTGAGCGGCGTGGCTCCCGGTGGGGGTCGCGCCGCTTTTGGTTGGGCCCCGTACATTCGCCGGAAGGCTTTCCGGTTTGCTTTTTATGCGTATGCGTTCGTTTGCGGTTGGTGTGGTTGTCTTTAGTTTGCTGGCGCTGAGTGGCCGGGCGCAGGGCTTGGGTACGGGCCCCGCGCCCGGTGGCCGGGCCGATACGGCTGCCGGGCGCCCACCCGCCAAGCTAAGCCGCAAGGAGCGCAAAGAGCTGGCCCAGCGCCTCGAAATAGAAGCCAAGAAGGCGGCGGCCCGCCCGCCGCTCTCGCCCAAGGAGCGTGAGCTGAGCGAAGCCCTTTACACCGATGGCGTGAAATACGTCATCCTCGAAGACTACCCCAAGGCCCTGGAGCGGCTGCTGAAAGCCTACACCCTGATGCCTGAGAATGCGGCCGTCAACTACAAGCTGGCCGAGGCTAACCTGCTGAGTGGCAACCTGCGCGATGCCACCGGCTACGCCGAGGCCGCCGTGAAGCTCGACGCCAAAAACCCTTACTACTACCTGCTGCTGGCCCAGGCCCAGGCCAGTCAGAAGCAGTACGAAGCTGCCACTGCCACCTACGCCAGCCTGGTGAAGGAGGTGCCCAACTCGGGCAGCTACCTGTTTCAGCTCGCCGACCTCTACCTGGCCCAGAATAAATTGCCGGAGGCCCTGGCTACCCTCGACAAGGCCCAGGCGCAGTTTGGCAGCCTCGATGAGATTGCCTTTAAGAAGCAGCAGATATACCTGCGCCAGAACAACCTGCCGCTGGCCCTTAAGGAGGGTGAAAACCTCATTGCGGCCAACCCCAGCGAGTCGCGCTACGTGCTGGCCCAGGCCGAGATGTACGCCGCCAACAACCGCCTGCCCGATGCCGCCCGCGTGGCCGAGCAGGCCCTGCGCCTCGACCCCAACAACCCCCAGGCCCGCCTCATCCTGGCCGACGTGGCCCGCCAGCAAAACCAGCCTACCGAGGTAGAGAAGCAGCTGCGGCTGGCCTTCGACAGCCCGGCGCTCGACATCGACCAGGCGGTGCGCATCCTCGTGGGCTACCTCAAGCAGCTACCCGACCCCAAGGTGGGGCCGCTGGCCCTCGACTTGGCCCGCGAAACCGTGCGCACCCACCCCCGCGAGGCCAAGGCCTACAGCATTGCTGGTGATGTGCAGATGCAGACCGGCCACAAGAAAGAAGCCCGCAATACCTATCTGCAAGCGCTCCATTACGACAAGTCGAAGTACCAGCTTTGGCAGCAGGTGGTGCTGCTCGATGCCGAGCTGAGCCAGACCGACTCGCTGCTCGTGCACAGCGACAAGGCCCTGGAGCTGTTTCCCAACCAGGCGCCGCTGTGGTTTTACAACGGCGTGGGGCACCTGCTCAAAAAGCAGCCCCAGCAGGCGGTGCAGGCCCTGGAGCATGGCCGCCGCCTGGCCATCGGCAATGCCGAGCAGCAAAGCCAGTTTGATGCCCAGCTCGGCGATGCCTACCAGGAATTGAAAGACTACGCCAAGTCGGATGCGGCCTACGATGCCGTGCTGGCCGCCGACCCCGCCAACTACGGCGTCCTCAACAACTACAGCTACTACCTAAGCCTGCGCGGCGAAAAGCTCGACAAGGCCAAGGAGATGGCGGGTCGCACGGTGGCCAAATTCCCTGACAACGATACCTACCTCGACACCTACGCCTGGGTGCTCTACAAGCTGAAAGACTACGCCGGCGCTCGCCAAAATCTGGAGAAGGCCCTGAAAACAACCAAGGATGCGAGTATCCTCGAACACTTCGGCGACGTATTGTGGCAACTCGGTGACCACCCTGGCGCCGTGGCGGCGTGGCAACGCGCCCACAAGGCCGGGCCCGGCACCTCGCCGCTGCTCGACCGTAAAATCAAAGAACAAAAACTGTATGAATAAATCTGCGCTCTTGCTGGCCGGGCTGGCCCTGGCGGGCTGCCACCGGGCCGTTTCGACCAAATCGGGCTCACTCCCAATCGGCACCTCTACGCCCGTGGCCGTGGTGACGCCGGCCGGCGTGAAGGCCGCTAACACCAGCTTTGCCTACCTCAGCGGCCACGGCAAGGTGCATTTTAAGCGCAAGGACAGCGACCAGTCGGCCAATTTCTCGCTGCGCATCAAGCGCGACTCGGCCATCTGGCTCTCGGGCTCGCTGCTAGGTATTGAGGGTGTGCGCGCCCTGCTCACCCCCGATTCGGTGCGGGTCGTCAACCGCTTGCAGAAAAGCTACTTTGCCGGCGACTACGCCTATCTTAGCCAGCTTCTGAACGTGCCCGTGACTTACAAGCAGATGCAAGGCATCTTGCTCGGCGACTACCAGGCTGCCCCCCAGGGCGCGGTGCCGGTGGTCAAGACTGAGGGCGACAACCAGGCCGTGACTTTCCCGCAGGCGCCCCTCGTCATGGAGCAGCTCGTGAGTATCGCTACCGGTCGCCTCCAGCAACTGAAAGTGAGTGAGAGCGCCGCCCAGCGCAGCCTCACTGTGGGCTATACTGATTTTCAGAAGCCCACTGGCACCGACCTGCCCTTTGCCTTTACCACCAACGTGCTCGGCCAGCAGGGCGGCACCGAAAGCACTTCGGCCACCCTCAACTACCAGAAGGTAGAAGTGGGCAGTGGCCGCCTCGACTTTCCCTTCAGCGTGCCCAAGGGCTACACCAAGCAAAGCCGGGTGAAGAAGTAAGCCGTTTTGGCCAAGCGACCTCTGCCAAGAGGCCGGTGACGTTAGGCCCAAAGAAAGCGCCTCCGCAAAACCAACGTGGTTTTGCGGAGGCGCTTTCTTTGGGCCCAATCTCACTTGCGGAAAGCCAGCTGGGCGGTACTAGTGCCGGTCAGGCATTATTCGTCTTGCCGCACGAGGCGCTTGTAAATCAACTCGCCTTCCACTTTTATGGCCACCAGGTAGCTGCCGGGGGCGAGGGCCGTGAGGTCGAGGCGGCCGCCCTGCACGCGGGCGGTGAACACCTGGCGGCCGGTGAGGTCGTAGAATGTCACCACCTGGTTTTCGAGCGATACCGGGCTGCTGAGGTGCACCTCGTGGGTGGCGGGGCTGGGGTAGAGGCTGAGCTGGGCGGCGCGGATGCTCTCGCGCCCGCTCAGTGGGCCAGCCACACGAGCTACCGTATTGGTGCTCTGTGCGAGGTTGAGGAGCGAGTCGGTAGCTACTACGCGGCGGCCGTCGAGGGGAGCGTACAGCTCCAGGCTCGACTTGAGGAGCGAGTCGGCGGCCATCGCCAGCACCTCATCCTGGTTCATGCCCGAGCGGTAAAACAGCCAGTCGCGAAACTGCACCCGCGTGGGGGCCGCGCTGCCGCCGAGGTCGAAGCGGGTGGGGCGCAGGCGCTCGGCCACGGTGCCCTCGCGGACGCTATCGACGTAGAGCAGCGTCGAGCCCCGCGCATAATAGTGCGTGAGCACCAGCTTGTGCCACTTGTTGTTCGTCACCGGCACGGTGCCCGTGATGGTGCGGCCCTTGGCCGAGGTGTAGGTTACGACGCCGCCCGCATTCACCTGGATAGTGCCCGCCGCGATACCCGCGCTGTCGCGGATTTCGACCAGGCGGCCCGCCCCGGCAGTCTTGAACCGAATAGCCTGGGTAAAGGGGTGTACCACGTCTTCGGGCACGAAACGCACGATGCCGGTGGCTGCCCCGTTGGCTTTGGCCAGGGTGATGCCGGTGCTCACGCGGCGCGTGGGCAGCGCTTTGTTGGCATCGAGGGCGTCGAAAAGCGAGGGCACCACGGTGTGAAACAGCTCGGCGTGGCCGAGGTCGTTGGGGTGCAGGCTATCAAACCAATAGCCGTTTACCCATTTGCCGGCTCCGTCGTCCACGGCCCCAAGCAGGTTGATGCTGGGCACGTTCCAGCCGTGCATGAGCAGGTTCATGCGGCGCACAAAGTCATATTCGACGGCCGTGTAGTCGTTGCGGGTATAGGAGTTGGTGACTAGCGGCACCATGCCATCGGCGCGCGCCTGGCGGATGAGCTGAATCATGTTGGTGCGAAACTGGTCGAATATGGGCTGGCCGCCGCCCAGGATGCCCTCATTGCCCAGGGCCAGCGCAAACACTACATACTTGGCGTGCTGGGGGAGCAGGTCGGTGGCGTAGCGGTTGATAACGGCCACCGTATTGTTGCCGGGGATGCTGATGTTGGCCGACACCCACGGCTGGCCGAGGCTGGCGTTACTGCGCTGGGTGAGCAGCGCCGAGTACATGGCGGTGTAGCCAAAGCCATTGGTAGCACCCGTGCCCGAGGGTACCGACGAGCCCATGTACACCAGCTTCAGGGGGTTGGTAGGGATGGGGGCCACGTAGCCTTCGAGCAGCAAGTCATCAAAGAAGAAGCTGCCGGCCGCCCCGGTCGTATTGCGCCACACCACTGCCCCCTTCACGAAGGCCGTGCCGGTGGGGATGGTGCCGGTGGCTTCGAGCTTGACCCAGGTGCCGGTGGGCGAGGTGGCCCGCACCGAGTCGGACTTGAACTGC
>Ga0160427_10000227_pt1 | contig 37084 bp, 35 predicted proteins | sample SolpanmetagenomL_FD_108194 | JGI IMG/M metagenome (GOLD analysis project Ga0160427, IMG submission 108194) | Solar panel surface microbial communities from Lawrence Berkeley National Laboratory, California, USA - L | ecosystem: Engineered > Built environment > Solar panel > Unclassified ...
ACAGCTCCATTGGCCAAAGGAGTGTGGTCGTCGTCCTCTTCTCGATGAATGCTTGGCTCATTTTCCTGATCACAAACTTGGTGGCCGTCCATGGTGGTGGTGCGAACATCACTGCGTCGACGAACAACGGAGCCTACATTCTGGTCCCTCGCATTCTTGAGATTGGCAGTGGAGGGTCGTCCTCGCAGCCTGCCTCTGCCGGCGCTAGATAATCGCCTGATTAATCCAGGCTTACTTGAAGTAATAGTTTCGGTAGTCGTCATGAGACCAGTAGTGGATGAATTGAAAGTTGCCTCTGGCAATGAGAATGGTGTAAGCTCAACGTCTGGAGAATCGAAAGCACGATATAAGTCTGGCGAAGAGTTGTACTCAGAATGAGAAAATGTTTGAGGTGAAGAGTGGGTGGAAGCGTCCGAGAGAGTATAGGACTGTAGACTGGGAGCAGGTTTCTCCAGTGACGGTAAGGGCGAGCGCATCTGAGCGCGAGGTGTATTCATCTTGTTTAAAGTATCGTCGTATCGTAAGGCGTTGTGATATGCAAGACCTGCTGTAGTGGCGCCAGCGCCAGGTGATTGTTGCAAAGGTATAGACATGACTGTAAGCATGAAAAGGAATGACTAGCGACAAGTCTAGTCGTGATACATGCTGTATAGCGTATGGTCAGAGTAGAAGCGCACGATAGTGGCTGATCTCTGAGCTGGCAGTCGTGGGGGAGGGGTAATAACGACAAGGTCGTTAGCAGGTCATGCTGCGAGGTGCAGATATGCCAGCGGTGAAAGAAGCCTTCAAGACCTGGTAGGTAGTACAGGTGGGGAAGTGGGCTAGGATGTATACTAGACACTTTCGGATCAGTAAAGCCGCGATAGAGAATCAAAGCAGAGCGAGCGAAGTGCGCCAGGGCAGTGGTCAGCAAGTAGCAGAGCAGAGCAGTGGTCTTATGTGTCGTGCGCTGTCGAGCTTCGGCGACGATAGCGAGGCGAATGAGGAGAGGTCTCGTGGACAGTGTCGGTGAGGTATGCGAATTCCAGATAGCCAAGGCTGGCTGCTGTGTAACGTGAGACGCAGAACAGATGAGTAGTGCAATGCGGATGAGATGTTGGCTGGCCAAAGTGAGATGTATGTTGTCTTCTGCGGAAGGACTCGAGGGTAGCAAGGGGGAGATTTGTAGTGTCACTCTGTCAAAATCCAAAAATCGAAGATGGAGCAAAGTGTGGGCCGCCACGGATCTGGGCATTCACGGCAGGCAGGTACCATCCTCCCTCTGTCTTATCTATCCTTCGCATCATTACTCCTTCTTTATTGTCCGCGCTTTTCGCTACCTTGTTACAACAGACTAGTTACAGCCCCCAAGAGCTACATTATGAAACTGGCCTCAATCAATATCACCAAGCTAAGCGAGACGTCCTTTTCAAGCCAAGACAGCAGCAAGGCATATACAAACGTTCTCCACACTCTTGAAACGCCCGTGTCCCTGATCTCCTCCACGTTGTATGCTTCACGATACACTACTTCGGCTTGATCCATTCCAAAGTACCAGATTTAGGCTTACGTGTCCGTTGCGTAGTCTGCCATCTGAATCTATACGACCAGTTCAAGCAATAGATGAGGACATCTTAGCATGATGACGCAACCATGAGTTACAATTCAGGTACAACGCCAGCCGAATGCCAGGGGAAACGCACCCGCACCCGTTCACGTGGCCACAGCCAAGCCGCGAATTCTTTCAGCGAAACTGAAAACGATCCCGCAGAGAGCTTTATCGCATACAGTGTCGCGGACAAGGAGCTGTGAAACTATCATAGCTCTTACGGCAGCACTAATATGGCATAGCACGCGACGCCGATGATAGGAAACGAAATACTCTGTCACGAATGTTGCCTCACGTCATGACCAGAGACGCTAGGCGCGAAGACCCGCGAGAAAAATGTGCTCCTGAAACGGTACCGACGTTAAGGTACTCTTTTCTTTTGCTCGAGTTTGATCGAGTCCGAGAGAGATTTGTTTTTGTCAACCTGGAGGTTGATATAAAACCTTCCACAACCTCCTCGCAAATGATCGCTAAAGTGGCAAAGCACTAAGCCCTTGACTCATTTATCGCTTCTGGTCAAGGAAAGGCGTCGCTGTAGCCCTCTTGGCGTCAGGAAGACTCGGCAAAAACATGACGATGCACAAACCACATCCTTGTCCGCAGCGGCAAACTACCGCACTAGAGCATGTCGCCTAGTCAAAGTCATGTTTCATCTTTTCCTTGACTCCAGCAATGTGGAGTGATTGCGAAACACTCAACGCTTCGCTTAGATCCACTGTAATCAAAGTCAATTGTTGAAAGCACAAGCTGCTGCTGCTTGGCGTCGTACTTGGCATTTGTGCGCTTGGCTAGCACGATCCGAATTTCTACATGCGAGCAAGCCGAAGCACAAGACTAGAAGAGACAAAATTGCAGTGAAACTCGCGTACATGGGGCGAACTGGAAATGCATGACTCAACAGGCGATGGCAGGTGAAGTCGTCAATCTCTTCGATGAGAACAAGACTCTACATCTGCTGCCATGCGACTCCTAAGAGACGATCAAGGCTATTAAGTCGATGAACATCAATTTTTACACGTCCTACTCCGTCTTTAAAGTCAGTGTCTCTGGGAGCAGTTTTAAATCAAAGTTGACGACAGCAGTTTTCACAACCTGAAGTAAGCTATAGAACTGTTCTTGACATGAGGAAGATCCTTGTAGAAGGACTAGAAGATGTAGCGATAGGAATAATCGAACCTATAGTGTTGATATCATCGAGGGAATGCACACCCGAACATAGGAGATGGGGTGGGTTGCTTTCCCCTCTCTCTGCTCAAGATAATGCATTGTTATTGTGGTTGTGACATGCAAGGTATAATATTTTACCACCAGGTACGCTCTCAACCTTGTGCGAGCTTCTTTTCCCCACAGTATACCCTTCAACGCTGTTCCTGCAATTTGACTTATACCGTCGCTTTTGCAGATGTCCCACCGCTGTCTGCTGGCCAGTGGTATCGAAGCCATATGCCATTCATGTAGCGCTGTTATATGTGCTGCCTCTGGATTACTAGCAGTCTTCACGACCTAGGATGTAGCTACATTCGTACTTCCAAAGGCACACAACCTAGGCCGTAGCTTGATAAGAGTACGACATGGTAGACGGGGTCTAGCTAATACCAGAGTACTCCAGCACTCCTCACACTGGGCTTTAGGCGAGCAGTATCGAAATCGGATATCGACATCTGAACTGGGGTAGATTCTGAGAAAAAGGCAATGTTTCAAGAAAGAATGTTTGGGTCTCACCTAACGCCATACTCCGAAGCAGACCTATACGTGCGCTAGCAGCTACAGTCGGCGCCGACATCCCCCCTGGACTCGAAGACCAACTATTGACGGACAGCCCATATTCTAACACCCAGCACGATAAACGTTCTATGACTGTCTTGAACCATCAAGCAGTTTCAGACTTACTGGGCGAGGATGATGACGATGACGATGACGCACCTGAAGTCGATGAGTGGGAAGGTTTCGATGATGAGCAGTAGTTGTGGATGATATAGATACAAATACAACTCCTCCATCACCAACGACAAATCCCTCCCTTCTCACCGTTATCCATCTAAATCCCACTCAAGGAAACGATAGGTAGGATTCACACAACGCTGGAGGTAAAGACCAAGCAACCACGACTTCATGAACATACAATATCTGCATGCAGGCCTTGCCCTTGAATATGAGTGGTGTTATCTTATACGAGCCATCAAGTATATTGGCGCTAGATATATGTATACGCCAGTTAACGTCAAAGCAACCAACCATCCGCAAGCAAGTAATGCATCCAACCAGCAAGAGCAACCATGCAACAACAAGTCCTGCTCGACTCAATGTCTATCCGTACACCTGATAAGAGACAGTCACCTCCTAGTACTAACTTGAGCCACACCCCAGCGGCCCCTCTCCATCTTACACCTCATACCTCCTCAATATCCTCCATCATCCCCTCCTCACCCTCCGCATCTTTCAAGATCTCCCTCGCTCGCCGACCAACCCCACGCCCGACGTGGACAATCTCATATCTCTCCTCTGCTTTAGAATCACTGCCCTCAAACGGTCTCGGTCGATTGAAGATAATCTTTGGTTTTCTGAAACCTGACTGCTTCTCGATCTTACGTGCTGTCATCTCAGTAAGTCTGTCGTGATCAACAATGAGTGGATCTGGCGAGGAACGACGGAACACGGGACGATCTGTTCGCAGTATAGCTGGGATGGTCGAAGCATTGGCGACGCTGGAAACGCGATCGAATTCTGATATAGTTGTGACTGTTCCGGAGAGTGAGAGGTGGTCGTTTGGAAGCTGTGAGTAGGCGATGTTGTTATTGACGGCACGGTCATCAGACTGAAATGCACTTGAGCTTGAATGTGCGACTGTGGCTGCAGTGGTCTTCGCATATGCGTTGGCTGAGTCACTGGGGATACTAGTAAGGATGCTAGATGAGCGATGTCTGCGCTTCGGGGTCGGAGGTCTTACTTCCAGGGATGATGTGGCTGGCTTAGTAGGATGCGTGAGATTGCTCGCCGCCACTTTCTTGTTCATGCTGGGGCTCTTCGGGTTACCGAATACAAAGGCTTTCCAGATCGCGTCGGCGTCGTCTTCGACTTTGGGGGCTGGCTCCGTTGGCCCAGGTGCAGTTCTCGTTTGACATAGTGCGTTTAGTCCTGCGAGGCTGGCTGGAGTGGGAGGTACTGAGGTATTTGCAGCTGGCTCGATCTGCTTTGTGGTGAGTTTGGGAAGGTTTAGAAGTCGTGGCTTGACGAAATGTGCTGGTGCTTCTGGTGGCGAGTGATGTGGAAGCTTAGCTAGAGGTTGACGCTTCCTTGCGTCGTCGTTGCGTTCGTTGCTGGGTTGCGCAGCTACTTGCTGCACAGAGGCGCCATGTGCGTCCTCGGATTGGTGACCTGTATTAGGCATACGCACTTCCGGCCTCTCTGGCGATAAATGTGCTTGATCCTCCAGAGGTAGCGAGTCTACCACAAAGTCCGCCTGCTGAGATGAATTTCTGTGCACTATGGGATTATGCACGTTCTGGGCTGCACGACCGTAGTCCGAACTGACTGGCCATTCATACTTGGAGCTATTCTCGTAGTCCTCGTCTGTAGCCTCAACAAAATCTTCTCTCGTGGGAGTGTTCGGATTGAGACGTGCCAAAGGACTATCATTTTGTAACACCTCTTGGGTGGGCTTGGAAATGATATTACTTCTTGCGTGCCGTGGCTCAGCCATGACTTGCGCGTGGTCATCTAGTAGCATCGAACTGGAAGAGCGAGGTTGTGATGATACTCGGCCAGCTGGACTGCGAAAATCTTGTGTTTGAGACATGCGATTGGTCGATGCATCGTCACCGATCCTGATTTGTATAGACTCGCTTGGAACAGCATTCATGTGTGGACCTGCATGTTGTATAATGGAGGACACATATGGTCGCTTGTTGTAATCTTGATTTTGAGCAAGCTGCGGCTCTACTCGACGTCGCTTGCCAAAGTTTTCTTTTCCCCTATCAGACACAAAGTCCATGTGTAGCGGATTTGGTGCTTGCAAGCCTACCCAGTCCGTTTTGATGAGAAGCTGTCTTCGCTGACGCTGGAGCTCGGTCTCATCGTAAACTGCCACGTCTTCGACGCCTGAATTGCTGTTTGGACCTAAGTCTTTTGCAGACCTTTTGCGTTCGGCTGATCGATGCCCGGTATGTTTAGCGATATCAGATGAAGTGCTTTCTTGACGTCGAGGATCTTTCGTGGAGCGCTTCAACACAGTATGATTCTGCTTGACACTTTTTAGCTCCATCGAGCTGAGACGACTGACGACAGGAGCAAAGTCATCGAAAGCGTCCAACTTGCTTTGACGTTGAGCTGAGGTGTTTGAAGGATGTCGCGATGACTTTGCATCAAGGCCTTCTTCATCATTTTCCATGCCGAAGATCCTGGGACGAGCAGGTGTGCCGCGAAGTGTCTGTTGATTTGCTCTTGCTTTGGCGAAATGCTGCTTTTGCTTCTCAACTAGCGCATTTTGACCTCGTTTCGAGTGCCTGGACAGAGTACCTCCAGTCCAGTTCATTGCGGCGCCTTAACGACAGCGACGGTTTCGGAGGATGCTTCGGTCAAAGCTTACTGGATCCACGAAGGTGGATTAAGCATTTTGAAATGTGGTGTCGGGACTGAGTGGCGATATTCTGAAACAAATTTGCGACTTAGCTCAAACGTAGTGGATCACGTGCGGCGCAGCTTGGCCTTAAGCAAGCCTTGAAAGCTCACCTGCGCATTCTCATTGGATTAGCGCGTTGAGGCATCACGTCTTAGACTCTACTTTTGACTTTTGATCAGGATCAGACAGGACCTTTCGACGCACTGTCCTTGTCCACCTCCTCCGCCTCCACAGTCCATCATGATTGTGAATATTGATACCGTCAACAACTGCATTCAGAGCAGCTTGGGCGGTAGAGCGCACCCCTATATCGTGCACCCATCTCTCACCATCCGATTCCACATTTACAGACGTAATCATCCTATCTTCTACCCATTGTTGTGATTGTGAGTCCAGCCTCCAGAGCTTAGCGTTCCACTGCCACCCTTTTGGTGATTGAACGTCTTCGAAACGAGATGCACCTCGGGGGACAATTCCTGCGATACGAGCTGTTGATTGCAAGTCATATGGAGCAACACTGTACAGCGGTGGTCCCCACGTCCCTTCTGTCAACTGTTGCTGTAACTCGAAAACCTCCACTTCTCGCTTCTGAGGACTTTCGTCCAGGATTATATCCTCATTCATCCAACGTGTAAGACGCGCCTTCACAACAACGTAGGCATCCTTCAGTGGCTTTTTGTCCAGATTAGCGATCAGCTGGCTAATATCGGGGTGGAAAGATCCCACTAGTGCCCAACCAGATACAAGAGCGAGGAAACGCCACGGAATGAGCTTGGCTGCAACAAGCAGAAGTAATGCGAAGACAAACAGACTCTGATAGATCAAAGTAGACAATCTTTCGTCTGAAAAGTTCGTCCTAGTTCCAATAAGCTGAACTATGCCGTCGTGAGCAATCGTGAAATCCTCCATCGAGTTTTGCAAATCTCGCATGTTTCGGAAAAAGTCCTTGCTTGCTTCAGGTACTGGCTTGACTGTCACTGGTGGTGCAGAGGCTGGGCCAGCACCTGTATGCATTTCGAAAAAGCTTGAGCTCGAAGATGGTGGATGTCTAGCAATGAATGCAGGCTCCATGATGAAGAATAGACAAATTACCATAGGAAGTACAGTCAACAGATTTGGATTCAGACAGCAGAAAGTGTAGACGGCCATCAAGGACAACGTGTGCGTTGGTACTTGCCATGACAAGATTCGCCCAACTTTCTTCTGAAAGACGAATACCACACCAATCCTGGCATTCAGCCTGCGAAAGTTGTTTGACATGATTGGCAGGCTGAAATTGGGTCTTTCGTGTGTCTGCTTTGTGCGTTTGACTGGAGTGGAAGCTTCCTGTGGAGCACTTTGCGGCACAATCTGCTGCAGAAGTCTGTGGTTATTAGCCATCAGAAATTGTATCGTCTCTAGGAGCCTCTGGACTCACAGAGTAAACATCCTCTCCTGGAACCCGCCTTTGACATTGCCCCCATCCCCATCTGAGGCTGATCGAGCCCTCTTCTTACTTTCATTTGCAGGCTGATCGAGTAGGTCATCCGCCATAGCATCTGCTGAAGCCAAGCGATCAACATCGTAGCGTAACAGTGGAAGAGGCCCCTCTCGATTTGCAAAAGTCGTGTCTTGTGTTGACATGATGAAGCTGATTGATTGTACCCAATGAGACTACCCGTCCTCAACAAGACGACTTGCCTCGACAGACTCACATGGCCACACGGCCTGCAATATTTGGAACAGTATTGCTAGCACAGAGAGGCACAACCTCCAGTATACTAGTCTCTCGAATCACAGCCGGAGGTGGAGGACAAAGCTTCGTTCTGGACTAGAGAAAGCACGTCAGTTTTGGTGCTGGCCGAACGTTGAAATGTGGGGGCATGGAGAGAGAGAGTGATCAGCGACGAGATGAAACGACGGCCGTACCTTTGTTGCACCTGTGTTTCGCATTCTCGCTTGTTGATCGGTCTTCAAACAGTTGTACTGACAGCTTCGAGCAATGGCGTGAAATGCAGACACATTAACTTGATCGCGTCCGCCTCTACCTTACTGCCTTCACTCCGCCTGGTGCTGGCCAAGCCGATTTGCAACTCGACGGATACAGAAAGAATCACCAACAACAACAAGTCCTGATTGCAGGCGCCTAACAACTGTCGTCCACGTACATTCGGAGACGAAACAATCAATGCAAGCTGATCAATGGCAATGACGGCGCCACGAATGACTGTTCCGCTGCAGGTCGGCGAGGAGGACTCGATGGCATCCTGTACCTACAACCTACACCAACATCACAATTCAAGACTGACGATCACGACAGACGATGTTCTGCGTACACCTCAAAGGAGGGCTGCAAGAATAGCAGCAGATGAGACACGAGGTTTGAAATTGGCCAGTCAAGGTACATCGTCAAGTCAGAATTCTGGTGTGAGAGTTGTGTCTACACCAAAAGCCAAAGCTGGTGTACGCGATCATAAGATTCCTCAAGGACCACGACCAGCAGAGTTTGCAGGCAAGAGGTATGGTTTAGAATTGTCCGATCGTGTTGTATATTGCGAGTAACGCGAATTAGGGTATTCAGCGACAACTCGACCGCTTCATCTGCCACGCCCCGTCGCACTTACCTTCCCAATGCTACAAGTGAACCTTTTCTTGGCCTTTCTGCCCGCCGAAAAACAGCTCAGTATAGTGCCGCTACCGCTGCTAGCTCGCGCCGAACAGTTGCTGCCACACCACGCACTGACTCTCTGCAACAACCCGCCGATCCTTTCACATTGACAACCCCTGCTAGCAGGAATAGGATAATATCTGGACAGCACGTAGACTCCGCAAGATTGATCTACCGCGATGGACCAGCTCCTCAAGGTTCAGGCGCATCAAACAAGATAAACGTAGCTGCAGACTCTCCAGCACGTCGACGGAGTACTGCTATGCGTGCAGCTCAGCTTTCTATGCCCCCTGTTGCTAAGCCCGTTCCACCGATCATCAAACATCAGAACTACTTACCGCCTCCTCCGTCGACTGAAAGCTTCGATTTCATGATCTCTTCGGAGAATGTATCGCCTGTAAAAGCTAACGCATCGAATATTGGCCAGCCAAGCCTGCAAACGCCTCGCATAAGGACCACGTCAGGCATAGTGAGGACTGCATCCACGAAGCTGCCTACAAGAATCGGGGCACCGCCACCGAACGATTTCGCAGAGGAAACCAGCGTTCGAAGATTGCCACGCGCACAAGAAAAGAGCAAAACACCAAGTAATATGCAACTGGCAGCACCACAATCCACCCTCGAAAGGCGTTTGTCGTCGGCGTCGGCCCACAGTGGAGGGCTTCTCGCTCGTACAGTCAGCCCAACTGATACTAAGCGAAAGAAGAAGACGAGTGGACACGGCGCCACGAGGTCGCCTACTCCAGAACTCACCTTTGGTGCGACTCAGCAGATCAACGGCAACACTCCCCGTCATGGACAATTAGACCATAGTCACGACCGAATCACACCGGAGCATCAACTGAAGTCCATGTCGTCCAGGTCTTCTCTAGCATCGTTCCGGACTCCTGGTTCGTCAACTCTGTCAAGACCAACACCAGCAGGTCAGGTCTCGAGAAGCTCTAGTACAAGATCCCGGACCACCTATAGCTCAACAGGTGAAAAGGTGGAGACAGTACCTCCAGTTCCGGCGATACCCAAGGCCTTCGAGTCACCTCGTGGTGTTATAGAAGGTGCGGACTTTGTATTTTCGGACTTTGGGCCAGAAGAATTACGATTGGACGATCCACATGCGCAGAGCTCCAATCATCACCAATATGCGAAGGAAGCGAAGACTACTAGGCTCATGGCTCCTGCGTATGCCATGCAGTCACAGAAAGACTCAATGAATACGGTGCAGCCTGCAGTGCACCGTTTGTCGCAACAAGTCAGATTGGCGCCTCTAAATCTACAGCCTTTGAGCGAAGCCACGAGTGCAAAAATCGCTTCCTTTGCGTCTGCTGAGTACCGGGAAGATCAAAACCGAGGCAGCACTCCACCCGTGCGGAAGACTAACAAGACACCTTCGACACCCATGACAGCATCCAAGGCCAGCTTCTCAGGCCCAGACCCACGATTTGCGTACGCGCAGGACCCACTCCCACAATTGCGCAGCACCACATCTTATGGTGGTGATGCGCGCACACTCCAGTTCAGTAGGGAACAGTCAGAAAACAGCTCTCCATCTCTATTCGCCACCCCATCCTCATCTATTCCTCATCTACCTCAGACAGATACAGTTGCAGCAAACTCTGCAGCTCATAGTGTTAGGGGACCCCCGAGAATAACAAGCGATGAGTTTTCTCGTGCTCCTAAGACGCCTACGTCTCCTCTTCCGAAGGTTCTCGCATCAGCGGCTGCACGACTTTCCTTGAAACCTGGGTCTGGTGTAGCAGCTTATACAGATGCCACGAATCCAGGCAAGCCTCGCCTGGTTTCGATCAACAAGGCATCTACGAATTCTTTGGCCTCTACTCTAGCGTCGACCACATCATTGCCGGGAGCACAGAGTACGAAGGAAGTCTCCACCCAAGGCAAATCTAATGCAGGTCCATTGTCACCTGTTCGCAAGATGTTAGCATCTCGAACCTCCAGGAATCTACTTCGAAACCAAACATCAAGATCTTTTGTGGATGCCGATGAGGCAGCTGGAGACGAAGAGATGATTAAGCTTGGTGCCAAGAAGAAGGGATTCGAAAGTGCTGCAAAGGACGTGGATGACCTGGCGAAGAGGGCCTACCCACGTCAAGCCATTTCAGCAAGTCAAGCCTGCCGCACCGAAGATTTGAACATATTCGAGCGAGGTGAGATTATAGACTACAAGGATATCTACTTTTGTGGTACCAAGGACGCCAAAAAGTATGTTGGAGATCTCGCATCACAATCTGTCAATTTCGGATTTGATGACGATCGTGGTGATTACAACATTGTCCTTCGTGATCACTTGGCATACAGGTACGAAGTCGTCGATATCCTTGGCAAGGGTAGTTTTGGCCAAGTTGTCAGGTGCATTGACCATAGGACTGGCAAACTGGTTGCTGTCAAGATCATTCGAAATAAGAAGCGCTTTCATCAACAGGCCTTAGTGGAAGTCAACATTTTGCAGAAACTAAAGGACTGGGTAAGCAGATGGCCAGAGTTGGAAATATCATCTTGCTAACATTGCGCTTGTAGGATCCAAACGACGAACATGGGATGGTCAGCTTCACACAGAGCTTCTACTTCCGCGGCCACCTTTGCATATCGACCGAATTGTTGAGTATGAATTTGTACGAGTTCATAAAAGCCCATGAGTTCCGGGGCTTCTCACTACGTCTCATACGCCGCTTTACGAAACAGTTGCTTGGCAGCTTGTGCTTGCTGCAAACTAAGAATGTCATTCATTGTGATATGAAGCCGGAAAACATTCTTCTTGCCCATCCTTTACAATCTAAAATCAAAGTCATCGACTTTGGTTCGAGCTGTTTCGATAGTGAGAGGGTGTATACTTATATTCAGTCTCGATTTTATCGCTCCCCAGAGGTCATATTAGGCATGAGTTATGGTATGCCCATTGATATGTGGAGTCTTGGTTGTATCCTCGCAGAGCTTTACACTGGTTATCCCATCTTTCCAGGAGAGAATGAGCAAGAACAACTTGCTTGTATCATGGAAGTGTTCGGCCCGCCTGAGAAGCACCTCGTCGAGCAAAGTACTCGCAAGAAGTTATTTTTCGACTCAATGGGCAAGCCAAGATTGACGGTCTCGACAAAGGGCAAGCGCCGTCGTCCTAGCACAAAGACATTACAACAGACGCTGAAGTGTGACGACGAAGCTTTCCTCGACTTCATCACAAAATGTCTACGATGGGATCCTGAGCGTCGTTTGAAGCCGGACGAGGCAATGCAGCACGACTTCGTAACAGGGGTTAAGAAGAGACCGAATACTGTCGCAAGTACGATTGCCAACTTCTCCTCTTCGCCTGCTAAACGTCATACACTGCAAGCGCCACTGCGGATACGACCTCTACCCGAAGCACCAACATATGCCAAGAACAGTGTAGGTATGCCTTATGGATCGGCCAGGACTTCTCCCTCAAAAGGACAGATGGTGAATCGGCGACACTCTGTGATCAATGGCATGTCAGACGAAACGAGCAAACGAGGATCAGTCAGTAGTGCTGTAGGAACAGCGATGCCTCCTCCGCCAGCTCCCGTGGTCAGGAATACGTCGAGCAAAGTGGACATGGCGGCCTCAGCAGCAAGTTTTGTGACTGTAAGGATATTCATACATGATATGATTCAATGTTGCTGACATCAATGGTAGCGACCACGATGATTGACTGAAAAGCGGACGACTTAGCTAGCTGCTCGACGCTCATGGTTAGGTGATTGACCACGGCCTAAGCATACAAGGGGAATAGCAGGTTGAAGAAAGGTATGGTTACGCGTGCTTCCATTGCTATTGAGACCAGCCTATGTTCTTGAATAGAGCAAGCCAGACATGTGGGCAAGCACGGCGATCGGATGCAAGATGGGCAGCAGACAGGACAGGCATTGATTTCAAGGAGTAGGAGGGCATAGCATTTTCACGAATCAACGATGCATCTTGACGCCTACCTTGTCTTATCAATATCGTCGTTGCGTGCTCGATGCGGACTAGCACGAGCGGGTTCCTGTTCCTGACAAACGTGTGAAGATCTTCCGCCGGAACCAACGACTGGCACGACCTAGATCGTTGAGGCGAGCACATTATCCTGCAAAATACATCGATAGGAACATGGGCTTGAGGACGGCTATGCAAGGGAGAAACTATGCCCGGAGACTATCAAGCTTCGAGATTGTCTTGCGTCTGCCTCTGGCCCCGCACGAGAAAGTTGTAGGTGGATGAGAAGTTGACCTCGGTCGGCAAAAAGGGCCAAAGGCTAGATCTTGGGCCGGGGTCATGCAAGATGATTAATGGATTTATCTTATTAATCGTTTCCATTCGCCTCCACCTCTCTTCAATGGCTTCAGCATAATATTACCACCTTGTCTGCGCATTTATCCTACTTCAAACATTTATATCATCTACGACTCCTGTTCACATCTACTCGATCTCATACACCATATTTGCCACGCTTCTTCCATACTCGCCAGCTCCACGACTGTTTCGATTTATCAGCTCCGACATCGCTTCCCAAGAACATTTATAAACTACAACGCCTCCGCTCAACCATCTGAGCGTACCAGATCACTGAGACTTGTTGTATATTGCACGAACAAAAGACTGAAGAGACATCTACATTCCTTCGAGGCACACAACTGGCCACAACTTTAGTCACGCGACACTACTGCCCCTCCATACACCACCCACCATGCTACCCGCAATCCCACGTCCAGAAGACTACGAAGTCGACCCATGTGTTGGCTTCCTACCCACAGAACTCCCTCTCGAATGTCTACCAGATCCGTACTATGCCCAATGGGAGACAATTGGCAAGAATCTACAAGGTCTCATACTCAGCCGACGACTTCGAGGTGTGGTAGACCGATTACCAATCCTGTCAGCTCAATACCTACGAAGCGAAGCAGAATGGCGACGGGCATACAGTCTGTTGGCCTTCATCTCCCACGCCTACATATGGGGTGGTGACAAACCACTAGAGGTCGTCCCTCCTTCAATCTCCATACCGTTTCTTTCGGCCTGTGACCACCTCGAGCTTCCTCCAGTAGCAACCTATGCAGGCGTAGCGCTCTGGAATTACAAGCCACTTTTCTCCGACGAAGCTCCAGACACCCTGGATAACCTCGCCACACTGCTCACCTTCACAGGCTCTCTCGACGAATCCTGGTTCTACCTAATCTCTGTGGCGATTGAAACCCGAGCCGGGCCAATTGTCCCTCTAATGCTCTCCGCCATACAAGCCGCCCGTAACAACGACTCCCGCACCGTCACAGCCTGCCTCCAATCCTTCGCCGAACGTCTAGACGAGCTCGCCTCCCTCCTTGGCCGCATGTACGAAAACTGCGATCCCCATGTCTTCTACCACCGCATCCGCCCTTTCCTCGCCGGCAGCAAAAACATGGCAGACGCCGGCCTGCCCAACGGCGTCATCTTCGACGACGGCACAGGCACATCTGACTACGTGCAGTACTCCGGCGGCAGTAACGCCCAAAGCAGCGTGATCCAATTCTTCGACCTAGTTCTCGGCATTGAGCACCGACCCACCGGCACGAAACCCAACAACGGCACAGCAGCTGCTCCTCCACCAGAAGGCACAGGTCCGCCACCACCATCTCACAATTTCATCCACGACATGCGCAAATACATGCCCGGTCCGCACCGCCGCTTCCTAGAACGAGTGGCTGAAGTGGCGAATATCCGTGATTACGTCCTGGCGCACCAAGCTGATCAGGCGCTGGCTACGTCGTATGACGCCTGTTTGGCGATGCTCCGCAACTTCCGTGACAAGCACGTCCAGATGGTGTCGAGGTACATTATCATTAAATCCCGCGAAATGAGGCGAGACTCGACCGCAGCTTCGCCCACGCCTGCGAACTCGACACAGAAGGTCAATATCGCTAACACGCAATCTGCGGACGGCGGCAAGAAGAAGGATCTTAGAGGGACGGGTGGTACGGCGCTTATACCTTTTTTGAAGCAAGCGCGAGATGAGACGGGCGAGCCGGCGATTGGAAGTTGGGCGAGACGGCTGTTGGGTGGCGCGCCTGCGGGCTTGGAGGGTGTTAAGGGTGGTGCGAGGTTGGGTGCTGTGACGGGAGAGGGCAGAGATGGTGCTGCGGTGCAGATTAAGGGGTTGAGTGGGATATGGATGGATAATGGTGAGATGGGAGGGATTTGTCATTGGTGATGGAGGAGATGTATCTGCATGATTTGGCATAATCGGCGCATTTGGGCGGCCTTGTCCATGGCATCTTATAGGCTTTGGGAAAAAGACTGGCTGGTATGCTAGTAGGAAGTCGCTCTGTACTGGCTGGAAAAATTTCCATGATGAACATAACATAACATCAGCTTTTTGTACGAATAATATGACATATTCACATTCATACTTTTGTATCCTCCTCGTGCGCCCAAAGGTGGAAACACTGCTGCCTGAGAAGGATACATGCTCGGAAACAGTACTCGAATGATATTGAAGCCCAGTTTGCTGAGACACATGCCTTGGCTACGGAAAGATGTAGAACGGAGCAGCCAAACGACACTTGATTTCTCACGGTCTGTTGTCGTCTTCTGAAGACCTTGAGTAACGGATTCAGCTCAATGTATCTTTTGAGCATGAGGAAGATATTTTTGTATAGCTTGGTGTGTCAAATGTGAAGCATCTGAAATTTGGAGGCGTTGCTTGCTATAGCTCAAAGCTTATGGCAGTATCTTACACAATTGTGCTCACAAGAGTCTTCCCATTACCAAAGAGGTACACAGACCATGAATCAACTGGCATCCCCTGTAACGCCTTGTTCCCTGCCTTTGTCATCCAGGATCTTAAAACCTTTGGTGTGCTGCTTCACACAGTCGAGCCATTCAACCTTGGGTTGTGAGAATCTGAAGAAATATACAAGCTCTCTCCCTGGTACGTCGGCACCAACCCAACGCACCTTCCCTTCCCACCACATCAAACCCGCACACCCTTCTGCGCCTTCTCAACCACCTTAGCCAACTCCGCATACGTCTCCTTCCACTCCTCTGCGCCCTCAACCTCCTTATTCTTCCCGCCCGCAGCCCCCGGCGTAATCATAACCACACTCGTCGGCCTCTTCGTGCTCCCAGCCGTTCCCAGTTCCGCTCGGCTCGGCACGTAGATGTAGGGTACATTGTGGTCTTCGCAGAGGACAGGGATGTGCGAGATTACGTCGAAGGGAGAGATGTCTGCTGCTAGGACGACGATGGCCTGTGCGGTGGAGGAGGTGCTTGTGGTGGTGGAGGATTTGCGGAGGGATTTTACTACTTCTTTGACGCCGCGTTTGAGTGTTTTGGCTTTTGCGGCTGTTGATGTTGGGAGGAATTAGCATTCCTTCATCAATGGTCTGTCTGGCTCATACTAAAAGGATGAATGAATGGTCTCGCGATGCTGTGTTGTGCAAGAAACCTGAATAATGATGCGAATGTAATTGGCCTACCTTTCTTAACACCCTTCAGCACCTTCTTCATACTCTTCTCATCCGCCATCGGATTCGCAAATGGCACCATCGCAGCCAGCAACTGCTCTGCATTCACCCCATTAATCTCCACCTCCGCCGACGTCTTGACCACGCTCATATCCCCATCCACCTCCGTCTTGCCATCTTCTAATGCTTCTGAAAGAGCGTTTGTGACGTCGCCCATTTCGGTATCGTCGGCCATGGAGACATCTGCTGCATCCGATTTGCGTGATTTCTTGTCTTTCTTGTCCTTTTTGGACTTTTTTACCCCGTCGTCGCTGGCTTTGGTGGACTTCTTCTCCTTCTTGTCCTTTTTTTCTTCCGAGCGTTCTTTAGCCATTGCGTGTGATGTGTGACGGGGGGGAGTGTGTTGGTGGTTTGGGTATAGATGTGTGGTCTTGATTGCAGCAATTGAATGTATTAGATGGCTACTACACTCTTACTCCACACGAGCATTCTTTTTTGCGAAACCGCCAAGACTATGGCGGACGTGCTTCCGAAGCTGAAGACATCATCTTGAAATCATAATAAAAAGGTAGCAGCATATCACAAAACAATGTCGACAGATGGATACTTCCCACCAACAATCACATTCAATACCCTTCCTCACGCGGACGGTTCTGTCACGTACGAAGGACATGGCTATACTGTAGTCGGCGCAGTCAATGGTCCTCTGGAAGCGCAACGACGAGATGAGCTGCCTGACGAAGCATTTCTGGAAGTGAATCTACGGCAGGCTAGTGGTCCTGGTGGTACGTTCATCAGCCTCACATTGCAATCTCCATTAATCTGTAGCTAAAGAAAATGACATCAAATAGGCCCACGAGAACGCCATATCGAATCACTTCTTCACTCCACCCTCCGCTCCCTCATCCTTACAACCCAGCATCCACGAACTTTAATCCAACTCACCCTCCAAATCCTGCGCGCACCAGCATCCTCGTCGCCAAGCGCACCTATACCACAGACGTCGTCGCATCTGCCTTCGTTAGCACCATTACTACACGCCTCCGTACTAGCACTACTGAATGGGAACATACCGATGCGGGATATAGCGACAGGCGCTCTTATTTCGATATCCCAGAAAAGCGGAGAATTCCATCAGAATTGTTTTACTAGACAAATAGACGCGCATGACGAGGATAGGTTCGCGAAAACAGTATGGAAGTCGTCACATTTTGTTGCATTTTCATCGCATGGGGAAGTACTGCTGGCGGAGAGCGAAGGCGAGTTTACGATAGATGAGTGGGAGACTGCGGTGGAGTGGGCGTCGTATAGAGCGCTGGGTACAGAGACTGGTGGTGTGAGTTATGATCCAGATTATGATGAGGATATTATGCATCACCATCGTATAATACTGCACGCGATAGAGCAGGAAACGACGAAGACGATGCGATGGAAAGGTGGAGCGTGAGGAGGAGGTGGTCAGCAAGTTAGAGGAACAGATATGCTAGACACTTGCCACGTTTTGAATGATGTGTGACAGAACAATAATGAACAGGCATAACGTCGTTGCTGCAATATATACATCATCTACCACTCCGAAACCTCACCCTTGCCCGGCAGTCGCGATCGTACCACCTTATCTGGGTTCAGTAGATTTAGCGGATCAAAAGCCCTCTTCAGCATCCTCATCGTGTCAACTGCTTCAGTGCCCAACTCATGCTCAAGGTAATCCCGCTTCACCAAGCCAACACCATGTTCACCAGTTGCCGTTCCCTCCATCTCAATCGCTCTTTTCACCATCCTATGTACCAACTCCTTTGCAACATCCCGTTCCTTCTCATTGTACAATATAATAGCATGAAAGTTACCATCTCCAACATGTCCCACAATACTTGCCAACAGTCCAGTTTTCTGGATATCCGCTTTCGTTTCCTCGATGATATCAGGTAATCTCGACACGGGCACAGCCACATCCGTCGTCCATACACGATCAGACTCTTCTCTTTTCTGCGCTGTCACACTCCACAGTGCCTCCTTACGTGCCTGCCACAACTCACCCGCTTCTTCCTCATCCTTTGCAAACTCAAAACTTTGGCTTCCTGCTGCTTTCGCATGTTTCTGTACAGCGGTAATGCTTTCTTTGACGGCGTTTGGTGTCGCGCCGCTGAACTTGAAGAAGAGGGTCGGTGCTTCTTTCCATGATTTGGTCGTCATGCCTGCCTCGTTGATACACTTCATCTGAACATCATCGAGGAGTTCGACCGCAGCTACTGGAATGCCGGAACGTACGACTTTTGCCACACAGTCTGCGGCGGCGCGCACAGTCGGGAAGGAACAAATTGCTACTCGTGGATTCTTTGCTTTTGCCGTCAGCTTTAGTGTTGCTTCTGTTACGAGTCCGAGGGTGCCTTCGCTCCCGATGAATGTCCTTGTTAGATCGTAGCCTGCGCTACTTTTCCGCGGTCTTTGTCGTGTCTTGATTACTGTTCCATCGGCAAGCACGACTATTAACGATAATACCCAATCCTTCATTGTACCGTAATGGTAAGCGTTTGTGCCCGAGCATCCCGTGCCTACCATTCCGCCGATCATGGCGCCTGGACCTGGATCTGGAGGGAAGAAGAGATTTTGCTTTTCGAGTTCGTGGTTGAGCGTTTCCCAGCTCATGGCAGGCTGGACAACACAATCCATATCGTCTGCATGTAAAGCAATCATCTTATCCATACGGGAGAAATCTACGCAAATACCGCCTCGGGTTGCGGCGAAGTGGCCTTCCAGGGACGTGCCACCGCTGTATGGAGTTACGGGGATGTGGCGTGCGTGGCATACTTTCATTATTCTTGAGACTTCATCTGTTGAGCCTGGCTTGACGATGCAGAAAGGTTGATCGGAGTCGAGTTCTTGATAGGAAGACCATGCCGAGCCCGAGTGTGAGAGGAGGTCGGATTCAGTGGTTGAGAGGTTGGGAAGGCCGACTATGTCACGGATTTCTGTCCAGGCTTCTTGAAGGTTTGCGGTGGTGATGTTGTGTTCTGGTGTTTGTTGTTCGGAGATGGATAGAGGGAGGGTTGAGCGGTCTGTGAAACCGGCGCTGTTGAGGCTACCGAGATAGTAACTGAAGCCTGAGGCGACCATCACAGCTGTATTGTGTTGTCAGTATACGGGATCTTCTGCTTTCAAAAGCACCAAGACGTACTTGTAGTCAATCCAATCCCAAGCGCAAGAGAACTTCCGCCTGTATTTCGTCCACGGGCCCATCTTGCTTGTTCTGCTCGTTCTTTCTTCACTCTTGCTGCTGTGCTTTCCCAGAGTTGTGCTTTGAACTCGGGCTTTTCCTCACTACTCGAGGCATAGGACCTTTTCTGTATATGCTGACATATCGCTCGCCGAGGTGTGCGTGGATCACAGCATGGGCGTCGCAGAGCTGCTAGAGATTGTATTGAAGCTCGTCTGGACATCATGCTGTTGTTGCATATGAATGCTTAGCAGAATTACAGAATAAGAAGCTCTCCAATTCTGATACGCGGCTTGGCATGCGGGGTAGTGTTTCCCATGTTGTCGATCAGTATGGGCAATGAAAGGTCGAAATTTAACACTCTATCTGGCAGACATACACGTCGCAGGTATCTTATGAAGATTGGATTCGTTGACATGTCTATCCAGAAGCCGCACTTGTGCTAGCCTTGCGGCCTTCTCTGTCTCAAATAGAGGCTTCACGCTTGTACAGGAACTTCTTGTCTACCACTTACTGTGTTGGCTCCATTGCTTGTACTATCACAATGAACTAATGTAGGACAATTATGAAATACTCCGAATTCGTCAAAATGCACCCACGACACAAGCTCCGTCGATATCGCCTCCCCATGTCCCAGTGGTGGGTGATGAACAGCGTTTCAACAATCTTCTTGTGTCGAGACGGACCACAACCAAGCTCAGGCTCAAGTTACGAAATCATATATACCATATATGCGTCGATGCTAGCTAAGCGCTTGTCAGTCGTAGAGCCATCCAGAATTTCCTCTTCTCGCCCTCACCTTAGCCCCCTCTAGCAGATACATGCCTCTCCAACAAAGCTCATACCCGAATTCACGCCAGATAACGAGCTGGATTTTCGTTCATATCGGCAATGTGACAGGCCCGGAAAAGCACTATCATCCCTGCTGAGAAGCTCCTTCCGTGCACTAGGACCGCTACGAAACAGATTGGCCAATTTCCTATTGCTGAGCGTATTCGACCAATTAATGCCTCGGTGGATCGTTTTTTGGTGAATATACCTCAAATTCCAGCGTCACGGGAGCAGCACTGGCTACTTCAAATGCCACAAACAATAATGTCTTGCTGCATATCCTGTGTGCTCCGAATAGACACCTTCTTCTATCTAAGAGAGGGCGACAGAATGATCGAGACTTTGACCCTGGTAGCTATGCGGAAGATGCGGTCCACTCGGTCATGAAAGTGAAGATTGTTGCTGGTCATAGCGGGAATACCAGCGCAAAGGTTGAGTGGAACAAGAGCTAGCGTGGCAGTAGACGGCTGCCCAAATTGCTTGTTTCCCCAACCATCTGAGGGCAATGAGTGCTTACCGGTAGCGGCACAGGGCACTGGTCAGGAATCACTTAATGCAAGCAGAGCATTATATATTGCAACTATGAAGTATTATCGATACCTTCCTCAGGATTCATATCTGCCTATACGATATAGTATAAACAAACAACGATGCTACGATCATTTCTACATCAGTTGCTATTACCAGGCTCTTATTTCAGGCCCCCCTTGCACGGCATGAGAAAAATGCTACAAGTTCTAGATTTTATACCACTCGATAAATACGGGGTAGCAGTTCATGGCTTTTGATCCTCAAAAGCTTAATAGATCCTAGCCTTATGTAATGCTATCTTCGATCCACAATCTCCTACAGATGCCAGTAAGCCGCATCTGCTGCTGCTACTACCAGCTTGGGCAAAACGACCAATATAAGGTGGCGAGGATGACATTAAAGTTCTTATGATTGGCTGAACCTTCATCACACGATCACTTTCCCAAAACGTCGTCAATGAAAAAGTCTACCGTTGAAACGTCCTCCCATACTCGTGATAAGACGAGTGACATTCTTTACGCCTTACACCTCAGCAACATCATGACGTCTGTAGGCGTCGTGTCCTGTCGAACTTCAGACGAAATATTGATACTTAAGAAACAACATGATTGTGATATGATACCAAATCCCACATCCCATAAATATATTGTCCCAGATCTCACTCTTTACAAGTCGAGGAATAATCAAAAGAGAGCTGTGAGGACTTCCCCGTGACGAGTATCCTGCAGGGCGCCCAACCAACTAATTCAAATCTCAACTGAGTCCGACCTGAGATATCACAATCCTATTCTGGTGTTCTAAACTCTCAAAACGCCTGCAGTACCTTCCACACCTATACTTCTGCCCTTTGTGCAGGTTGCACTCCGCAACGCATTGTTATGGAGGCATACAGGCAATACCGCCGTATCGAGCACAGCGTCCAGCAACAAATACGCCACACCGCATCACCCACGCCCTCCGAACTCGAAAGCAACGCCACCCTCAGCAATGACGACAAAAGCGGCAATAACAGTGACGACAATAAGGATGATAAAAAGCAAATCATAGTAGACTTCAACGAAAAAGACACCGCCAACGACCCGACGCAATGGACAACCCGCCGCAAGCTCTGGACCACCCTACAGATCTGGCTTCTCGTCTTCGTGGCCGGTTGGGCGTCTGCATCGACTTCGACCTCGCACAAGGTCGCCGCAAAAGCTTTGCATGTCTCCAAGGTCGCCGAGTCGCTCGGGACAGCCATGTACCTCTTCGGCGTTGCGTTTGGTGCTGTGCTCGCCGGTCCTATGAGTGAGACCGTGGGGAGACTGCCGACGTATCTGTGCGCTTTCTTTGTATATCTGATCTGGCTAATGGCCTCCGCACTCGCGCCAAACTTCGGCGCACAGATTGTCTTCCGTGGACTAGCAGGATTCTTTGCCGCGTCGAGCATGAGTATCTATGGCGGGAGTCTAGCGGATATGTTTCCAGATAAAGGGAGTCGAGCGTCTGTGTGGCCGTGGTTTGCACTTTCGCCACTCCTTGGACCTGTGGTTTCCCCGGTGCCTTCGGGATGGGTTACGCAGTATTTAGGGTGGAGGTGGGTGGAATGGCTGAATCTGATTATCTCTGGAACGGTGTTTGTGATGGCGCTGTTGTTCCTACCTGAGACGTCGTCGAACGTAATTCTGAAGGTAAAGGCGAAGTTGCTTGTGAAGAATACCGGGGATAAAAGATATGTTGCGAGAGGCGACGAGGATGGTGATTCCATTGGCGCCATGCTAGGAGATCATCTGCAGCGGATGGCGTACTTTATCTTCCGCGAGCTGACGACGCTACTGTTCGGCCTATACCTGACACTGCTGTATGTGCTCGTCTATGGATTTTTGCAAGGCTTTGACTTCCTCTTCACGGACACATATCGCTTCAACACTGGCCAGAATTATTCTGCATTCGCCGCGATTGCTATTGGCATTCTTCTCGGGTTGCCATATGTCCTTGCTGTTAACAAGATTGTCAAATCACGCAACAACGGAGAACAGGGACAAGAAGAACAACGACTGATACCCGCTCTTATTCCTTCTGTCTTACTCACAATCTCAATGTTCTGGATTGGCTGGACAGATCGTGCAGACATCTCAGACTGGTCCGTACTGGGCGCTTGCGTTCTATTTGGTTTCGCAGTAATGGCGCTTTTCACTACAACATATCATTATTTGATTGACGCGTACGGCACCGCCGCCTCGAGCGCTCTGTGCGCGGCAACATTTATGCGGTATTTGGCTAGTGGAGGCATGGTGATTGCTACGGAGCCGCTGTATAAAGCAATACATGTCGAGTGGACGATGACGTTGCTTGGCTGCGTGGCAGGTCTTCTGACACCTGTTCCCTGGATTTTCTGGTGGTTTGGGAGCAAGTTGAGGGAGAAGAGTAAGTACGCAGTCGGAGGTGGAGATGATTCGAAGGACGAGAAGGATGATTCGAAGGATGAGAAGGATGATAATTAGAGCCTGCTATATTTCACTTTACTGTAGTGTAATTCAAGCTCGTCTGAACGTTATGCCCGTGCTATAAATGAATGCTTACAGCTGTCCAATTCTGAAGCTCGGTCAGGCTTGGCATAAGTGTGGGGTAGTGTTTCAATGCTGTCGATCACTCTGACGTATTCATGGTGCTTGTTTTGATCTTCAGAAAACTTGTTTTGCATAAAGACATCTAAACACAAATATTCACTGTCTAAGCTTCCATTTGCAGCACAATGACCGACAAAGACATCGCCTCCAAAGCCCTCAAATTCGGCGTCGCCAACGAAAAAAAACCCGGTCCAGGTGAAACAAACCTCGACAAACTCCTCCAAACACTCGAGCCAATCCTCGACCCTATACCCTACATCTGGGTTTCCTTACCTCCAGGCGAATCCGTCCCACCAATCTTAGCCTCCTCAAGCATATACACCTTCGCCGAGCCCTACTTTCCAGAAAACGGCAGCGACAATCCAACACCAGCAGCTGGACTGCTGTCAGCATCCGGTTCCGCTCCTAAAACACGTATAACCATCGTGCTGCCTCAACCTGCGCTAAATGCATACACGTCGTCGACTATGAGGCTAGGCATTGACGATGAGACGCTGGGGTTGGCAAAGGGTGCTGAGATTGCGTTTCCGTGCAGAATGATTACGTGTAAGGTGCAGAGCAGTCTTAGTGCCGTGGGAATGATTGCAAGAATCAGTAAAATACTTACCTCGGAGGGGATATCTTGTAATGTGGTGAGCGCCTTTTTTCACGACTACTTGTTTATTCCGGAAGACGATGCGTATCTGGCTATGGATGTGTTGTTGGATATGGTCGACGAAGAGCGAGAGAAAGCTGGACTTGAACCTCTGGACGAGGACTACGATCCGGAAGACGAGGAAGAAGATGACGATGACGATGAGGACGATGATGATGATGACGATGACGACGATGATGATGATGAGGACGACAGCAACGACAAGCAGGCTAATGAGGGTGGGAAAGACAAAGCTGATGGAGACGAAACAGAGGGTCTTCGCAAGCAGATGCAGCAAGCATCAGTGGAAGAATGAGAAGAAAGCTCTTTAGGCGTGCTTGTTTGTCAATTTTTTCGTTATAGAATTATTATACCCCTAGACTGTTCGAAATGGCGAGATATCTATCCTGAATTGATAACGATTATCATTGTACCATTGTTACTTGTCCTTTACCGTGCCATTATTGTAATTTCTGTGCGCACGTCGTCGTCGTCACTTGTAGCTTACTTGCTCTGCGATCTTGCCTTATCTCTCTTCTCTTGTGCCTCGATCATGTCCATCCATTGATCCTCGCCCTTGTACGCCTCGTGATGAATTCTCTTCTCAATGATACGCTTGTGTGTTGGGTCTTCCGGGTCTAGAATCTTCACAGTCTCCCATCGTCCCTTACCAGCTCTCATATCATTACTCTCCAGCGCGAAACTGGCAATCAGTACAGCCAGTGTCAGTCCTTGAGCGTACACACGAGCCTGAACCAACTTCTGCTGTCCAGTAAGATGCCCCTGTCGGCTGACCAGTCCGAATGCAACACCCATGGAGACAACCCAGGAACCGAACACAATTGGGTAGCGTTGTGCAGATACCCATTCCTTTGCCTTTTGGCCAGCGCTCTTGTCTAATTCTAGTTGCGCGAGGGTACTTTCTGATTTATTGACGTAGTCTGCATCTGCATGGCGCTTCCTTTCGAATTCTCTTGAGTAGCTATCGGCAGTCACAACACCTAAGTGGTTGATATAGATCAGTATGCGAAGGTCAAGAAAGCAGGGACTACAGCTCACCTCCAAATGTCATTGGTACCATGATAAGGAAAGCTCGTAGTGGGATGGTCAATTGTCTGAATGCATGCGAGCGTTGTGTTGCAGTGTAGACACCCAAAGTGCCGACAGCCAAACCAGAAACAGCTCCAATAATGCCACCTTCCCAGGTGACCCTAAGGACGTGTTAAACTCATGTGTGCTGTTTTGCTACTGCTCCCTGCGATAAGGGCATTGATGTGTGTAATCCGAAGGTGCCGTACCTGTTATGGGCGGATTCTTCTTCCGGTGTAAGTATCTTCATGATGTGTTACGGTGTGATGAGGTTTGAGCTGTAGGTCGAGTCCTAAGGTAGTAGGAGGCAATTGAGTCGGTGTTGTGTGGCAAAGAGACGAACAGATTCCTTATGGAAGCTTTACTTTCCTGATACCAAATGTAAGATATCGATCCGCCGCTATGACGCAAGATATTCGGTTTCAATTCGGTTTCAGCTAAAGCCAGACTAAGCCGTTCTGGGCCGATTTTTCCAACCACGACACGTGAGGGCTAAGGTAATCATCTCCACCTTTGTCGCGATCAGCTACATCGTGAACGATATCGTGATCCGTAAAAATATTGAAAGCGCCATCATTTAACAGTAGCTTTGCTTCCATGTCTGATGTTGCTTCCACGATTCCTTCTTTCCAAAATATCCTCGGCGCTCCAGCGCATCCACGACCGCAAGCCCAAACTCAGTATCAAAGCAAGACATCTGGCAGTTCTTCCTCAGCGCCAGCGGATGCTGGCGAGGATGTCGAGCTCGATGAGGGGGACAGGCGTGCGAAGAAGAGGCAGAAAGTGAATCATGGTAAGTAGGACTTGGCTATTAGCCTATTACAGATATCCTGCAAATACTGATCCTGATATGCAGCCTGTGTGTATTGCCGACGTTCAGTGAGTCTGTCCTATTCGTGCAGCGCCATGTTTCGCTCTGGCAGCACTTGATATGTAGATATGTAGGTAGTGGAAATAGCTGACAAACTCTCCTTACAGCACATGACATGTGACCAAGTAAGCCTCGACTCATTTCACTTTCAATCTGGACAATCTAGTAACATAGGTGTCTAGAAACGACCGTGCTCACGGTGTGTCAAACGAGACATTGGGCATCTTTGTCACGATGAGCCTCGAGAGCCACGAAGGCAGAGCACGAAACTGGACGGCAAGAACGATTCACCAGAACAAGAATCACGACCTCTTCGCAAACTTGTACGCACCGAGTCTAGCAGAGTGGAAGAAGATTCTGAGGATCCCGAAGTCCACGATGTCCCACCTGTGAATAGTGCGTTACCAAGGCCAGCGATTGAAGCCGACCAAGTGGCCATTTCCCAGCAATCACGGTTTTCCAATCGTAAGTAGCCCTTTCTCCTGCAATTCTCGATCTCTGTTGACAAATATATACTAGAACTCAATGCCGTCGACCTGACAAGCAACTTCGCCTTCCAAGATGCGAGTGGTTATGGACCGAGCTACATGTTCAACACAAATGAGGTCTCGGACGAATTCAACTTTATCAATGATTTCCTAAATACCAGCTTGCTCGACGATGGCGCCCTGTACTCGTCAGACATGCAACCCGCCTTTCCAAACGCTCTTCTTACTCCATATCTGGGACCAGTAGCAGACGCAAGTGCTTCCACTGAGGCATCGAGCCGACACGCATCAGGTGACAAGGCCATGGAAATAAGATCACCACCAGTAGCCCAAGCGGACAAGGCACATGAAAAGTACTACATGACTGCTGCAGATCCCGCTGGGACAGATGCACCCGATGAGCGGATGAACAAGCTTCTTCGCGCTAAGTATGATGCGGGGTTGCTCAAGCCATTCAACTATGTCAAAGGTTATGCACGACTAAATCAATTCATGGACCGTAACCTGCAGGCAAGCTCGAGACAACGCATTCTGCGGCAACTAGACAAGTTCCGACCGAAGTTCCGGGAAAGGATGCAGCGTCTGACAGACATTGAACTGATAATGGTTGAGATGTGGTTTGAGAGAAAGCTTATGGAGTACGATCGTGTTTTCGCAAGTATGGCGATTCCAGCGTGTTGCTGGCGGAGAACTGGAGAGATATTCAGAGGCAATCTGGAAATGGCGGAACTTATCCATGTGCCAGTCGAGCAACTACGAGACGGAAAGTTATCGATACATGAAATCTTCGTGGAAGATTCCTTGGTCAGCTATTGGGAAAAGTTTGGTGCAATAGCTTTCGAGGCCAGCCAGAAGGCTATCTTGACGAGTTGCTCCCTGCATAGTCCTCGAGACGAAGTGACACGCAGAGATACAAAGTATAAAGACGTTGAGAGGGATGGTATGCTGAAGTGTTGTTTTTCATTCACAATTCGACGAGACACTCATTCAATGTGAGTACCGGTACTGGATCGTGGTCGATAAATGCTAACATCTGAATCAGACCAGCACTGATCATTGGACACTTCTTACCCATTTCTAATACATAGAGATACTCTGAAGGTCCTTTGTGTTCCATTCATTGTGTATAGTAAGGTAGTAACGGACGTGCATACTCTGACGCAAACCTGTTACCAATGTGAAACAACCGTTTAATTTCCATGAATCGCGTTTTTCAATGACCTGTCCACACGTCAGAAAGACTTTTCGATCACTTATTGCACTTCCTTCCTCATACAATGGCGCCGCAAAGGTCTGGAAAGCAAGAAAGTTCAAGCTTGATAAATCCCTTACTTGGTGAGTTCGAGATCTTTCCGTGACATCTCACTAATCGATTTGAGGACTGACATGTTCATGACCGTAGCATTCGTCGACACTTTGCCGTTTCGTATCAACTCTATAACAACCAACGCCACGCAGAGCGAGATAGCCGCCCTTCAATCGGAACTGACCAGCCACATAAACACGTTGAGAACCAACAGCCAGAATGTCGCAAACAAGCTCAACACAAATGAGTGGCAGAAACAGGGAATTGAAATATGGAATGTGTCCACACGACTTGGTAGAACGTTCTGGGAAGGCAGCAGCAATGTTGATAACAAAGTCACTTCCGAAGCGCGCATCTATGGCTCAGTCCGAACCTTCGCATTCTTTCTGCTTGATTGCGCGTATCGTAGTAGACGCAAAGAGGAGAACCATGAGACCAGACTGGACATTGCAAAGCACGCTAGGATTGCAAACAAAGCTGCCAAGACGTGCCTCAATACTTTGCAGCTTGGCTTGTGTACTGCAATCTTCGAACGTGCTGCCGATCTTGATGTTGAGCTGTCGAAGCTGTTACAAGAAGCAGTTGCTGGCCGAGACGAAGACCAGTCTCAAAGAATCGACGAACACACGAAATACAGACGTCTCCAACTGGACTATTGCGCATTGCGAATCGTGCTGGTACGGTTCCGCTATGTCAAAAACATCTACACGCACAGTAGTAGCAACTGACGATACTACAACAGGCATTCAAGCAAGACAATCTAGACCTAGCAGAGTCGATGTTCCTGCGAATTGAGGATGACCTGAAAGCCATGGATATGGAGCCGGCTCGTGCAGAAGAGTTGGCTGACTTGATGTATGAAGTCGGACAAGGATTCGCGAAGAGGTCTGAGCACAAACGAGCTGCTAAATGGCTCCATCGATCTCTACAAATCATCTCTGCTCAAGATAGTGATATGTTGAGTCCTGACGCAGGCGAACTCAAATTGAGTATCATGAACTATCTGAGTACGTTCGATGAAGAGTTACTGGACTCAAGCTAACTAGGGATTAGCACGAGCGTTGATACAACTTGACTCTGCCGACACCTTATCAAAAGCACGAACTCTGGTCGACACTTTGGAAGCGGTATCAATCACTTGGTGTACATGTAAGCAACAGGCGCTGGACTGACAATAACAGAGTTATGATGATAAGATGGTTGTGGCCATGCTGCGCTTGGATCTCCTCTTGGCGGTGAATGCGCTTGAGGTTGAATCGTATTCACAAGGTCAGTATAATTACTCAATCGCCCTTGACCTCGGATCTAATCACGTCCAAGTTCTCAACAGACTTATACGAATTGTGCATCTCACCAACGTGAACTGCAATACGCAAGTTGACCGTCTATACACTGTGATGATATCTTACTGATCTATTTACAGCGTCATGTCATACGTTCATAAGCTCCGTACTATAAGGTATGCTCCAAAGCCTTTCATGCCAAGGTGGTCACTGACGATTTACCAGTCCAGTCAACGCCTGCAGAGCTCTCGACGACTTCCTCACTTTGCGCTTTATGGTTGACCAGAACGTCGAGTGGGCACAAAAAGTGATCATTACACGGTTATGGATCAGCATTGAGAATTTAGCAGATGACCCAGAAGTGATAGATGGTGTCCGTCTTGTCTTGGACTCCTTCATGAATCGATTCACCAACCCTTTCGATGCTGCTGCAACCCATGCTGCACATGTGGTAAGTCCTGAAAGTGACATTTCATTCACGCTAGTGCTTACACAGTGAAGCTCTTGTGGAAGCGTATCAAAGTAAAGCACAAAGGAGGTCATTTCGACCAAGCTGAGAGCTGGGCTCTACTTGGGCTACATGAGATATTTTCAAATGCTGGAGAGTACAATGCAGCTGTTTTGATAAGGTAGTGAGCACTACGTTACTTTATGAGAGGCGCTACTGACATCAAGACAGGAGAGTTTTACTCTGTCAGCTGGAAAGGCATGATCTTGTCACAGCAAGAGCGACGATCGGGCTGTTGTCAGACTCAGAAAAATCAACACCATCGACGAGATTTCTGATGTACAAGTTTGCCATCAAGAGCCATGATGCAGACCTAGGTGAGGAGTTTATACTTGAGACCAATTCCAATGAGTGTGGTGGTATCTGAACAAATGGTTAGCATCGGAGTGCCTGGACATTATCAGTCAACAAAGCTCGAATGATTCAAATCTACTTTATGCTTGTGTACTGGAAGCACAAAACTCATCTGACAAGTCTTCGGCAATTGCTGCTTTGCGCAAAGTTCTCCTATCACAAGATCACAATGTCGCCAATGGTGCTCAAGTGCCTACATTGCTTCGGTATGCCTCGATTGGAAGCTCACGTCACGCAAGGTCGTCTAATATCAAGACAGGTGTCTGGCAAGATTATTACAATCAGATCTACCTCCTGCAGATGAGAGGGACGAGCGTAATACTGGACGTCAACTTTGCGAAGTCTTCGAAACAGGTGAGCTAGGGAAGCTACGGTAGTATTGCATTACTGACATTAGTAGCTGCGTCGCACGTCTCTAGTAAGGTCCAAGGCAACAAGTCAAGAGTGTTGGACCAGTTCACTCGGAACGAGCTGCACTGGTTCATGAAGCACAGCTATAACCTCGGTCTGCAATACTATGGAGAATGGCCTCGTGAGAGAAGTCTGCGGATGTTAGAGAGTTGTATTGTGGTATGTTAACAGTCAGATCTTGACAGCGTCGTACTAATGCCAGTAGTTCATGAATGCTGCTATTTCGCTAAATGATTTCGATCAAGAATCACAAGATGAATGGATCCATCGATTTGCCAACTGCCACGTTCTTGTAGTCAACGCACTCACAAAGCTAGCCAGGGCAGCAGACGATCACGAAGCCAAAGTAAGCACATTCGCGGACATCGACGTTGTATAAAGTATTGACTACGTCAGCTACGACACTATCGTAAAGTGGAACATTATGCTACATCATTTGGCAGTTTCTCCAGCCTGGATCCGGAACTTGAAATTGACCTAGCCCGCGAGCTCGTCAAATGTCATTTCGAAGCGGCCGTCCAATTACAGAACTGGGACAGCCTCGTCGATGTGGCGAACGTGGGTATTGTTTTTACTTTCTCGGCAATGGACACTAATCATAGCCACAGCAATGTCGCATTATGAAAGACCAGAAGCTGTCTCAAATGGTGGTGGACATGACCTTATCCCAAACAGGCAGAGTGCCTACAGCGATACAGCTGAAGGTTCTTGAGGTATGCTTCTCGACGAAGACTCCCTACCTCACATCACTAACATATCCCCAGATGATGGTCGCAGCCACAGACGCACAAAGCAACCCCACCGTCCTGAGCCGCTGGCTACGTGTAGCTTACACAATCTTCACACAAGACTCGACTCAGCTAGACACCTTGCAACCAGCAAACACCACAGGTTCCCGTGCAAAACAAGAGATGATCTCAGCGCATGCTCTTTCCTTGGCTCAGCAGTATTCACCACTTCCACCCACAGACGCAGATCCTTTACAACACCCGCAGTATCCAGCGGAAGAGATTGAGTATTTTGCAACGACTGTTTTCAATCGAGCGATTGATGCTTACTGTGCTTCTGATGACGAAACGTGCCAGCGACTGGCAGATTTGGCGGTCGAGTTTGCCAAATGTGTAGAGAATGTGGACGGAGGAGCCTTGAGAGAGGCGTTGATTGAGAGGAAGACTAGCTTGAGACCAGCGTCGAAAGGTGAAGTGGAGTAGATGTGGGACTGCTCTCTTTGCTAGAGGCGCCAGTATTATGAGCTTAGTGTTGCTTTTGTAAATAGAGACTTCCAGTCAATCACTCATGTCGATATTGTCTAGGGTGGACATGTTTTTTAGTAAAGCACGAATGATGATGCTTTAATCCTCGATAACCAGATAGAGCTGCACCTCTCCCCTCTCCACGAAGAACAGCACCGACTGCCCTGGGTGTTGCTCCAGATAGTCCAGCACTACTTCCACTACTGCTAAGACCACCACGACCACCAAGATCACCCACGCTAGTATCGCATACACTATACAGATCATGGTGAAGGACGGTGACAGTTGTGGGGAAAGTAGTCGTTTGAGATGATCAGCTCGTTGCTCGACGGCCACCTTAGATCTGGATTTTGAGTTGTCGGATTCTGTTGTGTGAAAAGGCTCGTTTGCGACAGATTCTGCGATATGGATGGGAGGAGTCTGCAAATCTTGCATGGGGTTGCGCTCAGAGTGGAATAAGGTCTAACTCGTGATATTGAGTCAGAATACAACCTCTGGGACCTAGTGAGTGACTAGCTCTTTCTTTAAGGGAAAAACCTGCCTCGACCTAGCATGGTTTTACGAGGTTTTCTGCCCAGTGTGTAGTAGTGTGTTTGCCGCAGTCGAAATGCGTGTCTCCACTTCCAGAATTATGAGGGCATACGACTTCACCAGAACCTCTGTTCGAACATCTTGACGGTGGGCGGAACAGCCAAGCAGAGAACATCGTGTATCTCTTCGTACGATACTATGCCGCTGCGTCTTATGTCCGGGACTAGAGCGCGGCTGGACTTTATCGAGAATTGCTCTTACGGATGTGTTTCTTGCCCTGCTTCGCGACCTGAGCATGTTCTTGACGTTGCTTTGTGACTGGTCTCAGTCGACGGCTAACGTCGTCCCAGGGAATAGTCGTCATATGTCAAGATCATGGACAAGCAGGGCAGCCCATTATGATCGGCTTCTAGTCCAAGAGCACTTTCATTGACCTCTGCGTGCCACTCAAGTCGTGACCATTTCACTATCATCTTCTTCTTGCGCGCCAGAAGCAGCCACGACCTCAAACCCACCCACAACTTCCTTGACAATCTTCACAAACTCTTCCAACACTCTAACCTCTTCGTCTTCCACCTCTCGCAACTTGCTTACCAGCTTCACTGCCTCCTCTTCCGCCCTGTCTTGAGTCCACGGCGCCTTACGGGCATTCTGTTGTCCATACTGCCCACCTCGACCGCGTCCGCGACCTCTGCCCCCTCGTCCTCGGCTATGATATGGATGATATACGTTGTGCCTGGATGTGTTGGTATTGCTAGTGCTATTGTAAGTCGAGTTGGGATCTGATGGCGGAAGCATCACGGCGTAGATCTGGCGTAGCTGCAATGACAGGGTTGGGTTGGATGAAAGGAAAGATGTGATGGCGGGTGAAGTGAGGACATTCTGGAGATTGGGACGTGCTCGGACCGGAAGTTGTGGTTGTAAAAGCATCGCAGGAGCGGAGGAGCTAGCGGTAGTATTGGTGCTCGGATTCGGAACGGATTGGGTAATTTTGTCAACCGAGTCTTCAGCCTGAGAGTCTTGTATGACATGTATCGGTTTGTGTGTTTTGTAGCAGACGAGCGAACAGCTACATGCTGAGTTAGCTGCATTGCTAGAGCAGAAGGCAGGGAGTTTGAGGACATACTATGGCAACTGACAGGCAGGACACTTATAGCGAGAGGGCTGCTGTGAGCAAACGCCACACAGAGTCGTCGAACTCATCGCGGAGGCATTAGTAGTTCGGTCGATGATGCTGAAGGAGATCTGAAACACAAAACATTCGCGCCGGAGTTCGGGCCGTAGCTTATCGTTGATAGTCTATGTGGCGTGCGTCATGTCATGTCTCGAATCTTTTGTAGTAAACAACAACTGCTGTCATCCTTCCGCATTCAATAGTCGGACCTCACAGAAATGGCAATCAACATCGCGACAAGACACCTGATCAGGCGCAGCAACGTCCTGAAATCTACAATCCACACTGACTACGTACTACCTCTGGCAGCGAGAAGGACATTTACTTCGAGCTCAGCACGTTCTATTTCAGCACTATCTGCCGCAGCTAAGCGACCTGGTCTTGCTACACTGTCGCGGACGCAACAAGCAGTTGTACCTAGGAGGACTCTATTCATCCAGACAGAAAACACGCCCAATGTGGACGTAAGTTTGCATCTTTCACCAGAAACATCAGCACAAGCCAAGGCTAATTGACCTGCACAGGCACTACGCTTCAAACCCAACCACCGCATCCTCCCAGAGGATTTCCAGTCTTCCTTCCTCGAATACCTAACACCACGCTCCACACTCGCGCCGCCCCACCCCTCACCTCTAGCCGCCCAGCTCATGAACGTAGACGGCATCCAATCGATCTTCTACGGCCCCGACTCCATTACTGTAACTAAGTCATCCGACGTAAGCTGGGGCGTCGTCAAGCCCGAAGTCTTCTCCCTCATCACCGAAGCAGTAACCAACGGGCAACCCATCGTCAACACCATCGAAGCCAAAGCAGGCGAAGAAGGACAAGCAGGCACAGAAAAGGATTCGCTAGCGTATGATGAGAATGACCCGGAGGTGGTCAGCATGATTAAGGAGCTACTTGAAACACGGATCCGGCCGGCGATACAGGAGGATGGTGGAGATATTGATTTCAAGGGATTTAAGGATGGGTGGGTTATGCTGAAGTTGAGGGGGGCGTGCAGGACGTGTGATTCGAGTACGGTGACGTTGAGGAATGGGATTGAGAGTATGTTGATGCATTATATTGAGGAGGTAAAGGGTGTGCAGCAGGTGTTGGACCCGGAGGAGGAGATTGCTATGGCTGAGTTTGAGAAGTTTGAGGAGAAGTTGAGGCAGCAGAAGGGTACGGTTGCACCCGTGTAGAACAAAGGTAGAATGATTTTAGCATTATGAACAGCATTATGATCCTCTGTCTTGGAAACCTTCTAACACCCTGCTTCCTTGCGTTTGGAACATGCTAATCTTCGTCAGGGAAACCTGTAAAATCGGTTTCGTCATTGTTGTCATCATCGCCTAGTATAGACTAGACTGCTTGCTAGTTTAAGACGGTCGTAGAACGTTTATCGTACTAGGTGTTAGAGTAAGGGCTTTTCTTAAACAGCGCTGGGTTGTTCGGGGAAAAGCTCGACACCGACTGTAGCTACTAGGGCACGAATAGGTCCGCTTCGAAGTACGGCCTTGGGTAACGCCTGGACTTGCTAGTCTTGAAACATTTCTATTGCTATTTCACGATCGTAGCCACGGTCCGTAGACTCTTGGTCAACATAAGAAAGCGTGAAAGAATAAATTACGGCGTGCTAGTCGTACTGCATTTTCGAAATTCTATTAGCTGATTGTGGAATTCTTTTAGGTGAAACTGTTTCGGTCTTGCCTAGCCTGCGACCGAAACATATATAGCTTTATTCACGATCTTCTTGTCGACTATGTACATCTTGTATTCTTGTTCGCACATGTTAACAGAAAAGACCATGCAAATCCCCTCGATAATAACCAACATCAGATCCGGTTTCCCGTCGCTATATCTTTATAGTCATTCTTGCAGGAACTTTCCTCATATTTAGGACAGTTCTATAGCTTACTTCGAGTCGTGGAGACTGCTGCCAGTCCCTTTGATTCAAAACTGTTCGCAGGGACACTGACTTCTGAGACGAGGTAGGGGAGCATGAATTCTTTCTGCCTGAAGTGCTCAGCTATTGCTTAGGCCTTTCGCACGGAAACGTCAGGTCTCCAGCTCGTCGCAAGTCTCCATATACCTGCACACGTTTGACAGGATCACCGCTCAAGAAATCACTTCAGACATTCGGACCGTCTTTCGCTGGTCAAATCGTTGATTGTAAGTTTGCCATGCTCTGCCTACCTTGCCAATGCCGAAGCCGAGAGTGTGCTAAGGCGTGTAGCAAACCGATTCAGGAACGCCAAGATATGTCGTGTGATGAGCATGCACGAACGGTGGCGACTTGTTGATGAGCAAATGCCATGAGGAGCTGTGGGCGAGAGTCCTAAACTCGGTTTTGTTTCTTGTTTTTGACCAACAGTTGGCTTGATCACCACAATTTCGACTTTAGCGTCGCTCAGCAGCTCTTCTCGCGTGCCTTGTTGAGTTTCACGGTCACTATCACCAGATACTAGGCATGCTTGGGGTACATCCCAGATGTCGTATATGCGGGCGCTGTTTTGACGAGTCTTGGAAATATTGCCTTCTTGGCCTCCAGGAGCTACTCAAGGCGGACTGGGGTGTGCCATCTGAAGTGTGGTGCAATTCGCACAGCAGCAAGACCATAAATATGCCGAGAGTAGCAATTTGTTGATAGCCTTGACATTGCCTTGTGAGGTCAATGAAGTGCCATTGTTTTCAAACACGATGACTGTTATGAACTTGGCGTCGCTAAGGCCAAGCGGCCGAGCTCCACTCTTTCTTGCACCACAAGGATATCACTTGTGTAAGAATCTCGGTGTAAAGGACGTAAATATAGACCAACGAATGACAGGAGAATGTCATTGGTCGCAGAGTGCGCTTGTGGAATGTGTTCTCTGACGAAGCAGCCCATTTTGAAACAGACAGGCGAAGTTTGAGGTTAAGACAACACCTCACTGGAGATCAGGCTGATCGCAGAACGTTTCAAAGCTGGGCCAGAACACAAGACTTCAGCGACCAATCACGGTCATCTTGGTTTAGTGACATTCTCCTTGGCCTTCTTGAACGCATGGGACTTCGTGAAAGCCATCGGCAATCCCAATTGTGCAAATATGCGAGAACCGCATCAAGCTGGTGGTGGCCTTCCTGCGTCGAGTCCATTCCCGCCGGCTTCGTGTGTTCAAGCTGCGCCTGTTATCCCGCGGTAGCACACCTTGCCGTCGTTCCTTCAGTGTGCTACAGCAGGGATTCATTATCCGCCTTTCACTAACAGATTGCGATGCGCCAAGTGTGCCTCCGTAGTCTTGGCTCTGGGCATTGCTCGTCTTTCTGTCTTGTCATCCTCTTGTCCTTGTCCTGCGTTCCTCTCAGTCTTGGCTGCGCAGTCAAAGATGCTCTTAATCCTCTGTCATCCCGCCACTTGGAGCAGGCGACACCTGAACGAAGTCCGCTCCAGCTAAAAGTATACACAAGAGCACTATAGGCGTCCTCGGTGACTTTGACCTCAGCTCCTGCCGCTATGGCGGAACCCTCCGAATCGTTCTCTGCGCAAGCAATCCAATCTCAGCCGCAACCTTTCAACCACCACCTTAATACCTCCCACAAACACCCGTCCCCAGAGCGTCGTGACAGTCGAAACCACAGCCAATCACATTACCATTCACATCGACACTCTCAAGCATCGAATCGCCTCTCATATCCACCTCCCGCACGCATCCGACCTGAACACTCTTCACACCATTC
>Ga0160427_10000228_pt1 | contig 36885 bp, 38 predicted proteins | sample SolpanmetagenomL_FD_108194 | JGI IMG/M metagenome (GOLD analysis project Ga0160427, IMG submission 108194) | Solar panel surface microbial communities from Lawrence Berkeley National Laboratory, California, USA - L | ecosystem: Engineered > Built environment > Solar panel > Unclassified ...
ACGGCTCAGACAAAAATACTGCGGCCTGGTGCGGCTTTCTGAACTCAGGAGAGAAATTCAAACGATAGAGGCCGTGCTGGACAGTGTTTTGCTGATCTGACCGAAAACTGCAAGATCTCAGGTACTGAAGAAGATTTCATCAACGTGCCGAGTCCCTCCGTAGCTCACCGCGTATAAGTTTCTCAGGAGGGACGCTCCAGCTGCCCCAGGTACGCATATGTCACGTAGTCCAGCGTCACAGCTCCAGCCTGCTCGTGGATTTCGAACGCCCGGTCAAGCGTCTGCGTCATCCGAGTATGTGCGGGTGTTCCCGGTTGCGGCAGGTATGACTTGCTTTCCGCCAGCGCCTGCAAGCGCTCTCGATCACGGGTTTGAACCTCAGCATGTGCCCCCAACAAACAATCGGATCGAGGCAGGAATCTCAGAGAACATCTGATCGTCGTCTTTCTTGAAAGCGGTGATGGTGACGACCTTCTCCCCACCGTAACCATGACTGATGATGTTGTCCGCGACGTAGAAGTTCAGACTCTTCCCCCGAATCCTCAAATCGCAGCCGATAAACTGCTGTTTAGTGGTCGATAGATCGTAACCGGTCATCGCGCCAACAAATGCCGTGTAGAAAGCACCGTCCTCGACACCGTCCTGAGCTGGGGGATAGACGATCGCCACTTCATTTATCAGGCCTTTCCTTGAGCTGAAGTAAACCGTGTAGGCGTCCAGGCCGTAGGCCTGCCGTTTCTTGAGCTTGATCGTGTAGAAGCTCCGCACTTCACCGTCGGCCAGTCTGATGGTGCCGACGGCTTTGCACGAAGCTTGCTGAGTACAAAAGCGGGACCGCTCGAACGCGGTGCCGCTGCCCAGGAACGCGGGCCCGACTTGAGCAGACGCAAACGTGGAAAGCGCAAGAAGAGCACACGACACCACAGCTATTTTTGAGTTCACAAGTCCACCTTCAAGTCAGAAGTTGAGTGACGTCTTCAGTTATCTCAGGGTCCCAATGACCCCCCGTCATCGTCGAGGTACTCGAGGACAGAGGGAGCGCAGGCTTTCCCAGAGCTTCGATTGTCCGCTGGTAAAACACATGGCCAGTTCCTGATCCGCTCGGGTCATGTCATGTGTCCCAGTGAGCAAAAGCATTACGGCGTCTCGGGAAGCGCAACTTGTAGGCCGACGACTTGAACTGCGGCAGGCGGCGTTTGTGTCGTTCCATCACCCAATTGTCCATTCGTGTTCGAGCCATACGCCATGAGCGTTCCGTCGACCCGTAAAAATAGGGCATGGGTGGGAGAAACACTCACGTCAACAATGCCCGTCAGACTTTGAACCAACCGCGGAACAGTGGGAATGCCTTTCAGATCGATTTGAAATGATCGCAACTCGCCATTGCGCATGATCAGATAGCCGACCCCTGGATCTCCATGACCAGGTTTTGAAGCCGAAGCCGCGATTTTCCGAATGCCTTCAAACCCGGCCAGATCGCTGACTCCATCAGCTGTGACCAGGATTGCCGAGCCGTCTGTACGCAGAGCAATATAGGCATTGCTTGCCACTGGAACGACGTCAATGAGATGCTCCGTTTCTGGAACGATGCGCAGCGGGTCGATGCAGCTGAGGGCCCTCAGCAAATGCCCCACTTTGTCGATGGCGACGATCCCTCCGCTTGTCATCGAGCCACTTTCTGCGCTGAGGACAAAGGAGATGTCCTTCGCGCCGCCTGGCAGGAGACGTCTGTCGTACTGGCTGTACACAGAAAACTCTCCGTTTCCTTTTGAAGTGACCGCGCAGGCACCGAAGCTGATCGCCTGAATATTCTTATCGAAGACGCTGGGTGTGGGGCGTGAACTTCCCCAGGCCCACACATTGCCGTTCTGTGCCAAAGCGAGCACGCTGGCACCCCGATCACTGAAATTTCCAGAATAGGTCGAAGCCACGACGCTCTTGATGTTGCTCAACCCTTCAATGCGAGTCGGGAGAGCAACGTGGTCTCCATTCCCTCCAGAAACTTGGTTGTCGGTATTCAACCCCCAAGCCCAGACGCTGCCATCTGTGCTGATGGCTACGCTGAAGCCGTCCCCAGCCGCGAATGTTCTTGTTCGCCAGGCGCTGGCCGTTGCAGTCAGCCCTTGAACTTGAACAACAGCGAACGCTTTCCGGCCTGGCTCCCGAGGATCTTGAATGGTGACCGTGACGTTGCCACTGGTCGTGGGTGCCTGGAGGACCACACGGGTGCCTTGAACACTCCCAAGTGTCCCGGCGGAGCTGCTCCAATTGACCAATTCATTCGCAGTGAGGATGACGAGATCTCCTGGATGAACTTGCTGCGTGGGAGGCGTAATCGTCAACGGTCCAGCAAAGGCCGTTTGCAGAAGGAATGACGTCAAAATCACACTGAAAATTTTCATTGTTAAGCCAGGGTGACATGATGGCGCTCACACCGCTCTGACCGAATGCGGACCTTGAACGCCACGATCCCTTCCGGCATGAGCGTCTTAAGGAGAAACATCGCCAGTTGAAGAAGCACAAAATTTGCCCTAAGTGGCACCCGTTCGCTGTGCCTGAATCAACGGGCGAGGCTGCCGATTAGTGCTTATTAGATAAATGCTGGTTGGGTCGACCGCTGGATTCTCCAGGTGCGACGTGACACACTGAAGGCGATACGGTGCCGCGAGCAGGTTCATCCCAGTTCCGCGCCGACAAAGAGATGCGATGATACTGCCGCTGCCGCACCATTCTGGCTCATCACCTGAAATTCTTTGACGCTATTGCCTGACCGTCCCCTGTCAAACACTCTTCATGGTGATTCAGCTTCCTTTGAAATTTAAATCTCATGAGACAAGATGTAAGAAGAGCGTGAGAGAGATGAATTTACGCTCATCTGGTCATGCCTCGCAGACCCAGTCGGCTTCTCCTCCCTTTTCTCCTGACAACGCTCCTCAGTGGTGTTGGCCCCGACACAAGTGCCCAGCAACCCAGTCCAGAAACGCTGATCGACAGTAGTGGTCAGGGCGTCAACGCCTCTGCAGCGCTGGCCAAGCAACTGGCCATTAATGACGCCGTCCGCGAAGCCATTGAGCAAGTCCTCGGTGCCTACGTCAACAATTCGGCCAAACTCAAACAAAGCGGTGATTTTGAAACCTTCGAGCAGCGCATCACCAAGATCTCCAGCGGGATAGGACGCGTCGTTGGTATCGTCAATGAAGGCAGTAGCGGCGAAACGTACACCGTCACGGTGCGTGTGGCCGTTTCCAAGGTCAGCCTAGAGCGTGAACTCAAGCAGTTTCTGACTCGAAAAGGCGATCCACGCATCGTGGTAGTTATTCCCGAAGTGATCTTGCGCCGCGTCGTGCCTGACCCTGCCGCGCAGACTGAAATGATCAGGGCGCTGGTCGCAGCAGGCTACCGCGTCGTCGACAACGACCAGACCCGTGCCCTCGCTCAGCGGGAACTGGTGCGCGATGGTCAGCTTGACGATCAGGCACGGCGTGACATTGCGAGCCGCTTCCAAGCGGACGTCCTGCTCACCGGTGAGGCGTTTGCCGAGGAAGCTGGAACAGTGCTCGGTCAGCGCGGCTACACCGCACGCCTCGAACTGAAGGCGGTTGATCTGGCGACTGGCCAGGTATTTTTCAGCAATGCCTACACCGGCACTGGTCTGGGGATGACAGACGCTGTCGCCGGAAAAACTGCCTTGCAAAACACGGCCCAACTGGCTGCACCCAGCTTACCGGGCGCTTTACTGGCGTGGCTCAGTGGCAACAGCCAAGCCGCTGCGCGCGCCTTTACCGTTCGCCTCCTGAATGCGCCAAGTTTCAGCGTCTTCAACGCGACGCTGGCGGCGTTACGCGGCGTGAGCGGCGTGAGCGCCGTCAACAGTCGGCAATTCGACGCCGCCAGTGCTGTCGTCGAAGTGCAGTACGACGGCAGCGCCGAGGATCTGGCCACCCAACTCGAAGCTTTGCGCCTGACCGTGATTGGTTTGAGCGCAGGTGAAATTACCGCTCAATTTTCGAGGTAAAAATGTACAAAAACGATGCTGTCCGCCCTCTTCTCGCTTCCCTACTGGCCTTGGGTCTGCTCGGCTGGGCGGGGGCTCAGAGCACACCAGTCACGCCACAACAGTTTGTCAAATCCGAAGGTATTAACAAGGCCTATACCGCGAGCAACAACAACCTGCAACCTGCTGACGCGCTGCAACTGGCCCTGCAATGCAATGTGTCGATCAACACGACCTATGACAGTGACCATGACGGCAAGGCCGACACCCTAAGAACCTACGGCTTCGCCAATGTCCCTGCAGACATCTACCGGTTGCGCGGCCCAAGCTCGCTCGGCACAGCGCTGCAAAAAGCCCAATTGCGGGCGCAGGGCAATGCCGCCGAGTTTTTTGCGGGTGTCCGCACCGCTGTCAACAAAAGCACCAGCCAAGCCAGCAGCCAGGCCAGTGGGATCAACAACGGACAACTTCAACTCGGTGACCTTGAGGTTGAAACCATGCGCGCCAGCGTCAATACCAATGCTGAAGCTGTGCTGCGCTACGGGCATGCGACGGGCACACGGCTGGTCAGCTTTGGCGAACAGGGCGGGATGTGCGTCGTCGTGCGCTACGAACTGCCACTTGACCAGCGCCCACGCCAAGATGGAAGTAACCAGGCAGACGTGACGCCCGCTGGACGCTCATCAGACAGTTCAGCTCAACCTTCCACCGGAATTCCGCTCCCAGAACCCGGCATCACTGGCGACTTTTAAATCTGCACACCCTCCACCTGAGTGCGGCTTCCAGATCAACGCTCAGCTCGCTCCCTTCCCTCAAGCCGCTCCTGGCACAGTTCTCGCACAGCGACTGTTTCTCGATTTTTGGCCTGAGACTTTCTTCAAGGAGATCTATGTTCAAATTGACCCTGACAGCCCTGACCACGCTCGCCTTGGGGGCTTCCGCTCTGGCCCAGGAGACTGCCCCCGCTGCTCCTTTACCGGCAGTCACCGCCGCGCCCGCCCTGCCCGTCCAAGTCAATATCGCCGTTGGCGACTTCAAATGCAGCGCCGCCAAATGCTACGGCAACCTCGGATCGAGCATTTCCGAGTCGCTGACGACTGCGCTTCTCAATACCGGCAAGTTCTCAGTCATGGAGCGCCAGAATTTGGGGCAGCTCAACGAAGAAGCCTTCGCGAGTGGCGGTGCCGCGTTCCAAGGAGCCGACCTGGTGATCTTCGGAGCCATTACCCAGTTCGAGCCGGAAGCGCAAAGTGGCGGCTTCAGCTTAGGCGGCCTGATTTCGATGGGGAAGAAAGAATCGTCCATCGGTGCTGATTTGCGGATCGTCGACGTCAAGTCGCGCCGTACGATTGCCGGAACGCACGTCGACGGCACCAGCAGCAGCCAGGGCCTTTCCCTCAACATCGTGGGCAATATGGGGACCAGTAGCAACGGCGGAGTTGAAAAAGCAGTGGCATCTATGCTCAAACAAGCTGTGGACCAACTGGTCGCCCGGATTCCCGCCAGTTACTACAAATAAATCACCGCACAGAGGGGTCGACAGGGGAGCGGTCAGGTGATGACTCAGGACATGCAGAGCCAATTTCAAGCGCAGTCTGAAGTAGGTTTCACCTTCGGTGGTGTCCGGCAGCTTTCTGACTGGTCACCCTTGTCGCCGATCTGTCTTGGCCCGCTTATAGTGGGCCAATCTCGGTTCATCTCGCATGGCACACTGAAAGAAAGTGCAGGTAAGGAAGCCTGTGGCTGCTTTTCGGCAGGAAGGCAGGCCCACCGTCCTCGGCCTCGACCAGTGTGCCCATCACATCCTCGGCGTGTTCCGTTCGTATGGTGAGCAAGTCGCGCACCCGCATGGCCGCCAGATGGTCATCCACGGTGGCCGGCAGGGCCTCTGGAAACAGAGCGACCAGATGGTCGTCAACACTCAGTTGCCCTTCGGAAGCAAGCAGGCTGATGGCCGTTGCCGTGAAGCTCTTGCTCAGGGAGTGCAGGCGGTGACTGCGGTCCGGGCTGTAAGGTGCCCACCACCCTTCGGCAACGATGTGGCCGGAACGGAGCCCACTTCTTTTACTTCGACCTCTCCTTCGAAGAAACCGTTCGCCGCCATACAACCCGCCTCCAATCGAGTGAATTCGGCCCAGAAATGATGCGCGAATGGTACCAGCTTACTGATCTGCTCCCCTTCGTGCAGGAGCAGGTGTTCGACGAATCGTTGAGCCTCCAGGACGTCGTAAAGGTGATTGTGGACGTGTGCAAGCTGGAGCAAGTCAAATCACGCCGGTCATCCTGAAAGCAGTCACCCGATATATCCAGAGGCTGCCTACATGACTACCGGGTGTTTTGTTCTCTGCGGTGGTCGAGCAGGATCTGGAACGGATCGAGTCCCCGCAGGCGAGCGGTTTGAGTCAGTGACTTGAAGATGGCAAACGCTTCACTCCCCGCGGTGGTCTTACTGCACTGTGAAACTCCGGGTTTGACCTGGTCGATCTGCTGCCCCAGGCACAAGCGTGTGCCGGCCTGCCGCGAGAACCTGCAGGCGTTCTTCCAGACGACACCGCATGGCGCGCTCCTTGATGTGCCGCTCGACGACATTTACCTGCTCGACCCAGTGGCCCGCAGCAGCGAGACGCTCCTCGCCGCACGCGCTCTGGTTCAAACGGAAGTTTGTCTGCCATTCCCAGCCGGGAGCATGGCCACGCCTCTCTCACGGTCAACACCGTGGTTTTAGACCAAGAGTCTCCAATGAAACATACTCATATCTTGCTGCTCTCTACCGTCCTGCTCGCCGCGCAAGCTTCCGCTCAGACGAACACGCCGCCGACGCAGATCGTCGAGACGCTCGTCGATACGATGACGCAGGAGGGCAGCGTCACCTTCATCTCCGACTTCGGCTTCCCCGATGGCCAGATCCCCGCGACCGTCGACCTGGACTGCCTCGCGGGCACTTCGCACGTTGATGCGTACAAGATCGATGCCCTCGGCGACTACGGCACGAACCCCGACGCGGACGCCCTGGCAACCATCACGGCCTCCAAGGTCATGAAACTCAGCCAGACCGAAGTCAACATCCCGAGCATCGCCGGGACGCTCCGGATGTACTGCAAGGACAAGGTGCTCTACACCGACTTCTCCGGAGCGTTCGGCAAAGGCGCTCAAGCCGGTCAGCATCAACTCGGAAAAGGCAACATCGCCGTCAAGCAGTCGAGCGCTGGAGATACCGTCATCTTCGACGTCCCCTCTCCAGCGAACAGCGCCAAGGCAACGGCATCCTGGACACCCTCGCAATGAACGTCTACCTGAACGCCAAGTCCATCAGCACGCCGAAATCCATCAACGACCTGATCATCGGGTACCTCCACTCGGACCCGACGGTCGTCGTTTTTCTCTACGATCCGAAGAAAAACACCCTGCTGCCCCTGAAATACGGCGACAACGAATCCGGCATCGCCCGAGCCCGTGGCCTCCCGGTGGGCGACACGCTGCAGTTCTACTACACGTCGAACTTCAAGGACAACGACCACTGGCGCAATATCACCATAGACCTGAAGCACTCGACGGTCTCCAACGTTGACGCAAGCAGGCCTGCTGGTATCACGTTCCTCAATAAGTAATTCCGCAGCGCGCAGGAAGACCGTCAGCTAGCGGTGAATCAGGCTGGGAGCGAGTGAATGCTCCCGGCAAAGTTAAGCGCTGGACGTGATGCTGTCCGCTCGAAGTTGCGCCTTCAGCTCCTGTACTTCTGCCATGAACCGGTCACGCTCAGCTCTCACGTCCTGCAACTCGGCTGTCAGGGTCTGGCAGTGAGGACAGGCAGAGGATTCGATCCGCCTACGCTATACCCAGCGCTTCAGACAAGTCCCTCTGGTGAGTAGTTACCTCGAAGGTCCCTTATTCCAGGACGGATGGAACTTCCGGGTCCCATTTCGTGAAAATGTCGTTGATCGCCTGCTTGTTGTACTGGTAGGTCGTGCTCCGGATTCCCATCTGGGGCGCTATGAAGGTCCCCCGCACGGCCTGGTTACCATACATATAGACCGCCAACTTGCCGTTCCCGACATTCAGAGAGTTGGTTACAGCGGTAGTGAGCGCAGGGTCACCCGAGCTCAGGTCACCGAATACCAGGCGCTCGGGTGTGCTGTTGGTGGCTGGAACGTGACTGTAGCTGATCTGATAGGTGTTCGGTGGAGCGGTGCCGTCATTACCGGTGTAGCGGACTTCCGCTTTGCTGTTGCTGAGCAGGCGAATCGATACGTTGCCACCGCCATTGAGAATCCAGGCATTTTTCGCGATGGCGTCATCGATAGTGGCCGCGTCACTGGTGCAGTCAGTGGAGATGGTGGTACATGTCCTCAGTGGGAGAAGATCATATTGGTTCGAAAATACGCGGTGAACGCGGTCAATTGAGAATTCGGGATCGACCTGATCCATAATCCACGTATAAGCCTTCGCTCCATTGGAGAAGGTGGCGCTGTTATTTTTGATCGTGTCAGGCCGTCCCCGGCCGTCCCCGAAGCCATCATGGATGCCTTGTGCAATCGGGAGTCCACTCAGGTCACGTTCCTGGATCGAGTAGTACTTCGTACCCGCTTGATCCGTGACATGGACAGTCTTGATACCTGCACTTCCCACTGGGCCCTCGGTAGCGGTGAATGAGACGCTCTGTTCATTCCAGGCTTGTTTGGCTTTGCTGTAGACGAGGGAAGTCGCAGGGTCGGATTTCCAGTACGAGTACGACAAACTGTAGGCGTCTACGTCGAAGCGGTTGTCTCCACTGTACGTTTGCCGGACATAACTGGACAGTTGGAGTGGGTCGTACATGACCCAGTAACTGAAGTCGTACAGGCTCTGTTGTTGCCACAGAGCGAGAGGTTCACGCACCCAGTTAAAGTTGGGAGCAGGCTGACCCTGTACGGGTGGTTGTTGTGATGGCGACGGTGCAGGAGTAACTGGTGGGGGATTGGTGGCTCCACAAGCAGCAAGGATCATGGGCGCGAGCAGGGTCAGGAGCAGGGGCTTTTTCATGGTGTTCTCCATAGGTGAAGACGCCTGTGTCCGCTTTTCATCAGGAAGGCAGGTCCACACTCTGGTGCCTGTACGCCCTATGGCTGCACGCACCAAAGTCTGTAAGGTGCAAAGATCAGCGGCGAGGCGTGAGAGTCGCGGCGCAGGTCAGCGTGCCGTTCGTGCCGGACTTGCAGTTGGTCAGCACCGCGTTGTAGGCGCTGGTGTTAACAGCTGTAGTGGTAGTTGTGGTGGTTGCAGGACGGGGAGTGGCCGCAGGGGCAGGCGCAGTCGCCGAGGCACGTACAGGCACGTTGTCGATGCGATGACCAAAGATCACCAACGCGCGGATGCTCGTGGTACCGGAGGGGAGGTCCAGGGCGAATATGATCTTTGTTGGAACCCCTTTGATGACGTTTGCATCACCTCTATCGATGTAGAAGCTGTCTCCGGCAACGGATAGGCTGTGGGCCTTGTCTGATGTACCGTCAGCCAGATAGTAGACAAGTTCGTTGGTGTACCAAGCAAACTCGGCCGTATCACTTTTGGTCAGCGTGTAGTTAACTTCGCACAACACATACTGTTCGCTGCCTTTATAACAGCTGTTGAGGGTGATGTTCCCGTTCTCGCCCTGCCACGTCTGCGCTCCCGCCATGCCAAGAGCCATCGCTGCCGCCGCCATCATCATGAGTTTCTTCATGTATAGGACGATACAGAGGCGTGGGGGGAAAAAAGGGGGAAGACAGGTCGCCGCATGCGCGTCAGGCAACTTATAGAGTTGCCTCATGCCTTCTCCCTCTCCTGCTGAAGCCAACCTGATCCAGGCCTCTCCATCCGATATCCGGCAGGAGATCGGGACACTGCGGGAGGCGGGCCACCTCGCAGCTGCCGATGAGTTGCTGGAAGTCTGGCTAGGGCGGCGGTTCGGCGAGAACGACCATACCCAACTGCAAACCTTGCTCGCCTGCCTACCGCCAGCCTGGATCAACAGCCGCGCCCAGGCGCTGTGGTGGATGTCCAGATACTACGCACCGAGTTCAGAGGGAGACGCGCTCCAGGCCAAACGAGAGATGGAGTCTGCCTACGAAGCTGGTGAGCGCAACCCCGTCTTGGTGCGCTTCTTGGCTGCGTCTCTGACGATGGACGGCCTCTACGACCTGGCGCTTCCCATGGTCAGGCAAGCGCTCGCAACGGAACTGTCCGACCTCGACCGCATGCGTTTTCTGCACACATACGCCGATCTACAGGATTTCCTCGGGGACTACACGGGGGTCGAAGAGAGCGCGACCGCCCTGCTCGAACTCGCGACACGCAACGGCAGGATGCGCTTCGTGGGGATCGCCAACGGACTTCTCGCCTATGCTCACGGGGGTCTGGGGAACGACAAAGAAGTGGACAGGTTCTACATGCGCGCCATCAACATGTTCAGGCAGACAAAAGAGTGGCCCCAGCTGAACGTGCATCTGAGTAACTACGCCGAGGTGTTGATGGACCGGGGTCGGCCAGGGGAAGCTGAGGCGCTCCTGATCGAGGCACGCGGCCTCCCCGGTCAGTCTCCGCGCCTGCTTGCTGTCCTTGCGCTCACAACTTCCATGGTGCACCACCTGTATGGACGGCACGCGGCGGCCCTCGTCTCAACGGCAGAGGCGGCCACGCTCCTCCGTGAGACAGGGATGCAGGGACAGGAGACGTTCGCGCTCCAGATGTGCGCAGAACGGCTGGCCCTTGACGGCCAGATGAACGCCGCAAACGAGGCGCTCCGGCGGGCACAGGCGCTGATCGGACAGGACAACAAATATCAGACAAGTCAGGACTTCACGTCCGGCATCCTGGCCTGGATCCGGGGCGACTTCACCGAGGCGGAACAGGACTTCCAGCGAACCCTGCTGAGCTTCGACCTCCTGTCCAAGCGGGAACGGGCCAGACTTCAGTTCTATCTCCTCGCGCTGAAGCTGCGCAACGCCCCGGAACAGCAGATGCTGGATACGCTCGCCCTGGACGAGTCACTCCGCGAGGCAGGAAGTGACTCTGCCCTCATCACGGACGCCCCTGTGCTCACGGACACGCTGAGGTGGCTCGCTGGTCAACCAGGCTGGCAGGAACGGCTGGACGCGGTCTTCAGGAACCCACCAGAGGGAACAGTTCAACTGCGGATAGAACCCTTCGGTCCGCTCGAAATTCTGGCCGAAGGTCGCCTGCTGCACTTTGGCCTGAAGCGGTCTGCTGAACTTCTTGCATTCTTGGCGCTGCATGGCTCAGCCACACGTCAGGAAGTTCTCACTGCACTGTTCGATGGAGACACCTCTACCAAAACGGTCGATAACTTCAAGAAGACCGTCAAGGGACTCAGGGACGCACTAAAACCCCTGCTTCCTCAGGCTGTTGACCCGGTCGTGTCACAGGGGCGACGCTACAGCCTGCATCATCTTCTTGAAGTCTCGGTGTCCTGGCTTCCAGATAGGGTGTTTGCAGCACCAGCCGTGAGGCGCGCCGGGCCCATCGAAGTTCGTGGGCCGTTCCTGGCTGATGTGAAGGGGGAATGGGCACTTGACGCCAGAGATCGCGTTCATGCTGCGCTGCGTACCCATCTCCAGCAGCTGGTCGAGAGTGGGGATATCTCGGCAGCGCGGGCTCTAAGCGTGGTAAACGGCCTGGAGTAGTCACGTTCAAGCTTCACAGGGAAGGATGAAGCGTGACTCCTGTGGATGACAGACAGCAAACGAGATGGAGCGACATATAGGAGGTGTGCGGCGGCAGGTGGCCGTCGCTGATCCTGATCTCAGGTGAGTGGAATTGCTATATCTTGACTGGCGTGTAGACCCGTCGATCGACGGAAAATAGCCCCTGTCTCCTCCCTGATGTAGAGCTTACGCAGGTTCTTCCTGGGCATGAACGAGAGCCAGTCGAAGCTCGTGAAGATGGCAATCTTGTCGTCTGCGATAACGATCTTCTGATGGGTGCTTCCACCCAGTCGTTGACGAGCGCGTCGCCCTGCGCTGCCGCAATCTTGTCGAAGTCGAGCAGAAAAGCCGAACCGGATGTCTCCCTATCTTCGAACGTTAAGGGGCGGCCATACATACGTAGCTAACACTGAAAGCTTGCAGGATCTGGTTGATCTCCGCCTCCTGGACAGGCGTGGCCTTCTGCGCGCCTGCCGTGCTCAGAGCGATCGCTGCCGTTGCCATCATCATGAGTTTCTTCATGTATAGAACGATACAAAGAGGTAGGGGAAAAAGGGGGAAGACAGGTCGCCGCGTGCGCGTCAGACAACTTATAGAGTTGCTCCATGTCCTCCCCATCCTCTGCTGAAACCAGCCTCGTCCAGACCTCCTCATCCGACATCCGGCAGGAGATTGGGGCGATACGGGAGGCCGGCAACCTCGCTGCTGCTGATGAGCTGCTGGAGGACCAGGTCGGCAGACTCATGAACCTCAACGATGACGCGGGTGCCCTGGCCTTGATCAACAGTCTGCCGGATGTGTGGGTGAACCCACGTGTCCGGGCGATGTACTGGCAGTTACAGAGACGGGGCGGAACCCGTGAGGAGGCGATGCAGGCGCGTCAGGAAGCCGAAGCTGCCTATGAAGCTGGTGAACGCAACTTCCGGCTCATCTACTTTGTTGCCGATACCCGCCAGCTTGACGGTCTTGACGACCTTGCCCTGCAGGTCATGCGTGAGGGTCTTCAGATGGAGTTGCAGCCCACAGACCGCATGCTCCTCCTGCATGTCTACGTCGCTACGCTCCTGTCCCTCGGAGAGCTCCTCGCTGCCCGTGAGAGCGCTCAGGAGATGCTGGAACTCGCGCAACACCACGGGAAACCCCGGCACGTGGGGATCGCGAACGCGTTGATCGGAGACAGTTACGGCGATGATGGCAACATTGCTGAGGCGCAGCGGTACTTTTTGCGCTCCCTCCATATCCTGAGACGCCTCGGCGATCAGGGGCAGCTGGTCGTGCACCTCAACAACTACGCGCAGAACCTGACCGACTGGGGTCGTCCCCGGGAAGCAGAGCAGGCGCTGGCTGAGGCCCGAGCACTCCCGGTCAGGTCCACGCGGCACCGGGCCTGGCTGGCACTCTCCACGGCGATTCTTCATCACCAGTACGGGATGCACAGTGCCGCGCTGACTTCCACGACCGAAGCGGTCGCCCTTCTACGCGAGGCCGCGTTACTGGGGTCTGAGATCACTGCCCGCCTGATGGGGGCCGAGCGGCTTGCCTTCGACGGTCAGCCGAAGGCCGCGCAGGAGGCTCTGCGGAACGCACAGGCGCGGATCGGCGAGGACCACCGGTATCAGGCCCAGACCTACTTCACCGCCGGCGTGCTGGCCTGGACGAAAGGCAACCTTGTGGAGGCTGAACAGCAGTTCGACCGTGCTCAGCAACTGGAGCACCTGCTCGTCACGTGGGATCAGGCCCGGCTACCCCTCTACCGTATCGCCCTCGCCCTCCGGGCTGGCCAGATCCTGGGAACAGCAGCGCTGGATGCAGCACTCAAGGCCGCGCACAACGACTATCCCCTGGTGACGGACGCGCCCGTGCTGACGGACACGCTGAGATGGCTGGGTCAGCAGCCGGGCTGGCGCGAGCGGCTGGAAGCCGTGTTCAGCCAGCCTCTGGAAGGCACCGTCGCGGTCAGACTGGAAGTGTTTGGTCCACTGGAGATCCACGCCGGGCGGGACGTGCTGCGTTTCCCACTGAAACGGGCGAGCGAACTCCTCGCGTTCCTCGCACTGCACGGCCCGGCATCGAGGAGTGACATCCTGAACGCCCTGTTTGAGGCGCGTACCGACGACAGGACCACCGACAATTTCAAAAAGACACTCAGGGCCCTCCGTGCGGTCCTCCAACCTCTCCTGCCCGAGGGCGCTGAGCCGGTACAGCTGGAACGGCAGCGCTACCACCTCAACCCACTGCTGGACGTCTCAGTGTCCTGGTTGCCGCCATCTTTTCCGGCTCCAGGTGTGCGGCAGAGTGGACCCATCGCCGTCAGGGGTCAGTTCCTCGCTGATGCTCGCGGTGAGTGGGTATCAGAGGTGCGGAGCGAGGTTCATGCACGGCTGCTTGCATATCTGGAGCAAGTAGCCGCAGATGGGGATCCCACTGTACTGGCAGCCCTGCGTACCGTGAGAGCGCTGGACTAAACGTCCCTGCACCTGAAATGCAGTCCGTGTTTGAGGGTGTTGTGATTGGCAAGGAGATTCATTCCAATGCAGGCGGAGGTGACGACGAGCAGATGCCATCCCACGATCACCGTCCAGGGGATGACGTGGGGGGCGAACAGTCCGATGATGGGGAAGGTCAGGAGAGCCATCCACACCAGATCCGATCGGCTGACTGTTGTGCCGCAGAACGGGATGACCTGCCGGAGTAGGGCGTCAGTGCGGGGCGTCAGATCGAATTGAAGTTCCCGGTGACGGAATCTGGATTGCAAGGTGAAGGCCATACCAATGAGCATTCCGGCCAGCAGCGATTGCCAGCCAGCGATCAGGGTCATGATCCGCATGGAGCCCGGCGGCACAAGGAGAAGTACCGGCACGGTACACACGACATAGAGCACGTGCAAGATCGTGATCCGCACAGCCAGGGGCAATATCTGGAGGGATTTGCCGATGCGCAAGACGATCCACAGGAACGTTCCCATCAGGAGCAAGAACACCAGCAGGGAGGACAGTTTCGTGGGCATCAGGTGTTCACCAAACTGCACCCTTCGTACCAATTGTCACGAAGGGTGCAGTTGAGAGCGTCATATTAAGCGGGGCAATCACCGCGAAGATTCGAGAGACGGCGGTTGTGGTTGTACCGGTAGAGCGATGTGTACGCATACAACCCACCGAGCAGGGTGGTCAGGGTCGACGCTGCGATCAGAAAGCAGTTCATATCATTCCTCCTTCACGAAAAGATGCGTTCTTGAGCAAAAGACCTCACAGACACTCAAGAGGCTGCCGAGCAGCAATCCTATTCCCAGCAGGACGATCGGAAAAATTGGTCTCTGTACGGTGACTATTCAGCACATCAACAGAATATCGTGCTCAGCAGTCACCTTAACTTCTACCCGAAAATTATGATGAGTTGTACTTTGTTCAGGCACGCCGGAGAACCCACAACGTCAGAAGTGAGGCGCTCATTAGTCGTTGTCCGAGTAGAAAAGTTGGTTGCGAGTAGCAGGAGCTGCTGGCATAGAGGAATGCTCAGCGGTCATGGTATCTCGTGCCCAGCCAGAACGCCCAGAAATCAACGAGGATGCCCATCAAAGCGCCGATCCGCTGTACATTCCCCTGTGTAGCAAGAAAGATGACTCCAGCGACAAATAGGCCCCTTGTGGGCCGAATCGTCACCAAACTTTATTGCAGAACGGGCGAAGCTTTCGTGTCCGTGACTTTCGCAGGAGGTCTACTGAACGCCTGTTGCCCAAGTCAACTGGCGGATGAGCTGCTGAAGATCGACAGGGGAAGCAACAAGACGCTTTCCCTGCACATGGTTAAAGAGAGCCCAGTTAGCCCCGGTGAACAATCGCTTCATTGAGCGCCGCGATGATCTTGCCCACCCGGTCTTCACTCTGATCCGTCAGTGCCTTACGTTGACCGGCGGCCGTATGGATCACCACGCTGTAAAGAGCCTTCTGAATGTACAACCAGAGTCCTGCCACAACGATCAGAAGCAGCCCCATCCAGTAATACTGGAAGCCCAGGACCAGCATGCCGAGGAGCAGGCAGATCAGCGGGCGGAGCCGATTCGGGTATTGAACTTGTCTCGAGACGGACGTAATCCCACTGAGGGCATGCGTCTGTCCATTAATCATAAAGCGGGCGTTCGTGACGGTGGCTCCGGCATCCTGGTAGAAAGTGGTTTCCATACGACCTCTGGCATGCTTATTCCACACGCTCATGTTGACGTTCGAAGAGACCTGGGGAACACCGAAACCTGTGTCACCGGCGGCAGACGAGTTGGGTGGCGATCCGTGTTCTCTTGAACACGGATCAGGTTCTTGCTCAGGGACCCAGGCCCCCGACTTCGCTGGTGCTGCAGTGATGCGGCGAATTACTTCTTGCAAGTCAGGTCAAAGGTCAGTACGCCCTTAGCAGCGGTATTCGCTTTCGGGATCAGCGTGACCCGTGTCAGCCCTTCGTTGCTGGTCCCGTCCGCGTCTCGAATCGTGAAATCGTCACTTTTACTGTCCCCACGTGAGACCACTGCATAAGGAAAATCGGCGACCTGCAACGGATTTTTAGCAGAGTCGATGATCCGCCCAGCGCTGGTCAGGCCCAGAATTCTTGTCTGATCGAAGTGGTTTCCGAATGCCTCGGCATTGGTATTGGAAGTGATGGTCGTCTGTTCGTCGAAACTCACTCTCCAGCTGCCCGTCTCGGTCTGTACATTCGTCACACGCACACGCATGACCCCGTTGTAGAGCCATTCGTTCATACATCCATTGAGTTTGATCGCTGGACCGCTCCCCAGAGGGTAGCGATAAATCCCCAAAGAAGCGGGCTTGAGAATGGCCACGCCACGCGCTTTCAGGGCGTCCTGGGCAACATAGGTTTTGCCGTTGATGGTCACGGCACTGTTGGGAGTCGTAAATCCATCGATGGTGATGGATGAGAAGGTTGCTTTGACTGTCTGCTGGGCGAACGCACCTGGAGCGAGAAGAGTGAAGAGCGCAAAAGCAAGGTGATGTTTCATGGGTGGTTCTCCTTCGAATGTGGGGATCGTGGTCGGAGCGGATCATCGCTCGCCGCCCGGGCTCATTGAGCGAACGTTGCTCCTCTAGGCTTGCTGCTGGCTTCATTCCAGGTTGTGAACGTCCTGGTATCGATGACGATCCGGCGCCAGTGATCGTTCTGCTGGACATTCGGTACGAAGAAAAACACGAGTTGGGCAGGGACCTTGCGCTCCTTGAACCGGTCCAGGGTGTTGTTGCCCCCGGAGATCAGAGGAGTGAGCACATTTCTGGTGCTGTCATACCAGAACAACGCTTCCTGGTCCTCTTCGACGACCTGACCGTTGGTGCCGAGGCCGACCACTGTCTTGAGGTTCCCGAGTCTGGTTCCACGGAACCTGATCGAGAGTGAACCGAGTGTGTGCCCGCCGGACGTCGTCGGATGAGTATTCACGGGGACCTGGAGATTGATGCCAGCACTGCCCTGAAAAAAGCTGAAGGTGGAGTTGGTGCTGCGGGTCGAGATGCCGATCGCCGATTTTTTTGCGACATCACTGAAATCCGTCAGCAACACGCCGTTCTGGCACGTGAACGTGAGACGTCCTTCCAGGGTCTGAAGACTGAGTCGACTGGGACCTGTCCGGATGACGTTGGCCGCCAGGAGGGTGGGCAGCGTCTTAGCATCCTCAATCTCATTGTTGATGTCGCGTACGCCCTTGAGGGCCACCTGGCCGTCGCCGCAGTCCAGGTCGGCATCGGCCACGCCGAGTTCGGAGGCCAGCAGGGTCGTCAGTCGTTGGGCAGAGGGATCGATTTTGATTTCGTACATCTCGGCTGCAGGCAGCCTGGAAGCGGCCTGAGCATGCGGAAAGTCAGTCACCGCAAGGGCCAGCACCGCAGTCACGACAGCAAGGGAAAATTTGATCATTGAAGAGTCTCCTTGAAAGGGCCCTGAGCGTTCAGGAGAAGAGGTGTGACTGATGACCTTGCCCATCTGTTTCATTTCCTGACCGCCGCGTGGACAGGGAGACTGGCAGACTGAACTGAGATCAGGGCAGCCTTGAAGTCATAACGGAGGCGGTACCATTTCCCTGCACGGGAACGGTCGGCGGTGTAGTACACGTCGATTCGGTCGTTCACCTGGACAGTTCCGAGTGGCTTGCTTCCGGAAGACAGGGGAAGGAGCACATGGTGTGCCGGGTCGTAGAGAAAGGCCTGCTGATTCGTATGGGCGGGAAGATTCTGGATCTGGGCTGTCCGCAGGACCTTCGGACCGCTCCAGCCATGCCGGCCTTCGAATTCCATGGTCAGGCTACTCAGGCTGAACTGACCATCAGCCTCCAGTGTCGATAGCAAGGGGTATTCGGTCCGCAGCGGGGATTGACTGAATAGGAAGTGGGCAGGGGCGTCGCTCAGGTCGATGCTGCTGGAAGGGTCGCCATTCATGCCACTGAAATCGGTGTACAGGACCGCGTTCTTGCAGAAGAAGCCGAGCGTTCCGGAGGTACCGCGGAGGTGAACGGAGGCGGTGGTGCGGCGCGCGACTCCAGACGCCGTGAGCCGGTCGAGGGCAGCGGTGTCCTCCTCCCAGCGGTTGCCCTGCTCCTTCCAGACCGTGACGTCGACTGCCGGGTGCCGGGTGCAGTTGACGGTGGCGGAGAGGGCACGCTCACCCTCCGGAAGGTCCAGTGCAGTGATGGCAGAGACCGTGACGCTTTGAGTTTCAGCGTTGATCTTGAGGTCAGTGATGTACAGCGTCGGCGTGGTTGAAGCGGCAGCGTATGTGCCGGCCAGCAGCGCGAGGGAAAGCAACGTCTTGAGCATGGATTTCCTTGGAAGCTGAAGAAGAGGGCTGAGAAGGCTGACTCAGCGCTGAATTTGAGGTCGTACAGGCTCTTGCTGTCCACAGATCGGTATCGTTGTCTTCTATCCTCCGTGGGCGAGTGAATAGAGAGGTGGTCTGTCGGTGATGCTCCGTCTGCTGGAAGCGGGTGTTGACCGCCGTGAGCTTAGGAAGGAGGTGTGAAAACGCCGTCAAAACGCGTCGGTAACAGCCTGCAACTCATGCACCGAAGCGTGCACGACCCGTGCGGAGTCGATGGCGAACCGTTTTGACGCTCTTTTCACACCCGTCGATGACGATGTGCCAGTCGATGAAGAATGAAGTCACTGCTGCGCTCGTCTTACCCTCGGACCGGAGAGATCCAAGCCTGCCGTCTGGAGAAAAAACATGACAACCACGACCGACCCGGACTGTGAAAGGGTGAGGATCAAGCCCATGCCATTCATTCAGGAGAAGGAGCCCCAATGATCGCCACCTCCCGCGCTCCAGACCTGGCCGCGCGCTCTGCGAAAGATCCCCATCGCCTGTATCTGCAACTCCTGGGTGAGGTTCAGCTCTACTGGGCCGGTGAACCCTTGCCCCTGCCGGGCCCCAAACCTCTGGCCGTACTGACGTACCTGCATTTGAACGGCCAGGCGAGCCGCGAGGAACTGGCTGAGGTCTTCTGGCCGACCAAGGACAATGCCCTCCAGAACGTCCGGCAGTCCCTCACGACGCTGCGTCGCCTGGTCGGGTCCGCAGAGTGGTTGCTGGAGGACAAGCTCCAGATCGCGCTGGCAGGCGTCAGCGACGTCAGTGAACTGCACGTCCTGCAGGCGCAGGGTGACCCTGAAGCCGCCCTGGACTTCGCGCTGGGGAGCGGCACGATTCTCGGAAGGTTGGCCGCAATCTCACCCACCTTCGAGAGCTGGCTGGAAGACGAGAGGAGTCTGCTGCGAACCGCCCAACTGAACGTGCTTCACGCCTGTAGCCTGAAGCTTCTGGAAGCCGGCGAGTACGACCGCGCCCGCGAACTCCTGCATCAGACGATGTACATGGAATCTCAGGTGGAGAACGAGGCCACCTACCGCACGCTGATGTTGCTGGAACACCGCGCTGGCCGGACCACGCAGGCCCTCGAGGTGTTCGAGGAGTGCCGGCGGATGCTGGAAAGCGAACTGGGTCTGGTTCCAGAAGAAGAAACCCTCGAACTGCTCAAACAGATCGAGGACCGGCAGTCCGGGGCAAACCAGCGGGGACAGCTGCTGGCTGCCGAAACGCTCGCCGAGCACAACGCCGAACCCTGCTTTGGGCGCCATACCGAACTGAATCAGGCGCTTTCTCTGCTGCATCGGCAGCGCCGGGTGCTGCTGCAGGGCCTGGCCGGCCTCGGCAAGACGCGGCTGGCCCGGGAGATCGCTGGGCAGTTCCTGTCCCGGGAAGACCGCGTCGCCTGGCTGGAAGTGGGCGGGGACGCGGCCGAAGTGATTGTGAACGGCCTGCGCGACCTGCTGCGCGTGCCACCCAGGACCGGACTGGAGGAGGCGCTCTCGAAGGCCGGCGTGGGGCTGGTCGTCCTGGACAATGCCATGAACACCTACGCCGCCCAGCAGGTCCTGTCGCAGCTTCCCGAGTCCATTCCCGTGCTGGTGACCTCACGGCTGCGCCTCCCCAACCTGACGAAAGTCGAACTCGCGCGTCTCCCACGTGAAGCGGCCCTCGACCTCCTGCACTTCCACCTGCCAGGCGGCGACCTGGGGCTAGTGAATCAGGACGCCCTCTGCGCGCTGCTGGGAGATCATCCGTTTGCCCTCAGGCTGGCAGCCCGCACGCTCGGGAACTCCTCGAGTACGGAAATCATTCGCGCGCTGTACGACGCGCCTCACGACACCGTCCGCGTGCTGCTGGAGCAGAGCGTCAGCCAGCTGGAGGCACGGGCCTATGAGGCCTACCTGGGACTGGGCAGTCTGTACGTCCCGCAGGCGACACCTGAACTGCTGGCTTGCCTGCTGATGCGTTCCCAGGAGGACGTCACGCGGGCCCTCTTTCAGCTGGTGGAGCGCGGCCTGCTGACCCAGACCAGCCGCCCCGGTTCAGACACCCTGAGTTTTCACATGCATGACCTCACCTGGCACGCGGCCAGGGAACACCGGGCGCACCTGCCGCACCACCTGATGCAGGCGGTCACCGCGTACGTGGAAGCGTTCACGGACCATCCTGATCTGCTGGCGACCGATCTGCCGCACCTGCTGGGCGCGGCAGCCAGCGCGCCACCGGCCCTGCTCCGCCGCCTGCTCTGCGCCTGGCTGGGTGGGCAGTACATCGCGGCGCGGGGATTTCCGACCGCGCACCTGCACCTGCTGCAACGGGGCATCGAACGCGCCGAGCAGGAGATGGATTTCGACACCGCCAGTCTGCTCAACGGCAAATACGCCGACATCTCACAGGCGCTGCTGGGGGATCAGGTGACCGCCATCGACCGCCTCCTGCGTGCAGCAGGGCAAGCCGGGCAGGTCAAGGCGTGGGGGCGGCAGGCCACTCAACTGGCGCTTGCCGGCCAGATGGAAGCCATGCGGGAGCTCCCCGATGCCTTCAGTCACCTTCAGACGGCCCAGGAACTCGCTGACCTCGCTGCTGAACCGGTCGTTCAGGCGCGCGTGCGGGCACAGCAGGCCATGGCCCACGCTTTCCGTCAGGAATTCGTTGCGGCCCGCACGCTGCTGATCGAAGCCCGGGACCTGCTGGCTCAGGTTCTCCAGACTGAACGCAACGACAAGGCCGTCTGGGCCGCGTACCTCGGTGTCCTCGGGAACCTCGGGCAGTCGGAGATGCGCCTGGGAAATCTGATTGGTGCCCTCGAACTGAAACGCGAAGTGTGGCGTCTCGCCTCTGAGAGGGACGACCGCCTGTTCATGGCCCGCTCCGCCCTGGACCAGGGAGAACTCCTGCACCAGCTGGGCCAGTCCCAGGCAGCCATGGTCCAACTTCGCCAGGCCATCGAGCTCAGCCAGAACCTGGGAGCCGGCAGCCTGGAGAGCATGGCCCGAAATCTGCTCCAGAATATCGCCAGTGCTCAACCGACTGAGGAAGACCACGGACCGCGTTTCACACCGCCGCAAGACCCGGCGGAGCAGGAGAGCAGATGACCAGACCGCCAACCCTTCACCGGTACGCCCTGACCACGTTGATCCTGACGTTCGCCAGTCTGGCCCCCGCCCTCACCCTGCGCTTGCCCACCAATGTTCCCGTCCCCTCCTCCACCGCACGCACCAAGTCCTTGCCGCTCACCGAAGCGTTCTCCCGCACGCCCAGCACACCCAACTGCCTGGCCAACGCGTTCGAGATGCCGGGCCAGGCCTGGCACACCGACCTGACCGGCGGTGGGATCAGCCTCGAAGCGGGACCTGTGGATGCCCGTCCCCCCACCTTCGATGCGCTGTACGGCTTCCCGGCTTCCTGGCTGGACGGCAGAGCGTCGGACAACGAACTCATGATTGTCGACCACTTCGCCTTCGAGCCTCTGAAAATCAGAACGGCCCAGGGCGAGGAAACCCTGATGCTGAACCACGGCGCTCTGGTCGAAGCACACCTGCGGAGCATCCTCGAAAGTGCCGGATTCACCCTCCGCAGCCGCACCCCCCTGCGCTACGGGCGAGGCAACCGGACACTGACGATCACGCGCTTGGACCTGAGTACACAGGTGTACCACAGCAAGGGCCTGAACCCTGGCCCCGTCCCCTCTGCTGCCCTGGCCCAGGTGTTGCAGCAATCCCTTCAGCCGAACGGCAAGTCCCTCATTCCCAAAGACCTCGTCGTGAACATGAGTTTCGCCATGATCCCCTGCCAAGCCATGAACGTCTACCACGACCTCCGCCAGACCTGGGCGGCCGCCACGCCCGCTCGCCGCTACAACCTCAACACCTTCCTTCAGGACGTGGCCACTGCCAGCAACCTGAGCCTGAAGGACGTTCAGCACGAACTGACCACCGTCTCCGATACGGAACCGCTCAAGCGAACGATCAGCACGCTCTCCGCAGAGCGGCGAGGACGCGGCGCGAGCTTCGTCGCCGTCGCCTCCAGCGGCAATTTCGGACTCGGGTACGCCACCGCCCCTGGAGCGTTTCCTGAAGTCATCAGCGCTGGCCTGTACGGTTGGAACCGCCAGCCGGCTGCAGATCAGGACGGCCAGGTCTGGCCGGATGCCGCCGACGCGAACGTGGCGGGTGAGTGGTTCACCCTGTCTGCGCTGCAACTTCAGCAGTTCTGCCGTGAGGGCAACACCTGCGTCACCGAGGACGTCCTCGAGGCGCCGCAGCGGTACAACGCCTTCAGTTACCGGGGAACGTCCTTCGCAGCACCCACCCTGTCGCTGTTCCTGGCACTCCAGCAAGGACCGGCGAATCCCTGCTTCACGAGCAGCGGCACCGGATACCAGCCGGTCAGCAAGGCCGATTCCGGTACGCTCCAGAGAGCCTTCGATTTCGTTCAGGCCTGGAAAACATGCGAGAAAAGTCCGATGTAGACGGATATTCACGCCATTTTGACGCCTGGGATCAATACTTTCTGGGAAGTTCGCGCACAGAGACAAGGAGAGCAGATGAAGAAATTGATGGCATTGATGGGATTGGTACTGGCTTCTTCGGCATTCGCTCAGACTTGGGACGAAGAAAACGGAAAATTGACTTTAGTGGGTTGTTATGGCAAGCAAGATGGAGTGTACTGTGATTTCAATTATACTCTAACAAAAAAACAAACAATCTCTGCTCGTTTTTATGCTGGAGATTTCAAGATTTTTAAGCAAGATGGGGCTTCGCAGAAAGCAGATGGAGTTGCGCTTATGGATGGTAACTTTGATAATTACGGCTCTTCCACTAAAGAAATCATCGCGAATGTCCCAGTTAAAGTTCAGGCCTACTTTAACGTTCCCAGTTCAATTGGAAGCCTAAGGGCACTGGCTTATGGGGATGTCAAGTTTGACAACATTCCCGTGCGTCCCTACGGTACTGCACCAACGACTCCTACTCAGCTTCCAGCGGGCTCCAGCGTGAAGGGCTTTGCCATCAGCCTCAGTAATTGCCAGCTTCAGGGGCAGAATTATGTTTGCACGGCAACCCTGACACCCAACAAGTAAGACGAGTAACATTTCATTTGCACATGGAGGCTGTTTCGCCTCTATGTTTCATTTGTCAGGCACAAAGACAAACTCGGAAGAGAGGTTGGAGTAACTGGTGGGAATCTGCTGATTGCTGGTCCGTCGAGCGACCTCTTGGCGGACATTGCGGAACATGACCTCCAGCACCTGCCCTGGAACGGTCATCTGCTGGGCAAGGACGGTGGCGTAAGGACTGTTCTGAACGCCGTCCTGCGCGACCTGACCGCTCGCCGCCGCGTAAGCGGTGTAGGTCTCGACCGTACCGTCGCCCGTTCCACCCGTCAAACCAACCGTCTTCAGGCCCTTCTGCCCATCGTCTAGGCCCTTCAGGCCACGTGACTTGAATGGATTGTTGCGGCAGGCGTCGAGGATGGTGATGTTCAGGGAGCCTTCCGCCTCGGCAGGCATCCGGGCATAGAAGGCTGCGATGTCGACGCCTTGCGCGACGGCTTCCGTGGCAGTGAGCCCGGAGTTCATCTGAAAATCGGCGGGAATGAGGTAGTTGGTTCCACCGATCTCCACGCCATGCCCGGAATAGTACAGAAGGCTGACGGTATTGCTGTCGACGCCTGCCAGGAAGGTGGAGATGTCCCGGTTCATCTGGACGAGATTTAGGTTGGTTTTCACGGTGACCGTGAAACCCGCTTTGATCAGGCTGTCCTGAATAAGCCGGGCATCGTTGATGGGGCCCTCGAGGTCGAGCGCTCTGTCCTGATAGCTTTGCTCGGCGATCAACAACGCCACCCTCTTCTTCAGGGGTCCATTCGGTGGAACGGGTAAGGGGACTGGACTGCTGGCCTGCAGCACAGGTTGTGGTGCAGTGGTATGGGTCAGGCGCTGGAGTGCATCAGTGGCCGCCTTGTGCCCGGCCGCCGAAGCCGTTCTGTACCACCGTAAGGCCTGCACTGCATCCTGCGACGTGCCTTCACCTCGCTCATACAACTGTGCGAGCTGGTACTGGGCGTCGGTATTGCCCTGATCAGCAGCCCGCGTGAACCAGTAGAGAGCAGTCTGAGCGTCCCGCCTCACACCTCGTCCGTCCAGCAACAGCTTGCCCAGCGTCACCTGCGCGCTGACGTCACCCTTGTTGGCCGCCTGTTGCGTCCAGTACACCGCCGAGTTGTCATCTTGCGGCAGGCCGTCGCCCGCCAGGTACATGTCTCCCAGTGTGCGCTGCGCCACCGTGTCCCCCTCCACAGCGGCCTGCCCGAGCCAGTAAGCGGCCTGTATGGCGTCCCTCTCCGTTCCCAGGCCCTTCAGGAACATGATTCCCATCAAGGTCTGCGCTTCCTGGTCACCATCGATGGCCACCCACTTGAGTTCCCCAAGCGCCTGCTCGTACTGACCCCGGTTGAAAAAGTCGATGCCTTCAGGTTTACCGGCCAGCGCCGTACCCAGCAACAGCGTGAGACATAGATACACGCCTCTGTTCAGCATGCTGTCCGCTGCAAGAATCCGCCTTGGGATGGGAGCTGTGGATCAATTTTCATTCGTAACGATTCTGGCAAGATGCTCATTCTATCCAGTTGTAGCCCGTTTGTTCTGATACTGCCCTCCTGCCCTGGGCAGCCACACGGCCCGCAGCGAAATGGGCCGTTGAAACGATGGTGTACATGCTTCTCTGAGGCTGCGATGATCCTGAAATGAACCGCTTTTTTGAAAGCTCGCTTCAGGTGTCGCCTGTCTGGGGGGAACGCTCTTGACCCAGTGGAACAACCCGGACTACGCCATGGCACAGCAGCGTTTGACGCATCTGGCTTCTTTCGTCGAGAAGCGCCTGCAACAAAATGGTGTCCCCGGAGAAAAACTCGTCGAACTGATCAATCAGGCCGGCTTGGATAAGGAGACGCGCTCGCTGCTACATGGTATGCGGGATGTTCGCAACCTTGTTGCCCACCCTCCCCCTGGCCAGAGGCTGCCAAGCATCGATGATCTTGAAGAGGCCACTCGCAAAGGTGTGAAGGGTCTGCAGAGGATGCGCGTTGACGTTCCTGCTGACTATATTCCGCCCGTCCTGACGATTGAGGAAAAAGCCCGCCGAAAGGCCGCCGAGGCCGCCTGGCAGCAAGCGGAGCAGCTTGCTCGCGAACAAGCTGCTCAGCAGGCCCGTGAGCAGGCTGCCCAGCAAGCCGTCCGCCTTCGGCAGGAACAGGAAGCACGGCAAGCGGCGGCACGTCAGGCTGAACAACAACGTGTTGCTGAGCAGCAGGCAGTACAAGCGCAGGAAGACCGCCTGGCGGAAGCACTCAACACGGTCGTCGGCGCCCGAACGCCCGAGCAGCAGCAGCTGGTCGAGCAGTACCAGGCGCTCTGGAGGGAGCAGTACCAGGCCAGGCGAAACAGCCGCAAACGCCAGTGGCCGCTGCACGGGTGGCCAATGCAGGTCGTCCCGGTCCTGGCGGTGGTGGTTCATCTGATCGCCGCCGCCGCCTGGCTAAAAGTTCTCGGACGCCCTCATGGATTCCTGGAAGGGCTCTCGGTGTTCTTCATCACTGGGTCGATGACGCTCATGCATTTGGTGATCGTCGTGCTCATCGTTAAAGCCTTGCTCGTGTCGACCTGGATCCGGCGAATGAGCTACGGCGTGATCATCGCGACCGTGTCGTTCTTCTGGTTGATCTTTTCTCCACTTGCTGAGAAGAGTGTAGGGTACGTGGTTGCCGACCGCTGGCAGAGTGCGATCACAGGGGGACTACTGGCCACCGTCCTGTTCGTCCTACTCAACGTAAATCCCGCCGACGGAATGCCCTTGCTTACGCCGCAGCAAGCACAAAACCAATTTCTGACAAACGTCTCTAAAAGGCAGAGGCGACAGGCGAAACAGTGAGAGGGAATCCGGTAATACTCCAGAGAACCCTTCCAAAAATGTCCCCCATTCGCGAGGGTAAGGCAGACTGCGGCAAAATTCCAAGTTAACCAGTCTTGGCCGAAGGTATATTTTGACTCCATCCCTCGAGGTCCCCCATGATCTTGAAATTCAGTTGTTCGGGTGCGTTACAGGCTGAACAAGAGTTCCTGGCTCGAATCCAGCAAACTCAATCTGGCCATCACGAACAAGGAGTCCTCCCCTTTCAGGGAGCGCATAGACTTGGCGCTGCTGACTATTGGCATAGCCCTGAACTTGTTGGTGTTGAGAGACAATATAATGACACCAGACGTCCCTGCCATTGAGCAAATCAAGCCCAGAAGTGTTTTGTAAGTCAACTTCATTGGCGTCATCACGCTCGCAAGACAAAATGTCAGAACCCATGAGGATCGCGCCAGCACTTCCACCATACATGGCTCCCCCACTCAAAGCGTAGCGCTGTAAAGCAGCATCGAAGGAATGTTCACGTAACAGGTGGAGCAACTTGAACGTATTCCCCCCGCCGATGTAAATGCCCTCATACTCCTGCAGCTCTTCTGGATGGTGGGTGCTCAGGTCCCCCCAAACGCTGATAGAGCTTACGCCGAGCGGTTCGAAAATACCTCGGAGCCAGGCGGTGTGGCCGATCCACCCATCCCCTTTCGGCCTGGAAGCGATGGGGAGATAGAGTAAGCGGGGTTGTTCCCCAACCATCCAGCAAAAATTTCATCCAGAGGCTTGGAATCTGGGGCATCGCCGCCGCCAGCAAGAATGACGCGGAGTTGTGATGCAGTCATAAACGCGACCCTCTTTGACTCCAGCACAGCAAAGAAGTTTCCTGGGGAACAACCACAACTGAGTCTGACACACGTTAGAAGTACACCGGATACCACTTTCGACGCCGAGCGTGTCCCAAGACGCGCTGGAAGGGACGCAGGAAGCGCCGCAGGGGCAGAGGATCGTCCTGAGCAGCGGTCATGCAGCCTGTCACACACGCACGAAAGCTGTATGTAGAGCCAAAATCCGTGTTTAAGTAGTGCTAGTGCATGTCGTGGATGCGGTGCTGGGTACTCTCGAATGGACCGAAGCGGGAGAAGTTCCAGACGTGTTCAGGACTTTTCAGGTCGGCGTGCGCCAACTCCTGGGTGGGTCACTGCTCTGAACGGAAACCAGCAAACGAGCGTCCTTGAGCCGTGAGAGCGTGACGAATTGTTCGCACGGCATTTGGCCCCATGCCATGCAACTTGAGTACATCCGATTCCTTCCAGTTGGCCAGGTGGTCGAGGCGGGTGATGCCAGCATTGAGCAGTGCCCGGCGAGCCGGCGCAGCAAGACCAGACGGGAGAGAGGCGTCTGATTTCTCCGGCAAGGTAATCACGTTGTCGTTCAGGCGGTCTCTTTTCATTCCCGCCAGCTTTTCCGCTCCTTCCGGTGTCGGAACATACGCTTGCTGTTCTCGGTCAAGGACGGCCAATCCAGCGTTTGCGATCCTTCCCATACAGTTTGAGTCTCGTAAGCGCTGATCCGTCAGGGGAATCTTTTTCTCATCGAGCAGTTCTTGGAGAAGTTGGAGGGAGGCCGGTCCGATCGTCTTTGCCATGATTCCTCCGAAAATTCCACCGACGAACAATGCCGCCGAACGCAGTCTCAGAACCGTGGTGATGGCCAGGAAAGTCTCGCAGTGCAGCAAAAATGCACGGGGAGCCTTCACGTACATGCGTATCAAGTCGACTGTGGAAACCGCCCGTGTGGTCAGGATCCCGTTGACGTGCTGATGTCCCTGCGCTGTTGACCCAGGACAATCCGCTATTCAGATGCTACGTCTTCATCCTCAAGGATGTGCCTTACCCTTCCGCGTTGGGAGTATGCAGAGTTTCGTCCGCATTTCAGTGCATGAATTTGACTTTCGGTAAATATCCCGCTCCGTTGAAGAAATCAAGGCGGTCTTACGGGTCGCTTTTTCTGCTTCTTACAACCGGCGCGCGAGGTAATCGGCCATCAGGCGGTAACTGCGGGTCTTGCCAGCAATATCGCCCGCACCGTGGCCCTCATCACCGAACTCGACATACTCGAAATCGCTTCCCTCCTCACGTCCGTGCGCTTTCAGTGCGTCGCGAAAGCCCCGGGCCTGGTTGACCGGGCAGCGCGGGTCGTTGGTGCCGTGCATCATCAACAGGTGGGCTTTCAGCGCGGCCGTGTGGGTAATGGCGCTGCGGTCACGCCACAGCTCGGCGTTCTCCACCGGGTCTCCCATCATCGTGCGGAAGTAGTAGCCCAGTTGCGGCATCACCCGGCTGTTGTCCTCGTACAGTTGATGCAAATCGGTGATGCCCACGATGGGCACGCCCACCTTGAACAGGTCCGGATACTTCACCACCGCCATGTAGCTGAGGTAACCACCGTAACTGCCGCCGAAGATCCCCAGGCGGGCCGGATCCACCTCTGGCAGGGACTTGAGGTAGTCAGCTCCGGCAGCGATGTCGGCCAGATCCCGCCCGCCCCAGTCCAGGAGGTTGGCGTCACGCCAGGCCACACCGTATCCGGTGCTGCCGCGCACGTTGGGACACAGCACCAGGTAGCCCTGGTCCGTCATCCACTGTGCGTACGCGTCGAAGTCCCGGAAGAACTGCCCAGTGGGTCCACCGTGCGCGTGGATCAACGCCGGGGAGCGTTTGCCGGCCTCCAACTCACGTGGGCGGTAAAGGATGGCGGGCACCATCAGTCCTTCGGTGGTCGGATACTGAACGTACTCGCCCGGCACGAAGTCGGCGGGATCGACGTCGCCGTATTCGGCGGGCAGGAGCACTTCGAAGCTGTCGTCGGCGAGGTTGTAGAGCACCAATTCCGGTTGCGTCGTGGTCGTGAAGAACCAAAACAGCATCTTCCCGTCCTGGGTGAACTGCGTTCCCACGGTCACGCCGGGTGGCACCTTCAGCTCACGTTCCTCTCCCGTCGCCGTGTCGTAGAGCACTGGCGTCAAGGTGCTGTTTACATTCCGAAGCACGCTGAGCCAGCGGCCATCCGGCGAGAAGCGCCCCATCGTTTCCTCGATGCCTTCATGCTGGGGCGTCAACCACTGCACCTCACCCGTCTCGACGGTCAGCAGGCCCACTCGACTGATTCCGTCCGCATCGCTGCTGGCCGCGACGCGCAGACCATCCGGATGCCACTGGCCCACGCTGTCCTGACTGCCTTCACGCACGCGCAGGACCCGGCGCAGCCCGGAGCCGTCGGCATGGAGCACGTAGCCGTCCGTGTTGCGCAGATCGGCGCTCTCGTTGGTGGTGAGCGTCAGCCGCTTACCGTCTGGACTCCAGGCGGCGGCCTGTGTGGTATTGGACAACGCCGTGAGGGTCGTCCAGGCCGCCTCGCCTTCCCGCGTCAGATCATAGACATGCACGTTCATTTGCCCGCCGCGCGTGCTGTTGACCAGCAGCCGCTGGCCGTCCGGATGGGCCGCCACAGCGTAGTCCATGCTCTGCGGCGCGTGGTCGAGGGCCTGGACCTCACCCGATGCCAGGTTCAGACCAAACAGGGCCTGCCGCTCGTCGCCCTGCTGATCCCGGCTGAAGACGATGCTCGTGTCGTCAGCCGACCACACGAATCCTGCCCGGATGGCCTTGGGCGCCTGCCCATCTGTCATCTGGCGACGCTCACGGGTGGTGAGGTCGAGCGTGTACAGTTCGAAGCGGCCGGTCCAATCGGCGTAGAACGCGACCTGCTGGCCGCTGTGCGAGACATTGAGCATGACCACCATGGGCAAGGCGGCCAGGGCTTCCAGGGAAATGCGTTGTGCCACAGTTCCAGTGTTTCACAACAGCCCATCGGAGCCCAAGTGCCGCTGTTGTCCGGGTCGCATCCGTAGTTAAGAATTTGAGGTGGTCTTCGGATCGCTTTCTTCTTTTTTGTCCTGGCGTGAACTGGCCATTCATGCAGCAATCCACCAAACGTCACGGGCGAACGCGCACGGGTTTTACTCCTGCCACAGAAGTCGCTCGGTGTGTTGCCTGCGCCTGATTGAGCAGGTGATAGGTGTGGGCCAGCCAGATGACTTTGTGACCCTGCGAGAGCGGCAGGGTCGTCAGGAAGCGCTGGGCTGTGAAGGTCTTCCCGCCGCCGATCGGAAGCACCAAGCTGCCGCCGTGAACCGCCGTTCTCTCCGAACCAGCTGCGGAGTTCGCCGAATGTCTGGGCCATGGCGGACCAGGCTGAACTGACTACGATACTCGTGCGATTTCAGGGATTCAGCAGTCGCTGTTTCGAAGTGGTGAATTCCTCCGCAGAGAGCAGTCCGTCCCGGAAGAGGACAGACAGGCGTTCGAGTTCGTCGATCAGCCCTTCCGACACGGACGATGGAAGGGCCAGTTCTGCCTGTGGTCCAGCATGAACCTGCACGGTGGTCTCCAGCGTCCGTTCTTTTGTAAGTCCAGTGCCGGGTTCCGGAATCAATTCGGCACCGGACGGGACAGCCAGCGCCACCGGTTTCGGTCTGACCTGGGCGGTGCTGGTGACGATCTTCTCCCGGTGATACCTGCCATTGTCGGAGGTGATGCGGTAACCGATGATGCCGTACTGTCCAGGGCGCATCTTCACTGTTTCGGGCGTTCGGATGGTCATGGCCATTCCCACCAACTCCAGGCTCAGGCCTGCTGGGACGCTGGTGAACAGCGTGCCCCGTACGGTCTGTTTGACGCTGAGCGACGTGTTCAAGGTGTCGTTCAACCAGACGATGTCTGTTAATTCCGCTTCGAAGTCCGATGACGGCAGGTCCGGTTTCGACTTGGCAGAAATGGAAGCGTCAGGAACGGACGTGGCAGATGCGGCGGTTTGATGGCCCCGCCACGGGACGGTAGGAGAAAGACTCTGCATGGAGGGTGGCCGGGCAGATTGATAAGGTTTAATGATTTCACGCTCAGACGCCGCGCACAGTTTCGCAAATACGATCGCCAACGGTACGGCCGCAAGTAAGGGGGTAACCTGAGAGCCGGAACAGCGGATTACCCTAGTGATCCAGGCTACAATTTGATCTGTTCCAGATAGGCTTCGAGGGTGTTCGGATCGCGCAAGCGCCGTAAGCGGCCCTGCGCGATCTCCTCGGGCAGGCTGAAGTCGTATTTGCCGAGCATGTTCACATGCTCGTGCAGCAGCGGGGTCAAGCGAGCGACGTCCTCCTCCAGCACGGGTTCACCCGCCTGGCGCGGTTCCGTCAACGCCACGTCGATGTAGCGGGTGTTCCAGAGCACGATGGCATTCACCACCAGCCCCAGAGCGCCGAGCTGATCTTCCATCCCCTCCCGGTAGCGCTGGCGAAGTTCCCCTTTGTGCCCGTGAAAGACCACCCGCGCCACCCCATGCCGCTGTTCCCCGCGATTGAGCTGCCGCAGGATGCGCCCCCGGTATGCCTCGTCGTGGACATAGTTCAGCAGGTACAGCGTCTTCTCAATCCGGCCCAGCTCCGCCACGGCGCGGCCCAGGCTGGACAAGCTTCCCCCGCGCTGCAACGTCCGCATTACGCTGGCCGCGCCCACCTTGCCGAGTTTCAGTGACCCGGCGAGTCTGAGCATGTCCTCCCAGTGAGCGGCGATCAGCCGCTCATTCAGGGTATGTCGGCTCAGGTCATTCAGCGCGCCGTAATCCGCTTCGCGGTCGAGCCTCCAGAAGCGTTGATCCGGGAGATCGGCCAGCCTCGGGCTGAATTTGTAGCCCAGCAAGGCGAACAACCCGAACACCACGTCGCTGTAGCCGTGGGTGTCCGCCATGATCTCCCTCGGATCAAGGCGGGTCTGCTGTTCCAGCAGGCCCGCCAGGATGTACAGCGAGTCGCGCAGCGTCCCCGGAATCACGATGCCGTGAAAGCCCGTGAACTGGTCGCTGGTGAAGTTGTAGTAGGTCACGCCGCGCTGGGCACCGAAATACTTCCGGTTCCACCCCGCGTGAATGGTGCGGACTGGGACGACGAAGCGCAGCCCATCAGCGGAAGCCACTTCTCCGCCGCCCCACGCCCGCGCGAGGGGCAACTCATCTTGTGCGTTCACCAGCCGGGCATTCGCGGCAGTGATCGTGTCGGCCCGCACGTAGTTTTGCTGAATCCACGACAGCCGGGACAGGGTCAACGCCTGAACCTCCGGCCTCGCCACGGCCTTCAGGCCGATGTTGCAGGCCTGAGCGAGCAGCACGGCACAGATGCTCAGCGACAGGTCACTCACCCGTGATTTCCCGTCGGCGACATGGGTGAAGGCGTCGGCCAGGCCGGTGAAGGCGTGGACCTCCATCAGCAACTCGGCCAGATCGATGACCGGCAACCGCGCAGCGACCTGCGCCCGCAGGTGTTTGAGGCTCGGCGGCTCGTCCAGCGCTTCGGGTGAGGTCAAACTCAGGTGAGTTTGACCGTCCTGCACCGTCAGCGTCAGCGCCTGATTCTGGGCAAGATGCTGTTCGACTTCACGGTAGGCGCTGTCCAGTTCCAGCCGCAGCACGTCCAATTCACTGCCCACCTCCAACGAGCGGTCCAGCGCCCGGCACACGTCGGCACGCACGTCTTCCCAGGCGGCCCCCTGCAACAGTTCGGCCCTTGGGTCGCCGTAGCGTTCGCTCCGCTCCACGAAGACCTCGCGGCGTTTCAAGGCGTGCTGCAAGCGGTCGAGGACGCACAGCGTGTACGCCTGAGGGTCCACCTCGCCCTTGCGCGGAAAGACCCGGCGTTCCCAGGGTTTGGTGACGAAGCCCCGAGGCGCATCCGTCCACTTCGGCTTGCCACCGCCCGGTTCGTCCATGCGCTTCAGGAAGGCCAGGGCGTCCAGCAGAGGTTTGGCTCCCGCTGTGCTACTGAAATGAACGGTGAGCAGCAAAGTCCGCAGAAAGCGCCGCACGGTGGCGTAGGCCCCGCTCAGGGCCTCCGGGGCCGGATCGTCGTCCGGGCTGGCGAGTGTCTGCACGGTCAGGGTGGCCGCCCGCAAGGGGGCTTCCCCGAGACGCTCAAAGGCCAAGGAGTGCACTTCCTCGGGCGGAATGTCCGGATCGAGCAGCACCGCCACGGCTTCCCGGAGCAACAACGCCGCGTGGTCGAGGTCTTTCAGGGAACGCAGGCGTTCCCGCCTGCGGTTCGCCTCGCCCCGCAGGGCCAGGTCATTCATGACACTGCCGAACATGTCCAGCACGTCATCGGTGGCCGTGCGCTCCAGATGTTGCAGAAAGACCAGGAGGGTCGCCAGACGGCGGTCCTCCCCCAGACGCTCGATTAGTTGCACCCGCACGGTGAGGGCGTGGCGCACCAGGATGGCCTGCCGGGACTCCGGCACGTCGCTCAGGTCGACCGTGCTGACGCCGATGTCCCGAATCTGCTCGATGCGGTGGATGGCCTGATAGAGCGCCGCCGAGCTGACCCGGGTGGGCGGCGTCCGCAACCTCTCCAGCGGCGTTTGCCAGTTCTTTTCCGGCAGGACCAGCAGCGCATCGAGCGCGCCCTTCTGCGCTGGGCTGAGGCGCTGACTGAGGCCCTCGAAGGTGCGAGCGGTGAACCGCTCGCGGACACGGGCAATCAGGCGGGCCAGCACCGTGACTCCGGGCAGCACGACGCGCTGCTGGATGAGGTGGGCGGTCGCCAGATCGAAGAGGACGCTGGGGCGGCTGGCACTCAGCGCGAGTTGGGCGTAGACCCAGCGGATCAACCGGAAGACCTGGAAGCCGTCGAATTCACGGTAGTCCAGCGCGGCGATGATGGCCTGACGGTGGCTGTGGCGGGTCGCGCCGCGAACCGCATACCTCGTGAATTCGCTCGCTTCGAGACGCAACTGCTGGGCGAGATGCGTCACCACCACCGAGGGCGTGTCGAGGGGTTGTTGCAGGAAGGTGCCCAGGAACCGCAGGGTGCCGAGTTGCACCGCGAACCCGAGTTCATTCTCCGGGCGGCGGCGCTCGGCGACGAGGCGCAGGTCCGCCTCGCTCAGAAAGAAAAACTGGGTGAGCTGTTCCGGGGTGGGATCCCCCTGATACTGGCCATACCGTGCCGCCTGTTCATCGGTCAGGAATTCGACCGGCATGGCCGTCAGGTGGCCCGTTGCAGCAAGCGGGTGACGGTGCTGGGATGCACACCGAACAGGCGGGCGCACTGCGCCGCCGTATGCCGCCCGGACGCGACGGAGTCGCGGATTTCCTGCTCCTGTGTTGCGCTCAGCTTCCGCTTCCGTCCCCCGACCCGGCCTTCCAGCCGGGCCTGTTCCAGGCCCGCGCGGGTCCGTTCCCGGATCATGGCGCGCTCGAACTCGGCGAAGGCCCCGACCATCTGCATCATCATCCGACCTGCAGGCGTGGTGGTGTCGATAGATTCGGTCAGGCTGCGGAAACCTGCCCCACGGGCCGCCAGGTGTTCCATGATGTGCAGCAGGTCCTTGAGGCTGCGGCTGAGCCGGTCCAGCTTCCAGACGATGACCACATCACCTTCCCGGAGCTGGTCGAGCATCTTGTGCAGTTCGGGGCGGTCCCAGCGGCCACCGGAGGCGTGTTCGGTGAACACGCGGTCTGCTCCCGCCTCCTGAAGCGCCCGGAGTTGAAGTGCAGTGTCCTGATCGTGCTGTTTACTGACGCGGGCATAGCCGAGGTGCATGGGGTCTCCGGGTTGCGTTGAGCGGTTGCCATTCATGGTGAATCTGCAATACCGTTCCGCAACCCGGAAAGCCGCGCTGGGTCAGGTGCCACGCATCATTGCACAGACGCTCGTTTCCGCACGCTTAGCGGACAGCCAGGGCCGATCTGCGCGATGACCCCGTAGTGGCATTGGCTCTCGTGTGGTGTGCCTAGTGGAAGAGTCCGAGGGGTAGCGTGACCCGTTACACTGCCTTCGACACGGCTACCCGCCCAAAAACCTCTTCAAACGTGGCCTTTATGCCCTGCTGAGCGAAGCTGGACACGACGCTGAACGGACTTTCCTCCCCATTCTCGCTACTCTTGACCCCTAGAGAGGCGACCATCTTATTTATAATTAATTTATGCTCCTCTCATTTTAAGGATTTGCGGCATGGTTTCCATTTTCGAGCATCTAAAGTGAATGAGACCACTCTCTAGATTCTTGGTCTGTCTCAAGACCGAGTGTTACTTCCTTGGCTCTTCCTGGATTCCAGGGAGCTGAGGGCGCTCTGATAAACTATCAGCATGCTGAGCTTAATTCAGCTCCTGGACGACGAAAAATGCTTCAAGGTCGTGCGGGAACTCCGTTGGCCCGACGGCGTGGACTGCCCGCACTGCCACGCACCATACGTGGTCAAGCAGGGCCGGGACGACACCCAGAGATTCAGGCAGCGATATCGCTGTCTGAATTGCCAGCGGAAGTTCGATGATCTGACGGGCACCGTCTTCGCTGGTCACCACCAGCCCCTGCGGCAGTGGGTGGCGTGCCTGTATCTCATGGGTCTGAATCTGAGTAACCGCCAGATCGCCCACGAACTCGGCCTGAACGAAGATGATGCCCAGGACATGACCCGCACTCTCCGGCAGGGTGTGGTGGACGCGTCCACCACGCCCACACTCGCAGGTACGGTCGAGATTGACGAGGTGTATCTCACCGCTGGGCACAAGGGCCAGAATGATCTGGTGAAAAAAAACATCGTCCTGGACGCAGACGGCGACTGAAGGGTAAGCGAGGACGCGGCACCGCCGCGTCCGACAAACCGCCAGTGCTGGGGAGGATCGAGCGAGGTGGACAACTCGCGCTCTACCTCTGTGACAACGTTCAGCAGCGGACCATACAGCCTCATATCCTGAACACCATTCAGGCCGGCAGTGTCGTCAACACCGATGAATACTCAATCTACGCCCGGGTGCCCGCCTGGGGCTACACACACGTCACCGTGAATCACGGTGACCGGGAATGGGCGCGTGATGACGATGGCGACGGGATCAACGAGGTTCACGTCAACACGATTGAAGGTGTGTGGAGCTTGCTCCGCTCGTGGTTGCGTCCTCATCGGGGCCTGTCGCAGCGCTGGTTGCCCCTCTACCTGGCCTTCTTTCAGGCCATGCATAACATCCGTCGTCGCGGGTTTTCGCTGTTGGAGCCGATGTTGAACCTACTTCTGACCTCAGCTCCCCGGAATCCAGGATGAGCCACTTCCTTTATCGAACGTGCTACTTCACTTCGAGGTGGAACTATGACGTCCAATCGAATTCTTCCAGGCTTTTTGTTGATATCCCTCTTTCTTACTTCTTGTGGACAGCAAGTTGGCTCTCCTTCGTCCCTTCAAGCTGCTGCACAAGGAAAAGCCAACGGTTTGTGGGCTCTGTACCGGACATCTTCGAGTTGAGGCTGTGCTGGACGGGAAATCCCTGAACGTATGATCGGTCGCGAAGCGGCACGACAAACGGCGGTGTTTTGGGTGTGTGACCAGCCCAAAACCCGAAGGTCTCCAGCGTACTGAACT
>Ga0160427_10000229_pt1 | contig 36802 bp, 32 predicted proteins | sample SolpanmetagenomL_FD_108194 | JGI IMG/M metagenome (GOLD analysis project Ga0160427, IMG submission 108194) | Solar panel surface microbial communities from Lawrence Berkeley National Laboratory, California, USA - L | ecosystem: Engineered > Built environment > Solar panel > Unclassified ...
CGCCGACCCGCCGCCCTGGAGGAGCTCGGGCCGCGGACTGCCGTCCTTGGCCTGGATCTTGACGACCGCGTTGCTGACGGTGAGCGCGACCTCGACGGACAGGAAGGCGCCGACGAGGTTCAGGACCCCGGACAGGCCCACCGCCACCTTGGGCGGCAGCGCGTGGGTGGCGATGGACGTGGCCATCGCGTTCGCGGTGTCGTGGAAGCCGTTGGTGAAGTCGAACGAGAGCGCGACCACCACGACGAGCACGAGGATGACGGTTGCTGTCTCCACGAGACGGAGCCTGGGGCCTCGACGCCTCGAGCGGAAGGCAGGTTCCGCTCCCCGCGGATCAGTTCACCCGGCGTTCACCGCGACGGCGTCCAGGCGGCGGGCCCACGCCCCCGGGCCCGCCCCGGCGGGCCGTCAGGCGTCGACCATCGCCCCGCGCACCGCGTCCAGGAGCGAGGCCGGGACCTCCTCCAGACCGTGGTCGGCGCGGGCGTGCGCGCGCACGGCGAGCAGGACCTCGTCCTGCGAGCCCACGAACGAGCGGGAGCAGCCAGGCACGACGTCGCCGCAGCGGAAGCTCTTCACGGTGGTCCTCCTCCATCGGGGTCCGGCACGGGCGCGCCGGGTCGTCCTCGTCCTCGGGTCGGGGCGAGGTCAGCTTGAGCGCGCAAGCGCGAGCAGCAGGTCCGCGTGGGTGACGACACCCACCACCCGGCCCTGCCCGTCGGTGCAGACCAGCGGCGCGGTCACGTCGGCGGGGTGGCGCGTGGCCGCCCGGCGGGCGACCTCGGGCAGCGAGGCCGAGGGGGCGACGACGAGGGCCGGGGACCAGCGCACGGGGTCCTGCGCCGAGGTGCCGCCCCACCGCACGGCCCGCACGCGCCCGTCGTCGCCGAGCAGGACGTCGCAGCCGTCCGGGTCGGTGCCGGTGCGCGCGTCGCGGACGACGCTGATGACCGCCTCGTCGAAGCGCCGGCGGCCGGCGCCCGCGCGGATGCGCCCGACGACGGCCTCGTCGAGCTCGCGCAGCAGCTGCGGGGCCGGCCGCGCCAGCGCCCACCCCTGGCCCAGCGCCATCCCGAGGGACACCACGGCGTCCAGCTCCCCCGTGGTCTCGACGCCCTCGGCGAGCACCCAGCCGTCCATGCGGCCCACGAGGTCGCCCAGCACCTCGGCGAGCGCGCGGCGCACCGGGTCGACGTCGATGCCGCTGATGAGCTCGCGGTCGAGCTTGACGATGTCCGGGCGCAGGGCGAGCAGCTGCGACAGCCCCGCGTAACCGGTGCCGGCGTCGTCCATCGCGATCATCGCGCCGCGCGAGCGGAGCCCGTCGAGGACGCCCGTGAGCTGGACGGGGTCCTGGGCGAGGGTGTGCTCGGTCAGCTCCACCACGAGGCGCGACAGGTCGGCCTGGTCGAGCAGGACGCCGCTCACCCGCTCGTCGGTCAGCAGGTGCGGGTCGACGTTGACGGTGAGGAAGGCGTCCGGCGGCAGCACGGCCCGCATCGCCAGCCCCAGGCCCAGCACGCGCGCCTGCAGGGGCGCGTTGACGCCCCAGTGCTCGGCCGCGGCGAACCAGCGGTCCGGGGTCGCGGCGATGCCGGAGGCGTCGAAGCGGGACAGCGCCTCGTAGCCCGCGACGGCCCCGGTCGTGAGCTCGGCGATGGGCTGGGCGTGCAGCGACAGCAGCTCCGGCCGGCGCAGGACGGCCTCCAGGGCCGGGCGCCAGCGCGGGTCCTGCACCGGGGGCGCGGCGGACGGCGCCGGGCCCGGGGTGGCCGCGGACGGCACGGCGCCGGGCGCGGCGGAGGACAGGACGCTCACACGTGTTCCTCGGCACGCCCGCGCCCCGGCTGGTGCCCCCGCCCTCCGGATGGAGCAGCCCGGGGGGCGGGTGGCGCGGACGGGGCCTCGCGGGTGATGCTGCCCGGGCCCGCGGCCCCGTCGCGACGCGACGGCACGCGACGCCCGGGAGGCGGACCCCATGGTCGAGCACGCGGCGGACGACGGCTTCCGGGGGTTTCCCGAGGAGGCCCTGGAGTTCTACGAGGGCCTGGAGGCCGAGACGACGAAGGCGTACTGGGAGGCGAACCGCGAGCGCTACGACCGCGCGGTGGCGGCGCCGATGGCCGCGCTCGCGGAGGTCCTCGAGGCCGACTTCGGCGAGGTCAAGGTGTTCCGGCCCTACCGCGATGTGCGCTTCCGCAAGGACGAGAACCCGTACAAGCTCACGGCGAGCCTGGCCGCCCGGGGGCACGAGCCCGTCGGCAGCCTCTACCTGCAGCTGGGCCTGGACGGCCTGCTGCTGGCCGGCGGCTGGTGGCAGCCCGGGACGCCGGCGCTGACGCGCTTCCGCACGGCCGTCGACGACCCGGCCGTGGCCCGCTCCTTCGACCGGCTGCGCGCCCGCCTCGCGGACGAGGGGCTGGAGCTCGACGGCGACGAGCTGAAGACGGCGCCGCGGGGCTTCCCCCGCGACCACCCGCGCCTGGACCTGCTGCGCCGGCGCAACCTCGTCGTGAGCCGCACCCGTGCCGCCGGGCCGTGGCTGCCGGGGACGACGGAACCCCGTGGGCCGCAGGCCCGCGGGGTTCCGTACCTCACCGGGGTGAGGGCGTCAGCCGGGTCGGGATCTCGCCCGGGTCAGGGCAGGAGGGAGACCTTCACCGAGTTCGCGCTGTCGGCGACGAGGTCCAGACCCTTCTGGAAGTCCTCCAGCGGCAGCTGGTGGGAGCAGATCTCGTCCAGCGGCAGCCGCCCGGAGGCGATCATCCGCAGCGCCGCGGGCCAGGTGTTCTGCCCCAGGTGCGCGCCCAGGACGTTCAGCTCCTTGTCGTCGCTGATGATCGACCAGTCCACGCTCACCGGGTCCTTGAACACGCTGTACTCGACGTAGGTGCCCTGCTTGCGCAGCAGGTTCAGGCCCTGCGCGACCGCGGACGGGTGCCCGGTGCCCTCGATGTAGACGTCCGCGCCGTAGCCGTCGGTCATCTCCTTGATGATCGCCACCGCGTCCTGCTCGGCGATGTTGATCGTCAGGTCCGCCCCGCACTTCTCGGCCAGCGCGAGCTTGGAGGGCAGCGCGTCGAGGGCGATGACCTTCGCGGGGAACTTCGCGGCCGCACCGGCGACCATGCCCAGCCCGATCGGGCCGCACCCGGCGATGACCACGACGTCGTCGAAGCCGATGTTCGCGCGCTCCACCGCGTGCAGGGAGCAGGACAGGGGCTCCGCGAACGCCACGTGGGCGGGGGGCAGGTCGCCCGGCGCCTTGTGGATCAGGGCCTCGGCGGGCAGCAGGACGTACTCCGCCATCGCGCCGGGGGTGCGGCGCTTGAACCCGAACATGTCGTGGGGCTGGCACATGTGGTACTGCCCGCGGTTGCAGTAGCGGCAGTTCCAGCACGGCACGATCTGCTCGGCCACGACCCGGTCGCCCTCGACGACCCCCCAGCGGGAGGAGGCCTCGGCGTCGATCTCGACGATGCGGCCGGTGAACTCGTGACCGGGGCTGGTCATCGTCTCCGCCCACGCCGGACGGTTCTCGTCGCCCCAGAACTTCGCCGCCCCGTGGTAGCACTTGAGGTCGCTGGCGCAGATGCCGACCGCCTCGACCTTGAGCAGCGCCTGGCCGGGGCCCGGCGTCGGGATCGGCAGCTCCTCCATGCGGTAGTCGCGCGGGCCGTGGACCACGACCGCCTTCATCGTGCTCGTCATGACTGCTCCTTCGCAGGGTGGGCGCTCTGGCCCCGAACGCTAGAGCTGTGCGGCACACTTGTCCAGCACACCTGTGCAGCCTGCCGCAGCAGCCCGGGCTCGTAGGGTGAGCCGCAGTCGAGAGGAGGTCGTCGTGGCCCTCAGCCCGCCCGGGGCGCGGTTCCCCGCGTCCCTGCTGCACGCCGCCGCGACGCTGTACTACCTGCAGGACGCCACCCAGGCCGAGGTCGCCCAGCGCCTGGGCACCAGCCGCGCCACCGTGAGCCGCCTGCTGCGCGAGGCGCGCGAGCGGGGCATCGTGCGCATCGAGGTCGTCGCCCCCTCCCAGCAGGACTCCTCCGAGCTCGCCGCGCGCCTGCGCGACCAGCTCGGCCTGGCGCAGGTCCACGTCTGCGCCGCCGGCCCGCCCGGCCACGTCCCGGACGCCGTCTCCCCCGTGCTCGCCGCGGCCCTGGCGGGCGTCGGCCTCGTGCGCGACGACGTCCTGCTGGTCTCCTCCGGCCGCACGGTCTACGAGGTCGCCCAGCGCGCGCTGCCGACCCTGCCGGGCGTCGTGGTGGCCCCCATGGTCGGCGGCCAGGACGAACCCGAGGCCTGGTACCAGACCAACGAGATCACCCGGCAGGTCGCCGTCGGCATCGGCGGGGTGCCGCGGTTCCTCTTCGCCCCGGCGATGCCCGGGCCGGACCTGCGCTCGAGCCTCGTGAGCGACCCGTCGATCCAGCGGGTGGTCGACCTGTGGAGCCGGGCGCGCTGCGCCGTCATGGGCGTCGGCGCGCCACCGCTGCTGCGCGAGTCGCTGCCGGGCTTCGTGCCCACGGGCGAGGAACCTCTGCGCCGCGCCGTGGGCGACGTCGTCAGCCGGTTCTACGACGCCGACGGCGTCGAGGTCCTCTACGACGGCGCCCAGCGGCTCATCGCGACGCCGCTGGACGCGATCCGGGCGATCCCGACCACCATCGCCGTGGCCTACGGCGCCCAGAAGGTCCCGAGCATCGTCGCGGGCGCGCGCGGCGGGTACTTCAACCACCTCGTCACCGACCCCTCCACGGCCGCGCTGCTCGTCGCCGCCACCGCGGAGGCCGTTCCCCCGGAGGACGCCTGATGCCCGACGCCGACACCCCCGCACCGCGGGGCCCCTTCGACCTGACCGGCCGGCGCGCGCTCGTCACCGGTGCCTCGCAGGGCATCGGGGCCGACGTCGTGCACGGGCTCGCGGCCGCGGGCGCCGACGTCGTCCTGACCGGGCGCCACCGCGCGCCGCTGGAGGAGCTCGGCGCGGAGGTGGAGCACCGCCACGGCGTGCGCACGGCCGTCGTCGTCGCGGACCTGGCCTCGGCGGCCGAGACGGAGCAGCTGGCCGAGGACGCGCTCGCGGCCTTCGGCGGGCTGGACGTGCTGGTCGCCAACGCCGGGATCTCGGTGCCGCAGTCCGTCGTCGACGTCGACGCCGACACGTGGGACCGCGTGCTCGCGGTGAACCTGCGGGCGCCCGCGCTGCTGGGCTCGCGCGTCGGGCGGGCCATGGCCGCGGCCGGCGGCGGCAGCATCGTCATGGTCTCGTCGGTGGCGGGGTCCCTGGCGCTGGCCGAGCACTACTCCTACTGCGCCAGCAAGGCCGCGCTCACCATGGCCGCGAAGGTCCTGGCCCTGGAGCTCGGGCCCGCGGGCGTGCGCGCCAACGTCGTCAGCCCGACCGTCGTCATGACGGAGATGGGCCAGCGGGTCTGGGGCGAGGAGGAGAAGGCGGCGCCGATGCTCTCGCGGATCCCCCTGGGCCACTTCGCCCTGCCGCCGGACGTCGCGAACGCCGTGGTGTTCCTGGCCTCCGACGCCGCCGCCATGGTCAACGGCCAGGACCTGCGCCTGGACGGCGGGTTCACCGCCGCCTGAGCTCAGCCCGCCGACGCGGGGGCGGGCGCGACGACCGTGCGGCGGCTGCGCGCGTCGCGCTCGGCCTCGAGCTTGCGCATGGTCTCGGTGGCGATCTCCTGCAGCTCCGCGATCTGGTCGGGGCACGGCGCGACGGGCGCGTCGTCGATCACGCAGACGGCCCCGAGGGCGTGGCCGTCGAGGGTGATCAGCGGTGCCCCCGCGTAGGCCAGGGCGCCGTCGGGCCCCACGAGGGGGTTGGCGCGCTGGAGGACGTCGACCTTGGCGTCGGTGATCACGTAGGGCTCGCGCCGGCGGACCGTCGTCGCGCAGAAGGCCCACTCCACGGGGGTGCCGCCCGCCTCCGCGGGCCAGCCGGCGAGGCCGTGCTGGCCGACGTAGTTCTGGGAGATCTCGGTGACCAGGGTGACCAGGCCGATCTTGCCGCCCAGGCGCTCCGCGGCGCGGCGCGCCGCCAGGTCCAGGACCAGCTTGTTCTCCTCCGAGAACAGGTCCAGCGCGGCGATCGCCGTCAGGCGACGGTCGTCGGGCATCCGCGAGCGCACGAGCTGCCCCGCCGAGCGGTACCCGGCGTCGAACGGGCGCGAGCCGGACGAGGCGGCCTCCTGGGCGGCCAGCAGCCGGTAGCTGCGGACCCGGACGCGGAAGTCGCGGCCCGCGACGCCCACGCAGGCGGGCTGCGCGACCATCGCCTCGGCGAGCGCCTCGGCCTCGTCGATCGTGAGCAGGTAGCAGCCGGTGGACAGCCCGGCGGCGGCGCAGACCTCGGCCCAGACGCGGTCGGGGGCGCGGTCGTCGGCGTGCGCGGCGTGCTGGAGGACCCGGCGCGCGTCGTCGGCCGTGGGCCCGGCCAGTCCGTGCAGCGGCAGTCGCGGCAGGGGGGAGGCGGAGGACGTCATGCCGTTTCCATCGGCCCTTCTAGAAGGACTCTTGAGCGGTCGTGGTGCACCGCTCGCGGGTCAGGCCCGGGTGGTCGCGGGCGTGCGGGAGGCCCGCCCGCCGCGCGCCGTCTCGACGCCCACGCGGCGGGCCAGCGCGGGCAGGTCGAGGTCCGGCAGCAGCTTGTCGCCGCCTCCGACGCCGACCAGCGGCGCGCTGCGCAGGGCGACCGCGGAGGACGTCAGGGCGCCGCGCGGCGCCGGGCCGCCGTCGGGGCCGGGCTCCTGCCAGGTGAGGGAGTCGATGCCCCGCAGGGCGTCCACGACGAAGGCGACCTGCTCGCCGTCGACCTCCACGAGCAGCAGGCACGTCGAGGGCCCCGGCTCCAGGCGCGGCTGGCCCAGCACGGCGGGCAGCTGGATGACGGGCACGGCCGCGCGCCGGTGCACGAGGATCCCGAGCAGGCTGTCGCCCACGTTGGTCGGCGTCCACGCCGGGGGGTACGGGAGGATCTCCACGACCTGGTCCAGGCGCGAGGCGACGTCGACGCCGACGGAGTAGGTGAGGTAGGCGGGGGCGGTGCGCGAGGCGACGGCCGCCGCGGCCCCGTCGCGCTGCTCGGCCACGCCGGCCGCGGCCCCGGCCAGCTCGGTGTTGACGCTGGCGTAGGTCACCAGCTCGCGCTCGGCGCGCAGCGCGCCGCCGTCCAGCACGAGGCACTGCCCGCGCCCGTCGACGTCCACGACACCCGTCACCAGGTCCGGGCGCCCGACCGCGAAGCGGGGGACGGCCAGGACGTCGTCGGCGAGGACGCGCACGATGTCGAGGACGGCCGTGACGGCCAGCACGACGTAGCCGTGGCCGAGGTCGAGGACGACGCCCGCGCCGGTGCTGACCTCCGTGGGCGGCAGCGTCCCGAGGCCGAGCAGCTGCAGCGGGTCCAGGACGGCGACCTCGCGGCCGGCGAAGTCGGTCACCCCGAGGCAGGCGGCCCCGCTGAGCACCGACGGGCGCGCCGCGGCGTGGGCGAGGGTGGTGTGCACGACGTCGACGTCGAGCGCGAGGACCTGCGTGCCGCACTGCAGCAGCGTCAGGGTCCGCCGGCTGGCCGACGAGCGCAGCTCGGCCGCGAGCTCCGCGGCCTCGGCGCCCAGCACCGGCCCGCCGACCTCGACGGTCGGCACCCCGGGCAGGGCGAGGACCGCGTCCACGTCCAGGACGCTGAGGACGGTGTCGGTCTGGTCGTGGCGCACGGTGTGCGAGAGCAGCAGCGGGGTGCCGCTGGCGCGCACGGCCCGGCGCTGCGCGACGTCCACCTCGCTGATGCCGCGCACGGCGTCGGCCAGCAGGCCCAGCTGCTGGCCGCCGTCGGAGATGATGACGACGACCTGGTCCAGGGCCCGCACGCTGGGGGTGCCCAGCAGCGGGCGCAGGTCCAGCACGGGCAGGGGGACGCCGCGCAGCAGCATGGCGCCCAGCAGCCCCGGCGTGCGCACCGGCAGGTCGGCGAAGTCGTCGGGGGCGGGCACGACCTCGCGCAGCGCCGACAGCGGCAGCGCGACGTCGACCCCGGCCAGCGAGAGCAGCCCGCAGACGACGTGCCCCGCCGCCCCCGCCTCAGTCACCGGTCTGGGTCGCGATCTGGGCGATCAGCCGGTTGACGTTCTCCGACGACTCCTGCTGCGCGCGGGTGCGGTCGGAGATCGTGCGGATGGCGTCGTTGGTCTTGGCGACGCTGGTGACGATCCGCTCGAAGGCCTGCTCGGCGCGCTTGGAGACCTGCGCGCCCTGCGCGACGCGGTCCTCGGACTCCTCGATCAGCTGCCCGATCTGCTGGGCCGCCGCGGAGGAGCGCTCGGCGAGCTTGCGGACCTCGCCGGCGACGATCGAGAACCCGACGCCGTGGTCCCCGGCCCGGGCCGCCTCGATGGAGGCGTTGAAGGCCAGCAGGTTCGTCTGGTTCGCGATCTCCCCCATGACCCGGACGATCTTGCTGATCGACGACGACGAGCGCTGGATCAGCTCGATCGCCTCCAGGGCCGCGCGCAGCGCCTCGACGCCCTGCTCGGCGTTGGAGTGGGTCTCGTTCGCCAGCTCCGTGGCGACCCCCGAGCTGGACGCGATGTCGGTGGTCGAGCCGACGAGCCCGCGGACCGAGACGGTCATGTCCGCGGTGCTGGTGGCGACGCGGCGCTCGCGCTCGACAGACTCGGTGATGTCGTAGGCGTACTTGACGACCTTGACGACCTCGCCCTTGAGGTCGAGCACGGGGTTGTAGGAGGCCTGGATGTAGACGTCGCGGCCGAACTTGCCGACCCGGTGGAACCGGCCGCTGATGACCTCGCCCTTGCCCAGGCGCATCCAGAAGTCCCGGTACTCGGTCGAGCGCGTGTACTCGGGGGCGCACAGGGTGCTGTGGTGCTGGCCGACGAGCTCGCGGCCCGAGTAGCCCATGCACCGCAGGAAGTTCTCGTTGGCGGCCAGGACGATGCCCTCGAGGTCGAACTCGATGACGGCCTGCGAGCGGTCGACGGCGGACATCCGGCTGGCGACCTCGGCGGTGGAGACCTTGGAGGCCGTGATGTCGGTGGCGAACTTCACGATCTTCAGCGGGGCGCCCTCGGAGTCGAGGATCGGGTTGTAGGTGGCCTGCAGCCACACCGCCCGACCCGACTTGCTCACGCGCTCGAACTCGCCGGCGGCGTACTGGCCGGCCCCGAGGTGCTCCCAGAAGGTGGCGTACTCCTCGCTCGCGGCGTGGGTGGTGTCGCAGAAGATGCGGTGGTGCTTGCCGACGACCTCGCCCAGCGTGTAGCCCATGACCGCCAGGAAGTTGGCGTTGGCCGTCAGGACGCGCCCGGCCAGGTCGAACTCGATGACGGCCTGCGCGCGGTCCACGGCCGCGACCTTGCCGATGTACTCGGCGTTGGCGTTCTTCGCGCTGGTGACGTCGGAGGCGAACTTGACGATGCGCTCGACGTGCCCCTCCGCGTCGAAGACCGGGTTGTAGGTCGCCTGCAGCCAGACGTCGCGCCCGTCCTTCGTGTGGCGCTTGTACTCCCCCGCCTCGTACTGGCCGGCGGCGAGGCGCTCCCAGAAGTCGGCGTAGGCGACGGACTCCGTCAGCGCCTCGTCGCAGAAGATGCGGTGGTGCTTGCCGACGATCTCGGGCAGCGTGTAGCCCACGACGTCGAGGAAGTTCTTGTTCGCCGTGATGATGCGGCCCTCGCGGGTGAACTCGATGACGGCCTGCGAGCGCTCGATCGCGTTGACCTTGCTGACGTGCTCGGCGGCCTGCACCTTCGCCGCGGTGACGTCGGTGGCGATCTTGACGATCTTCATGACGCTGCCGTCGACGTCCAGGACGGGGTTGTAGGTGGCCTGCAGCCAGACCTCGCGCCGGTCCTTGGTGATGCGCTTGAACTCGCCCGCGATGTACTCCCCGGCGCCGAGCTGCTCCCAGAAGCGGGCGTACTCCTCGCTCGCGGCGTGGGCCGCGTCGCAGAAGGCCCGGTGGTGGCGGCCCACGACCTCGGGCAGCGAGTAGCCCATGAGGTCGAGGAAGTTGCGGTTGGCGGTCAGGACGCGGCCCTGGACGTCGAACTCGATGACGGCCTGCGCGCGGTCCACCGCGGCGACGGTGCCGCGGACCAGCGCGCCGTCGCGCTCCGCGGACGTCACGTCCTCGGCGACGACCAGGACGCCGGCCCCGCCCGGCAGGGCGTGCAGGTCGGCCTGCAGGAGGCGGAGCTCGGTGGCCGTGCGCAGCCGCAGGCGGAGGCTGACGGGCTCGCCGGAGGCGGCCACGGCGACCTCGGCGGCCAGGTCGCGGTCGGTGGTGGTGCTGAGCAGGTCGGTCCCGCCGGCGGCGAGGACCTCGGCGTGCGTGCGGCCCGCCAGGCGGCAGAAGGCCCCGTTGGCCTCCCGCACGGCGAGCTCGGCCGGGTCCAGCACCAGGACGAGCCGCTCGCGCAGCGTGATGTCTCCGAGGCGCTCGGCGAGCGCCCGCTCGTCGGGCACGTCCGGGACCGCGGTCGCGGGACGGGGTTCTGCCATGGGAGGGGCTCCTCGGAGGACGAGCAACGGGTGCGTCGAGCAGGAGCCGCGGTGTCGGCCCCACACTCCGCATCGGCCGCGGCGCCGCGATCCTGAAGCCGAACGGCGCGCCGTCGGCCCCGCGCACCCCGCGGCGGCGGTCAGCCGTGCAGGACGACGGTGCGCAGGCCCCGCGCGGCGCGCAGGTCGTCCAGGGCGGAACCCACCTCGTCGAGGCCGACGGTGCGCCCCACGAGGTCGCCCAGCGGCAGCGTCCCGGCCAGGTGGGCCCGCGCCAGGCGCGGGAAGTCGACCTGGGCGACCGAGGAGCCGTAGTTGCAGCCCAGGATCCGCTTGCCCGCGTCCGCGAGGTCGAACGGCCGGATCCGCACGGTGGCGTCGTAGGAGGTCATCCCGACCAGCACGGCCGCACCGCCCGGCGCCACGAGGTCGGGCAACGCCTCGATCGTGGCGGCACGCCCGATGCACTCGAACGCGAACTCCGCGCCGCGGCCGGTGAGCTCGCGCACGCGCTCCGCCAGGTCGGGGGCGTCGCCCCGCAGCACGTGGGCGGCACCGGAGCGCCGCGCCGTGGCCAGCCGCTCCTCGGAGAGGTCCACCGCCACGACCGGGGCGGCCCCCACGAGGCGCAGCCCCATGACCACGGACAGCCCGACCCCGCCGCACCCGACGACGACCGCCGACTGCCCCGCCCGCACGCCCGCCGTGTTGACCACGGCCCCGACGCCCGTGGCCACGGAGCAGCCGATGAGCGCGGCGACCTCGAACGGGACCTCGCGCGGGATCGCGACGACGGCGGACTCCGCGACGACGACCTCGGAGGCGAAGGCCCCCAGGCCGAGGAACGGGGCGAGGGCGCTGCCGTCCGCGGCGGTGAGCGGGCTGGACCCGTCGGGCAAGCGGTTGTCCAGCGACCGGGTCCGCGAGCACGTCCACGGCCGGCCCTGCGCGCAGTCGGCGCAGCGCCGGCAGGGCGCGAACCACGACAGGACGACGTGGTCGCCCACCGCGACGTCGAGGACCCCGGCGCCGACCTCGGTGACCACGCCCGCGCCCTCGTGGCCGAGCACGAGGGGCTCGGTCGCGGGCCAGTCCCCGTCCACGACGTGCAGGTCGGAGTGGCAGACGCCGCTCGCGCGGACCTCGACGCGGACCAGGCCCGGCGCGAGGACGTCCGGCGTGCGGACCTCGCGGACCGAGACGGTGCTCGCGCCGGGCTCCAGGACCGCGGCGCGCACCAGGCTCACGGGGTGTCCAGCCCGGCGAGGGCGTCCTCGCTGCGCGCGATCGCGGTGCGCTCGCGCTGCGGGTCGAGGCTGCGGGAGAGCAGGAGGTAGACGGTGCCCGGCACGACGAGGCCCACGACGACGGCGACGTCCACGCCGCCGAGCGCGTCGGCCACCGGCCCGGAGAACACGTCCGCGACGTGGACGAACGGCAGCTCCGCGACGATCCCGACGCCGTAGGCGATCAGCCCCCGCCGTCCCCAGCGCCCGTAGACGCCGTCGGGCGTGAACAGGTCGGCGATCGCGTAGTGGCTGCGGCGCACGAAGAAGTAGTCGACGAGGTTCACCGCCGTCCACGGCGCGAGCAGGTACAGCATGATCAGCAGGGCGTTGTTCACGGCCGCGCTGGCGTCGCTCAGGCCGATGGCCACGACGGTCCACACGACCGCGAGCACGAGGATCGCGACGACGCGGACGGAGCGCGTCCGCGGCACCGGGCGCACGGAGTCGACCGCGGTGACCAGGGAGAGCATGCCGCTGTAGGCGTTCAGGCCCATGGTGGCCACCAGCGCCAGGACGGCGAGCAGCGTGAGGATGCTGCCGAACGCGGGCACGACCTCGTTGCCGGCGTCGTGCAGGCCCACGAGCGCGTCGGTCACCCCGAGGTTCGTGGCGAACCAGGCGCCCAGCGGGATCAGCCAGGCGGGCGACGCGGCCGCGCCCCAGAACACTGATCCGATGATCTTTGCGGGGGCGGTGTCCTCCGGCAGGTAGCGGGAGTAGTCCGACACGTAGGGCGCGTAGGTGATGTTGTAGCTCGCCGCGACGGTGAACATGATGACGAACCCGGTGCCCGAGAACCCTCCCGGGTCGGCGGGCGCGGTCCCGCCCGCGGCGCCCGCGAGCACGCCCACCGTCAGGACCAGCCAGAACGGCAGCGAGATCCAGAACAGCACCTTGAACGCCAGGTGCAGCCAGTCGTGGCCGAAGACCGCCAGGGCCGTCGCGATGACGCTGATGACGATCCCCACCAGCACCGGGCTCCACCCGAACAGGCCCTGCAGGCCCGAGCCGATGATGACGGTGTCGACGATGTTGAAGGCCACGAACGTGACCAGCGAGCCGACGAGCGGGACCAGGACGCCGCTGTAGCCGAACTGCGCGCGCGACTGGATCATCTGCGGCAGGCCGAGCCGAGCGCCCTGCGTGGCGTGGAACGCCATGAACAGGGTGCCGAAGAGGATCCCCGCGATGCCGGCGACGGCGGTCCAGCCCAGCGACAGGCCGACGCTCGGTCCGACGAGACCGATGGCGAGGGTGAACGGCTGGAAGTTGCCCATGAACCAGAACGGGCCCTGGAGGGCGACCTTGCCGTGGCGCTCGGCGGTCGGGACCCAGTCCAGGGACCGGGCCTCCACCAGCGGCGTGCGCGCCGCCGGCGGGTTGCCGGCGAGGGGGTTGCCGGGGGCGGAACCCCCGGAGGCGGGGTTCTCAGAGGCGGGGCCTCCCGGTGCGGGGCTGACGGGCGCCATGCTCACTCCCAGTCCTCGGGTGACGTCGTGCGCTGCGCGCGGGGCCACGCTGCCGCACCCGGCCCCGGTGGTCAACACCTGTTTTCCGCCGAGGTACTGCAGTAACCTGGCGCGCCACCGACCGAGGGGACCCTCCGTGACGCCGCCCGACCTGGACCCCGACCTCGTCCTCGACCCCGACCTGACCGCCGCCGCGGGCCGCCTCGTCGGCGCCTTCGCCGCGGGCGACCTCGACGCCTACTTCGGGGCCTTCGCCCCCGACGCGAGCTTCGTCTTCCACGGCACCGCCGAGGTCCTGACGTCCGTGGCCGCCTACCGGGACCTGTGGGCCCGCTGGGTCGCCGAGGACGGGTTCGCGGTCCTGTCGTGCACGAGCACCGAGCAGCACTGGCGGCAGGACGGCGACGCCGCCGTCCTGGTGCACCGCGTGGCGACCACCGCCCGCGCCGGCGGGGCGGAGTCCTCCAGCGACGAGCGCGAGTCCATCGTCTTCGCGCGCCGCGGCGGCCGGTGGCTGGCCGTGCACGAGCACCTGTCCCCGCACCCGTCCTCACCGCCCGCCTGACGCGGGGCGGGCGCCCCGGGCGGCCGGGGACGGACGTGCCTTGTCCTGCGGGGGCCGCGCGGGGACGATGACGCCATGTCCACCGCAGGCCGGCCGGCCGTCCCGCCGCGCGAAGCGGCCCGGCGCGCCACCGTCGCGCTGGCCGTGCGCGCGGGCCGCGACAGCCCCCGCCTGCAGCGGCTGGTCCGCCGCGCCTCCCGCGAGCTGCGCGTGCCGGTCGCGATGGTCTCGTTCGTCACCGCCGACCGGGAGGTCGTCGAGGCCGCGGTGGGCCTGCCCGAGCCCTGGGCCACCCTGCGCTCGACGCCGCTCAGCCACTCCCTGTGCGCGCAGGTCGTCCGCCACGGCGGACCGGTCGTCCTCTTCGACGCGCGGCAGGACCCCGACCACCGCCGGCACGCGGCCGTGGTCGAGATGGGCGCCGGCGCCTACGCCGGCTACCCGCTGCGCGTGGCCGGGCACGCGCTCGGCGCCTTCTGCGCGGCCGACTTCGTGCCGCGGCAGTGGTCCGCCGACGACCTGCAGCTGCTCGAGGACCTGGCCGCCGAGGCCGGCGCCGAGCTGGGCCTGCGCATCGCCGAGCTGGGCGCACGCTGAGCGCCTCGAGGCGCAGCACCGCGCCGCCCGCGGTCCACCGCACCCGCTGACGCGAGCCCCTCAGGCCAGGAAGTCCGCCACGTCGGCGCCCAGCGCGCGCAGCTCGTCCGCGGTCCGGGTCACCCGCAGCGTCGCGTTCGCCAGCAGCTCCGCCAGGCGCTGCGAGGTCGACACGGGGTGCCCGGGGTCGTCCGCCCAGGGCCGCAGCAGGACCTCGTGCGGCAGGGCCGCCAGCCGGTCCGGGTCCGGGAGGTCGGTGTCCGCGGCGCCCCGGAGCACCGCGGGCAGGAGGGCGTCGGCGACGTCCGGGCCGGGCAGCGGCCACCAGCCGCCCTGCGCGAGCAGCGGCACCGGCGGCGCGGCGGCCGCGGCCGCCGCCAGCGCCTCGCGGCCCTGCGCCGCGACGACGTCGGCGGCCTCGCGGTAGAACCCGGCCTGCGCGGCGCGCGTCGCCCACGCGGTCGGCGGGATGACGAGGGCGAGCTTGCGGAAGCGCTGCGGCGCAGCGGTCACGGCGTGCAGGAGCGTCCCCGTGCCCATCGACACCCCGATCGCGTCGACCGGCGCGTCCGGGGAGACGTCGTCGAGCAGGGCCAGCAGGTCCTGCGCGAGCGCCCGCCAGCCGTAGTCCCCCGGCTCCGGGCGGCCCGTGGAGCGGCCGTGCCCGCGCGCGTCGTAGCGGACGAGCGTCCGGCCCGCCGCGGCGACGGCGCCCCAGCCGAAGAACCCCGACGCGTCCTCGCAGGCGCGGGAGGAGGAGAGCCCGTGCAGGGCGACGACGACCGGCCCGCGGCCCGCCCGCACGTCGACGGAGAGCCGGGCACCGCCGACGTCGAGCCCCCGGTCGGTCACCGGACCCCGCCGGTGCGGCGGGTCACGCCGGCCCGCCCGCGCGCTCCAGCGCCGAGAGCTGGTGCTGCAGGTCGGCCGTCGCCTCGTGCAGGCGGCGGTAGGCCGGGTACAGCCCCGCGTACACCTCGGCGGCCGGTCCGGGTTCGGTGACGACCTCGACGGAGTTCCACGTCGCGTCGACCGCGACGGCGCCGAGCGCGACGGCCGCGAACTTCGCGTCGCCGAGCGAGGCGCCGATCCGCTCGGCCGGCAGTTCCTGCGGGCGGCCGGTGACGTCGGTGACGATCTGCGGCCACAGGCGCGAGCCCGTGCCACCGCCGACGCCGACGACGCGGCGGACCTCGACCCCGGCCTCCTCGAGGGCGTCCACGTTGTGCCGCACGCCGAACGCCGTGGCCTCCAGCAGCGCGCGCTGCACGTCGCCGCGCGTGGTGCGCAGCGTCAGGCCGAGGACGGCGCCGCGCGCGTCGGCGTCGGCGAACGGGGTCCGCTCCCCCGCGAAGTACGGCAGGGCCAGCAGGCCGTGGGCCCCCGCGGGGGCCGCGGCGGCCTCCGCGACGAGGTCGGCGACGGGCGGGGCACCGACCGTCTCGCGCCACCACTCCGTCGCGCTGCCCGAGCTCGCCATCCCGGCGGCCAGGGTGCTCTGCCCCGGCCGCGCACCGGCGGTGCCCCACAGCGCCGGGCTGAACCGCGGGCCGTCGGTGACCGCGACGAGGAACATCGTCGAGCCGTACATGACCATCAGGTCGCCGGGGCGCCCGACGTCCACGCTCTCCGCCTCCGCCCACGCGTCGACCGTGCCGGCCGCGACGGGGGTGCCCGCGGAGATCCCCGTCGCCCGCGCCGCCTCCGCGCTGACCCGCCCGACCTCGTCGGAGGGCCACACCAGCCGCGGCATGGCCAGGCCGGGCGCGACCTCCTCGCAGCGCTCGTCGATCCACCGCGCCTCGTGCCGGTCGTACAGCGGGGTCGTCTGGCTCGCGGAGTGGTGGTCCAGCACGTACTCGCCGGTGAGGCGGAACGCGAGGTAGGAGTTGCACATGAAGAAGTAGCGGGCCCGGGAGAACACCTCGGGCTCGTGGCGGCGCAGCCACTCGATCTTCGCGCCCGCGGCCTGCGAGGACATCTGGGACCCGCAGCGCCGCAGCAGGTCCTCGGCGCCGTAGCGCTCCTGCAGCTCCGCGGCCTCCGCCAGGGCGCGCGTGTCGACGCCGTAGAGGATCGCCGGGCGCAGGGGGTGACCGGCGTCGTCGGCCAGCAGGACGGTGGGCCCCACGCCGCTCGCGCAGACCGCGACGACGTCGTCGCCCGCGTCGCGCGCCTGCGCCGTGAGCGCCTGCGCGATGGCGGCGAAGTCGGCCCACCACACGGCGTCGGCGTCGTGCTCGACGTAGCCGGGCCGGGGGTTGTCGGTGCGGTGCGGCCTCGACTCCCGCGCGACGACCCGCCCGTCCAGCGTCGACAGGACGCCCTTGCTGCTGCCCGTGCCGACGTCCACGCCCAGGACCAGGTCCACTACGCCTCCTCGCGCCTCGCGGCGCATCCTGCCACCAGCCGGGGCAGCACCTCGCCGAGCGGCGCGTCCAGGCGCAGGGTCGCCTTCTCGTCGCCGCGGGTCGGGCCCGCGTTGACGATGGCCACGGGCAGGCCCCGCTTGGCCGCGTGCAGCACGAACCGGTAGCCCGACATGACCGTCAGGGAGGACCCGAGGACGAGCAGCGAGCGGGCGCCGTCGACGATCTCGAAGGAGCGCTCGACGCGCTCGCGCGGCACCGTCTCGCCGAAGAACACGACGTCGGCCTTGAGCGCGTCCTCGCCGCAGCGGCGGCAGGCCACGGTGCGGAACCCCTCGAGCTGGGCGTCGCTGAGGTCGGCGTCGCCGTCGGGGTTGACGGCCGTGAACTCCCGGCGGCGGGCGTCGAACTCCGGGTTCGCCGCGGCGAGGCGCACGGCGAGCTCGGCGCGGGAGGTCACCTCGGCGCAGGACAGGCAGACGACCCGGTCGAGGTTGCCGTGCAGCTCGACGACGTCGCGCGTGCCGGCCGCGGCGTCCAGGCCGTCGACGTTCTGGGTGACCTCACCGGTCAGCAGGCCCGCGGCGTCCAGCGCGGCGACGGCCCGGTGCCCCGCGTTGGGCTGCGCGCGCCGGAAGTGCTCCCACCCGACGTGGCTGCGGCCCCAGTAGCGGCGGCGGGCCTCGGGCGAGCCGGTGAACTCCTGGTACGTCATCGGGGTGTGCCGCGACAGCGACCCGCCCGGGCCGCGGTAGTCGGGGATGCCGGAGTCGGTGGACAGCCCCGCCCCCACGAGCACGGCGACCCCGCCGGCGCCGACGAGGTCGGCGAGCCTCTCCTCGTCGCCCCCGCCGTCGTCGCTCCTGCCGCCGTCGCTCACGCCGCCATGCTGCCGGTCGGCCCCTCGCGCCGCAGCACCAGGCCCGCCAGCAGGCCCGCCAGCAGGACCGCGAGCGCCGCCAGCCCCGCGACGAAGGCGACGACGGCGCCCCACCCCCCGGCGCCGTAGAACGCGCCGCCGAGCCAGCCCAGCACGCTGGAGCCGAGGTAGTAGCCGAACGTGTAGAGGGCCGAGGCCTGCGCCCGCACGCCCGGCTGCGCCCGCGCGCCCGTCCAGCCGCTCGCGGTGGCGTGGGCGGCGAAGAACCCCGCCGTCAGCAGCACGAGCCCCGCGACGACGACGGGCAGGGCGGAGGAGAGCGTCAGCAGGCACCCGGCCGCGAACACCGCCCCCGACCCGAGCAGCACGCGCAGCCGGGAGGAGCGCTCGGCCAGGCGGCCGGCCAGGGCCGAGCTCGCGGTGCCCGCGAGGTAGGTGACGAACAGCAGCCCGACCACGGTCTGCGACAACGAGAACGGCGCCGCCAGCAGCCGGAACCCGAGGTAGTTGTAGACGGTCACGAAGGCGCCCATCATCAGCAGCGCCTGCCCGTAGAGGACGAGGAGGCCGGGGTCGGACAGCGCCCCGGAGAGGCGGGCGAGCAGCCGGGCCTCGCCCGGGGCGCGTCGGCGGCCCGCGAACCCGCGCGAGCGGGGCACCAGGGCGCAGAACACGGCGGTCGCCGCCACGCCCAGGAGCGCGACGGCCGCGACGCCCCAGCGCCACGACGTCAGGTCCGCGACGGAGCTGGAGACGATGCGCCCGGACAGCCCGCCGATCGAGGTGCCCGCGACGTAGGCGGCCGCGGCCCGGGCGACCTGACCGGCCTGCACCTCCTCGGCGAGGTAGGCCATCGCGACGGCGGGCAGCCCGCCGAGGGCCGCGCCCTGCAGGGCGCGCAGGAGGAGCAGGCCCGCGAGCCCGGGGGCCGCGGGCACGGCCAGGCCCAGGAGGGTCGCGGCCAGCACGGAGGCGACCATGGCCGGCACGCGGCCCACCCGGTCGGCGAGCGCGCTCCACCCGACGACGCTGACGGCGAGCGCCCCGGTGGCCACGGACACGCCGAGCGCGGCGCGGGAGGGGTCGACGCCGAGGTCGCCCGCCACCGCGGGGAGCACGGCCTGCACCGAGTAGAGCTGCGCGAAGGTGGCGACCCCCGCGGCGAACAGGGCCACGACGATGCGGCGGTAGCCGGTGCTGCCGGCGGCGTGGCCGGCCCAGGGGGTGGGGCTCGGGCGCAGCTCGGTCACCCGCTCGACGGTAGGCACCCGGTACTGATGCGTCCAATGCATCGATCGTCGGCGACTCATGCATGATGCAGGGGTGGACGACGACGTGGAGGACGCCCTGCGCGGTCTCGCCGGGCCGCTGCGGATCTTCGCGGCGGTCGCCGAGCACGGCCACGTCACGCGCGCCGCGCAGCAGCTCGGCCTCGGGCAGCCCACCGTCAGCCGCGCCCTGACCCGCGTGGGGGACGCCGTCGGCGTCCCGCTGCTCGTCCCCGCGGGCCGCGGGCTGCGGCTGACCGCGGCCGGGGAGGTCCTCGCCGCCGCGGCCGGGCGCGCGCTCGCCGAGCTCGAGCGGGGCGTGCGCCGCGTGCGCGAGGACGACGACCCGAGCACGGGCCGCGTCGCCCTGGGGTTCCTGCACACCCTCGGCGCGAGCGCCGTGCCCGCCCTGGTCGGCGCGTTCCGCGCGGAGCACCCGCGCGCCCGGTTCTCCCTGCGCCAGGGCGCGGCGGGCGCCCTGCTCGCCGAGCTCGACGCGGGCGCCGTCGACCTGGTCCTCACCTCCCCCCTGCCGCAGCGCCCGGGCCTGGTGGCGCACGCGCTGCTGGAGCAGCCGCTCGTCCTGGTCCTGCCGGCCGGCCACCGGCTCGCGGCGCGCCCCCGGCTGCGGCTGCAGGACGTGGCGCAGGAGGACTTCGTCGTCTTCGAGCCCGGCTACGGCCTGCGCGGCACGGTCGACCGCATGTTCGCCGAGGCCGGCGCGGTCCCGAGGATCGCCGTCGAGGGCCAGGACGCCGACACGGTCCGCGGGCTCGTCGCGGCCGGCCTGGGTCTGGCGGTGCTGCCCGCGACCGACGGAGCCCGGGGGGTGGTGGAGCGCCCCCTGGACGGGCCCACGACGTCGCGCACCCTCGGGCTGGTCTGGCGCGAGGGCGACCTGCCCCGGGCCGCGGCGGCGTTCCGCGACACCGTGCTGCGCCACCCCGACCCCCTCGGCGGCGGCCGTCCCGTCGCCACCTGACGGGTCGCTGGGAACGGGGCGCCGTGCCAGGGTCGGCGGCGGGGGACGTCGACGTCCCTCCCACCGAGGAGGAGGACGACATGGGTCTCGACGACAAGATCAAGAACGCGGCGGAGAAGGCGACCGGTCAGGGCAAGGAGGCCGTGGGCGACGCCACGGGCGACGACCAGCTCAAGGCCGAGGGCCAGGGCGACCAGGCCAAGGGCTCCCTCAAGCAGGCCGGCGAGAACGTCAAGGACGCCTTCAAGTAGCCCGCTCCCCCGCGGTGATCATGCAGGTAGTACCTGCATGATCACCGCAGGAAGGGGTCAGCTGCCCGGGACGAAGCGCTGCTGGGCCTCCTCGATGGCGGCCAGCGTCGCACGCAGGTGCTGCAGGGTGAGCGTCACGAGGCCCTCGACGTCGCGGGCGTGGAACCGCTCCACCATCTCGGCGTGCTCGAGGTTGGCCTGAGGCACCTGCTGCGGGCGGGCCCCGAGCGAGACCCTGACGTACGGGGTCGCCGTGTCGCGCAGGCCGGCGAGCATCGCTGCGAGGCGGCTGTCGCCGTCGGGCTCGTGGAAGACCGCGTGGAAGCGGCGGTTCTGCTCCGACCACTCCCCCATGTCCGTCGTGCGCTCCATGGCGACCTGCAGGGCGCGGGCGCGGGCGAGCTGCTCCTCGGACAGGCGGTCCACGACACGCCGCACCATCAGCGGTTCCAGCGTCATCCGCAGCTCGTAGACCTCACGCACGTCCCCGATGTCGAGACTGCGCACGAGCGCACCGCGGTGCGGGTCGAAGACGACGAGCCCCTCGGAAGCTAGGTCCCGCAGCGCTTCCCGCACCGGTGTCGTGCTCACCTCCAGCTGCTCGGCGAGCTCCGTCTGCAGCAGCCGCTCGCCGCTGCCGAACGTGCCGTCGAGGATCGCCGCGCGCAGCGCCTCCCGGACGTACTCGTGGGCGGTGCGCGAACGCGCTCCACCCACCAGCCGACGGCCGGTCACCCGTCCGTCCACAGTCCCCACATCCGCGCCTCCTCCGGTGCCCCGGAGCCTACTCAGCGCCACGTCGGACCTCGGTGAGGTCGAACGTCGGCTCACCGCGGTCGGCGAAGTGCCGGGAGACCTCCGCCGCCGGGCAGTCGGCGGCCAGCAGGGCCCAGAGCAGGGTCCGCGCCTTCAGGGGCCCCAGCCACCCCGCCGGCACGGCACCCCGCGCGATGAGGTCCGATTCCGAACCCGGGAACCCGTAGACGGAGCGAGCGGTCGACCCCGACCCCGTCCGGGTCGCCAGCACCACCGGCAGTCGCTGCGCGGCGACGCCCACGCGCTCGGCGACCCGGGCCGGGAGGTGCCCCACGCCGAAGGCCGCGAGCACGACACCGCCGCACCCCGCCGCCACCGCGTCGTCCAGCATCCGGCCGTCGTCGCCGAGCCACGTCGCCAGGAGCCGCACCTCCGGGTCCGCGCCCGCCCGCGGCACCGCCAGGGCAGGTGCCCGGAGCGGGGGCGGTGCGGCGAAGACGACCGCTCCCTCGTGCACGCGCCCGGCCGGACCGAAGGACGGCGACGCGAAGGCGCTCGTGGCGGTCGAGGCGGTCTTGGCGACGCGGCCGGCCTCGTGCACGGTGTCGTCCATGACGACGAGGACGCCGCGGGAGACCGCCGCGGGCGCCGCCGCCGTCCTGACGGCCGCCAGGAGGTTGGCCGGCCCGTCGCTGCCGGGGGTCCCGGCGGCGCGCATGGCCCCCGTGACGACGAGCGGCGCGGCCCGGTCCCACCACAGGTCGAGGAGGTAGGCGCTCTCCTCGACGGTGTCGGTGCCCTGCACGACCACGACTCCGACGGCTCCCGCGTCCACCTCGGCCCGGGAGCGCGCCAGGACGGCGAGCAGGTGTCCGGGCAGGAGCGACGCACCGGGGAGCGTCACGACGGTGGAGGCCACCACCTCCGCCACCCCCTCGAGCTCGGGCACCGCCGCCACCAGGTCCTCGGCGCGCAGGGTGGGTGTCACCGGCCCACCGCCGGCCGACGCCGGGGTCATGGTGATGGTGCCTCCGAGCGAGACGACGGCCACCAGAGGACGGTCGGGCGGGGGAACCGGGTTCGGCGTCGTCATGGGTCCTCCTCGGTAGGCGACCGCGCCGGGGCGACGCGCGGCGGGCGGTGTTACGTCTGTGTTGCGGCGGACGTCCTGGGGCTGTGGGTCCTTGACCGCCTTGCACTGCGCACTTTATAAAGTGCAAGACGTTTCGCCAAGGCCCCCACCGGCGGACGTGCAGCCGAGGTCCCGCAGACGTGCGGTGCCACCGCGGCCACCCCCGACGTCCTGCAGCCCTGCACCGACCGCCGACGGCCACCGCCGTCCCTCCTCAGGAGGCACCGTGTCTGGAACCACCGATCTCGCCCGGGCCGCGCGCGTGGCCCCCGTGCGTCTCACCCGGGGCCTGGCCCTGTTCAGCCTCGTCGTCGTCGCCCTGTCCTACGTCGTGAACGCCATGGACCGGCAGGTCTTCCCCGTCCTGCTCCCCCACGTCCGCACGGAGTTCGGGTTCTCCCTCAGCCAGGGGGGTTGGCTCGCGACGGTGTTCACGCTCGGCATCGGCCTCGCGGGCATCCCGACGGGTTTCCTGCTGGACCGCCTGTCGCGCAAGACCGTCATGCTGCTCGGCATCGGCCTCTACTCCGCGTTCACGGTGCTCACCGCCCTCGCGGTCGGGTACGGCGACATGTTCGTCTACCGCGCGCTCTCCGGCGTGGGAGAGGCCATGCAGAACGCGGCGCTCTTCTCCGCGGTCGGCGCCTACTTCTTCGCCAGCCGCGCCCTGGCGATCGGCAGCCTGAACTTCGCCTACGGCCTCGGCGGTTTCCTCGGACCCCAGGTGGGGGCGCACCTGGCCGGCAGCACCGGTGAGTGGCGGACTGCGCTGTGGGCCTACGGCGCCGTCGGCTTCCTCTTCGTCGTCCTCATCGCCGTCCTGGTCCGACGCGGCTTCACCGAGCAGGCCGAGGTCAAGACCGAGGACGGTGCGGTCGTCCGCCCCGACGTCGACCACCTGCCCCGCACCCTCCTCAACCGGAACACCCTGCTGCTCGCCGTCGCCGCCGCGGCGGTCGGGCTGGCGATGTACGGCTACATCGGTCTCTACCCGACCTTCCTCCAGGAGGAGCTCGGTCTCTCCCAGGGCCAGGCCGGGCTCGCCGCCAGCATGTTCGGCCTCGGCGCCCTCGTCGGGCTCCCGGCGGGGTTCCTCGGCGACCGGCTCAACCAGCGGTGGCTCCTCATCACCGCCATGGTCGTCGGCTGCGTCGTGGGCTGGCTCATCTTCAACGGGCCCGAGTCGGCCGGCGCGCAGTACGCGCTGTCCTTCGGGGAGGGCGCGCTGGCCAGCGGCTTCTGCTTCGTCAACATCTACTCCGCGCTGCAGCGCTCGGTGCACCCCGACCTCATCGGCCGCGCGTCCGGCGTCTTCGTCAGCAGCTTCTACGTCCCCGCCGCCTTCGCCGGGACCCTGTTCGCCCACCTCGTGGACTCCGCGGGCTGGGGTGGTGCGGGCTTCTGGCAGCTGGCCGTCCTGCCGCTGCTCGGCGTCGCCGCCATGCTCCTCGTCGACATGCGCCGCCAGGCCCGCGTGCGCACCGTCCTCGCCCACTGACCCGGCCGCCGACCTCGTCGCCCAGCACACCCAACGGAGGAAACCCGTGACCAGCACCACGATCCCGCGTCCCAGCGGCCCCCGCCGGTGGCACGAGCAGCGCTGGGTCATCGACTCGGTCCTGCGCACCGACGGACTCGAGTGGGACCAGCCCCGCGTGGCGTACACGTTGCGGCCCATGGGCGTCGACGCCACCGCGGACTTCCGCCTCGCGCAGTCGCGCATCCACAAGTTCGCCGACCTGGTCCCCGTCTTCACCGAGCTCGCCGAGCGGCGCGAACAACTGGCCCTCGAGGCCGAGCAGGCGGGGCGGACGGTGAGCGCCCGGGAGAACTACTTCCACGCCGCCCTGCTGTTCGCCACCGCCGAGTGGTCGATCTGGGAGGACTGCGCGCAGCTCGTCGACCTCGACGACCGCAAGAACGCCTGCTACGCGAAGTACGGCGAGTTCGCCGACCACCGCGTGGAGCGCGTGGACGTGCCCTTCGGCGACGGGGCGATCCCGGCCTGGTTCCACCTGCCGCCCGGCTACGCCGGTGGGCCCCTCCCCACCGTGCTCAGCTGCGGCGGCATGGACGCGGCGAAGGAGCTCAACGTCAACCTCTACGGCGACAAGTTCCTGGAGCGGGGCTTCGCCGTCCTGGCCTTCGACGGCCCCGGCCAGGGGGAGGCACCTGTGCGCGGCGTCAAGTTCACGCCCACCGCGTGGATCGACGCCGGAGAGGCGCTCATGGCGTGGTGCCGGTCGCGGCCGGAGGTCGACGACGACCGCGTCGTCGCCTTCGGCCTGTCCTTCGGCTCCTACTGGATGTCCCAGATCGCCGCCACCCAGCCGGACCTCAGGGGAGCTGCGGTCGGGCTCGTCTGCCACGAGCCCGGCTGCCACATGATCTTCGAGATGGCCTCGCCCAGCTTCAAGGCCCGCTACATGTGGATGTCCGGGCTCGAGCACGACGAGGCCGCCTTCGACGAGATGGCCCAGCAGATCGACCTGCGCCCGCTCATGCCCGGGATGCGGGTCCCCTGGCTGGTCATCGCCGGTGACGAGGACGAGCTGTCCCCGATGCAGCACAGCTACGACCTGGCGGCCATGTCCCCGTCGCCCGCACCGATGCTCGTGTACCAGCAGGGTCGGCACGCGCTGTCCCTGCCGACGGGTTCGGTGGCGCTCGGGCCGCAGTGGATCGGCTACGCCGCCGACTGGCTGCTGGACCGGGTCGCCGGCCTGCCCGCCGCGGACGTCGTCGACTACGTCCTGCCCACCGGCGCCGTGGAACGGCGTCCCCACCCGAAGGACCTGGTGTGAACCCGCTGCCCGACCTGGACCCCGCCACCACCGCGGTGGTCACGATCGACCTGCACCGCGGGCACCTCGACCCCGCGGTGGCGACCATGCCGCTGCCCGCCGACGTCGCCTCCCGCGTGATCACCGCCAACGCCGCGTTCCTCGCCGGCGTGCGCGCGGCCGGGATCCGGGTCGTCCACGTCGTCACGGGGTACCGGGCGGTCGAGGAGATCGCGTCCAACCCCTGGTGGGCGAGCGTGGCGGACACCGACGCGACCCGCAGCGGCGTCCTGCGCCACCAGCTCCCGGGCAGCCCGGGCCTCGAGCTGGTGCCCGAGGTGCTGGGCGGGGGGGACTTCGTCGTCACGGGGAAGAAGCGCTACGACTGCTTCCACGCGACCGACCTCGACCACGCCCTGCGCAGCCGCGGGATCCGCACCCTGCTGCTCACGGGTGTGAACACCAACAGCTGCGTGCTGGCCACGACGGTCTCGGCGAACACCCTCGACTACGCCCCCGTCGTGGTCTCCGACTGCGTGGACACCATGGACCCCGCGGCGCACGAGGCCGCACTGTCGGTCGTCCGGCAGGCCTTCGGCTGGGTGGCGCCCTCGACCGAGCTCCTGGAGGCCCTCGCGTGAAGGTCGTCGACGTCCACGCCCACGTCATCCCCCCCTCGCTGGTCGACGCGATGCGCGCGGGGACGGCGCCGGACGGCATCACCCTCGACGAGAGCACCGGCGACGTGCCGTGGGTGGTCCACCGGCAGGGCTACCGGTACCCGCTGCTCCCGGCCTTCCACGACGCCGGGGCGCGGCGCGAGCAGATGGACCGCGACGGGACGGACGTGGCGCTGCTGTCCCCCGCACCCCCGCTGTTCCTCTACTGGGCCGAGCCGGACGTGGGGCGCGAGGCCGCGCGGGTCGTCAACGACGGGGTGGCCGAGATGGTCGCGAGCGAGCCGCAGCGGTTCGCGGGCATCGGGACCCTCCCGATGGCCGACCCGCGGGCGGCCGTCGAGGAGCTGCGGCGCGCGGTGCGCGACCTCGGGCTGCGCGGCGTCCAGGTGGGCCCCCACGTCGAGGGCACCGGCCTGGACGACCCGAGCCTGCGCCCCGTGCTGGCGGCCGCGGAGGAGCTCGGCGTGCCCGTCGTCGTGCACCCCTACTACGTGGGGTCCGCACCCGGTCTCCTCGACGACTTCTACCTGACCAACCTGCAGGGCAACCCCTGGCAGACGGCGCTGTGCGCCTCCCGGCTGATCCTCTCGGGAACCCTCGACGACCTGCCCGGCCTCGAGGTCCTGCTCGTCCACGGCGGCGGTCACCTGCCCTACCAGGCCGGCCGCCTCGACCACGGCTGGCGGGTGCGGCCCGAGGCGCGCACGCCCGCGCTGGCCCCGAGCGAGTACCTGCGCCGCTTCAGCTACGACAGCCTGACCCACTCCGTCGAGGCCACCCGGTGGCTCGTGGAGACGGTGGGCGCCGACCGCGTGCTCTACGGCACCGACGTGCCCTTCGACATGGGCGGCGGCCCCTTCGCCGAGCAGCTCGCCGCCGTGACCGACGAGACGGCCCGCCGGGCCGTCGCCCACGGCAACGCCGCCCGCCTGTTCCACCTGGAGGACCTCTCATGACCACGACCGACACCCCGACGGCTTCCACCGTCCTGCCCACGGCCGGCCCGGTCCTGCTGCACGTCGACGGGCGCGACGTCGCCGCCTCCGACGGGGCGACGTTCGCGCTGCGCAACCCGGCGACGGGCGAGCTGATCGCCGACGTGGCCCACGCCACGGCCGCCGACGTCGACGCGGCCGTGCGGGCCGCGGGCCGGGCCTTCGACGACCGCCGGTGGCGGGGTCTGCCGGGCCGCGAGCGCTCCCGCGTGCTGCACCGCGCCGCCGGGCTGCTCGCCGAGCGCATCGACGAGTTCGCCCGCTGGGAGACCCTGCAGATCGGCCGGCCCCTGCGCGAGATGCGCGCCCAGCTCGCCCGGCTGCCGGAGTGGCTGGAGTACTTCGGGTCGGTCGCTCAGACCGACGAGGGCCGCGTTCCCGAGTTCGGCGGAGGCCACCTGAACGTGGTGCGCCGGCGGCCCCTCGGTGTGGCGGGGCTCATCACCCCGTGGAACCACCCGCTGCTCATCACGATGAAGAAGGTGTCGGCCGCGCTGGCGGCCGGGAACTCCCTGGTCGTGAAACCCAGCGAGCTCGGGCCGCTCGTCCCGCGCGAGCTCGCGGTGCTGCTCGAGCAGGCCGGGGTTCCGGCCGGCGTCGTGAACGTCGTCCCGGGCCTGGGCGCCTCGACGGGTCGCGCGCTCACCGAGCACCCGGGCCTGGCGAAGATCGACGTCACGGGAGGCACGGAGACGGGACGTGTCATCGCGGCCACGGCCGGCCGGTCGCTGATCCCGATCACCGCGGAGCTCGGCGGCAAGGCCCCCGTCCTGGTGTTCGACGACGCCGACCTCGACGACGCCGTCGCCGGCGCGCTGTTCGCCTCCTTCATCGCCACCGGACAGACCTGCGTGCAGGGTGCCCGCATCCTCGTCCAGGAGGGGATCCGCGAGGAGTTCACCTCCCGGTTCCTGGCTCGTGTGCGGCAGCTGCGGCTGGGCGATCCCCTCGACGTCGCGACGCAGGTCGGGCCGCTGGTCTCCCGGCAGCAGCGCGACCGCGTCGCGGCCGCCGTCGACCGCGCCCGCGCCCAGGGCGCCGAGGTCGTCGCGGGCGGCCGGGTGCCGCCCGCGGCGGAGCTGTCCTCGGGGTGGTTCTACGAACCGACGGTCGTCGACGGCATCACCCCCGAGCACGACCTCTGGTACGAGGAGGTGTTCGGTCCCGTCACCGTCCTGCGGACGTTCCGCGACGAGGCCGACGCCGTGGCGCAGGCCGACGACTCGCCGTTCGGCCTGGCCGCCTCGGTCTGGACCCGCGACGTCGGGCGGGCCCTGCGGGTCGCAGAAGCCGTGGACATCGGCGTCGTGTGGGTCAACGACCACCACCGCATCGACCCGTCCTCGCCGTGGGGCGGGACCAAGGAGTCCGGTCTCGGGTCCGAGAACGGCATCGAGGCCTACCGCGCCTACACCCGCCAGCACAGCGTCGTCGTGAACACGGCACCCGCCCGCGCGGGTGCCGACTGGTTCGCGACGACCGACGACGTCCGCTACAGCTGACCCCCCCGACCGGAGGAGAACCATGCCCGAGCTCGACCTGCTGATCGCCGGCGGAACCGTCGTCACCCCCCAGGGCCGCCGGCCCGCGCACGTGGAGGTCCGCGACGGCCGCGTCGTCGGCGTCGTCCCCGTCACCTCCCGCCGCCGCGACGCCGCGGAGGTGGTCGACGCAACCGGGCTGCTGGTCATGCCCGGCGGCGTGGACACCCACGTGCACCTCATGGATCCCGGCGCACCCGAGCGCGAGGACTTCCCCACGGGGACCTCCGCCGCCGCCGCCGCGGGCGTCACGACGATCATCGAGCACTCCCACGGCAACCCCGTGCGGACGGTCGCCGACCTCACGCGCAAGCGGGAGCACCTCGCCGGCCGCAGCGCCGTCGACTTCGCCCTCGCCGCCCACGCGTGGCCCGGTGAGGCCGACGCCGTGGAGGACCTCTGGCGCGCGGGCGTCGGGTTCTTCAAGCTGTTCACCTGCACCACCCACGGCGTCCCCGGCCACGACCCGGCCGCGCTCAAGACGCACCTGGAGGCCAACGCGCTGTCAGGTGCGGTGACCTTGATGCACTGCGAGGACGAGAGCCTCACCGAGGCGGCCGAGCAGCTCCTGCGCTCGGAGGGGCGGACCGACGGCGGGATCCTCCTCGACTGGCGCAACCGCGACGCCGAGCTCGTCGCCGCCGCCGTCGCCGCGCTCCTGGTGCGCCGCACGGGCGCCCGGGCCACCGTGGCCCACGTCAGCAACCCCGAGGTGGCCGGTTACGTCGCCGCCGAGCGGGCCCGCGGTGCGGACCTGTTCGCGGAGGTCTGCCCGCAGTACCTGCTGCTGCGCGAGGACGAGGTGCACGAGCACGGCGCGCTGCGGAAGTTCACCCCGCCGGCACGAGCCCGCACGTTCGAGGACGAGCTGGAGATGTGGCGGCTGCTGCGCTCGGGTGTCCTCACGCACATGTCCACCGACCACGCCCCGTCGACGCGTGAGCAGAAGGCGGCCGGCGACATCTGGGACGTGCACTTCGGGCTGCCCGGGCTCGACTCCACCATGCCCCTGCTGCTGGACGCCGCCGCGCGCGGGCACCTGGCGCACGAGGACGTGGCCCGGGTCTACGCCGAGGTCCCGGCCAAGCGCTACGGCCTCTGGCCCCGCAAGGGCCGGCTCGCCCCGGGCGCCGACGCCGACGTCGTCCTCGTCGACCCGCACGCGCGACGGGTCCTGCGCGACGAGGACGTCATCTCCCGCGCGGGATGGACGCCCTTCGCCGGGCGCGAGGTCACCGGCCGCGTCCTGCGGACCTACTCGCGCGGCCGGCTGATCGCCGCCGACGGCCGGCCGGTCGGCGACCTCGACGGGCGCTGGCTTCCCGGTGCCGGAGCCGGCGTGAGCTGACCGGACCGGCGGCCTCCCCGCCGCGGTCGCTCGACGTCAGCGGCCCCCGCTGACGTCGAGCGTCGTGCCGGTGACGTAGGACGCGGCGTCCGACATCAGCCAGACCACGGCCTCGGCGACCTCGGAGGCCTCCCCGCCGCGCCCCAGGGGCACGGTGCGCTGCAGGCGCTCCACGCGGCCGGGTTCGCCCGCGCTGGCGTGGATGTCGGTGCGGATGAGACCCGGGCGGACCCCGGCGACGCGGATGCCGTCGGCCGCGACCTCCTGAGCCAGTCCCACGGTCAGGGTGTCCACGGCCGCCTTGGACGCCGCGTAGTCCACGTACTCCCCCGGGCTGCCGAGCACCGCTGCGCGCGAGGACACGTTGACGATCGTGCCGCCCCCGCGGGGCGTGAGCCGGCGCACCGCCTCCGCCGCGCAGAGGAACGCTCCCACCACGTTGACGTCGAGGATGCGGCGGATCCGCTCACCGTCGAGGTCGACGACCCTGGACTGCGGGGCGTTGATCCCCGCGTTGTTCACGAGCCCGCCCAGCGGGCCCATCTCGTCGGCCTCGGCGAACAGCCGCCGCACGTCGGACTCGACGGAGACGTCGGCCTGCACGGCCTTCACGCGGGTGCCGAGGTCCTGCGCCGAGGCCGCCACGACGTCGGCGGCCTCGCGGTGGGAGGAGTAGCTGAAGCAGACGGGGATCCCGCGGGCTGCGAGCGCCTGCACCACCGACGCGCCGATGCCCCGGCTGCCACCCGTCACCACCACGGTTCCGTCCACGTGACGCACCGTAGCGTCAGGCGAACACCTCGTGGGTCCAGAGGTGCAGCAGCGCGTACCCGCGCCACGGCCGCCAGGGTTCCGCCCGCGCGGTGGCCTCGCGCGCGGCGATCCCGCCGAGCGCCCGCCGCAGCACCAGGTCCGAGCCGAGGAACGCGTCGGAGTCGCCGAGCACCCGCAGGGCCACGTAGTCGGCCGTCCACGGCCCGATCCCCCGCAGCGCCAGCAGGTCCGCGTGCGCGCGCCGCGCCGCGTCCCGGTCCCCGCGGGCGGCGTCGGCCGCGGCCGCGTCGAGGTCCAGGCCGTTCGCGAGCGCCGCGGCGAGGGTGTGCAGCGCGAGCGCCCGCGCCCCCGTCACGCCCGTGGTGGCGCGCAGCGCGTCGGGGCCCGCCGCCGCCAGCGCGGCCGGCGTCGGGAAGGCGGTCAGGCCGTCGGCGGCGGGCCGCCCGTGGGCCGCGACGAGGCGGCCGCCGAAGGTGCGGGCCGCGGCGAGCGAGACCTGCTGGCCCAGGACGGTGAGCAGCGCCGTCTCGGCCCCGTCGACGGTCCGCGGCACGCGCAGGCCCGGGCGGGCGGCGACCAGCGGCGCGAGCTCCGGCGACGCCGCGAGCGCGGCCTCCACGGCGTCGGTGTCGGCGTCCAGGTCCAGCCAGCGGCGGACGGCGGCGAGGACGGCGTCGGAGGGGTCGCCGTCCGGGGTGCGCACGCGCACGACGTCGGTGCGGGCGTCCGGGCCCAGGTCCACGGTCACGACGACGGGCCCGTCCGGCGAGGGGACGACGCGGGTGTGCGCGCCGGTCGCGGCGTCGTGGCGCTCGGCGCCGCTCAGCGCGTGGGCCAGCAGCCAGCGGCGCAGGGGGACCGTGTTCACGGGCGTGCGGGCGACGAGGTCGCTCACGGGGTGGCCTCCTCGGGGGCGGCCCCTGAGACGGCCCGGAAGACGGGCGGTGGTGCGGCGGCCAGGTCCGGGTCGTCGTCGGTGAACGTGCGGATGCGGCCCGGCGCGGTGTGCGGACCCTCGAAGCGGACCGTGACGCGCCCGACGCCGGAGCCCTGCACCCACCCCGGCCCGTGCTCGGCGTGCACGACGTCCTGGCCGGGCCGCCAGCCGGCCGCCGCGGCGGCGGGGGGTCCGTAGGGCTGCTCGCTCGCGGTGGCCGGGGCCTCCTGGGCGTCGGCGGGTCCGTCCACCTCCGCGGGGTCGGCGGCCGCGGCCTCCTCGTCGGCCAGCAGGTCGGCGAGCAGGTCGGTCTGCGAGAACTCCGAGAGCCCCGAAACCCCCACGCCCAGCAGGCGCACGCCGTCGGCGACGTCGACCCCGGCGAGCAGCTCCGCGGCGCGCGCGCTGATCTCGGCGGCCGAGGACGTCGCCCGCGTCAGGGTCCGGGAGCGGTTCAGCGTCGTGAAGTCGTAGCGCCGCACCTTGATCGTCACGGTGCGCCCCGAGACGCCCGAGGCCGCGAGGCGCGCCGCGACCCGGTCGGCCATCCGCCGGGCCCGCTCGAGCAGGTCGCCCCGGTCGGTCAGGTCCGTCGCGAACGTCTCCTCCGCCGACACCGACTTCGCCTCCCGCTCCGAGACCACGGGCCGCGGGTCGATGCCGCGCGCGAAGGCCAGCAGCCCGCTGCCGTGCGCCTTGCCGAACGAGCGGACCAGCTCGGCCTCGTCGGCGGCGGCGAGGTCCCCGATCGTCCGGATCCCGCTGCGCGTCAGGCGCTCCGCCGTCACGGCGCCGACCCCGGGCAACGTCCGGATGGCCAGGGGACCCAGCACCGCCGCCTGCTCCCCCGGCGGGACGACGACGAGCGCGTCGGGCTTGCGCAGGTCGGAGGCGATCTTGGCGACGAGCTTGCTGGCCCCGACCCCCACCGAGATCGTCAGGCCCGTCGCGGCCCGCACCCGCGCCCGGAACCCCTCGGCGATCGCCGTGACCTCCGCCACGTCGATCGCCGGGTGCTCGACGGTGAGGTCGACGTAGGCCTCGTCCAGCGACATCGGCTCCACCAGCGGCGACAGCTCCCGCGCCAGCTCCATGACGCGCTCGGACACCACCCGGTAGGCGTCGAAGCGGCCGGCGAGGTACGCCGCGTTCGGGCACAGCCGCCGCGCCTGCTGGGTCGGCATCGCCGAGCCGATCCCGAACACCCGCGCCTCGTAGGACGCCGTCGCGACCACGCCCCGCCACCCCGTGCCGCCCACCACGACGGGCTTGCCCCGCAGCGACGGCTTGTCGCGCTGCTCGACGGCGGCGAAGAACGCGTCGAGGTCCAGGTGCAGCACGCCGGGGCGCGACGGATCGGGGTGGTGCACCCCCCGATTCTGCGCGCCCTACCGTGGCCCGGGTGCCGCCGCCCCGCCCCCCGCGCCCCACCGACGCCCCCGGAGGTCCCTCGTGGACGTGAGCACGGCGGAGTTCGTGGCCCTCGCCCTCGCCGCGCTCGTCGTCGGCTTCTCCAAGACGGCGATCGGCGGGGCGGGCCTCATCGCCGTCGCGGTGTTCGCCGCCGTCGTCCCCGCCAGGGAGTCGACGGGCGTGATCCTCCCGCTGCTGCTGGTCGGCGACGTCTTCGCGATCACGGCCTACCGCCGCCACGCCGACTGGGGCCTGCTCGTGCGGCTGTTCCCGTCCGTGGCCGTCGGCGTCCTCGTCGGGGCCGGGTTCGTCTCCCTCGTCGACGACACCGTGATGCGGCGCTCCATCGGGATCGTCCTGCTGGCCCTCGTGGTGATCCACGTGCTGCGCCGGCGACGGCTGCGGCGCCGCGGCGAGGCCCTGCCCGCCTCCCGCACCCGCCGCCTGCTGCTGGCCGGCGGGTTCGGGTTCCTCGCCGGGTTCACGACGATGGTCGCCAACGCCGGCGGCGCCCCGATGGCGATCTACCTGTTCACGATGGCCCTGCCCGTCATGGCCTTCCTCGGCACCGGCGCCTGGTTCTTCTTCATCGTCAACCTGTTCAAGCTGCCGTTCAGCATCGGCCTCGGGCTGATCAGCGTGGACTCGCTGTGGCTGGACCTGCGCCTGGTGCCCGCCGTGGTCGTCGGCGCCCTGCTGGGGCGCTGGGTCATCGGGCGCCTGGACGCCGCGCGGTTCGAGGACCTCGTCCTCGGGGCGGTCGTCGTGTCGAGCCTGAACCTGGTGCGCTGAGCGTGAGCGGTGCCGCGCGGTGGCCGGCCGGGGAGGTCGGCCTGCTGCGCCTGGCCGCCCAGCGCGTCGCGGTCCCGCTGCCCGGCGCCGCGGAGGTCGTGCGCCACCTCGGCGCGCTGCAGGCGCAGGACCTGCGGGCCGCCGCCACCGCCGTCGCGCTGCGCCACGGCGCCGCCGACGTCACGGGGTTCCGGGCGGCGCTCGCGGCCGGCGAGGTCGTCCGGACCTGGCCGATGCGCGGCACCCTGCACCTGCTGCCGGCCGCGGACACCGGCTGGGTGCTGGGCCTGACCGCGGGCCGCACCGTCACCGCCCTCACCACCCGGCGCCGTCAGCTGGAGATCACCGAGCCGTTCGCCGAGCGCGCCCGGGAGGTCGCCGTCGGGCTGCTCAGCGGTGGGCGGGCCGCGCGCCGGGCCGACCTCGTCGCCGCCTGGACGGCCGCGGGTCTCGACGTCGGCGGGCAGCGGACGCCGCTGCTGCTGATGCACCTGGCCCTCACGGGCACCCTCGTGCTCGGGCCGCCGCAGGGTCGCGAGCAGCTCGTCGTCCTGCTCGCGGAGTGGGTGCCCTCGCCGCGGCGGCTCGAGGGCGAGGAGGCGCTCGCGGAGTGGGCGCGACGCTACCTCGCGGGCCACGGGCCGGCCACGGCGCACGACTTCGCGGCCTGGACGAAGCTGGCGCTGACCGCGGCGCGGCGGGCGTTCGCGGAGGTGGCCGCGGAGTTCGAGGCCCTCGACGTCGACGGCGTGGAGCACCTCGTGGCTCCCGCGGCGGTCGAGCTGCTCGCGGGGGCCCGCCGCGCGGCTCGCGCGGTGCACCTGCTGCCGGGGTTCGACGAGTTCCTGCTCGGCTACGCCGACCGCCACCACGTCCTCGCCGCGGAGCACGTCGACGCCGTCTGCCCGGGCGGCAACGGGGTCTTCCGGGGCATGGTCGTCACGGGTGGTCACATCACCGGCACGTGGGTGCGCGAGCGGGGCAACGCCGTGACGACGCCCTTCACGACGTTCGGTCCGGCCGTCACGGCGGGTGTCCAACGGCGGCTGCGGACGCTGCCTAACGGGTTCCTCGACGACCCCGCCGTCCCCGCACCGGGCCGGGCCCGGGCGCCCCGAACGGCCGCACCGCCCGTTCCGCCGACCGGGGGATCCGCGGTGGCCGGGCTCTAGAAGGGGTGGGGGGCGCACCGATCACTCCTCCTGCGGGACGAGCCCGCCCCCGACGAGAGGACGTCCCGTGCCCGGATACGGCAGCCCCACCCTCAGCATCGCCTCCGTGCTGGCCGCGCAGGCCTACGTCGAGGCGCGCCCCGCGCCCCGCCCGGCCCCCCTGCCCCTCGCGGCGACGGTGCCCGTGGAGGTCGCGGCGCCCGCGCCGGCCCCCACCGACGGCACCGTCACGCCGGTGGGCGACGCCCGCCGCGCCCGCCACTGGTCCGTCCTGGGCGCCGCCCGCCGCGCGCGCCTCTGAGGGCGCACCCGCTGCCGGGCCGCCCCGCGGGCGCGGCCCGAGGCCGCCGTCCGGAGGCTGACCGCGGGACTGCCGTCAGGTGGCCATGTCCACGAAGCGCGAGTAGTGCCCCTGGAACGCGACGGTGATGGTGTCCGTCGGGCCGTTGCGGTGCTTGGCGACGATGAAGTCCGCCTCCCCCGCGCGGGGAGACTCCTTCTCGTACATGTCTTCCCGGTGCAGCAGGATGACCATGTCCGCGTCCTGCTCGATCGAGTTGTGGACGGCGATGCCGTTGGCGACGAAGTTGTGCCCACCGGCGACGGTGGCGTCGTAGACCTGCTCCTCGCCGTCCGGCTCGATGGCCACGACCTCGTCCCACAGGACGTCGTTGACGGCCATGACTTCGAGGTCCGCGTCGCCCAGCAGTTCCGCGACCTTGCCGAGGCGCTGGCGCGACGGGGCGTGCTTCCACTGGGTGCTGCCGCAGAAGGCGGTGCCCATGGCGGCGGCGAACTCCCGGTGGGTGATGCCCTTCTCCACCAGGACCGAACGGACGTCGTCCCAGACCTGGCGGGGAACCGTGTCGACGTTGCTGTTGGCCTCGACGTCGCGGATCACGTCGAGGAGACGAGCCGCGGCCTGGCCGCGGGCGCCGTGGACCCCGATCTCCTGGAGGAAACGGCGCTGGTCGTCGACGCCGGAAACGTCGAGCGTGTAGCCGGGGCGGTAGCTGCCCTTGGGGGTGGCGGTCCGCACGCGCGTCGAGATGCCGAAGCGCAGGAGCAGACGAGACACGTCGTCGATCAGCTTCCGGCTCGTCGACGCGTAGTAGACGCGTCCGCTCCGGCCGGACGCGTTGACCGTCACGGAACCGTCCGTCGCCCACAGGTGGTTCAGGAAGAGGGCGATCTGTCGCTTGGGGAGGTGGAACACCTCGGTGGGGACGAACTTGTCGTAGCTACGCAGCCCGAAGAGCCCGAGGTCGTCGAGCCAGGCCGCGATCGGGTTCCGGCGCCCGTGGGTCAGGTGGTACGGGGACGGCAGCCGCAGGCTCGTGCAGCGCGCCGCGGCGTACTCGTCCCGCACGGCCGTGATGCCGAAGGCCCGGGAAGCGGCGCCGGTGACGGCGAGGAGGTTCTCCTCGTCGATGCTGGCGTAGCGCAGCGGCTGACGACGCACGAAGGAGCCGTCGCCCAGCAGGTGCGCCAGGAGGAGCACGCGGTCGTCGTCCCAGCTCGCGATCCGCTCGGGCGCCGGCACGTGGCGCGGGACCGCCAGCCGCGAGCCGACCTGGAGCTCGCCCAGTGGTGTCCAGCCCTCGTAGGTGAGGAAGGGGTGGTTGGCCGTCGCCCGCACGACCTTGCCGGACGCGGTCCGCATCCGGAAGACGGGACGCACACCGGTCGGGAAGACGTGGGTGAGGTGCCGGCGCACGTAGCGCAGGGACTCGTCCAGCGTCCAGACCGGGACGTCGCGCGCCTGCAGCGCGAACAGCTCCTCCATCGTGGTCTCCGCGCCCGTGTCGGCGCGCAGGACGCGGGTGTCGGCGGTGAGGCACCCACTCTCGCGGAGGTCGCTGATCATCGGCTTCTTGTCGGTGCGCTGCTCGGGCCCGCGGTTCAGCTGCGAGAGCGCGATGACGGGGACCTCGAGCTCCTTGGCGAGCAGCTTCAGGGCCCGGGAGAACTCGGCGACCTCCTGCTGGCGGCTCTCGACCTTCTTCCCGGAGGACATGAGCTGCAGGTAGTCGACGATGACGAGCTTGAGGTCGGCCTTCTGCTTCAGGCGCCGGCACTTCGACCGGATCTCCATGAGCGACATGTTGGGCGAGTCGTCGATGTAGAGCGGCGCGTCGGCCAGGGCGCCCATGGTGCGGGCGAGCTTGGTCCAGTCGTCCTCGCGCATCGTGCCCTTGCGCATGTTCTGCAGCGGGATGCGCGCCTCGGCGGACAGCAGGCGCATCGAGATCTCGTTGCGGCCCATCTCC
>Ga0160427_10000230_pt1 | contig 36784 bp, 36 predicted proteins | sample SolpanmetagenomL_FD_108194 | JGI IMG/M metagenome (GOLD analysis project Ga0160427, IMG submission 108194) | Solar panel surface microbial communities from Lawrence Berkeley National Laboratory, California, USA - L | ecosystem: Engineered > Built environment > Solar panel > Unclassified ...
AGGCTGGTTATATCTGGCTGTGGTGCAGGATCTGTACTCTCGCAAGAGTGCCTTATGGTCGATGAGGAGCCGGATGACCGCAGATCTACTGCTGGCTGCGGTCTAAATGGCTTTTCATCAGCGGCACCCGAAACCGGACCGGATGCACCACTCGGACAGAGAGAGTCAATATGCAAGTAGGATCTACCAGTATGCCTTGAAAGGCATGCAGATGACGTTCAGCATGAATCGAAAGAGGGACTGCTTCGACAACGAGGTCATGGAGTCGTTTTTCGCCAGCCTCAAGCGGGAAGAGCGCGATTGAACGACATGCTCGACTCGGGACATCGCGCGGCAGTATGTTTTTGCCTATCTGGAGCAGTTCTACAAATGCAAACGGCGCCATTCCCACTTAGGGTACGTCGGCCAGGCCGAAGCAGCAGAAATGCAACTCTATTCTCTCCGACCTTCATTGCCGAAACATCTTTTGAGGCTTAGCAGGAACAGAATTTCCCGCTCTCATCCGATCCTTGTCACGAAAGACAGGCAGGCCCTACAACAAAATATGCGAGGTCCACTTTGTTCAGGGAGTTACTTGCGTTTTGCTGGCGTCTTCTTGGTCGCGGCCGCAGGTTTGGTTTTTCGGCCCGCCGACCGACTCTTGCCGAGCGCCTGGCCCTTCTTGAAGCTGGCGCCCATCTTCTCACGGGTCTGCGCCGCCAGCGCCTTGAAGTCCACCAGTCCGGCCACGATCGCCTCGGCACTCACCTTGATCCGTCCTCCAGTGCGGGACGGGGTCAGCTCGCGGTTGACCGTCTCAAACCAGGCCTCAAATGCAGGGGTAGCATCGATGACCATGTCTTTTACCGTCCGATTATAAGTCGCGTCACTGCCTCGCTTGGTGTACTGCTTAGGCAAAGGAAAGCGGGTCGGAAGATCCGCAGCCATAACATCTCCTTCCCGGACGGCGGTACGTAGTTGTTTGACGAAGGTGTCACTACGTTGAGGATTGTGGAGCTTCTTGATCTGGTCGCTAAGAGTGATATATGGCACCAAGCGAGTTCATCATAAACACCGGAAAAAAGCAATAATCAAAAGTCGGAGACATAAAATATAGAGACTAAATTAAATTCAAGCTGCTCGCAAGAGAGGAGATGCATAAAGTCTTCCTCGGTGAAACAGCGTAAATCAACCATGGAGTAAAATGCTCATTCTGCACGTCATACTCAAGAGATGCCTGTCTCCCCTATTCCTCTGCGACTTTACCCGACCGAAGCAGCGGCCAAGAAAGCTGGGCTGAAACTTGCCGACTTCTCCGGGGAACGCTTGGCGACCACCCTGTATGCGCTGCTCCCTGCTGGCGAGAAAAAGCCGACCTACCTGCTGAGCAGCACCTACCGCCTGACGGTGGCGCAGAAACGTTGGGCTGAAGAGCATCAGGCGACCGTGACCAAGTTGGGCCGCTTCCCTGCCGGGGGGAATTGCATGCCGCTTCAGACCAACATGCTCCGAAAGAAAAAGACCGTGGACTGAGATTCGCTCTGCATGAGTTGACGCAGCGTGCATACCGGGATATACTTTTCTTATCAACGTCCGAGAGGGCGTTTTCTTCGTTTATGGCGAGCGAACGCTATGTGCGCATCTGGGACAAGGAGTTGGGCAAGACGCTCCGGGCGCACCGGGTGGCCGCTGAGCAAGCGCTGGGGCGCCCGCTGGAGCCAGGCGAGGTGGTGCACCACATCAATGGCGACCGCAGCGACAACCGAGCGGAGAACCTTCAGGTGTTTCGCAGCCAGGCCCACCATATGGCCCTGGAGCACCTCCAGCGCAAGCAGAAGCGCGGTGTTCAGACGCTGTTCAGCGAAGAGGAAATGATCCGATAGAACACCAGCTCAGAACTGATCGAGCGAGGCCTGCAACGCCTGGGACGTCATCGCCAGCCCCTGGCGGCCCAGCATGGCCAGCAGGTCTTCAGCAGAAACGATGGGTGCTCTGTATCGGGACCGTCCTCGCCTCAACGCCTCCAGCACGCTCTCCGGATGCGTGGACAGCAGGTCCCCAACAAAGCGGTCTGGGGAAATCGCCTGAACACCAAGGGGATCCAGGAGCTCCATTGGAAAGTCCTTCAGATTCTGCGTCACGATCAATTCCACCCCGCCGTGTAAGGCAGCGGCCAGCACATGGCGGTCGTCCCGATCGGGCAGCTGCAAAGTCGGGATGAGTTCCTCGTATCCAGTGATCCGGGCGGTGTCGAGCGCCCGGTCCATCAGTTCCCGGGTGCGCTGGAGTTTGGCTGGATCGAGGTCCGGTCGATGGATCAGCAGGTTCCGGATCCACTCGTCCTGCAACTCATCGGTCCAGTGCGCCTGATACACCCCCAGCAGGCTGAGATCGATCAGCAGGCTACGCAAAGTGGCTGGGTACAACACGTTGGCGTCGAGTAAGGCCCTCACGCCTGAAAGCGAGGCGTCCGGCTCACAGCAGACCCAGTTCCTGATCGAGGTCAGATAGGTCTTGCAGGGCCCGCTGGCGTTCCAGGTCCCGCTGATCGCGGTAGGCCATCAGGTCCTGTAACTTGACCCGGCGGTGCGTTCCCACCTTCCAGGAGGCCAGCCTGCCTTCGTCCAGCAGCTTGACCAGGTGGGGACGGGAGACGCCCAGCAGGTCGGCAGCCTCCTGCGTCCTCAGCTCGGCCTGCACCGGGATCAGCTGCACCGCGTGGCCCTGAGCCACCTCACTCAGCAGGCGATGGACCAGACTGCCGATCTCTTCGGGCAGATCCTGGAGGCGCAGCCCAGCGGCCGCGTCTTGGTCTAGGTGCGCGAGCGCCGTCTGGACCTGGGCGCGATCCTGAGCACTGGGGATCTGAATGGCGATCGGCTGGGTCATGGCATCTCCTGAGAGGAGCATAGCATTTAATCGAAATAAACGAAAGACGTGGACTCTGGCACGTCAGGAGTGCGAAAGCCTCTTGAGCATGGAGATTTTGGGGCCGCACGAGAGTTGGAACAGAAATTCCCGCTCAGAAAGTCGTGTCTCCAGCGCGCGAACTTGAATGGATCAGCTGCGCATGAACCTACCAGGGCGTAGGGCCATCGATGCTGAAGAGTCCCGCTGTGGGGCCGTCTCCCGGCAGGGTCGCGAGGCGCACGGCAGGCAGCGCTCCATCCTGTAGGCTATTGAAGCCCTGCTGCCCGGTCATGTCGGTCGCGACGTACCCGGGGTCGGCCGCATTCACCTTGATACCGGTCTCTCGCAGCTCGTTGGCGAACTGGACCGTCACGGCGTGCAGCGCCGACTTACTGGAGGCGTAGGCGAGCAGCCAATAGCCGGAGCGCAGGTTGTTCGGGTCGCTGGTCAGGGTCAACGACCCCATCGCGCTGCCCATGTTCACGATGCGCGCCGCAGGAGCGGCCCGCAGCAGGGGCAGCAGGGCCTGGATCACCTGCACTACACCGAACACGTTCGTCTCGAAGGTGGTGCGCAGCACCTCCATCGGCAGGGTGCTGGGCGGCATGTCGTCGAGGGAGACGCCCGCGTTGTTCACCAGCACGTCCAGTCGACCGAATCGCTCACCCAGTTGGGTGGCCGCGGCCTGCACGCTAGCCGTGTCTGTCACGTCCAGCCCCAGGGCGTGAGCATCCAACCCCTCGGCCCGGAGGAGGTCGGCGGCCGCCTCGCCCCGCTGGGTGTCCCGCGCGCCGATCAGGACCGTGAAGTTCTGGTGTGCCAGCTGACGGGCGATTTCCAGCCCGATTCCTTTGTTGGCCCCGGTGATGAGGGCCACCTGCTTCTGCTGTGTCATCAATGCCTCCTGGCAAGACCGAGGACTATGCGTCGCAGACCTGCCGCGCGCACTTCCTCTTGCCGCCGATATGGTAGAACCTGACATTGACGTCAGAGGCAAGCGCTGACGGGGAGGAACAGATGCGCATCGGAGAACTGGCGGCGGAGGCAGGGGTGAGTGTGCGTTCGCTGCGTTATTACGAGGAACAGGCGCTGCTGACAAGTGAGCGCAGCGAGAGTGGGCAGCGGCTCTACCAACCGGCCGACGTGCAGCGGGTCCGGCTGATTCAGCAGCTCTACGCTGCCGGACTGCCGAGCAAGACGCTGCGCGAGTTGATGCCGTGCATCGAGGCCCCGGTGCAGCGATACGCGACTCAGCTCGTGGAGCGGCTGACCGAGGAGCGCGACCGGATCGGGGCGCAGATCACGCAGCTGAGCGACACCCGCGACCGCCTCGACGCGGTGATCAATCGTGTTGATGTCACCGAGGTCGCCCTCACGCCTTAGTGGACAATTCTGTTCCGCCTCTCGTGCGCGCCCTAACAGGCGAGTGTGTGGCAGTGAGCTCACTGCCACACACTCGCTTATTGCAATCTTTCAAGAAATCTTTCTTACTTTTTTTCTTTCTGTTCAAGATATTGGTGAAGTGCCTCGTCGACGATGTCCTGAATCTTGACGCCCTCGGCCGCCGCAAACATTTTTAGCCGCCGTTGGAGACTGGGACGCAAACGGGTGTTGAACGACTCCGGTGTTTCAACGGGGACAGACTCGACCGCTCTGGGCAGTGAGGGAGCAGGAGGGGCTATTTCTTCTAGCAAGGGCTTTTCCACCAAAGCCCCAGCTTCAGGATCCATTCGACCGCGCAGCGACGCGCCGATGCTCATTCCTTTCTTTTTCGGAGTCGTCATTTCAGCAGTCCTCCCAGAACCTCTGTGTACTCGGCCAAGTCTTCCGGCATCAGGCCGAAGGCACGTTCGAATTTCACCAGATGAGGCACGATCCCGAACACCGGGAGGTCTTCTTCCTCGAGCGCCGCCTGCATTTCTCGGCCGAGTCCCCCGCGGGCCTGGGTGAGCAGGATGCCCCACTGTCCATTGAATCCGGAGGCTGCCAGTGCATCCAGGGTTGGCATCAGGCGGTCGGCTTCTAGGGCGTTGCATTTGGCCACCACGACGGCGCGAGTGGCCAGCCTCGCTGCGTCCCCCAAAGCACGGGGATCATTTGGCGGGGTATCGATCACCACCCAGGCATGCTTCAAGGCCTGTGCTTGTTTGCTCTCCGAATAGACGGGGAACTTCAACTCCGTTCCCGCGGCCCGGGCCCATGCTCCGGCACTGCCTTCAGGGTCTTTGTCGAGCACGGCGACGTCCAACCCAGCAGCCTTGAGGACAGCGGCGGTATACATGGCAGTAACTGTTTTACCAACACCACCTTTTCGCGACAGTATGGAAATAATCTCTGGCATATCGACACCTTACTTTCTTTCTTTCTAACAAGCAAGAAAGACAGCAAAAATAGGCTGCGCGCGAGTCAGACGAGGATTTCCGACCAGCATCCTACATAGGCAATTGCACTGGAGCACATGTTTTTCAATGCTGATGCAAGCCGAGCGTACCTCAGACAGTCATCTTCGCCAGCGTCGTTTCCTTTCCTCAGGCAGACTGTGCCGGATGCGCCACATCGCGACTGCTCCCTAAACCTTCTCTTGGGAACAGATCAACTCTCAAGGCCTGAACAGGGGAGAGGTCGGGGTCAGCACGCGACTCAGCGCACTCAGCCTCTCCTCGGAACTCACGGTAATTGTCATGATTTGAAAACTGTTGAAAGAAAGAAATCTTTCTTTCAATTGGACACTTGAAATAGTTCACGTCGACAGCTCCCGCTTCGGTTATATGGACACAGGCCGATAATGTTTGTCACGTCTGACATCGTCCATTCGGTGACATTTTTGAGATTGTCTATCACAATTGCTCACAATGTGCTAATCTGTGAGTGTCCTCTTAGTTGCTTCTTGACCTATCGGTTTTGAGAAGCAACTGTCATGCGATCACCGTCCAGATCAAAAGTACAAGTTGGCTGAGTGCAACCCGATGCTAGACCCCATATGGGCTTCGGGTAAGTTTCGGAGGGTGGCGAGGCTGCCACCTTCTCAAGACATCGCGTCGTAGATCGTGTCCATAGGTGTTTTCAGCTATGGCGCTTGGCTTAACTCGTGGCCAACCGACGTGACAACGCAGAGGCCCTCCTGGGGCCGGTGTGGAAGGAGGAAGTCATGAACGACCGTCCTGAATCTGATCAAGCTGCTCAGCTGCCCGAGCCTGATCCTCAGCCCGATCAAGGGAGTGGAGGGCCCACCACCCCGACCACTACCCCGACCGACACCCCTGCACCGGCTGGAGCGCCGTTCGCCTCGGCCGCACGGCGCCCGCATGGTACGGGCACTCGGGGAGAAACGTTATCGCGTCAATCTGAGCAGTTCGAAGGGCGGTTTGGGCGAATGTTCAGGACTTTGCCGCCAGCATTCCATGAACCGGATGACCTTCATGACCTCGCCGTTGAAATGACGGCCCCTCGGGAGGATAACTTCGCCACAGAGGACGAAGTTGACGACGAGGAAAACTTTGGCATCAGTGCTGGATACACCTACTTCGGGCAATTTATCGATCACGACCTGACGTTCGACCCGGCGAGCAGCCTGCAACGTCAGAATGACCCGGACGGTCTGGTCGATTACCGAACGCCTCGCTTCGACCTGGATTGCCTCTACGGGCGTGGTCCGGACGATCAACCGTACATGTATGCGGAGGATGGCGTCCACATGCTGCTGGGTCGGCCGCTGACCGGCGTGGAGTCCGATGCCGGAACACGTGACTTGCCCCGGAACTCCCCAACCACGGGAGAGCCACGAGCCCTAATCGGGGATCCTCGCAACGATGAGAATGTTCTCGTATCTCAATTGCACGCCACGATGTTGCGATTCCACAACCGGGTCGCCGACGTGCTGGAGCAAAGACATGGACGCCGACTCCGCTTCGAGTGGGTTCAGCGGGAGGTCCGCTTCCATTACCAGTGGGTGGTGCTGCACGACTTTCTCCCCACAATCGTCGGACCAGACCTCCTCGAAACCATTCTTCCGGGGATCAGGACCGGCGGGCCATGGTCGGAAAAACCGAACCTCAAACGGTTTAAGTGGAGAAACGTGCCGTTCATCCCTGTAGAATTTAGCGTCGCCGCCTACCGCTTCGGGCACTCGATGATCCGACCGATTTACCGACTCAATACCACCCTGTTGAATCGTCAACAGATCTTCGCCGCCAATCCCTTTGAGAGCTTGGCTGGATTTCGGGTTTTCCCGGACAGCTGGGCGGTCGACTGGGAACTGTTCTTCGATATGCGAAAACCATCGCCTGATCTAGGAAAAAATCGCCTCCAGCGCGCCTATAAAATTGACACCTCGCTCGTCAATCCATTAGGTGCCCTTCCTCCATCCATCACTGCCGGAATCCCGTCATTACCAGAACGCAATCTCCTGCGCGGTTTGCGAATGAGCCTGCCTTCAGGTCAGGCGGTGGCGGCATCCATGGGCATCCCACCCATCCCGGACCAGGATCTCAGGATTGGAAAAGCCACCGCCGGTGCACAGGCCACCAATCACTCGTTAACTGATATTTCCCCCAGTTTCGCTGGCAATGCCCCACTTTGGGTTTACCTGCTGGCTGAAGCGCAGCAGCAATTCAGCACTGACGACACGCCAATCCGACTCGGACCTGTGGGTGGACAAATCGTTGCCGAAGTCTTTATCGGACTGCTGTACGGCGACTCGCATTCGTTCCTCCGACAGAATCCGCTGTGGCGTCCATTCGAGGAATTTACACAGGATGGAGAATTTATGATCGCAGATCTACTTCGAGAAGCTCGAAAGGCTTAGTAAAACACCAATTCAAGAGTTCCGATGAATCAGAGACTGTTGACTAACATGAATGCTCAGCATTGAGCAACACTCGCTCGCATTAGGGACGCGAACCTTGTTTTCAAGCATTAGTCAACAGTCTTTTCGCCGCCTACCATCTCCAAATAATGATGGTAACAGGGGTGCCCGCCATGAACCTGTTGAATATTTTGAAAATCTGGCTTCGTCCGAAGGGCCCGACCGGAATCAGTATTCCGAGTCCAATGGGGACGGCAGCCATACCTGCTCCTGGCGTGTCAGTTCCCGAGGACACGGTGGTCGCGGATGAGCGAACACGAATTGATGATCTACGGGCTGTCGCGAAATGGCAGCTAGCGGCACTGGGCGCCGTTGCAACCGTCGCCTTTACTGGAGTAGCTGTCAGTAAGCTACCCAATGCGGCTGATACCGAAAGCGGCGGCTTCGTCGCCTTAATAGTCGCTGGACTGGGTGCAGCCCTCACGCTGATCAGTATCGTCCTCATGATTCGCTTGGTTGGCCTAGTCCTTGCCCCTCAATACCAGTCCCTTGAAGACCAAATCGAAGAGTCTTCACGTCGGAAGCAAAAAGTGAAGATGTGGTACGACCAGCCAACGTTATATCTTCCATTTCCACAAATCACCACACTGGAAGCTTTTCTTGCTACACGACTCGCTGCCTATACGAAGTACAACTCACTAGCAGGTCAAGACAACCGCACCCCAGATGACGATAAGGAGCTGGAGGCTCTCAGCAAAGCATTCACCACGTACTTCAACCCGGTCGCTTTGCGCCTAAACTGGAGAAATCGCCGAGAACTCGTCGCCAAACGTGCTCGGCTTGCTCTTCTTGGTTTAGCTTGGCTGGGCTCAATAGCTGGCATTGGCGTAGTAGCCTATCTCGGTGCCAGTGCTTACAAGTCAACCACGCCTGCGCCGCTTCAAAGCTTGCTTCTTCCTGCTTATGGCACATGGACGCCCTTGAATGAAGAAAAGCCCGCTTGGACGTTGGCTACCTTGACGACCGACCTGGGCAAAGATTGCCCCCTCGTCATCGCAGGAACGCAATCAAGCGGCGTTCGGGTGTTAGTACTGCGTGAGATTCCCGCCGATAAGACGTTCGAGATCGTGGTCATCCACCCACCCTGTAACCCGCGTCTGTATACCACTTCAATGTCGACCGTTTCTCCCGGGAATGCCATTGAACCTACAAGCGCCTCTGTAATTCCCCCTCAAAAAGTCCTCGGGTCAGCAAACCATTAGGTTGGTTACAGGCTGTCCTCGACCTTAAACCAACCGGTCTTTAACAGAACTCCCGTAAAACGGCTGGAAATACGAAGGTGCTTGAAAGAAAGAAATCTTTCAAGCACTTTCGTATTAACTAAGGAAGGTTAGTTCTAAAAATTTGGACCCTTAACCGGATGAGATTCTCAGGTCCTGAATAGCCAGAGGCCACTCCCTGGGCCTCGTATGAGGCTGACGTTTGCAAGGCAATCTCTACTCCACAGGTTTTAGCTGAGAGGCGGGCAGGACTGATATATAAGTTGCGTAGAGCTGATTAAAGGTATACGACAAATGCAATGCCTGTTCCATCGAAATGCTTGTGTCACTCCGAAGAAGCTCAGCAACTCGTGAGGGAATGTCTTGATACTCAGCCACCGGCTCCGGCGCTGGCGTATCGATCGGATCGACTGCTAAGTCTATAGGCAGTTCCTCTGACACGGACTCCGGGAATATCGGCCGCACCTGATACTCGATACCAAGGGCTTCCAAGAGACGATGAGCTCGCCGTGCGCCAATGCCGCTATATCCCTTACGCTCGTCATTAGAAACTTGCTGCGGGGAAACACCTGTAATCGCGGCGAATTCGACTTCAGTTAATTTTCGTGCGAAACGCAGGGTAACGAGCCACTCCCCAATCTTAGACAGGTCACTTAATAGTCTCAGTTCGCCCTTTTCCATCAGTCTGTACGCCTCAGTCTCAGCAAGCAGAAGGGTTAGGGACTCTGCATCAGCTTCATAACCTGCTGTTATCGCATCGCCTATATGGCTGCTTTGACTGTCTATGCCAAGCAAGGCCTCTAAGCGAACGATCTCGCTCAACGCTCTGATGTAAGCGATCTCAGTACGAATCAAATCAAACCTCCTTAGACATTTATTCAGTTAGAACTTACTTAGTCTTTAGGTATCCAAATTGAGGTTGTATCAGAAGCTTTTCAGGATAAGAACGTGTACTTAATTCAGCCTTAATGTTTATTTTTAGACCTATTTAACCATTCCAAACACTAATGCTTGCGAGAGAACGACGATATTTCGTATGCCTACATAGAGGTTTAGTTTTTTGACGAGCCGAACCTCGTGTTTTTCAGACCTTTTTTCTGTCCTTTACAGAAAGGTTTAGGACAGCGTAATCGTCACCGTGAGGGTCCACTCGTCCGTGTTGTTTTTTGTTACTCAATTTCGAGATTATTAGACTGACCGACCGATTGACTGGCGGCATAATTGTAGACGAAAACTTGTAAAGATGGAACACATGTACATGTGCTACTGCTTGATTTTTAGGGAAAGATTTCCAATTCCATCATACAACAAGGCAGAATAATCTAAGCACATGGACATGTACCATAGCTCAACAAATTTGACATACCTATAACGTCGATCAATAGTTGTAATCGTGAAAATCAAAATAGAAAGGACGGGATCAATACTTGATGGCAAGCAAGCTTGGCTATTGGCGCCTCAATCTGAAGGGGGGAAGAAAAACTTTGAAAGAAGTCGTGGAGATATTTTACATTTTGAGAGAGCTCTTGGAATCCTTGCGCTAGGCATAAACGGCAGTTATAGTCTTAGGAACATATCTCTCGAAGTCCTATTGATGCCTCAGAAAAGAATTGAGGAAATATTTATAGAAGGCATCCGCCTTGATCTTCTCGCGCGAAAAATGCCTCATGCGTCCAGATTACTCGCTTATCCAGAGGCTACTTCAAAGCAGCCCCGCTCAATAAAAGCACTAAGCCCAAAAACGATATTCAAATTAAAATGCTTCCTTCTGAGATTCCGAGCAGACGTTTTTGGGGATGAATTGATGGAGCAAGGCACAGCTAGCCACCCTTCCGCTTCAGAATTCTGGGAACAGAAGATACCTGAAGAGCGCGTCTCCGTTCGCTCTGGGCAAGGGGATTGGCCCCCTGGTCTTCTAAGTGAATGGGAAGAGTACAAAGAGTACCGTTGTGACGATTTTTATGCGGGGCCAGGAATCAACTATCGTAAGAAAGTCATTGATAGAGCAACGTTTGAATCAGATCAGAATATGTTCAACCAGCTAATTCTATTTAATATGAAGCAAGAAGCCATGAAAGACCTTTCACTTCTTGATCTGGTAGACTTCCCCCGTTTTCGCCGTTATCGCCATTGGTATTTTGCTCAACGTTCGAGAGGTGGCTATACCAGCTTTGGTCACCTCTGCGTACAACTGGCCGTCCTGAGCCGGTATCTCGCAGCAGCAGGACGACTGCGTGATCCAGAGGATCCGAGTCGAAAATATGCTTACCTGCCAGACTCAAAAAGTAAGCATAGTTTGTGGGGCAGTTTTTATAACATGAAAGCCGAAACACAAGCCCTTGGGGCAACAAGCGGCAAAGTCGTTGAGTCTTACGCTGTTAGTGGAATGGAGCCTCTAGATCTCCTAAATCTTGGAATCAGTGCTTGGACGACTAAACCTAAAATGAGGGCAAGCCATCGCCGATTGTCATCAACAAAGCATATGGTTTACCTGCGAAAACGGGCAGCTATGTTTTTTATCCTCGCACCATTCATGCCAGTTCGGGCACGCAATTGGCGTGAAATGCGCTGGGAAAAGAATTTGTGGCGGAACGAACGAGGCCGTTGGACCATCCACTTCGAAGGCAAGGAACTTAAAGTTCCCATGCGCAAGAAGGAAAATAAGGTCAAAGTGAATGTTTACCATCACGAGCTCCCACTCCTTGCCAGCGAATGGGTTGACCGTTGGCAGTCAGAGCTATCACTCTGGTTAGACTGTGATCAGTCGGATATTGCAACCGTAGTACCTTACGTTTTTCCACAGCGTAAGAACAATCTTGAGGATCAGACCCGCCATTGGGGCATGACCAACTATGCTGGGTTTCGTTCCGCAATCAATTCTCTGGTTCTCGATCTACGTGGCCATCAATTTCCACCTCACCAGATTCGGCACATCGTTGCCACCTCCTTGGTCAAGGACGCCACCCTTGCGCAAGCAGATCTGGCAGCTGGCTTGCTCGGTGACACCTTACAGACAGTCATTGACGAGTATTTCCGACCAGACACTGATAAGATGCGCAACTCCTATTTTTCGACCCTTACCACCACCATCCCGAATCCGGAACATACCTTTCAGAACGAAGTCGACACCAATGACCTGGAAGCTGCAGACGATTGAGGTGTGTCTATAACTCTCTTTGAAGACGCCTTGGCCAGGCTACTCAAGGGTAGGTGCTGCATCCGAAGTTTTCAAAGTATTTAAGGGGTTTGCGCAGTTAGATGCAGAGTAGCCAAAACAACGATTTTCGTGTATCAGACGCGCTTGCTATCTGCGAGCGCGTCGGGCATGGTGTGCGCTACCCGGACAGCGTGCACGCGCGGGCAGGTGACACCATGACCCATGAATCCCAACCCGACCTTTGCCCCGAAGCCCTCCTTCTCACCGCTGAAGTCATACTGCAACGTCTGTTTCCCCTGAAGACTCACCTCAAGCCCGAGGAGATCCAGCTCATGACCCTGCAGGCGGGTGTCTGGGCACTCCAGACTGAGGCGGACCCGCAGCAGCGGGAATTACCCCGGCTCCTCCGCCATCAGCTAACGTTCCTGCGCCAGGTGTCGGAGGTTCCAGCACCGTCCACGCCAGTTCGTCCCAGCCTCACGGAGCAAGACCTGTCCGAAGTCCGTACCCGCTTCGAGGCGCTCGGCCAGCCCTGGTCTATCAAGCGCCAGCTGCGAGACAACGTGACGCAGACGAGCTTCCGGACCTACCCGGAATTCATGGCCAAGGTACAGGCCGCCCAGGGTCCAGGACTCCATGCCAGCGACTGCGATCTTCAGGTCACGCTGTCCCTGGCCTACCTCTCGCTCCCGGAGCTCAAGAGCCGCGTCGACGCGCTGTTGCGGCTCCGCTATCAGCGGGCCCTCAGTGCTGCCGAACTGCAGCAGCATCCGGAGGCGGCGCGGGTGGCGGCCACCCTGCAGGCGAGTGACCTGCCCTGGCGCGGGCGGGTGACGCTCCGACGGGCAGTCCGGCACGTGGCCATGCGCGTGACGACCACTATGGCCGCAGCCCTCAAGGCTGCCCCACCTGCTGACCTGCACTGCACTGTTGCCGACCTGCACACCACCCTGCTGGCGCTGTACCTGGTTGACGAGACGCTGCGCCATCACGTAACAACCCTGCTGGAGGCGCGCACCCAGGCCTGATCCATCTTGCTTCGACGGTCCCGTGTTCCGAGAGTTGATGGACGCGGGCCCGTTCGCGAGAAATTCGCTTCCACACGATGAAAATCTCGACAACAATAGACGGGTGTTGACCCGCCCTCGACTTCTGGCGCTCTGTGCGCTCCTGCTGACCCCTCCGGCCTCCCTCGCTGCAGCGTATTTTCAGGTGCCCCTGGACACGTCAGAGCCCCCCTTCGCCCGTGCAGCCCTCAGCATGGGTTACCAACTGGACGTTACCGCCTCGCAGGGCGATACGCATCACTACCGAAATCTCAAGACCGGCTGGGAGGCCAAAGTCGAGCTGAGCAATGGACGGGTCACGAGCTACACCGTCTCAGCCCCGTACGACGCCAAATATCCGGCGGCGGCAAGAGAGCTCAAGCGCATCATGGGCACCCCCTGGCGCGAAGGCGATGAAAAGATGGCCTGGCTGGTACCGAGTCAAGCCATCACCACCTTCAAACAGAGCTGGCTGCACTTCGAGATCAAAACCGTTTCGCTGGCTTCCGCCGAAGGACGGGATCTGAAAGACACGGCCAGTCAGTGGAGCTTCAAAGCGACGACTTCAAAGCCTGCCACTCCGCAGCCACGGGACACAGGGTCGACGAGTGCTGTCAGCAGCGCCCAGCGAGTACGGGAAGCTCAACAAGCTGCTCAGAAAGCAGAGCAACAACGCCGAGCCACTGAAGGGCCGTTCACGAGCACACAAGTTTCACTGATGTGCGCCGAGCGGATTCGTTCCTTGGACAGCAACGTCCGTAGCACTGTGTTCTCGATGGACGACCAGCCACGCCGGATGCGGATGTACAAGCTCGCCAACTGGAAATATCTGCCCCGCATGTGGGTGGTCGGCCCGAGTGGAAAGTACAAGCAGCGCTACGAATGCATCGTCCAGGACAACGGGGAGATCAGCGTCGACACCCTTTCCTATTGAGCCTTGTGGACAGTCCACGACTCAATACATGAACTGAGGTGCTCTGTCCTACCAAACACGATCGCGGTCAGCGGCAGAACACCAGCCCACCTTCTTCTATCAGTGAAACTGTCGACCACAGCAGCAGCTCCCCCTTGAAGATGCGCTCGTGCACGTCCAGCGCCGCTTCGAAGTCGAGCTGGCCTTCGTTGACCGCGCGGGCGAGCAGTGCGCAAAGACGGACCACGGGCTGCGCAGGATAGAGGGTCCGGACCAATGTCACGATGCCGCCGTCATCGCTCCAGAGTTCGAGGCCGCGCGTGATGGCCACCGCAGCACACTCCGCGTCCGCAGCGCTCACGGACTTGGCCTTGAATCGGGGGTCCAGTTTCCGGGCCTGATCGCGCGCCTCGCGGGAGGAAAGGTGGTGGGCGAGCTCAAGTTCCGAGCGGGTGAGGGCGAGCGGCTGCCAGAGTTCGTCCTGGTAGAAGGCGCTGCGGCGATGGGCCCGCAGGGCGTACCGCACTTGCCTGAGGTCCTGCTGGGCCGCATACACCCCCCTCGCAAACTCCGAAGTCGGATCATCTATGAACGGCGGTCGCTCGTCCGGGTTCAGGATGCTGGGCGTCACAAAAACGCTCCCCCCTGCCAGAGCAGAGAGGAGCGGGAGTTGGTCCCCGTCGACGAACATCGCGAGGATCATGTTGTCCACCACACAGGGGGGCCGTGTCCGTGTCAGGAGGCCCGCCTGGCGGCCGCGCGGCGCGGCGTGGGGGGAGAAGGTAACTCTTCAAATTCGCGGGCGTCCTCAGGGCTAGCCGCCTCAGGATGTGCGAGCAGTTGCAGTACCGATTCCACCGGGACGCCCAGCAGAGCCGCCGCGCTCTGAGGGCTGAGCGCCTCGTCGTGTACGAATTCCACGATCTTCTCGAGGACTGAGGGCGGAAAGGCGCCCAGCCCGGCCGGACTCTGCAGCACGCTCACCTGATACTCGCGCACCTCCAGCCCGAGGCGGCGCGCCAAACTCAATGGACTGTAGGTTTTGAAGGTGTCGTACTGGGACTGCGTAATCAACCCCTCCTCGAAGAGACGATAAAGCAGCATGGCGTAACTGATCCGGAAAGACGGCTGAAGCCTGGCCACGTCGTAATGGTCGGTAATGCAGCCGTCAGGCAGGTCATCGACCAGCCCGCGCAACGCGTCGCCATTGACCAGGAAGTGCCCGGCAAAGACGTCCGCGAAGCGCTCCTTGGGGTCCTGGTCGCCTGCACGGCAGATCAGACCTGGAGTCTGGTAATGAAACAGCGCATGCGCCAGCTCGTGTGCCAGGGTGAACTGCTGACGGCCCGGCGTGTGGTCGGCATTGACTAGGATGCAGTACCCGAGCCTGGGATGGTTGTAGAACACTCCCGAGAGCTTGTCGTTACCAGACCTCAGGGACACCCGGTTGACAAGAACTCCGGCATGGTCGAGGAAGGCTTGCAAATCGGGCACCGCGTCTTCACCGATGTGGTAATGCTCGCGTACCTCGGCGGCCAGTGTCCGGGCGCGGCGGGAGTCGGTGATGGGTTTAGGGCTGTGCCACTCGGCCTTCGGTGGCGTCTGACGGCCCGGCAGGGTTTGCCCGCTCTCGTCGAGCAGCTCGGCCCAGCGGTCCAGGAAGCGCAACCAGGCCTGCAACTGCGCGCGCAGGTCGTGCTCCTGAGGTTCCAGGCCCCTGTAAAGCAGGGTATGAGGGTTGGAAGAGGTCGACTCAGCCTGCTCGTCCAGCAGAGCAGCGGTGGTCGTGCCATAGAGGTCGGCCAGGCGCTCGAGCTGTGCCAGGCCTGGGACACGGCGGTTGTTTTCCCAGTAGGAGATGATCTCACGGGCGATTCCAAGAGACGTGCCAACGTCTCTCTGGTCGAGTCCCGCGCGTTCACGAACCTGCCGCAGCCGCTCTCCGAGGTGGGAGGGAGTGGTCATATCGGTTCCTTTCTTGAATTGTGTCTAGAGGCGCCTAGTGGGCTAAGAAACCACAGACTGTTACACCATATTGATGTTAGTCATGATTTAGTGTAACATCTTAACGGTGAGGATACTAGAGCAGACCTCAACCAAAACTGGCCACCAGGCTCGAACCCCGGTGACCAGAACAACCACCTGCGCTGCAGCAGGGTGTGCGGATTATGCACGACGGGGGCCAGTCTACCCGCCACACCCTTGATCCTCAAGACTCGCCCCCAAGGAAGTCACACATGGCGAACCAGCCGTTGAAGCCGGGACAGATCACCCCGACCAGTGGACAGTACAAGGAGATCGGCCCGCGTGGGGGCAATCTCGGTCAGGAGATCACCTCGACTAAGGGCAACCCGCTGCCACCCACCAGCAAGGCAGGAAACAGCTACGTCATTGCCGACGTCACCAAGCACAAGAGCGGCAAGTAAGTAAGGGAGTTCAGCCCTTCAAAGAGGAGGTGAACATGAATTCCAAAGACATCCAGAAGATGACCCAGCTCGTCCTCGCGGTTGCAGGCCTGCTGCTGGCCATCCAGCAGGTTCGGAAGGCCGCCGCCAGCATGAAGTGAAGTCAACAAATACAGAGGCCGAACATGACAGTGATGTTCGGCCTCTTATGTGTTCGGAAGCGAGCGCGCCGGACGGCACCTTGGACCATATCGCTAGCGCTCGGCGAATCCTCTCGCCCATTTGTATCGCCCCGCTGGTATTTACTCAGCGTGGGCGTACCGACCTTTTCGCCGCCAAGAACAACAAGACTGTGGCAGAGACACCGGCCGAGCCCCGCTATACCCAAAGACCACTCCATGTGGTCGTCCCCGAAGGGGCGACGGACCCCGGCTCGAGGGCATCCTCTGGGTGCTGCGCACAAGTGCCCAGTGGGATCAGCTCCCTCGCGAAGCCTATCCGCCGAAATCCACTGGTTTCGCCCGGTTTCAGGAGTGGAACGACTGCAATGTGTTTCCAGTCGTGCTGGGGCGACGCTAAGAGCTAGTGGAGGATCAGGGCCTGCTGGATCTCCGCGAAGCATTCATTGACGGCACCTTCAGTGCCGCCAACAAGGGGGCGCAAACGTCGGCCCTACCAAAAAGGCAAAGGGATCAAAATCATGATCATGGTTAATGCGAGTGGCACGCCACTCGCGGTCCACACGACCAGCGCCATTCCTTGAGGTCAAACTCCTGCAGGACACGCTCAATGAGTCGTCCGGCTTTGATTTCCCTCAACGCCTGATCGGTGGCAAAGCCTACGACAGTAAGGGGTTAGATGTCAATTTCTGCGAGATCGGCATTGAAACGATTGCTCCCAACCGCAGGAACAGGAAACGCAAGACCCAGGACGGACGCCCACTGAGACGCGACAAACGTTGCTGGAAAGTGGAGCGGACCATCGCCTGGCTTCAGTCGTTTCGCAGGGTCCGAACCCGTGACGAGTACAAGGCCCAGCACTTCCTCGGTTTCATTCGGCTGGCCTGCATCCTCATGTTGCTCCGCCGGATTTCTGGATAAATTCTAGACAATCATTGTCCTTCCTCCGTTTGAACCGCAACATTTACGCCAGCTTTCCAAGCCAGATATTGAATCAGCTCGTCTGAAAAGAAGTATCTATCTCTATTCTTCGGGTCGCGATATCGAGCAAATCGAGCCTGAATAAACAGCTCGCAATGTTCAAGGCTGATAATGTGGGTATATTGCCGCTCATTTCGCATTACTTCGACGAATTGTTCCTGGCAGATTAACAGGGTGCCGACTACGGCCTTTCTGTTTCCTCTCGGCTCAGGAGGAGCCTCTCGGAATTGCTGCTCTGGCATCAACTGACAAGCTATCCGTACAGAACTCCTTTGTGAGAAAAAACCTATTCGCTGGATGGCACGGAGTAATTGAGGTTCTTGAATCCGAGGCGTGGGACATGTTCCACCGCCTTTCACTTCGACGATGAGACCGACAGGTATCTTTAAATCAAATAAGGTCTGAAAATTATCACTACGCAACTGTTCAGGAATATTTTCACGTAGATGTCTCTGCGTATTATTGTTATTATCCCAATCATTTTGCTGCCCGCCAATCTCTTCATACACGTATGGATGACGTATAGCTAAAAGATCGGCATCGCTGGTGTACATTAGAGGATTGTTATCGCCTCGGACTCGCCTTTCTAATTGGTGAAGCACAAAGTCCTGGAGTAAAAGGAAGCCATTCAGGCGAAGGTACCACCCCGCAAGCTGTTCTGCATAGTTCATGTGTGCCTCTATAGTTCATTTGTGGAAAGTAAAAAAAAGTAACGCGGCCATCGGCGCTGGTCGCAAGTGAACATGTGCAGACGCCTGCGTAAGTCGAGGATATTAGATTTGGCGGTCCATAATCTCATGGTGGCTCTCTATTGATTTTGGCGTGTAGTGGTATTGCTATTGTGGATGGACGCCTGGTTGGCTTCTCGTTCATCTCAATCGCACTCAGCTTAAAGAACGACGGCTCACGATCCTGGATTGACTTCAGCTGGACATTCCTTCTACGCCCAGATCGTGAAGCACTTCGGCATTTCCCTCCACACCGTCAACAGTTGGAAGCCCCGTCTGAAGTGCAAGTGCATCTCTAAGCGACCGTTGCCCTGATCCACCCGCTCGATCGACCCAGATCAGCACGCTTAGCTTCGGAATCTCCTGCGAGAGGTTCCACTGGCTCATGGTTACTTTACTTGGACCATCCGCCGCGTCCGCGACTTGATCGGCCAGACCTTTAAGGTTTGGTACTACAGCAACGACGTTCACAAGCTGCTCCACTAACTTGGCTTTAATCCACAGATACCTGATGGACGCGCTGTGGGAGGATTAGGAAATTTCACGCAGTAAGAGTCCTCCCATTGGGGTTACGCCTCAATAGGCACAGCCTGCAGGATCTCGTCATTCTTGAGTTTGACAACAGCATCCAGCAGGTCCGCGTAATACAGCAGGTGCCCTTGCCGGTGAACTCCCAGCACGGCAGGCGCTCCTGCGGAAATAAGCAGTCCTGCTGTAATGAGAAACCCGATCAGGGCTCCCCAGCCAGGAATGTTGAGCCACGTCTTCATGGCTGTCCAAACGGACGACACGGCCAACGCGGCGATGGCCAGGCCAAGGAGGCCAGACCCGCGTGCACTTCCCCAGAGCGTGGCCCCTCGGCGTCCTACCACAGCTTCTCTGGCACGGAATCCTTGGGACACGTAAGCCAGGACCTCTTTGCGGAAAGGCCTCAAGCGCTCAAGAGCTTTTTCCCAGGCCTGCAGGGTCATCTGCGCTTCCAGCACGGCCTCTTCCCGACGCTTCGACCACGGCATTTCCAGGCCGTAACGGACTTTGGAACGAGCCTGCTTGAGCAGCACATCCATGACGTGATCCACTTCGACAAAGAAGGCATCGCGCTCAGTCGGGTCAGCGGGTGGACTCTGCATCTTCTTGAGTCTAAAAGCAGGTAGGTCGTGGAAGGGCTCTACATGCCCGGGACTCGCAGATTTTCTCTACCAGTCGGCTGGATATGGCTGCGAACGCATGAGGAAGCTACCGCACCACGGATATCGACAATCTCCATCTGAGCGTAGCTGACGCTAGTCTGCAGCATGCCTTTGTTGCTCGGCGAGTCCTCACGCCCGTTCATACCTGTGCTGCTCGACTTTGTGGCACACGGTCGAACGGACGTCTTCGCGGCCAAGAACAACAAGACGGTTGCACAGACACTGGGTGAGCCCCGGTACGCCTCTTTGGCCCCCAGAGTCAGCACCACGGTTGCATCCAGCCTAGGCCGCCCACTCGGCAGCTTCCTGGCCGACCTCAAAGCCGCCGGGAACGAGCAGTACAGGCTTTTCCTGAATGCCTATGGTGACTTGAGGTATTGCACCTTCACCTTCGAAGCCTTCCATCCCGCCACTCACCAGAAAGGCCTGTACTGCTTTGTGGTGAACGACGAAATCCGCTACATCGGGCGCACACTGACCAGTTTCGGCCAGCGCATTCGGCAGGGATACGGCGTGATTCATGCCAAGAACTGCTACCTGGATGGCCAGGCCACCAACTGCCATCTCAATGCCCTGATCCAACTGGAATGGGAGGACGTCCGATTTTTCGTCTGCCCCTTGGAAGACGAGGCAGAGATCATTCAGACGGAGGCGGAGTTGATCAGGAAATACCAGCCGCTCTGGAACATCGCTCTCAAGCAGAGGATGTAAAGTTGCTTGCATCATCGATGAGGCTGCGCTCCACATAACTTCGGAACGAAAGCTCGTCTGTGAACAGCTGATAGCCCGCTTGGCTGACGGCGGCCAGGGTGTTCTCCGGTTCGTCGAGGAGTAAGGCCACAGGCTGGCTCAGCCCCTCCTGCAGGCCTTCAGGCCAGGCCAGGTCGAGGACGGCCAGCGGCTGCCCGTCTGGGCCCACCAGCTCGTAGCGCAGGGACCCTGCCGGGAGGGTCTGGGCCTGCACCCAGGTGTTGATGGCCTCCAGCTCCTCCTGTTCCTCGTCCTGAAGGATGGTGCTGGAGGACTGCAATGTGTCCTGTAGGTCTTGCGCGGGCACCTGCATCTGGCCTCCGACCAGACCATTCAGGAAGGTGTTGGCTGCTTCAGCCAGCAGCTTCCTGCGGGCAGCCAGGAAGTCCGGGTAGCGTCCCAAGATCCAGAGATCCGGATCCATAGGGATCCAGTGGGTGGCCAGCACCCCAGGATGTTGGGCCTCGAACTCAGGCAAGTACGCCTCAGGCAGCCGGTCCGAGATCAGCAGGTTGGTTGCCTGGGTCAGGAAGGTGAAGTTGGCGATGGCGTTGATCGTCTGCGAATCCCGCCCATCCTTCTTCAGGGCGGCCGCTGGGAACACGTGGTGGACCTGCAGGCCACTCAGGGAGCCCAGCAGGGCATGCCGCAGCTCGATGCCACTGTCCCAGTCGGCAGCATGGTTGACCCGGGTCAGCATGTACAGCAGCGGATAGAACCGCGCTCCACGGGTCGAGCTTTCGAAATCCTCGGCACGCACCGTTAGATCGCCTCGGCTGCGGCGAAGGGCGGCAATCAGGCGGTCCATCGCGCCGTCCTTCTCGGCAATCAGCCCGAGGTCGCTGGCCAGCACCGACTCGGTGGATCCGGCGTAGCGGCCCCAGAGGAAGGTGTGGACATACCAGTACAGCAGCTGCTGCCTCTCCTGATGGCTGTCGAGCTTTCCGCCGCACTGCTGGAGGTAGCGGGCCATCACCGGGAAGGAGTAGCGGCTCCCGAGCACTTGATCGCTGTCGAGCCCCAGGTAGGAGCTCACCAGGTTGAGCAGGTAGTTCACCGCCTTCTGCGCGTCAGCCAGTCCTTTGCGGAACTGATCGGGCGTCACCTCCGCCAGCGCGGTGAAGTAGGACTGCCCGGTCATCACCGCATTGATCACCCGCAGGAACCAGTCGAGCTTGAAGGTGAAGCCCGCGTTGCTCCAGCCGGCCAGGGCCTTCTGCATTTCCGCCCGAGCCTCCGGCCACTCGGCGCAGACCTTTGCGAGGGCCAGGTCACCCTTGGAGAGCTTGGTGCCGCCGCTGTTGACCCGGTTGAAGATGTCGACCACCACATCCAGCGTCTTATCCTCGCCGACGATCTCGTCAATATGGAAATCGATGGTACTGATGTTCGTAAGTTGTCCCAGCCGGGTGATGTAGGTGGTGAGCTTCGCGGCATGCTCCGGGTTCTGAACCAACTGCACCGTCAAGGTGCTCGAGCGGCTGGCATCGGTGAACAGCTCCGAGACATTGACCCAGAGCGGGTTATTCTGCATCCGGGTCGGCGCGTAGAACTCGAAGTCCTCCAAGTCGAGGTTGAAATACAGTCCGGTGAAGGCCCGGGGGTTGCCGTCAAAGAACTCGGGCGGTCGTCCGCGCATCACGCCGTACAGGCTGGTGACGCGTTGTTGGCCGTCAAGCAGCAAGCTCACCGTGCCCATGCTGGGAGCAGAGCTGCCACGGGTGACTGCCCCCTCACTGCGGGTCTTCCAGGTCAGTAGGCCGCCCACCGGATACCCTCGGTACAACGACACCATCAGGCCTTTGACCTGCTCGCGGTTCCAGACATACCCGCGCTGGAACTCTGGAAGCGCGATCGTGTTCAAGTCAATCTGGCTGAGGATGTCGGCGATTTTCATGTCTCGGCTTACCGTAGCATCGGTAAGCTCCCCTCCTTTCACCATCTGTCAGCAAGCCTCAGCCTGTTGTGGCAGCTTGAAATTCGATCCTTGAAAAGAAGTCTACTCTGGACTAGACTTTTCTAGTTAGAGCCATTCGTCAGTACAAGCAGCCAGTCATAGCACCACCGACCAGGAGGAGTGATGGCGAACAAAGATTACATTGATCATCCGAACCCTGACATTCGTGCTCTGGCTCGAATGCCAGAAGGCGAACCTCTGTTTCCCGATGGTCTGCCGTCCTGGCTGGAGGCCGAAGAGCCTCAATATCCTCAGGACATCCGCGAAGCGCTGATCTTCGAATGCATTGGCGAAGCGCTCCGGGCTCTCAGAGCTGGCCAGGGTCTGACCGGTTCGCAACTCGCCGAGCGTCTTGGCGTGAACAAGCAGCGTGTGAGCGCACTTGAACATCTGATGACTGACCAAGTCGAATTGGCGACACTGGTCAATGTGGCTCGGGCGTTGGAGTGCGACTTGGAAATCACCTTCAAACCGAAAGAAGGGGAATCGGTCACCGTTACGCTCTAAATTTCAGGGTTCATCTGTTTTATCGGTTATCCTGACGGTCTCCAGAGCAAATTGTGAGCGCCGATTTCAAGGTATTTCAGCCAGCCTGCTCTTCGACACTTGCGAGCTTGACCGACCAGGTTTTCGGCGAGAATGGTCCATGCTGCGTCTTAGCTCCATCGCGCCCGGTCGCCTCGGGTGACCCCCTCCTCTCGCCGCCTTATAGCGGTGCTGGACTTTTGGCGCAACGCGGAGTTGTTCAATCCCCCAGCCATCCCCAGCATCAGCGCCGGAGATCGCTTCGAGCGCGTCTTTGCCGTCACTAGCAGCTCCGAACCGCTGCCATGGCAGCCCGGCCATCCGCTCGGAGCCCATTCTCCGGGCACTGGACGCGAATGGCGCCACACCTGGTACGGTGGCACCTACGAGCTCGAGCGGGTCAGGAGCACTCTGGACGCGGCTCTGCGGAAGCCTGACCTGGAGTACCAGGAACCTCTGCAGGGAGACAGCTGTCTGTTCGCAGTGAACTTCACCGACGACGGTCGCCCGCTCTTCGACACGTTCGTAGTCTCCTCCTGCGCCTGGGCACTAGGCCAACTCAGCCGGAGCTCGCGGCAGATGCCTAATCCTGACGAGTTTGAGGGGGCGGCCAACGCGCTGCGCAAGGACTTCGAAGTCGCCTTCGCTGTGGAAGATGATGACGCGCGCGGTCAGCAGATCCTCTCCTCGGGCGTCACCGCCGGAAAGCCGATGACCGGGACCGAGCTCGGGGCATTCACCCATCAGATGGCTCAGAAGCTCGGGGTTCAGGGCGTCCTCACGCCTAACGGGTCGAGGGTCCGCAGCTTCGGCGTCTTCAGCGCCAAACACCTCACGCCCGATGACCAGGACTTCCTCAACAGCTTCTTCCTGAAAGACCTCGGCAAGGTCTCGCGAGAGCTGGCACGAGGTCAGGGCGGAGCCGGGCTGCTGGCCTACCTGACCTCGGAGGATCAGCTCCCGAGGGCCCAGCGCATCGACGTCCGGCGGGACCTGCAGGCCGTTTTCGACCAACTCTCTCCCGCCCTTTTTCCGGCGGGAAGCTGGCCCAGCAAAGACCACCATCCGCTCGTTCTCAGCCAGCAGTTCGCCATCAACACTGCCATCGCCCGGCTGCAGAATGGCGGGCTCTCGAGCGTCAACGGCCCACCCGGCACCGGGAAGACCACACTGCTGCGCGACTTGGTGGCCGCTGTGGTGGTGCAGCGTGCCGAGCACCTGGCCAGGTTGACGACGCCCGCCCAGGCCTTCTCCGGCCACCAGGGCTACAGGGCCGACAAGTACAACCGGCGGGCCAACACTTTCAAGGATGACTTGCTCGGTTTCGAAATCGTGGTCGCTTCCAGCAACAATGGCGCAGTCGAGAACATCACCTTAGAGATCCCCAGAAAGGGCGCCGTCGATCCCTCATGGCTAGAGGAGGTGGATTATTTCCCGCAGCTGGCTGGGGAGATGATCAGTCAGGACGCCTGGGCGCTGCTGGCAGCCCGGCTTGGCAATAAACAGAACCGCGCTGACTTCCTCTCGAAGTTCTGGAACAAGCCAAAGGTTGAGGACCCAAATAAGTTTGGCGGCTTTAAAAAGTACCTTGAGGGCCAGGAGGGCAAGGTTATCGACTGGCCGAGAGCCGTCCAGCGCTATCAGCAAGCGGTCAAGGCTGAGCAGGAGCTGCGTGCCAGCCGCCTGGCCACCTTTCAGCACCAGACGCAGCTGGGAGAGGCGAGGGCGGCCGTGCAGCGCTTCCTGGCCAAACTCGACGAGCTCGGCACCCAGTTGGCTACGCTGAACAGCCGGATCAGTCATCTGGCCCTGTTAGAACAGAGCGCCATAACCACCGTCAGCGATCTGGAGGCTAGGCATGCTCACCACCAGAGCCTGCGCCCCGGCTTCTGGGCCAACCTACTCTCCTTATGGCAGGAGGGTCGCAACTGGGAGAAAGCAGACCAACAGCACCAGGTCACCATTGGTAGGGGCGTCACGGCTCTGGGCGAGGCACGAGCGAACCACCAGTCGGCCCAGCAGATCCGGATAGGTCTGGAGCACGACCGATCTGAGTTGAAGCATCGCCTAGGGAAGGTAGAGAGGGAAGTTCAGCAGCTAACGGATCAGTTGCAGGCCGCCAGAGCGGAACTGGGTAGACACTTCGTCGACCTCGACGACTGGACGCCAGACGACACGGCCCGTGAGCACAGCTCTCCCTGGAATGATCCTGTTTGGAACAGGGCACGCCGAAAGCTGTTCCTGGAAGCTCTCAACCTGCACCAGGCCTTCATCCAGGCTAATGCCAAGGCGCTGCGGCAGAACCTGATGGTGGCCGCCGATCTACTGGGCGGCAACCTGCCATCCACCGCGCCAGATGAGGTGGCGCGCACTGCCTGGGCGTCCTTATGTCTGGTTGTCCCAGTGGTCTCGACTACCTTCGCGAGCTTCGACCGCCTCTTCGCCCGGATGGGCAAGGAGAGCCTCGGCTGGCTCCTGATTGACGAAGCCGGGCAGGCTACGCCCCAGGCGGCCGCGGGCGCCATCTGGCGGGCCAAACGTACCTTAGTGGTCGGAGATCCGATGCAGCTCGAGCCCGTAATGTCGCTGCCCCAGTCGGTGCAGGAGGTCCTGCGAGCCCACCATCAGGTCTCTGAGGACTTCGCGCCCCTCTTCACTAGCGTCCAGGAGCTCGCCGACCGTACCACTAAGTTCGGCACCCTACTGCCTCGTCAGGACGGCGATTCGCTCTGGGTGGGCGCACCGCTTCGGGTCCACCGCCGCTGCGAGGAGCCGATGTTCTCTATTTCGAATCGGGTGGCCTACGGCGGGATGATGGTCTACGGCACGAAACCCGATCCTTCTTTCACCCTTCCCGCAAGCGGCTGGTTGGACGTGCAGGGCCCCTCCGATTCTCACTTCATCCCGGCAGAGGGGGAGGCCCTCCGGCAGTTGCTGACTCAGTTACGCCAGCAAGGCCAGCCCATGGATCAGGTTTACCTAATCTCCCCATTTCGCGCGGTGGTACGTGAGCTGCGCGAGATCGGTAAGGCCTACGGAGTCACTCTGGCCGGAACAGTCCACACCGTGCAGGGTAAGGAGGCGGACGTCGTGATCCTGATGCTCGGAGGGAATCCGTCAAAAGTGGCAGCGAAACGCTGGGCGGCCAGTACGCCGAATTTGCTGAATGTGGCTGTGAGCCGTGCAAGGCGGCGGCTCTATGTCATCGGGAATCGGCAAGCCTGGAAGAGTCAGACTTACTTCAACGAGTTGGCGGGCTTACTGGGACTTTTCACTAGCTGAACGATTTGAAACAACCAGAGGCGGCTCAAAGAATGCTGTTGCGCCCGCTTTGAGGAAGTCTGTCATCCAGCATCTAACGCGAGTCTCACAGGGAAGCTGACCCAAGCGCTGGGGAGGTTTAAATGACCTGGAAGTCGGTGTCGTGCCACAGAACGTCTGCGTTAGGTTGTTTTTCTACTGACCTCTGAGCTGATTGCGATCTGCAGTCAAGCCGCGGAAACAACAGATCCTCGTGGTCTATCCAGCAGTATGACTGACAAGGCTAAACCGGGCTGACGGCCGCGAACTCCTGCCACCAGCCACTCGCTTTCAATCGACTGACGAAGAGTGCCCCCGCGCGTCTGAGTGGCCGCTCGACACGTTCGTCACCCCACTCCTGAATATCGACCAGGAGTCTCATCAGAGCTGCTGTTATGGCGGAGATGCAGCCCGGCTGGACGTGCTCAACGATCGTCATGCGCCAGAGCAACCAGCGCCAGAAGCGCAAGCTCTGCTCGTTGTCTCCGGTAACCAAACACAAGGCCTCAGCCCGTTCCTGAATCATCGCTCCCCGTTGTTGAGGAGAAGCGGTTGCCAGCTCACCTAGACGATAGACGGCTTCCTGGCGAGCTGAGACAGTCAACGAACCGGGGTTTGAATTAGGAAGAGATAACGTCCAGCGCAAAAGATGTTGAAGTTTCTTTTCTATTTCATTGGAGAGAATTGACTGTCTCAGCTTGACTGCTTCCTCCTTGAGGAGATTGATTTTCCGGATGGTGGTAGCGTTCTGAGGAAGGGCGTTCGCCTCTGCTTCTAAGGCCTGTGCTTGCACGTGGCTTTCCTTGACTTCCGTCATCCACTGCCAGGAGGTCCGGCCTGCGTGGCGGTCAGCGTCGAGGTTGCGATAGACCTTCCGGAGGTGCTCAGCCCGCACGAAGGCGGCCGTGCCCTGAGTCGGGGTTAGCACCACCTCCGCGACCACCCCTCCGGTAACGGTGCCTTTCTTCCCTCCTCCTACTAGACGGCTGGAAGTAAACCAAGAGCGTCTTGCGACTAAGCCACTTTCTGTGAGGTCTTCGAAGGCGCGATAGATGGTGGCCCGGCAGACCCCGAGGAGGAGGGGCAGCTCATCAGCCACGAAGAAGAGGGTAATACGGTTGGGCGTGACTTTGACTTCAGGGCGTAGGACTAGGTGCTCAGCCAGGGCTGCCATGATCAGGAAGCGGTAGAGTCGCTTGGCCCGCTCGCTGTGCAGACGCCCGCAGTCCTCGGCCGCCAGCACGATTGTGTCGGCTCGTTCGGTGATGGTCTTGCCCTTGAGTATCACCCTGGGTATGGCTAGGACTTTTAGAACCGTCTGAGCTTCGAGAGAGTGAAAGGTAGGCACTCCCGGTCTACGGACAGCAGGTGCGGACGCCTCCAGCGAAGCGATCAGTACACTCGCTGTTTGCTCGGCTGTAAATGGCTTGGCGGCGTTCCTTATCTGAGGTCCTGGAGACGAAGTCAATCCACGCGGGATCATCCCGAGGAATTTGGCCGTGGCGGCGTTCGGTCGGTTTGTCGAAAACAGTGGTGGCTGGCTTGTCGGGGCCGAAGATGAAGTGATTTCAGGCATGTGCGGTGAGCTCCCTTCTTGCAATAGGTAGGGCTCGCCAGTACAATGTCGCTTACTAGGGCGGACATCGGCTGACGTTCTCTCAGAAATTCCCTCGCTTGCCGGCGGGGGTTTTTCACGTTGGTTTGCTGGGTAAATCAGGCGCTTATCCCAATCGGTTCTCCTTGAGTGCTCATCATAAACGCTGGAAGTGGAAAAACCGCCACGTGCGTAGGTTCCAGGCCGATTCTGGCAGGACACGTCTTTCCTTTAGGGCTGAATTCGCTAGGCTAGGCGCCATGACGGTTCTGGTTTCTCAAGCCCACAAAGCGGTGCTGCTTGTCACGGGCTGGGCCACCCGGCAAGATGGGCGCGACTTGGTCGCCGGAGTTTGCCTCCGCTCGCTGCCCGAGAAGTTTCAAGGCACCCGGGTGACCGTGCGGGTGTTTCCGAGCACTTCCATACGGGGAAGTTTGAGTGGTTCGCAGCCCTTCGGGCATGTGCGCTCGGCACGCGAACCCAATGGGCAGACCCTCGAGGTGATCGCACGGCTCATCCGGGCTGATGTGGCCGACAACCTTTTGCTGCTTCAGATTTTTCCCAGTCAGAACACCACGCTCCCCTTCAAGATCAGCGTCCGTGCCACCACCGAGGTGATCCGGCAGGTCGACCCGGGCTGGTCCGCCCTGCGATTGACCGGAAGCCTGATCAGCGACCTGCTCGTGGCTGACCGGGTCGAACAGGCCTACGCACCGATTCCGGAGCGCTGGGAGGGTTGGGTTAGGGGACGGCCGCCGAGACCGCAGCCTATGGGTAGCGCATCCGAAGACTCAGCTCCACGGCTCGTCACTTCCTGATGACTGAGCTTAATTTCATCGGCCTGGGCGGCACGGACGAGGTGGGGGCCAGCAGTTACCTGTATCTGCTGAAGGAAGGCAACCTGCTGATTGACGCTGGGGTCCGGCCGGGTGGGGTAGGTGAGGCAGCTTTGCCGAAGTTCGAGTTTCTCGGCGAGCATCCTCCCACTGCTATGGTGCTGACACACGCTCACCTCGATCATGTCGGCGCGTTGCCACTGGTGACTGCGAAGTTCCCGAGGCTGCGGATCTATTGCACCGAGGCAACCGCTCGCATTGCCATGCTGGTGCTCGCCGACACCCTGAAGGTCAGCACCGAGCAGGGCTTTCCGCTGTTCGGGCCGAGCGAAATGAAGCGCGCCTTGGAACGGCTGCGACCGATTCCTTGCTTCCAGACTATCAGCGACCACGGCTTCAAGTTCACTCTTTTTCCGAGCGGTCATCTACTAGGAGCGGCCAGTGTCTTGATTGAGAGCGGCGGTCGCACGGTCTTCCACACTGGGGATGTCAGCAACGTCGCCACTCCAGTGGTTGATCCTGCTTATATGCCGAAGGAGATCATCCATACGGACGCAGTAATTTCCGAAAGTACCTATGGAGATACCTTGTTGCCCTCCAGGAAGGAACAGGTTCGAACGTTTGTTTCCGCCATCGGAGAGACCTTGCACGGTGGGGGCCGGGTGCTGATTCCCAGCTTCGCCCTAGGCCGCGCGCAGGAAGTGACGCAGATCCTGCTGACTTCGATGGCGTCCGGGCTGATGCCGAGTGCACCGATCTACCTGGACGGCCTTACACGGAGCGTCACTGAGGCTTACGAGGGCCTACTGCCTCTTCTACCGGAATCCCTACGCAACCGGGTCAAGACGGGTGGTCAGGGTGCCTTCCTGACAGGCACCGTGGAACTAGTCAAGGACCGCAAGCATCGAGACCAGATCACCGGGTCTTCGAAGCCTGCAATTGTGATCGCCTCGAGCGGGATGCTACATGCTGGGGCCAGCCCCGCCTACGCCCGCGCCTGGCTCCCGCATCCTGAGAACGCCTTGTTCGTCGTTGGTTACCAGGATGCTGAAAGCCCAGGGCGCCGTCTGCTCGAACTCCAGCAGGGCGGAGACGTCCTGTTGCCAGACGGGAAAGGTGGAAGAGAAGCGGTACCCGCCTACAGCCGCATCGAACGCTTCTACCTCAGTGCCCACGCTGATCGGGGCGGGCTGATCGGCTTGATCGCCCGTTATCAGCCTGGGAAGATCCTCCTCACCCACGGGGAGGTTCGGGCCAGGACGAACCTGGCTGGGTACCTCAACACGAGGCACGAAGTCAGCCTGCCAGTGGCCGGAGAGATCGTCTCCTTGCAGGACAGTGGACGTCGGCGCGGCGCCTTCATTAGCGCGCCACCGAAACGCTTGGAGGCCACCAAGGAGCATCACGCTCGCGCAAAGGTGCAGGTCCGCTACGACGCCGAAACCCACGAGGTCAGGATCGCCTTGCCCGGGAACCTTGACGGTTCACTGTTCGGGGAGGGCGAGTACACGCTCGAAGTGCTCAAAGGGAAGCTCAGCCGAATAAAACTGAACGAGCGCGACCTAGAGACAGTGCAGGAGGCAAAGGTGGAGGCGGCGACCAAGTGACGCTCGTCAAGATCACTTCTTTCGTTTCAGTTTCTTGAATTCTGCCGGTGCCCATCACCGTCATCGAGCCGAGCTCCAAATCACTCAACTCTCCCACTCAATTGAAGACCTATGGGCGTTCGTCCGGTTTGCCTTGGCCTTGGGCCAAGTGGCTCAGAACTGAAATAACCACTTAGACTGTCAAGAATCTTTTTGACTTTCCTGAACCATTCTTGCAATAGTGAGAATTATGTCAATTCGACTGGCGCTACTCTCACTCTTCCCCCTTACTCTCCTATCTTGTGCAACTTATGCCCAGGCTCAGGTCTCACCTCTGCCTCCACAAGCGTTGCTGCTAACCAAAAAAAGTGTGCAGTCGAGCACCTACTGCAAGACGTCAGCATGTATGTTATTTTCCCAGGACAAAGCAGAAGATTCACCCATCGGCCCTTTAAAATACTCGACTTTCAAGCTAAAAGACTCAATGGCCACTCTAGAGGTGACACGAGGCGAAACTGATTACTTGGTGGGTTTCGATCTGAAGTACGCTACTACGTTGATGAGCGACGACCAGATGAAATTTGTCCAGACCACTTTTAACGCTTTTCTGGGAGGAAAGTATTCGGTTAGTAAATTTCAAAACTGTCTCGATCAAGCGGAAAGGCAGCAGGCTAAAAACTCCGGGGGTTCCGGTTCGGCCTCATTGGGAGTCATTACACTCAGCCCTGGAACAGGTCTTGTTCTAGACTGTGTAATTGACGGGTATCCCCTACCAGCTATCCATTTTACTGTTATGTTAGCCAACTAGTTTTCGCTTTTTCGATGTTTTCTAGTTCAGATTTACTTGGATCCTGGCCAGATTCAAGAGGCCATCAAGGAGTTCAAAGCCTGCGGCAGCGCGTCTATTCTCACCATCTGCAGTCTGGATGTCACCGACTTCTACCGAAAGCAATGGAGCGATAAACTTTGACTTCAGTAAATACTGAGTTAGCCTTTCTTTAAACCGAGGCGGCGTGCAAGTGTGTCACTCTCTTCTCGTTGTTTTTGAAAAGCCAAACGCTGCTTTCCCTTTTTGGTATTCGGATCTGTTCTACTTGATTCTGGTAAATACAATTCAACTTTCTTGCGAGAATTCCACAGTGGAGAAACATGCACAATATTGCTGTATCTGGGCATAGATGCATTTTACTTCCTTTATCCAGGGCAGCTCGTATCTCTAGGCGGGCATAGATCTGGTACACCTCTTCAGTACCCGACATTTTCTTTCAAGCTGCCCCAGACAATTCCAAGAGCTTGATTAGGGTCTGGTTTTGCAAGAACTACAACACCGTAGCAAGATCAAATGATCCTTGTAAGGCCAATGTGACGCTTCCTTTCGTAGCGTGATTTTCAAATGAACGTTCATATGGCATTGACCTCCCACCTTTTCGTCTCACCGTGAATAAACTTCTTCATTTGGCCTTGCTTGTTCCAGTGCTGCTCACTGCCTGCGCGTCTAATCCTCTACCCGCCGAGACCTCGTCTCCCGCAATGACTCTTCTACCCCTACGCCCCGCCAGCAGTCCGGATTACTACATCCTCGGCATCTCCGGGAAGTGTTTCAAGGATGATCTGGACCGCTCCTGTCTAAACCTGCTGCCGGCATCGGTCGTTGCGCTGAACACCAAGAACAACTACAACTACTTGGAAAGCCGTGGCACCCTCGAAGCGGTCGCGCAGGCAGTCCGTACCAACGGCTGGACGGTGCAGGTCCGTAGTTACGCTGCCAGTTTGGAAGACCGGGTCAACACCGGCACCGGCGCCACCGCCCTGCATCACGGCTTTCTGACCTTCGTGCAGGATCTGAAAGAAATTGCCCAGCGTGACATCCAGGGTGTACGCAACCCGTCGAAGATCATCCTGATCGCGCACTCCCACGGCACCGTCTGGAGTCACCTCTTCACCAAGCTCAATCCTGGCCTACCCGTTGAGGTGCAGGTCGACCTCGACGGGGTTTGCGCTGACTGGGCCACCGACAACAAGGGCGATTTCGAACGTCTAGGACTCAGCAATGTGGTGGACTTCGGGGCACTCTGCAGCACTCTTAATGGTCAGGGAGGAAATCTCAGCGACGTGCAGAACATCGTTTACGGGACGGTGTGGTATGACCTCGACGTCCACTCGAATGACCGGGCGCTGTTCGACCATACGGAAAACCACCGTCCAGACGGCCAGATCAATGGCGTGTTCAGTGCTGCATTTGGTGAAAACCACGGCGGAGTGACGTTTCCCGGAAGTAGTGCGATGAACTGGGTGACGCAGAGCGTCAGCAACCTCACCAGGCGCTGATGACCGGACAGCTCGCGCCGGGAAACTGGAAAAGCACGGAGGCATGTAGCCGCGCTGGACTGAAAGCGGCCACGCAGTGTCCTAGACCCTCTGCCTTTTGCCTGTACTTCGGTCCCTCTCAAATCACCCTGCCAGTGCTCGCTGATGCCACTTAAAGCCCGCCTGCATGGCCAGGAGATCGTCAGCTTCGATCTCACCGACGCAGCCTTCGAGGCCCTTCGTGGAGAGACAGCACTGAACATGGGCTGTTGTCCCACCAGGGCCATCCCGAAGCGCAGCAAGCTGGGTACCCCGTTCTTTGCGCACGGGCGGCGGGGCGACTGTACCAGCGGGCCCGAGACTCCTTTCCACCTGGAGAGCAAAGTCAGAATTGCCCGGGCGGCCAGAGCCGCCGGGTGGTTGGTCGAGGTGGAAGCCAGTGGTCACTCACCCGACGGCTCGCTTTGGCGCGCCGACGTATTGTGCACGAAGAACACACTCCGGGTGGCGTTCGAGGTGCAACGCAGTCCACAGACCCTGGCAGAAACCGAGGCGAGACAGGCGCTGTACAAGGCGAGTGGTGTCCGGGGCCTGTGGCTGATGACCCGGCATCGGCAGACGCTGGCGGAACGGATCTACCACGATCCGGCAGCAGAGCTCCGAACCCCGATCTTTTTTCTGGACAGTGCCTTTCAGGTGACACGCTTCGACTGCACCCTGGAAACGTTCGTCATGGCCGCGCTTCAGCGGGAATTGGTGTACTTCCCACTACCGGGCCAGTCGGTTGAAGTGGTGCTGCGCACCTTGCCTGACAACTGCTGGCGGTGCAAGCGACCCTTCCAAATGGTAGTCAATATGAATCTCCAACTCACATCGAAGATCATGCTGTCTGTCGCGTGGGAGGAACTCCAGGCTGTCCCCGAGCTTCTGGCAGTGATCACCGACCGCCTCACCCCTGAACTACGACTGTTTCACGGAATAGGCGAATTGAAGCTCAGGTATTCAAACCCCCGAAAAGGTCGCTATTTCAGTCAGGGGTGCCCACATTGCGACGGTCTTCAGGGCGACTTCTATATCAGTCATGCCCGGATGAACAACTGGGACTACTTGGATGGTCCGGGGATCCCTATCGGCCAGATGCGGTTGACGGAAACGATCTCTCGACATCGTGGTCGTTGGTACATGCGCGGGGAGGAAGGCGAAAGCTGAACCATCGGCAATGATCCTTGAGCACATTAACGAGAGGTGGGACGTAACCCCATATGCCCAGCCACTGTATCGGAAAGCTGGTTCGGCAGAGGATGCGCCCAGGCCGGTAACATCGGGACATGCCCGTTCACTCTTCCGCCTCTCCGGGTCGACCCATCCTCGTTCAGGCCTACCGGGCGGTGTCAGGCGTCACTGCTACGACGGAAGTCCTGAACCCTTGTGGGCATTAGGTACTGCGCTTCGACCACACGCCAGGTTTCGGGCAGGTGAGGGAGGCATATGGTCGGCCCAAGTACCCCCGATCGCGCCTGTGTCCTCATTGCCAACGCGCGCCAGACCTGAAGATCCTGATGAGCGTGTCAGGGCCCCCGAAGTTATCTTCGGACTGGGGAGGCTTACCAGGAAAGGCGCGTGAGGAATGGACCTCCGTACTCAACGCCGCTTTGGAAGGTCAGACAGACGCTCCGGACGCTACGAACTGGAAAGACCTCACACCAGACTAGCGGGCGGTGATTGCCGCGGCAGGAGAAATCATGGCTCAGCGATTCGGGTTGACATTCTACGAGGTCCTGTCGCTCAACGAAAAGCCCGCGCCGACCCTGACAGCAGCCGGCTCTCGGCGTCTCAAAGCCAGACTGGAGGAGAAAACGCAAAGAATTGAGAAGCGCGAAAGGCGGTTTCAACAGAAAGAGAGAATGAGGGCAGGGCACTTCATAAACTGAAGACCTTTCGTGTAGTAGGGGTCACCTCAAGATCGGAGTGACTCCGTGGTTTGCAAGCAACTTGATGGACATGGTGTTCAATGGCGTATTCAATTAGTCCGAACCTACCAACGCCCCTACAACCTTACCGCAGCTCTTCCAGGTTAAGCCGCCTCGACGGTGCGGAAGGGCGAGCCCATGGATGGGTATCGCCGTACCGATCCGCCAGAGCGCTGCCCCAGTACAAGTCAGGCACAACCCCGTGTGTTTCCCCGGCTATACGACTCATACCGATCCTGGTAATCATCTGCCGTTCAATCTGGCCGAAATGCTCGGGATACAGTGATACTCCGGGTAAAGCGTCATACATGGGTCGGCACTGGTCCAGGACATGAACATCAAGGTACATTGGTGTCGACTTCGCCGTGTACGTGACCCGCAAGTGCTGTCCAAGGACAGGGTGATGTGGAGACCCCATCTGGTTGACTGCCAGTTGTGTCAAAAGATGAAGCATGGGAGTATCACAAAACAAGCTGTCATCCACCCCCGCCAGCATCCTCAGGGAGCGGAAAGCGGACTGCATCAGTGGCCTAGCGGCCAGCGGAAAATAGCCCTCAGCAAGTGTCCACAGCAGATCGTTAAGCTGGACCGCATTCTCGCGGGACGGCTTGTAAGAACTTCCTTCAATGCCAGGAAGCTGTTTCTGATATTCGGCCAGCCACCTCCGAGCCTGTGAATCTCCTGGCGCGCGGTCTCTTACATTTTGCAGAAACCACCACAGTGGGTATTTCTCCGACGACAACAACATATCCATGCCTGGACCGAAACCGTCCCCTCGCTGCGCAGGTTCCTCTCCCCGGACCATTCGGAGCAAAGCACTGACGTCTGTAGCTGCAGACACAGCAGAACCATAGACCTCTGTATTCTCAGTGAAGATGCCGCGCCGGGCATGAGCTACCCTCAGCAGCCGCAACGTGGGCTGGACGCGGTTGGCATACAGGCTGGGGTACTGCGTACAGAATGCCGAGTAAAACAATCCATAACGCTCCCGTATCGCGTTCAGAAGCTCATTGCGGTCTGTCCAGTCATCCGGGGCGATTTCGGCATACCAAGGCGTATCACCTGCCTCCCCGTAGGCCATTGCATCGCTTTCAACAAACGGCTGTTTTGCAAAATAATCCGCCAGGAACGCCTCCTCCCGCTCATTCTGGGTGGGCTCAGCGACATTGACGACCAGCACCCCAAATTCAGCAAGAACTTGTTCATCGAATACGGTGTGCAAGGTGGAGTAGGGTGTGCCTCTAGAAGAGGTGAGAGGAGCAGTGAAATCAAGGTAGATGACGTCGAAACGGTCCCGGACCACGCGGACAAAAGAGTCGAAACTGCCATGAAAGATTTTCAGGGCAGGATAAGTCTGGCGTGCCTGTTGTAACGCCGCTTCATGGGCCGAGGCGTTTTCCTCGATCGCCCAGACATTTTCGACACGCACACCCAGACGGGTAAGCACCCGGAGGTCGTTCTCTGGTTCAGGTCCACACAGATAGGCCACTCGTAATGCCGCCGCGTCGCGCCTGCCATAGCGGCTGTTCGCGAAGGCCAGCCAGTCGATCAAGTGAGATGTATCCAGTTTCTGCCGTCCTGCACGCCGAAGTTCTGCGTCGCAGTACTCCCATGCCTGAAGAAAGTCTTCTGTACGAAGCAGCCGGGCGCTGTCGCGGCCTAGCGTCAAGGCCCGAACAGCATGACCCCAGAGCAGTTCGCGCGAATGTTCTTTCACCGCTTGTGTATAGGTGTTTTCGTGGATAATTTTCCTCTCCTCGTTGCTGGTACAGATGATCTCAGGGTCCTTTCTCCCTGCGCTACGACTTACAGAAGGCTATGCGCTGGAATCTTAGGCACACTAGGGCAGAAGTACGGGATGATTTGGTTGAGCGGGCAGATCACAGTCTCAGCAGCTGACACTTCGGGGTAAATGGTGTCTGAGACGTAGAAAAGCAGTTTAAAGGGCAGTATCTGGGTCTGTGACGACATCCAGGACTGCCCTGCTCCATGCTGACACGCTCGCCGCGTACTTGAAAGACCGCTTGCCGCATCGCCGCACCGATGCGTTGAAGCGGCTCGCCGAAGTGATTCTGGGGATCTTGCAGGCCGAATCTGCTCTACACCGAAAGATTGCTCTGCACCTCCCCCGCACTGCTTCACTCGACTCCAAGACCCGCGTCGTGGCGCGGGTCTTCCACGACCTCCATCTCACGCCACAGGACGTCCTGGATGTCCTGCTTCCCCTGCTGCCGAGCGGCCGACTGACGATGGTGATGGATCGCACCACTTGGCACTACGGACAGACGCCGCTCAACATTTTGGTTCTCGGCGTCGCCCTCGGCGGGGTGGTGGTGCCGCTGGCGTGGACAGTATTGCCCCACCAGGGCAACAGCAGTGGTGCAGCA
>Ga0160427_10000231_pt1 | contig 36610 bp, 46 predicted proteins | sample SolpanmetagenomL_FD_108194 | JGI IMG/M metagenome (GOLD analysis project Ga0160427, IMG submission 108194) | Solar panel surface microbial communities from Lawrence Berkeley National Laboratory, California, USA - L | ecosystem: Engineered > Built environment > Solar panel > Unclassified ...
AATCTGGCGTTTGTCGAGGTCGCGCATGGCGTCGCCAATGGATTTGGAGGTATTGCGAATAAGTGTGACGGTGAAGAGTGAGGATTGTGATGTCCATTTCGATTTGCTGGCGGATAGGATGACATGTCAGATATGGAAGATAGCTTATGCCAGGAGGTATCCTAGTTGTCTTACTCGATATATTCCTCGACCTGATCTGTATGCGCGCCGCAGCAGACGAAGACTTCTTCCACTCCGGACATTGCCAGAAACTCAAATGTGTACTCGATGAGTGGTACATTTGCTAGTGGTAACAGGCACTAGCTATATTCAGCACAGGACTTCTTCACTGAACTCTATATTGACCTACTCTTGGTTTTTCTAATGTGAATGGACTGAATCTTGTTTCAAATGAATCTGCCAGAACCTGTACATGTTAACATAGTTGCTACTTCTTCTCCAGGCCCTGCCGCAGCTCGTCTTACGTACGACTGCTTGTAATGCCTCCTCTGTCTCGTTCACATCTTTCATGTCTCGACCTCCTCCGCTCTTCTTGGATTTAGGTGGCATTTTCGGTATGTCCCGCTGATTCCGTGCTCTTACTATATCTTGCTCGCTAGCGAAAGCGTGACTTCGCAATAGCTAGGAATTCGGACCAGACGAAGCTTCGGGGAATGAGAACTGAAAGCAGAGCCAGTCTGAGTTAACTCACAAAATCTGGTGATACCCGTTTTACTTTGCATGTTTCACTGTCAGCCTCACGAGGCGTCTTCAGATTCTAGAGTGCAAGATGGATGATACGTAGCGAAGGTCTAGACGGCAAAGAGAACAAGCTGTGGCTAGTGCTATTTAAGCTTAAGCTTGGATGTCAAGCAGACTGGTCTCGATGTGAGCCTTATTTAGTGTCTTGCATAAAGGTATTGATATGTGTCGAAGTGACATTAGAAGTGAAAAGAAATACAATAATCTGCTAGAAAAATGGAAAACCCAGAGTGAAATAGATAGGTGCGCTCATTACTCGTAGTCAGTCATGAAAGCCGTGAACGATCTATCTGCTACCCAAATACCCACTATATCATTATTGCCTCTGTTGCTGCTGCTGCTGTTGTCCCATTGTCGGAACTGGCGCATACATCTGCTGCCTTTTCACGTCCCCATTCATCATCGATCCGCCGCTAATCTGATCAATTCCTCTCCTTTGCGGTAGGCCCTGTTGCTGTTGCTGCTGCTGCACACCCCTCGGCGCTGCATTCATGGGATTCATAGGCGACACAAATTGTTGGCCGCCCTGACCATGCACAGGCATACCTCCATCCATTCCAGCATATGGATATTGCTGGACGTTGTTCGCATAGCTGTCTGATGGCATCGTGTTGGACGTCGGAGGTGACATGCCTTGAGGCTGCATGGGCGAGTTCCAGGTTGTGCTGACTGTTGCTGGAGATGCGCCTGGTGATGCCTCGTCCTTGAGTGACGGGCGATGTGATGAACCTTGGGTTGTTTGATGATTGAGAGGTGCACCGCCGCCCATCGAAGATGCAGTGGGTACCTGAGGTGGCGGCTCGAGGCCAGAGCCGGGATGACCGGACTTCTTCAGATGAGACAGATGCTTTTCGAGCATGGAGAGGAGACCTTCTTTCGTGAATGGTTTGGGAAGAACGTCGTTCATGCCTGAATTTACGTTAGAAATCGGAGCACGGGATTAGCATGAGAGGATTCACTTACCATGCTGGAAGTACATTGAAATGTCGTCACTTCGGATATTGGAGGTCATTGCGATTATCGGCGTCGAGTCGAATTGTCGGATGAGATGTGTTGCAGAGACTCCATCAAGATTTGGCATGATAATATCCATCAGCACGAGGTCGTACTTCGAGCCAGTATTCATTTTATTTACTGCTTCCAGACCGTCCATCTGATAGTTGTTGTCAGACATTGGAATGATAACAGCCTCGCTCCAAGCACACTTACCGCGTAATCGACTGTACAGCTAAAAGCATACAAAAACTTCCCACCTATCCTTCTGCACGTCGGGTCGTCTTCTACTAGCAAAATATGTGGTTGCTTCAACCAACCAGGATCCAGATTATTCTTCTTCCGCGGTTGCAGACCTGGTGCCATGATAGGCTCCGGTGCTGCCTCCTGCTTCGTTGGCAGTGGGTACGGGATGTTATGAACGTGCTCGCTGTACATGGGGTCGATGCCATTGTTCTGGCCTACAGGATACACCACGTTCTCCAGGTCGTTATACCTCATTGTCGCTGACGAAGGTGTCGCCGAGTGAGGCCCTCTGCTTCCCGGTCGAAGACTGTTTGGTGGTGGGGTTGTTATTGTGTGATTCATCCTTAGCGCGACCTCGTTCATCTGCTCCAGGTTCTTGACATTCAGTATTGCGTCGGCATTAAGCTCGCCCAAGAGCTTGTCTGCATGCGCTAATGGAGACGCTGGCTCATCTTCTTGTTGCATGTGTTGTTGCGCATTGTTTTGCTCTATTTGTGCCTGCTGCTGCTGCGGCGCAAAAGGGTTCACGACCTTGCTTTCCCGTCGTCTCTGATTGTCGATTGTGTGAAGATAGCTCATTACGTTCTGAATTACGTGGTCGTGGTTTACCACAGTCTTTTGCAGACCAATTAATTCCTGTAATATCATCGAGTGGTGCATGCTAAGCTCATTATATCGTTGTTGTAATGCTTCCAATTGCTGCTGTGTCGCTATCAGCTGTCCGTTGACCATATCCATCTGTGGCGTTGGCGCTAGTTCGTCTGATCCTTGATTCGGTTTTCGAGGTACTGGCGCTTTTCGGCGGATATTATCCAGTGCATCTTTGTTATTGGCCTTGAAGTCTGGATGTTTGAACTCCCATGCCTTGACAATAACGAAAACATATCAGCATACAGTCTCTGGCGGATCAACCACACCTTGCATAACATAGCTTACCCCTGCTCCGTATTGCGATTGTCCTCCCTCTTCATTATTATGCCGCACTTTGTGGAAGTCGTACTTGTTCAACTGTCTTACAAAACTCGCGAAATTGCTGTGCTTGAAGTGTTTCGGGAGAATAGATTTGGTGAACTTCTCGTTCTGTGTAACGTGTCAGCCGTCCAATCTTGCCTAGAACCAGATGGTGTGTGTATTGGGTGGACGAACCTCCAGTACGACAAAACTGTCACCCTCATTACCCCAACGTACTACAGATTCGTATGAGGGATCCTCCAACATCCTTTAAACAGTGTTAATCTTGTCCTTCTTATCATATGTAGCCTTGGCGACTCACTTGTATAGCTTGCGAACCTGGATCACCATTGGGTTAGTGTTTCTGCGCGCAAATGGTTCCTCTAACATTGACGGCAACTTACAAAGTCGCTGGAGCTGTTTGAGCCACTGGCGTCGGCCATCTTGAGGTCTTGGAACTTTTATTCTGCCAGTAATATCCCACACGTTGTAGTGAATGGCGACTGGCACTGTCGAGGTCTTTGCGCTCTTGTTGCGCACGTATGGGCAGCTTCGTAGGCGACCAATATGTGCGCTCAATCTTTCAGATGCTGCTAATCTTGAATGTTTCCCCTTATGCTATTCTTTCCAATTGCGATAATGGTTGAAGGTGGGTGTCCTTATTCTGGGGTTCAACGGGTTGAGATGTGGCAGATGATACTGCTGTCGGGGATTGTAACACGATGTTTTATGAAAAATGAACGCAAACAACCAATGTCGTCACAGCCAGCGGAGCACAGAAGCGTTCGAGAAGAGTAGAGACAGAATTATTGGCGAGATGCATGTGGCGGTGTAGTACAGATGCAAGGCAGGCAGGGGTCTTGGGGGGTGCTCTCTGAGAGTGGAGAAGCTGGGAAATACGAGCGACGGTTGGGCAGAAGGAAAGGTAAAACAACCGATCTGCTGCGAGCGTATGTAGATCGAAGCAGATCACCGAGAAGCGGTCTTATGGATTACTGCATCCTTCTTCCTTCTTGCTAAGATGTCTTTGAAGATACACCCTCATCCTGCTGGGGAAAGCACCATGTCGACGGGACGGCAGTATGCTGGAAAGCCAATGGACACTTTCGGCAGAGGCTTTTCTGAGCTAAGCCTAATGCACTTAGCGTTGTGCAAAGCAATCGAAGCATCGAGCACGGTTTGCTTGGTGTTCACAGCAATTCATCAAGACTAAGACCATACAGGGTGTATGCCTATTACTTACTGCTCTCCTTTGGGCTACGTTGAGTATCAATGTCTCACCAGATACTGTGCGTCAAACAGGTAGCCTTGGTACGAAGTTTGCCAATCACAGACGGTCCATTGTCTTGTAGACCGCAAGCTTCGAAGAGCCTGTATTGCCTACTCGTCCTCCTCATCTTCATCATCACTATCTGCTTCTTCACTCCATTCGACAAACCCATCAGAATCAATCACATCCTTCGCTACATCAATCCGTCTTCCTTCCAACCACTTCCTGATAACAACCTTGTCAACCACAACACTACCATCCTTCCGTTTTCCACTTCCTCCTTCTGCCAGCCCCATCTCCAGCAAGGTCCCAATGACATCTTCTGTAACCATGCACGTCGCTTTCGCAATCTCCTTGACATCGACAGCCTTGTTGTTTGGCCTCTCCAACAACATCTTCCCCACAACCCTGCCCCAGTATACAGCATAACTAGCTGCACCAGCAGTAGAGAGCGGCCGTTCTGGCCCACCTAGTCTTCCATCACGCTTGCTGAGCTCATAGCTGGCAGCCATGAGCATCTGACCAAGACCTAGCTTCTGCCAAGGCGGAAAGATGAGGATGCAGGCGAGGTTATTATTGTCCCAGCTTAGTTTCTCTTTGCTAAAGAAGCCAATGATCTGTGGTACAGGAGAACTTGTCGAGGACGAGGAAGTCGTAGATGGTTTGTGGGATATGAGGAGGTAGAAGAGGAAGGCCGAGACGTCAAAGCAGACGGATTTGGTATCGATGAAAAGTTTGGCGAAGAGGGAGAGGTTTTGTGTGAAGAGCTATAACCAAATACTAGTATCGCAAGAATGGTGGCACGCGTTTTTGGGCCAGCTTACATGATGGTCGTCGCCGTCAACTTCGAGGATGGAGTAGTCATCGTCCTTGTATATCACCTCGCCTGGAGCTTCATTACGGTACTCGCAGAAACGCTAGAGCTATGTTAGAACAGATTGATAGTCTCCTGTGGCTGTCCAGCTCACTCTGTGTCCTACGTATGCGACCCCACTTCTTGTGTACTTGAAGCAACCTTCGCAGACATATAAACTTGACGCTGTTTCGGAACCGACTATCTCCTCGCGATACAGTGATGGATACAATGGAGTTATAGTATGATCACCGAGAACCACATATATTACATTGAGCTCGCTGTCGCTGGGTGCTCGCTTTAAGCGCTTAGAAGGTCGTGCTGGGGTAGTTGGAGCTGTTGTTGTCGATTCATGTTGCTGTGCTTGATCTGTGGTCATGGTGTATGAGGTTGCTGGACTGAGGAGGCAGCACAATCACGTTAGGGGATGTTGACAATGACATTATGGCAGCATGAGCTACGCTGCGCTCAGAAGTGGAAAGTCGACACGTCTGGAGGGCGGTGATGCATTGGACAAGAATGTTGTTCAAGCACTCCAACATTAAGCACAAAAAAGGGGCTTATTTTATAATTCATAGTGATCTCGAGACTTCTAGGTTCCAATGGAATCACTTCTATGATTGGTACTCTTCATCCTTGTGAGTGACGACCAATCATGGACTACTCTTCTGTCTTTCGCCCTCTTCCCAATTTAGCTTGCCGGACTTCACAGTAGCGAATCGCATGCCCAGCTTCTTCAGCAATGGTCTCGTGTCAGCATCCCTTCTCGTCTCACCCTCGATAGCACCTTCTTGTATGGCGTCGCCCGTCTTGATGGCAATGTCTTGTCTCGCAGCATCACTACCTGCTGGTGGACTTGCGGAGCTCGTCAAGGACTTCCCTTGTGGCCCCGGGTTCAATAAAACTCCCGCAGGCGCTTCTGCAATCTCGGCTACGTCGCGATTACTGAGGACATCTCGAATGCGTGAGCCGCGCGATTGTAGCAGGATGGTACCTGGTCCTTGGAAATTTAGGAAGAGCTTCGAGAAAAAGTCAGTTTAGATTGATGGCAGCCATATATCATAATATACTAACACGATCGCCCCATATCGTTCGCCTTGTCCATGTCCGTAGTGTGAAGAGAACGTTTGCAATAGTTCTGAATGTTGCTGTCTTTCGCATCTCGCGGAAGAACTTGATCGAAGAGAGGTATGTCATATTAGGTAGCTGTAGGCGTAGCGTGGTCGAGCGGAAGCGAAATGGTTGTGGCGGTTGTGATGTGATTGTGTATGCGAGGACATTGCTATAACCATTGGTCAACAAAGATCATGCGGAGCTGATTTTGATAGTCTTGCTCACCTGGGATGTGCAACATATTGCTCTCCTGCCTTCAGAGATACTTGATATATCTGTCCGGCACCCGCGAGAGCTAGGAGTCCTCTTCCTGTTACTCTGGAATTGCCCCAATGCGCTAAGCTCTGCCCAAATGTCAGCACATATACGCTGTTTGTACAGTTCTTTGACGAACCATCCTAGCATTGAGACTCGCTGTAACTCCCAATGTATGCCCTGTCCACGCAACCACGCCATTTCTTTGTGCTACCTGCCAGTCAACTCGTCCGTCCAGATGCACTACTGCAAAGCTTGTATGTGGTCCTTTGGTCGCAACTAGTAAATCCACTGGTGTTGTGCTTGATATCTTTTGATACAGGAATGGTATGCCTAAGGGCAGTCTTTGCAGAGGCGATAGTGGTGATAGTGATGAGATGGCATTTTCTGGGTTACCGCTTACAGATACCAGAGTACCACGGCGAGTGTAGAGATTTTGTGAAGCAGAAAGAGATATAGAGAGTAGCGAAGAAGTGCTGCCTAGTACTTCGAATCGAGCATCGGCGGTGTTACCAGTGGGGGTCAAAGTAGAAAGAGACGAGGTATTCGAGATGGGAGAGGCGGATATAGATTCAGTTTCGAATGAGGAAGGATTGCTCGACGAGGGCGCAGCTTGTACCTGTAGTGCTCGTCGACCTGGCGCGCTATATGTGAAAGGGACTGTTCGACATGATCGCAAGCTTGTAGCTAGCTGTTTAGTCTGCTGTCGCATTGCAGTACGGGTGTTTTGAAAGCTTGGACGAGGTCAATTAGAGGTGATCAACAAAAGATGAAACAGCTGCATTGACAGCGGAGTTGGGCCGGCCCGTGAAGCCGTGAAGCCGTGAACCTTTCTGACGACATCAAACTCTCCCACAAATCTGCAGGCAGTTTTTGGGTTCGATAATGGTCTTATGAGTGCTCGGCTAGTCTTCATGGACTTGTATAACTGCTGAAGTTTGATCCTGAATGTTCTTGTGACTTGGATTTTCTATGATATCGCATTTGTCCTCTCAATAATGTCTAATTTCGACCCAAACGCCATCCTTCGTGGTATTCAGCTCACTGCTGTAGGCGGTCAGTCATTATAAACGAGCTGGTCCAAGGCCAATACTGAACTTTTACACAGCCAATCGTGCAATATTAAATCCTAAGCTGTTTCGCCATGTCCACTTTCGGCAGGCCCTGCTCGCAGTATTAGCAGGTCTAACAATTCACCTCCTCTTGATGATTCCTGTACGTATTGGGTTGGAGTCAGAAGATAAGCTCTGACAAACGTCCCAGATTCTCCTAGCCCGAGCATCTATTTGGACAACCAGCCAGTTCACCACTCTTCAAGGAGACAATGCTCAATGGGCATACCACATTATTGATACGGTCGACTTCCTGCAACACTCTGTGCTTCAGGTGCCATTCTTCCTGATGAATTTTATCAAATTTTTGTCACCAGCATTGGACAATATGTGAGCTTTTCAAGTTAACGAGATGGTAAATTTGTACTCAAACCTCCATAGGTTCATGGAATCACTACAATGGGTAGATGAGACATACGCTGCCAAACACAAATCAGACGATCCAAAGACGCTGAGAGCAAGCTACCACGAAAACCTGAGCAAATACTACTCAGACCAACAACCTGTGTCAAAGTCACGAAAGAAGTCACCATGGGAAGGCGTTGACGTATTTCTATCGCGTTATGGGAAGAAGGCGGTGCTCTCGGTCTCCATTTACATGATTTCTCACACACCTTACATAGGAAAATTTGTCCTCCCTCTGGTTAGTTTCTATACGTTCGACAAGGCGGTGGGTAATAAACCTGCTGTACTTGTTTTCGCAGCTGGTCTGGTATTGCCGAAGAAGTACTTGATTCGCTTTTTGCAAACGTACTTTGGGTCACGCAGCATGACGAGAGAGCTTGTAAGTCTACAGATAACATACATAGCTGTCAGTATATTCGCTAACCATGTCCAGCTTGAACCGTACTTCAGTAGACTGCACTTCAGTCCAAAGCAGAAGAAGAAGTGGTTCTTCGAAAGAGAAGGTGTGCTATTTGGATTTGGATTAGGCTTCTTCCTATTGATCAAAGTAAGTTCTAGAGAAGCTTTACCTGGGTATGCTGACACACTCTAGATTCCTGTTGTTGGGGTCCTTGCCTATGGAATAGCAGAAGCATCAACTGCCTATCTCATCACTAAGATTACTGACCCACCTCCGCTACCAATTGGGGAGTCAGGCACAAACCCAGGCTTCGTTGAAGATCAGACGACGTGGCATCAAAAGAAGAATGTCTTGGGTTTGGCATTGTCTCATCTGGATAGGGTGAATGTGAGGACATCTCGGGAGGGAGAAAAGCCTTTGACTACAGAGCTTCCTGGCAAGAAGTTTACTTGATGACTTGGAGTTTCTTCGAGTCTATCCTATCACGGATAATCCTAGTATCTAATAATGGATCCAGGTTCTGCTACATACCTGGTACTACTAAATATTATCTAACTGCTCCTATCAGGTGGACTTACCCCGCATCATGCCCCACTTCCAATGGCCTCGTTTCAGAAGCTCTCATGCACGTTCCTGCAATCATTCAGCCCTAAGATAGCTACCCGATACTCTTCGTCCTCCGAGTTTCCTCCTATCAGTCTACATTAGGTACAACAAACTATGATTGCTATGGAGCTTACCCCACGACCCCTCCATGGTCGTCCCTTGTTGATATACAAATAGAGCAGGTCATCCTTCATCCTCTACCCTCAAACCCGAACCTTTTTCAAACCAGCTCCACTTAATCATTCACTATGGGAAAGACTGCTATTCGTACCGTGGCCAAGGTCGACCTCGAGAAGCCTGCTGCCGAGCAAGATTGCCTTCATGTAAGACACCTCCGCTAAGAACGATGTCAAAGAAGAGTATACTAACCTCTGGCAGAACAGATGGCACCCGGACGTCCCCTTCGCGGGCACGATCAAGAATGGAGAAGTTGTCAAGATCGAATGTGTGGACTGGACTGGTGGACAGATCAAGAACACAGATGATGCTGATGATATCAGGGTGAGTTATCTGCCATGCACAAAGCAATTAGCACGTCCACTAATATCAAAATAGAACGTCGACCTCACTAAGGTAACCAGACCCCACTCTGCTCTTGGGTCAATTCAGCAGCAGGTCTGACAGTGTCTAGATCCACTACCTGACTGGACCATTCAACATAGAGACTGCCGAGCCAGGAGACGTCCTCGCCCTCGAGATTCAAGATGTACAACCCTTTGAAGACCAGCCCTGGGGCTTTACCGGCGTATTCCCCAAGGAGAATGGCGGTGGATTTCTAGACGAGATATACCCAGAAGCAGCCAAGGCGATCTGGGACTTTGAAGGTATCTTCTGCTCATCCAGACATATCCCGGGTGTGCGATTTGCTGGTCTCATCCATCCTGGTATTCTTGGTTGTGCTCCCAGTCAAGAAATCCTTGAGACTTGGAATAAGAGAGAGGGTGAACTTGCGTCATCTTTGGCCCACATGAACCGAGACATTGCGCTACCTCCTCAGCCAAAGAATGTGCATGCTGGTAGTGCTTCGGATGAGATCAAGGAGAAGGTCGGTAAAGAGGGAGCCCGCACCGTACCAGGGAGGCCCGAGCACGGCGGAAACTGTGATATCAAGAACTTGTCCAGAGGTAGCAAGGTGTATTTGCCTGTTCACGTCAAAGGTGCAAAGTTCAGTGTAGGCGATTTGCAATTTTCTCGTAAGTCTTTCCACATCAGGGTATATCGACATTTTACTAACAGGCTATCCAGAGGGTGACGGCGAGATCTCTTTCTGTGGAGCCATTGAAATGGCTGGAGTAATCACAATCAAGTTCGAGGTGATCAAAGGTGGTATGGCGAAGCTCGGGATGCACAAAGACGGGACATCGCCCATATTCGTACCGTAGGACAAACCTCTTCATCCAGTCGTTGGCGCCACTAACATCTACTTCATAGGGGACCTGTTGAAACCCAATTCGGCCCTGGTCGCTACATCTACTTCGAGGGTTTCTCCGTCGACCACACCGGGAAGCAGCATTACCTTGATGCGACTGTTGCCTACAGGGAAACCTGTTTGCGCACCATCGAATACCTGAAACGATATGGTTACGATGATTACCAGATCTATCTTTTGCTGTCATGTGCACCGATACAAGGTCATATTGCCGCCGTCGTAGACGTAAGTGTGAAGCAAGTCGTCGTTGTGATATGACAAATACTGACGAATATAACTAGATTCCAAATGCTTGTACAACGCTTGGTCTACCAGTCGACATCTTTGACTTTGATATTATGCCGCTGGGCGAGGTAGTGAAGAGAGACTTGGGCAAGTGTGCAAGGTAACTTGTTGAAATGTAGTTTGGTAGTAGATAGGATATATTAAGATAATGGAGTTTGCTCTTGCCACTATCTGTTAATCTGTAAACGCTTAATGCACAGACTGTACTAAGGCCGGCTCGAAGCGAGGGTAACTTACCACATTGTATATGTATATCCCAGCTGGATGGATACACAAGGCTGAAGCTTCTAGATCGGAGGTACAAACAATAGTACAGCGCTTCCCACGAGGGCGCTCAGTGCTTCACAAAACGTGGCTATTTACCCAAATAGTGTCAAGTCCGGCCACATGCAAGACGGTGCATGATTGTGGCGCAAATGCTTCAGGTCTCGCCAGACACACTCGACACTCCGGTCCCAAAGAAGACATTGCTCGTCCTGTACTAGTGCTGCTGTGCTACCTCACAAAATCATGTTCTTCCCGTCTTGCCCTCGCCAAGAAGAGGTCGCGTAGCACCTGGTTGCGTTTGGAATTGTACTAATATAACGTCTTCTACATCTTGAGATTCTCTACGCGCCTGTCACTGTTTCTAGCTCTTCTTCCCGTCTGCTCTGTACCTCACCCTCACTTCTCCATCTCACTTTCTCTCACTTCTCCCACCTTCGAGCCCTTCCTTCCGTCGAGATTCCTCACGTCCGCCACTATGCTAGCTCGCCTGTTCCTGCTCGCATTCGGCCTGACCCAAGCGGCAGCCGACTTCAACTGGCTTCACGAGCACGATAGTCACTCACCACCATGGTCTCAAACCTCACACGATAGCAACCCTGTCATCCAAGGTGATTGCGTAGCAGGCGACAAAGGTTTGAGTTGGCTTTCCAAGCAGCTCTCCAATGGATCTGTCATCGCTTGTCGTGGCACTCCACTTCAGCTGAACAATGCTGGAAGGTATTGGGGTGAGCAGTAAGTTTCTTTATCCGCCTCGTCCGCTTACAGGCTTCCTGACAATGATATTCCCAGGTATGGGAAAAACGCAAGTGTTGTAGTGTATCCTTCAAGACCTGAAGACGTCAGCTACGCTGTTCAAGCGACTGAAAAGACGTCACTCGGTCTCGATTTCGCTTTTGTTGGGGGAGCGCATGGACAGACGAACGCGTCGAGCTCGGTAGGTTGTCTCGTGTTTCTCTCCATTGATCTGGTTTTTTATACATCTACGTTCTTCTTCTGAGCTCTCGTGCTCCTCACTTGACCACTTCCATTGCAGAGACCGTGCGAGCAGTCTTCACATCATCTGCACGTCGCTAATGTCAGGCCCTCACAGTATTCCTATGTCATTGATCTTTCTTACCTCAACCAAACTCAGATCATTCACAACTACACTGTCAATGGCTCTAAAGACGTCTTAACTGTTGTTGCATACCAAGGAGGCACAACTGCCTATCAAGTCGCTTCTACTCTCTCTGGATCTGGTTACATTGCCGTAACGCCAAGGATAGGCAACGTAGGAATGGGTGGCTTCAGTACTGGAGGTGGCATTGGTTTTCTCGCAGGACCATATGGCTTCGCAGTTGATCGTCTTGTCGCTGTTGATGTGGTTCTTCCAGTTACTGGGAAAATGGTTACAGCTACTGCGTTCAACCAGTACTCTGACCTCTTCTGGGCTCTGCGAGGAGGAGGTGGTCAATTTGGTATCGTGACGAATTTTTATCAGAAAGCAGCACCTGAACCTACTGTGGTGACTGTGAGCGTCTACTACATCGACTCCAAATCTGTCGACGAGAGTCAGCAAAATGTCGCCGATTTCTTCAAGAAAAACAATGACCCCTTCGCTGTCGTTTATTATGGTTATGGGTTTTACCCCGACAACCTCCTCGACCCAAATCCGGCGCCCTCTTCATTCGCATTGCGCACTATTCTCATTACGCTTTGGTTCGGAAATCCGCTAGATCCACAACAAAAGTCTGCCAATGCTACCTTTGGCAATCTTCTCACGAACTTATCGTTTGATATATCATCCTCTTACAACTTCGACTACGTTCAACTCTATCTACTTGCAGATTCACTCTTTCCATATGGCTTCAGAAGGTATCAATACCCAGCAGACGTCACGACATAAGCTAATACATTACACAGAGGTTTCTGGGGTCCACAAGCTGTAAATGTTAGCTCGCAATACCTGAAGAGTGCTGAGGTCGCGCTCTCAGCTCACGTTAACACTCTTGTGCAGAGAGGCGAGTTTCCGGCTACTGCTCTCTGGCTTATTCAGTACATGTCACCTGGTCTCAATGGTAATCTCCCCAAGTCGAATGCTGACACAGCATGGCCGCACGCAGTGGCAGGTCATCAAACGCTCTTCTCGCCGGCTTGGTCTTTGGCAGGTGACGATGGTCTTGCGGTGCAAGCCAATAACGTCTTGAATCTCCTCACTTATGCTCAAGAAGCACTGGTTGGTCCAACTCTGGCAGACTATCCCAATTACATCAGTCCTGGTGCTTCGGGAAGCAGAGTATGGGGCGATAACGTGGAGAGATTGATTGATGTCAAGCAGAAGTACGACCCGGAGTGTACTATTCACAATGGGAGGGTCTTTGCCTCAAGCGGATGTGTTAAAGGTGGTTGGGGCAATATCTTCGCATAATGGATGAGGAAGACAAAAATGTAAAAAGAGGCTTCGGGTTGGTGGTCGGTTTGATCGCCGTCTGTTCTTTGATTCACCTGTTGCGCTCCGTTCACGATAATCGCCGAGTGGAGGATGAGCAACGGATGGTTGGGCTCGACCATGCCCTCAGTGCAGGTAATGTGCCCAGGAGGAGGAGGTTGTTACGGTTTGCTACCCTGCTTGGATCATTGGAACGTCACGTCATGTCGCAGATAGGAAGCTCAGCTGCTAAATTACATATTCATTGCTTGTTCAGTTTGCTTGTCAGTCCCACACAGTTGATGAGAAGAGCCTCTGTATTTGGTTGTCCCAGAATTGGTCCGAAGAAGCAGAAAATGGCCTCGTGATCCAGTCTCGAGTCCATCACCACCACCACTATGATCTTGCCCAGCTGTAACCGCAGCACCTCTTCCATCATTCGCCTTCTGCCACCACGTTCCCAGCTCACCCGCTTCCCGAGACCCTCGTCAATACTCATACAACATCCCGCACGATCATTCAAGACCACAAGATATAGCCGCAAAGATGAACATCGAATACAGCCTACTCTGCAACAAACAGCAGGGCAGAAGCCACTGTCCCAAGAGGGTACCGTAAAACTAGAGAGCGTTGAGAAGAGCAAGCCGGCTGTGTTCCCTGCTGGTCAGGACCCATTACTAGCAGAACAGACGTTGTCAAATAAAGAGCAGAGGAAGGCAGATTGGGCAATCATTAAAGAAATGTCGAAATATTTATGGCCGAAGGTAAAGCATTCATATCCGATAATACTTAGCTGAAGGGGTACAAACACTATAGCTATATGCGAGTATTGACATCTAGCTTTCAAGGACAATCTAGGCACCAGGTTCCGCGTAGGCATATCGGTTGCATTACTTATTGGCGCAAAGGTAGCACATTTCCTCCATGTTACTTGCTATCGTCAATTCTTGTATGCTTAGTATTCTCTATATAGGTCCTCAATGTACAAGTTCCGTTTTACTTTAAGAGCATTGTTGATGGTATGAACATCGATTTCGCCTCGACTGGCGGTGTGATCACGACTGTGGCTGGGACGATGATACTTGCCTGTATGTTGTTTGTTATTCTCATACTATCCCACTGTTTCACGCTTTGTTGTTAGCTTCCAGAAGACTGATCGCGAGACGTTCTTCATAGATGGAGCAACACGTATAGGCGCAACACTCTTCGCAGAAGCACGAAATGCCATTTTTGCCAGCGTGGCACAAAAGGCCATTCGAAGTGTTGCTGCTGATGTATTCAAACACTTACTCCGCCTGGACCTGAATTTCCATCTTCGGCGGCAGACTGGTGGCCTTACGCGGGCGATTGATCGTGGTACAAAGGGTATCAGCTTCTTGTTGACATCAATGGTGTTTCATGTAATTCCTACGGCCCTGGAAATCTCGCTTGTTTGTGGTATTTTAGTATGTTTTAGATGCATCAACATACACGATTCTTGATGTGAATGGATCAAAGCTGATTGACATTCGTGACAGACATATCAATATGGAGCCAAGTTTGCAGCCATTACAGCAGCAACAATGGTGGCGTATACAGCCTTTACAATCCTGACGACAGCCTGGAGAACAAAGTTTCGTAAACAAGCTAATGCAGCTGATAACAAAGGCGCAACAGTAGCCGTAGACTCCCTTATAAACTATGAAGCTGTAAAGGTAAGCCTCACCCTCATCTTCCCCCATCTATCATTATTAGAGTCCGTCTGGTTAACTCATTCCTTACAGTACTTCAACAACGAAGCCCATGAACTCGCACGCTACGACCTCGCCCTCAAAAACTACGAGACCGCCTCCATCAAAGTCGCCACCTCACTCGCCGCCCTCAACACAGGCCAAAACCTGATCTTCTCCTCAGCGCTCACCACAATGATGTACCTGGCCGCCAACGGCGTCGCAGCCGGCAACCTAACCGTCGGCGACCTCGTCATGGTCAACCAACTCGTCTTCCAACTCTCCATTCCCCTCAACTTCCTCGGCACCGTCTACCGCGAACTCCGGCAATCCCTGCTCGACATGGAAACCCTCTTCAACCTACAAAAAGTCAACGTCTCCATCCTCGACAAACCGGGCGCACCAGCCCTGCAAATCGCGGCACCACAAGGCGGCGCAGGAGGCGGCAGTATTCGCTTCGAAAACGTCACATTCGGGTATCACCCGGACCGTCCAATTTTGAAGAACTGCAGCTTCTCGCTGCCTGCCGGTGCCAAAATCGCCATCGTCGGCCCCAGCGGCTCAGGCAAATCCACCATTCTCCGCCTCCTCTTCCGCTTCTATGAGCCCCAATCCGGCGAAATCTACATTGACGGCCAGAACATTCGGGATGTGTCGCTGGACTCGCTTCGGCGTGCCATTGGCGTCGTACCGCAGGATACACCACTGTTCAACGCCACCATATTGCATAATATCCGCTATGGTAATCTCGATGCGCCGGACGAAGACGTCTACGCTGCTGCGAGGCGCGCGCATATTCATGATACGATCAAGAGCTGGCCGCAGGGTTATGAGACGATGGTTGGAGAGAGGGGCATGATGATCAGTGGTGGTGAGAAGCAACGGTTGGCGATTGCAAGGGTGTTGCTTAAAGAGCCGAGGATCTTTGCATTTGATGAGGCGACGAGTGCGCTTGATACGCCGACGGAAGCGGGGTTGTTGGGAATTATTGGGGGTGTTGTTAGGGCGAAGGGGGCTGGTGGAGGAGGAGGAGATGCGAGGACGAGCTTGTGGGTTGCGCATCGGTTGAGGACGATTTGGGACAGTGATGTTATCTTGGTGTTGAAAGAGGGAAGTGTTGTGGAAAGGTGTGTTGTTGCATATTTCATGCTCGGCGTCCACAAAACTAACTTGCTTACTCGTAGGGGAACACATCGTGAACTGATTGATACGGGTGGATTGTATTCTCAATTGTGGAGTGGTAAGTTTTTGAGGCGGCAGATTTACAGAGAAATATGCTAATATCATACCCAGCGCAAGAGATGTCGTTTGTTGACGGTGGAGACACAAAAAAGGACAATAACAAAACAAATTAACAGCGAAAGTAGTGTAGAGGCTGATATAATTTTGGAGCTGTAGGACTTGGCGCGAAATGTGTAAGATGTAGGTATGACTTTGCACCATAGCATATACGCATTAAGAAAACAGTACAATGGAAAATCATCCAAGACTCTAATCATGTCAGAGCTAAAACAACCATTATCTGTCTATTTCTTCGCCGAGTTCGCACCACCACCACCCAACACCCCACCAACACCACCACTGAAGCTCTTTCCTCGTGCGATAGCCAATCTCCCCAAACCGCTCAATTTGCTTCGATGTCCATGTTCTTTTCCAACCTCAAGTTGCGACTTTTCAGGTCCGAAGGCTCCTGGCTGGCCCGTTGATAATCTCTTCTCTGGACTTACGCCTCTCAGTCCACCTCCACCTGTTGGCGTCATTCTACCATTTTTGGCTATGCTGGTGAAGGAGGCGTTGGATTGTCCTCGCGAATGACTGAGGATGCTGTCACGAGTACCAGGACGACCGTCGTGATTTGATCCACCTAGCATGCGACGCTCACCTGCTGGTCCACTTGGACGAGGAATGGCATTACCATCAAGCGAGCCAATCGTCGTGTCGAAAGACGACACTGTGTTGTCTTCTGGTGATGGGCCTTGTTGTCGCCGACGCGCTTTGTCTTGGACGTTGCGAAACTTCTCGAGTAGCTCAGTCCAAGGTATGGCAGGTTTGCTAGCCTCGTCACGTGGTTTCAATCTGTTGGCACGCTCGAACGCGGCGGGAAGTATGTTCGAGGAGGTATTAGATGCTTGTCCACCTGATGCATTCGAAGCACCACTTGGTACCGTCGATGATGTTCTGGTAGATGATGGTACTGGCGATTGAGTTGGCATATGAAGGTATCCGATGGCCGAGACAGAATTTAAGCGGTTCTTAAGCGCAGCGAAAGCGGCTGATTGAGGTAAGAGCATGAGGATACCGTAGAGACAGCGATACAAGTAGGGATGGCGTTCTGGCTCGAGCAGTTGCAACCGAAGGTATGTAAACACTGGTGACTCTAACAACTGAACGAGCTTGTCGATTTGTATAAGCATGTTTACTGTCATCTCAATATCCGCGAATGTTTGTAGCAAGTTGTAGGCTTGCTCATATGCTTGTGCCAGTAAGCACAGCGATATTGTTGCAACAGCATTGTGGCACCAAGAACGGAAGAGAGTAACGAAGAGAACTTGACTGTCCCTGCTATCCCAGGTCCTCAATTTCTTTCTGAGATCAGCTAGCTCAGGGGCAGTGATCAGGTTATTGTTCAGGTTTTGTACCATGATGCTCGCAAATTCAACGTCTTCATCCTTCTCAAGGCAGTCTGCCATCGTTCGGTATATTCGCTCGGGGCTGAGATTGACACACAATTGGCGGATAATCAGGTTGCCTCTTGTTTCAAGTAGTCGGCGGTCTGTGCAGAAAAGCTTCAGTAGATTGACCATGAAGAATGTAAAGTATGAGTCGTCGCTATTTTTGGATATCTGGGAGAGGAGCTGCAAGTCTCTTGTAACTACAGTATCTGATGTGTCAGATAGCGTTTTCAGAAGAGCCGGGAATGTGCCATCGTGTGCAGCAAGTGCCTGGGGAATGTCAGCACGTCTACCATGCAGACATTTCAACTACTTACTTTTCGAGGTGCTCGGCGTTGTAGCATAAGCAACCAAGATAAAGCGGCAACTCGTGTAGCTTCGTTTTCATTCAAGAATTGAAGAGTCAATGCAGCTACTGCAGCTTCATAGTCCAGGACCATTGGTTCTTGAGTGGGTGTACCAGGCCTAGTGTTGGAGAAACGGATTGGTGATGCACCTCTAGACCTGCCAGGCAGAGAAGCTCTGTCGTTCCCCCTACTTGTCATATGTGGTGGGGTAGAATCACGTCTTTCGGGGTCTATTATGTTCGGCACGTTGTATGTGTTAATTGAGTTTGCGGGTGGCGGCATAGATTGAGGTCGTGTGCTTGTCTTTGGTGCATCCTCTAATTGTTTCTGAGGTGGCTCCTCCGCCAAAGACACGATGTAATTCATCAAGGAACTGTTAACCCTACTTGCTGCTAATCGAACCTGCTCAATATCGCTAGACAATGCAGGCAGTACTTGATTAAGCAACCGTGGTACGAATGCAAGCATGTCTTCAGGACAGATGTCGAAGAAGCTGTCGATCCAGCGGAGAGCTGTCAATTGTATGTGCTCTTCTAGTGACTTGTTAATATTGCTTTGTACAGAGGCGAGCACAATCCTTACCTGATGCATCCTTAAGAAAGGTAACAAGAATATCCAAGATCTTCGGATGGTCAACGTGGACGTCTTGGCCAGGTACCCAGTCATCCTCCGAACTGCTCGAAGCATCGTCGTCATCATCACTACTATCGGAGCTGCTCACAACAATTTTGCTCTCGTTGTCAGCTTCTTTCGGCTCAACATCCTTCTCGGCTTGATCTTCAAACTCGTGTTCCTCGGCGACGTTCTTTTCACCTTTACCTTCAACGTTCAGAGGTGCCGTTTGCTCTTTCTGCAGTTTCTTACTCTCTGCTATACCTCTCTGAACTTTGGACACAAGCTTAATCTCTTCAAGGAATCTTTCCAGAACATGCTGTGTTGCTATGACCACGTCTTGATTGCTGTCATTCAGAAACCTAAATAGTCCACCAAGAAAGTCAGGCAGATATGACACAAGCTCAAGATCTGGTATCGAATCTAGCAAAGTGATCCAAGATACCAAGAACATCCGAGTAAAGGGGTTCAACACAAGAATACGCTCTTTAAGAAGTGGTATGAATCTTGGCAGAGAGAATGCTGTCGGTCCTTGAGAAGAACCATTCAGTTCTGCAGATTCACCTTCCTCTTTTTGGGCATCAAAATCATGCACAATAGACACGTATGAGGTGGCTGACTCTGATATGATGTCCTTGATCAAGCGGTCAAGCAATTCAGCTCCATTCTTGACAGACATTTCAGAGTCTGCAGCTAGCTTCAGAGTGTTAGTACGATTTGTTCTGAGTTTATGATATTGAGAATTCCATACCTTCGCTAACGCTTCGAATATCTGATTGAAATATGGCAATATTTCACCTTTCGATGTCTTTGCAATATTATACATGCTTTCACAAGCATAGTATCGAACACGAGCATCTTGGTCCGCGAAACAAGCCAGAACCGGCGGCACGATTTCCTTCAGATATCTCGGTACTTCCTATGGCAAGACTGGGTCAGAAATACAACACAGAAATAGAAAAGTTTAACATACTGAGCCTAATGCAATCGAGGCTGCTGCAAGACCGATAAGACCACCAGTCCTGGCATATGGATGATGAACGTCGTAAGCGTAGTCTTTGCACAACTGTTTGACCACCTTTGCTATTCGGTCATGATTATTGCTGGCGAGATCCTCACGAATGAGCTTCTCAATCCTACAATGAGTATCAGTTTCGAAATCTGTTGACTCTGGATGATTGACAGCGGCCGAGTCCAAAGGTGACATGGTGAAAACAAGGCAATCTGTCAACCAGAAAGAGTACATCGTGAGTACAGATTAGACGACAAAGCGTTCATTGTTGTTTGGCTTCATCCTCCCTCCGTTCCTTCCTTCCTCGCAAAGTCACGAAAAAGAAAAGACTTACTCCAAAGCACCGCCTTTTCGTCTGTCGTAAAGCTTGTCATGCAACGCCTTTTGCACGGTTGACTCCATCGTGTCTCCGCTGGCAAGCTTGCGCTTGATAAAGCTCGCTCAAGCAAGGCGGGTGACAAATTTAGACAATCATCCTGCTACGGGATTATTGGCGGAAAGATCGCGCTAGATTGTTGACAGTTCCAGGAGCTCGACGATCCCCAGGGGCAGTCCCTCGGTAGCCACACGGAATGAACAGTCCAATGTTTCACGTTCTTATGTTGTTGAGCTTGAAACACTTTCGTAATGAATGCCTAGGTGATCGGCACGTGACCTAGACCCCTCTTTCTTTCAGTTAGCGAGTTGAGAAGTTTTGCCCAAGTTTCGGCATCACTTCCTCTAGAACCAACTTTATTGCAGTAATAGTGACTTGTTCATTGTGCTTATACTGATCGCTCTCATTTCCCGTTGATACAGGCCGTGTTGTTCTGTTTGTCATTAGACATACATTTGATTCTCAATTTGGCCCATCCTCTTGACTAAGGTAGATAGTTTGCATTATCCCTCACATCTCTGAACCAGCCTTCGTTCAAATCGTCCACAATGTGGGATAAGCTGGAGCCGACAGAGGCTCACTTAACATATACTGTCCTAGCTGGCTTCCTCCTCAGCTATGCCCTGTTCTCTATATTCATCAGAAATAGACTTCATCTGTCCGAGCCGCCACTTGCTCTCCTCATTGGCATTCTATTTGGTCCGATATGCTTCAATGTCCTGAAACCTGGAGACTGGGAACTCAAGGACGAGGTGACCTACGAGTTTTCCAGAATTATTTTGGGGATCCAGGTCTTTGTTGTTGGCATCGAGCTACCTGGACGCTACTTACCAAAGCACTTTCCATCCATATTGATGATGCTGGGACCTGTCATGACCTTTGGCTGGGCTATATGTGCCTGCTTCATGAAGCTTTTGCTTCCTAAGATTACCTGGCCTATAGCACTTCTCATCTCTGCGTGTCTCACACCAACAGATCCAGTTCTAGCTGCCTCGGTCCTGTCAAACTCACAATTCTCTGCTCGAATTCCCGCACGTATCAAGCACCTACTTTCCTGCGAATCCGGTTGCAACGATGGCAGTTCTTTCCCCTTCCTTTACATCGGCATCGCCATCTTGACGACCAAATCTGTTGGCGTCACAATCCGTGATTGGTTCTTAATCACTATTCTATACCAATGCGCATTGGGTATTTTGATGGGTATGGTTATTGGCTATACAGCAAACCGCTGCCTACGCTTCGCCGACAAACGCAAACTCATTGGCGAAACCAGCTTCGTCGTCTTCTACCTCCTACTTGCCATCCTCAGCGTCGGTATTGCATCCACACTTGGCGTCGACGACTTTCTCGTGGCATTCACTGCAGGTGCTGTCTTCTCTCACGACGGCTACTTCGCCAGCCGCACCCGCGACAGCAACCTCAACAACATCCTCGATCTGATGCTCAACAGCACCTTCTTCGTCTTCCTCGGTACCGTCATACCTTGGTCTTCTTTCAATGACTCAGCTCTTTCCCTATCTCCCTGGCGCATGCTCCTACTACTCCTAATGGTCCTCCTCTTCCGCCGCATCCCAATCCTACTGGCGCTCAAACCATTCATCCCCGACATCAAAACCTACTCCGAAGCTCTCTTTTGTGGCCACTTCGGGCCTATGGGCGTCGGCGCACTTTTCCTCGCAGCAGAAGCCCGTCAGGAGCTCTCGTCAAAAGCTCTGGACAAGAATCCGGTACAGGGTAAACGGTCGATCGATCTGATCTGGCCCGTCGTGACATTCATTGTCGTGGGAAGCACACTTGTCCACGGATTTAGCGTGGCCTTCGTCAGTATTGGGCTATCATTCACGAGGAAGGCGGAGGATAGAGCGGGCTGGCTGGGTGGTGAGACGGAGCCTATTGGGAATATGGTTCACGAGGACGAAGATCGTCAAGAAGAGGAGGAAGCAGAGGAGTACGAGGAGAGAGGTGAGCCCGGAGATTCTGGTGGTGGTGGGAACGGAAGAATAAGGCTATGAATGGGAATCACGCTTTTCAGGAACTTGATATTGTCTAATGCATAACTCCCGTAGTCTCGCAGCAGGTGCTCATGGTGTCAGTCTACAAGTTCCGGTCACCTAGAATCATCCATAGCACTGAAAATTACAGCTTTAGACGGAATAATTATTCTGAAACACAGCTCAAACAACCACGTCATTACCATGCTTATCGGCGCCGGAGCTATGTCCTATCGCCATAAGGAAGTTAAACATTTCTGACCGACCACTTCCAGCATAGTAAATAATGCCACCATATAGCGGTCCAAAGCTTCCAACGGTCTTGCTAGGTCAAGTAGGAGGAGGCGGTAAGTCTAAAACTGCTCTCGCGCTACAAGTCATGGTATAGGTTACTAACGCGCCATAAAAGCAGCAAATTCACGTAGTAGTAGCAGAGGCGGCGCAAGAGGTGGTCGAGGTGGTCGTGGAGGTCGTAGCAATAGTTTTGTTGCAACGCGAAAAGACCAGCGAAAAGAGGAAAGACAACAGAAAAAACAGCCTAGGAACTTGGCAACACGAGGGCGGCCTCAGACTAGAGGCTCGAGTGGTAGACCAGCGCAAGGATTGAGAGTGGTCAACCCTGCAGATGAAGATGATGAGCTAGAATCTGACGATTTTGATGATGACGATCCAGAGGAAAAGGTGACCCCACCACTACCGAAATCTCGAGCAGCTGCGAAGACCGTGGTCGTTTCGAAATCTACACCTGCTTTCGCGCCAGCGAAAGAGGTCAAGAATGAAGCAAAAGTCGTACCAATGGTCAACAAACGTATGCAAGAGAAATTGGCACAAGATGATGCTGAGATATCTGCTTTGGAGAAGAAGCTTGGGCTGAAGAAAGGCAAGAAATTAGGCAAATCATTTGAAGAGGAAGGCCTGGCTGATTTACTTGGCGATCTGGACGAGGATGAAGATATAGCTGTTGGTAAGCGGAAGAGATCGGAAGATAAGGAGTGGTTGGAGAGGAAGAGGCGGAGGGTGGCGCCAGGGGTTGAGGAGGAAGAGCAAGAGGAGGAAGATGAGACAGACGCAGATGAAGAGAACGGCGCCTCTTCAGAAGACAAGATCAGTGGTATTCCTATGAATGAGATTGAGTCTGATAGTGAGGAGGGCGACCTGATGCTATTCGACGATGGAGACATTGCGGAGGTGAACATGGAAGGAGAACCGCCTGAAGAAAGCAGCGATTTGGAGGAAGACGACGATGACGAGGACGAGGACGAGGACGAGGACGAGGACGAGGAAGACCTGAATGGTTCAGTTAACGGAGAAGGCTCAGAAGATGACGGAGTAGAAAATGGAGATTTCACAGGCTTCGAGTCAGACACTGCAGAAGAACCACAAGATATAACAGAAGAATCAGCGAAACCAGCTCGAGAAAATCCTTACATTGCACCAGGCACAACGACAGAAAAGCCAGCCGGCAAATACATCCCACCGTCTTTACGAGCGCCTCCTTCAAGTGATGCTGAACTCACAGGGCGTCTGAAACGACAAGTGCAAGGTCTGCTCAATCGCTTGTCAGAGGCTAATATAATTTCGATACTTGGTGACGTTGAGAAGCTATATCAGAATAATCCAAGGCAGTATGTTACATCATCATTGATAGATCTGCTTCTAGGACTATTAACAGATCCAACGACACTCAATGAGACTTTCATAATCCTCCATGCTGGGTTCATATCCGCAATCTACAAGGTCATTGGCGCAGACTTTGGTGCTCAACTGATTGAGCGCCTTGTGGAGGGATTTGACAGACATTATAAGCAGGCTGAAAGTGACGAGACAAGTGGTAAAGAAAGCACGAATCTGATGTCTTTGTTGGCACAGCTGTACAATCTTCAGGTTATTGGGCCTGAACTAGTGTTTGATTACATCAGGAACTTCTTGAACGGGCTTACTGAACTGCATACCGAGCTCCTGCTACGACTCGTCCGGTGTAAGTCTTGTAAACGTGTGCGGGCACATTATTCAATACTGACATTCTGCAGCATCTGGCTATCAACTCCGACAAGATGATCCGTCCTCACTCAAAGACATCGTCCTTTTAGTCCAGCGCACAGCCAGTCAAACAGGCGCAGACAACCTCTCCGTCCGCACCAAGTTTATGATCGAAACAATTAACGACCTCAAAAACAACAAGGCTAAAGCTGGTGCCACAGCCTCAGCTATCAACTCCGAACATCTCACAAGAATTCGCAAGACACTCGGCACGCTCAATAACCGAAACCTCAAGACCAGTGAACCCATGCGGATTGGCTTGGATGATCTCCGTGATACTGACAAACGAGGCAAATGGTGGTTAGTTGGCGCGAGTTGGCGAGGACGAGATAACGACAATCAAACAAGCAAGATGAGCGTATCGGCAACGACGACAGAAGTATTACCCGACGACATCAACGACGAAGATGGCGGTGAAACCGACCTCCTCGTTCTCGCGCGAAATGCTCGTATGAACACAGATATTCGCCGTGCCATCTTTGTCACAATCATGTCAGCAAATGACTACAAGGATGCGCACATCAAGCTAGTCAAACTCAATCTTAAACGCGCGCAAGAAGTAGAGATTCCCCGAGTATTGTTACATTGTGTCGGAGCCGAGAAGCAGTACAACCCCTATTACACATTGATAGCGCGCAAGCTGTGCAGCGAGCACAAGCAAAGAATGGCGTTTCAGTTTGCGCTATGGGACTTTTTCAAGCGGCTAGGTGAGAGAGCTAATGATGAGGACGAAGCAGAGAGCGAGGAAGATGAGGAGGGAGAGCGTGGTGTGAACATGGCGGTTCTCGTGAATTATGCCAAGATGTTCGGAAACTTGGTCGCTACGGGTGGTCTGGCGTTGAACGTATTGAAGGTGAATGAGATGTAATCCTATTGAGCAAGCGCTTCTGACCATATTGTTCACAGAACCTCGATCTCGTCTATCTGCAACCAAAGACCCGAACGTTTCTGGAGATCTTACTTGTTACTGTGCTGATCGCGTCCTCGAGCTCAGTATCTGGAAAGAAGCGCTCTTCTGTGACTACCACTCTGCCTTTGAGAAAGATCTTGGAACCTGCTTTCGCCTTTGACAATGTCATTGCTGGACTGCAGTATTTTTTCAAAAAGGTTGTCGTGAAAACCGATCTCACCAAGGATCAGAAGGAGAAGGCAGTGGTAAAGGAAGGATGCAGAGAAGCCATTCGCTTGCTTGAAGGCGCTGCGGCGGGAGAGCATGCTGCTGGAGATGGATATTGAGCTATTACCTACCCCATCTCATATATCAGGGTGCACGTCTTAGGAGAAAAGACCATGCGAATCCCCTCGATAACAATCAAGACTATAGGTTCGATTATCCCCGTCGCTATATCTCACAGTTCTTCTCTGCAGGGATCTTCGTCATGTCTAGACCATTCGATAACACTGCTGCGGCGACACTTTCTTTTGGGAAGGGAGAGAAAAATGTCTATTACGTCATTAGAACGCGCTCTTGGACACGACGCGACTGGTACCTCTGTACTTTGAAACGACTTTGAAACAACTCCAGATATCATCTTCTTTCCAAGCTCTTCTTCTCTTTTCATTTTGAGATTGTCTATTGTCCTGCGCACATAAATACTATTCTCTCATCCGCCTTCTCCCAGCTGTTTCATCCATCTTCCACCCTCTTCTTCTTGACACGAAAGTCCAACCTAGCATCCACCAGACCAAGAACACACAACCACACATCATGCCTTCCACACGCTCCTCCGCTCGCATCGCCTCCAAGTCCTCCGACAACCTCGCTGCCGATGCTTCGTCTTCTCCAACCAATGACAACAAGCGCAAAGCTGACGACGCTTCGCCCGCAAAAGGTTCTGCTAAGAAAAGTAAGAAGGCTGCTACACCCAAAAAGCAAAAGACCATTGAGCAGACCATGGAGCTGGAGAATGCGGGAGAGGAGGTTAAGGACGGGAAGGAAGTAGAGAGTGGTGAAAAGGGTGTGAAGGAAGCAGAGAGTGGTGAGAAGGGCGAGGCCAAGGATGTGGAGATGAAGGAAGCTGGTGAGGAGGAGAAAGATGGTGCAACGAAGGAGACAAACGGCCAGAGTGAGTTTAGGAGATGTTAAGATTCTGCTGAATGGCCTGCTCAGGGACTGACTATGGCACTATTATAGGTCCCACAATCGCCGAAAAGCAAGAGAATGGTGTCGAAGATCCTGCCAAGGATGAAGCTGGTGAAGAGGCTGCTGCAGTCGGCGAGTCTACTGGTGCGCAAGCTGAGGTCTCGGCTGAGGAACAAAGCAAGAAGGATACAACCAAGGAGAACGAGAAGGAGAAGCCATCTGAGGCAGCTACAAAGATGGTAGAAGAGCACATCAATGGTGACAACACTGAGTCGAAGCAAGATACCACTGAGAACAAGGACACCGGTGCGGCCGTAGAGTCAAACCCTATTCACGAAGACAAAGCTCGTGGTGAATCAATCCCAAGCACCATTCTCGAAAAGGGCATCATCTACGTAAGTCCCGACACCTCTGTCCTCCAACTCCTTCGCCCTCATCACTAACATCCTTCCTCTCTCACCAGTTCTTCACCCGTGCCTCCGTAACCACAAACTCAGACACACCCCACGCTCTCAACGAAATTGCCCGCTCCTATCTCGTCCTTCGTCCACTTCCCCCTTCCACATCTCTCGGCTCAGGCGCTCTCCCACCCACAACCAACGCCCGTCTTCTCGCTCTCCCAAAGAAAGTCCTACCAAAATCTGGCCGCGATCGCTTCATGGCTTTTGTCGAAAAAGCGAGCACAAGCATCGAATCACTCAAGGAAGACTTCATGCAAGGCAGTGACTACACCACCAAAACCACTGGCGTCAGACACACTCCACCTGTTACACCAATCGGCGAGGGTGTCTACGCGATCACGTCGACTGGCAATACGGGTGGTGGACGCACCACTTCTCACTTGGCTTACATGCTGACACTACCTGAGGAATTGGGAGAGGTGCAGCAGGAGATGGGACTGGCCAAGCAAGGCTCCTATGTCCTCAGCGTCAAGAATCCTGAGGCTGGTGGTCCAGCAAACGCAAGTTTGAGCCGCAAGCCCGATTGGCCGAAGGAGGTGCAAGAGAGCTTTGGCAGTTTGAGGTGGATGTCCTTGCAGGAGGGGGTGAAGCACTTGGAATATGCGAATGCGCAGGTGTTGCTCGTAGGAGAAGGACATGGCGAGCTGAAAGGTGCAGTTGAGACGAGTGAGGAAGCGAAGAAGGAAGAGGGTAAAGAGACTGCTGAGGAAGAGTTGGAGAAATTGGAGGAGGAGGATGAGGAGAGAGTGGAGGGTTTGAAGGGCGATGATGCTGTTTTCAGTGATCTGAAGATCAGTCATGACGAGTACCCGAGGTTGATGACGAGCTGGTAGTCGATTGCTGATGCTGGGTGAGGACGGTTGTGATGAAGTGTACCAAAATGGGTCATCTTGAGTTCAAGAGAAGAAGGCAAAAGCTGCATTTTCGCGAGCCATTGACCAACAGGACACCCTGTCTGTTGGGAGACGAGAACGAAATAGGCGCTGGTCGCTTGTTGTCATATCGTCATACTACCACTACCAGGTACTACTACATGGAAATGGAAATCGTCAAGACAAATGGAACTAAGACACTATTTAGTGCTGACCAGTTTGCTGTAATACTAATACTGATTGAACCAAAACCGCTATTTTACCATTTGGTTATGCTTGTGTTTGGAGCATCGTGGTATGGCTACTCTAACTCACCTCCTCCTCCAAATTCGTTTAAAATTTGATTCAGCAGTCTACATCTACGGCATCCTCTTCTTCACCAACAGTGTAACCCACTCATTATTGGAGCCTCTTGTACTCGACAGGAATGTTATGATTGGTCGCGCCTCGAGTCCGAGATCCAAGTCCGCCCACGAGTCTCATTTTTTAGCTTACACGACTGATTGGAAGGTAGTCCAAAAGCATATTAGCGGAGTAGATGTTCAAGCAATATTGTGTCCTTTTCAATGATTGTAGGATGACATAGATCGTTAGGGCTGAGTAAGAGGGCTTCGGTTAAACACTACACCGTGCTTGCGGTTCATGTTTGTGTTCCAGCCTATAGCTCTAAAGGACTGACAAGCACTGCCTCGCACGAATTGTTGACAGAAAGCTAGCAAAGCAAACGGGTAGAGCTAAGCCTGCCAAAGCACATTGAGCAGAGCATGTCCCGAGAGGTGAAACAATGTTATGAGATAGATTTTAGATACCGCCATATAGTGGTGCGGAAGAGAACAGCGCGGACCAGACGAGACCAGATGATAGATAGTAGTAATCCGTCAGAAGAGAAGAAAGATCTTTTTTCAGCGTGGTCTCAGATCAGAGCCAGACATCTCGCTATTGTACACACTGGCGACAACAATCTCGCAATATTAATAGAAAGAGATCGGAACGCATCGTTCTGCAAAGGTCTGTGCAAGACACTGCTGTTGCATGTCGTGAGTGTTGTAATGTTTCAAAAGGTTATATCCTAGACCTTGGGAGGTCTAGGTAATCGAATTTCTTGTCGGCAACATTACCCAACTCAAAGAAAAAAAAAAGGTGTGGAGAGTGCCAGTGGTGTTTCTCAACTCCATTCACTTCCTGATCTCGAGTGTCTCGTGCCGTAAGTACTGGGATCCCAAATCTGCGAGATAACCAGGATCAAAACTCGTGGTACAATTGCGCAGAGATAGCATACAGGACCCACTTTCGCAAAGTGAAGAAGGGCCCTTCCTTGCTCTTTCGATACAGTATCATCATTCCAAGTCGTTAGTACTCCCATCCGCCACAGCTTTATTCCTCCTCCCCACCATCCCACCCGTCCCCCAAAACCCCAAACACAACGGCAGCGGCACAACAACCACACACACCACCGCCTGAAACACACACGCCCACCTCATATCCCCCTGCCCTTTCTCATCCTCATCCCCATCCCCTCCCTTTCCCTTCGTTTTCAACGCATCCATGACCAAGATAAACACCGCACCCCCAAACTGTCCCAGAGTCCAACAAACCGTCGAACTAACCTCCGCACCCACACCTTCACCACACACGTCCACCAACATCTCCAACGCCAGCGGGACGAGGCTGAAGGACGCAGCTCCAAGCACAGAAAGTAGGATGTAGACACCCACCACGCTGCCTGTTTGGGGCAGGAAACACAAGAGTATGTAGGCTAAGGCTATGACGGGGACGAGAAGTTTGATTGTCGCCAGCCGCCACGAAGCGTGTTTGTCGAGGAGCGGGCTCGTGATTGCTGCGCTGAGGAGGCCGAGGAGGATAAGCAGGCCGCCGGCGATTCCGGCGGTTGTTTCGGTGAAGGGCCGAAAAGGTGTTAGGATGGGGACGAGGAGGGAGGAGGTGGCGTTGAAGGCGGAGGTGTAGATTGCGAAGGGGAGGGCGAGGAGGGGGAAGGAGGGGTTGGTTAGTAAGAGGCGGAATGTATCGCGGGTTAGTGGTGGGTGGTTGGTTGGTGGAGCGTTGGTTGTTGTTGTTGTAACAGTTCTTGGTGGTGTTGGTGGGGAGGAAGGGAGGAATAGGGTGGGTAGGGTGCAGATTGTGGAGATTAGTGAGATGTAGAGGACCATTGAGGGGATTGAGGAGGGTGTGGGTGTCCAGAAGGGGGTGATTAGTTGACCTAGCTGGAGAGAAGATGGTTGTTAGTGCTGGATATATAGTCATGGGGTAGCACTGCTAGCTAGTTCACCCAATGATAGATCTTATGTAGAGCTTCAAGTTTGACACGACTTGTATCATTCGAAAGGAATCCCAGGATCCCAAGCTGCGAGTACTTTGTAGAGATAGAGGAATTGCTTGCTCGCATACCAACGTTCTTCTGCAGCAGCAGCTTTCTCGATAAGAACTGCTGAAACTCATCACCCACTCACATCACCCAAATCCCGCACCATCACCCTCGCCCATCATAAATCATCACACTCACACTCATAATCACACTCACACTCATAATCACACTCACGCACACTCATAATCACACTCACACTCCCACTCACACTCCCACTCACACTCACATTTCACCAAAAAATACGAAAAAAAGAAGAACTTACAGCACCGCCCAACGGATTCGCCAAACTCGCAACAGCAGTCGCCCCAATCCTACTTCCCTCATCAAACCACACCTCCGAAAACCTCACGGGCGCAGCCAACACAAACACCTGACTTAAGCCAATAACAACCTGTCCGACCATCACAATTTTGAATCCCTCTGTCCCACCAACCCTCGCACCCACATACCTAACCCAACTCCCCACCACCATCAACACACTCGCAACTCTTATCGCACCGCCCGGCCCATACCGATTAAGCACCCAAAGACAGACAGGCGCAGCAACAACAAAAGCGAAGAGGAAGGCTGTACTCAACCAGTTTACAGCGGAGACGCCGACGCTGAAGTAGGTGGAGGCGGTGCTGGAGATGGGGGCGAAGGTGAGCCAGGACCAGGAGACGAGGATGTTGAGGAGGGCGAGTTGGGAGAGAGCTAGAAAGCGAGTTTTCGAGGTGTATGGGCGCTGGGGTATTGGGGATGCGTGAGAAGGAATCGGGGTGAGCTCGGTGGTGTTGGAGTCGGGTATATGTGCGTGTTTGGGGTCGTTGTTGACGTCGATATTTGAGAGAAGAGGGGCGGTCATCGAGGACGAGGACGAGGATAATGATTCATTGTTCATGGAGGATGTGGCGAGGTGATGGGGGTGTAGATGTACGAGACTACTGTGGACATTGATCTTCTAGAGGATGCTCTTGGAGGTCGAGGTCGACGCTCGGATTCTTGGCGTGCATGTCGCTCGGTGTTTTGTGATTACACCACTTCTAAAGCGGCATCGACATCACTGAAAGTCAAGTCATCTCAACTTCCAGCTGGGTAATCCACAATCTCATCACGGCAAGAAACCAGCCAGCAAGCAATTCCTTTTTCAAAAAAGGTCATAAAATTCGTTAAAACACACACCTCTAACTACGCCAAATGCCCAAACCATCAAGCCCAACCCATCAAGCCCAACCCATCAAACCCTCATCCCAAAACCCATAACACCAATCTACCACCTATTCGCCATCAATATCTGAATCTCATCCAACAAACCCTGCCTATTCCCAAACTCATCCTCCCTCTCCCCCATCCCCAACCCATGTCTACTCCACCTATGCACCGTCCCGCCCACCCAATGTCTAATCTTACACTCGCCCTGATCCTGACAAATCTTCTCCCTATTCAACCGATGAAATTTCGGTCCCATCGGCCCACTAACATAATGGTACTGGCCCGCGAACTTGTACTGGCGGTGGTCAGAAAGCGGATATGCTTTGTCGCCCCAGTGGCCGGGGAAGTTGAGCCAGGATGTGGGCGCATACGGATCTAGTGTTGAAGACCGGATGATGCGCGTGTTGGGGTCGAAGGTGTAGGAGTGGCTGTTTAGCGCGGGGTCCCAGAGGGGGCCGCGGTCGGTGACGTCGTGTAGGAGACCCCAGGGGAGGATGTAGCGGTGGACGCCGGCGCTGCCGTACATGGCGTGCGTTCCTGTGGCGGAGAAGCCGATGGGCTGGAGGAAAGCAAGCAAGCAGGCATTAGCTGGTGCGAATGAGTGACGAGAGTGTGGAAATATAAAACTTACGCGTTTGCCCCGCTTCTCGACAGCTGCGTAGGTATACGCTTCTCCGAAGAAATGCTCGCTGAAGAAGATCAATGTAGGCTCACCATCTACAAATCGCACACAAGTGTGTTCCCAATCGCCGACGTGGTTGCCGAATCGTACATTAACCACCTTGTTGCCCAGGTTGTAGCTGTAGAAGAAAAACCAAAATGCATCAACTACGCCGTTGCCTTTGTCGACGGATATCAGAATGACTGGCGCGTCGCTACGTCCTCCTTGCTCCAGAGGTATCGGACTGCCGGCTAATGAGCGCTTCTTGAGCTCTGAGGAAATCTGTTTGGCTTCTTCGTCTAGTTCTGCTTGGAGGTATGCTTCTTCGTCGAGCCTTTCCGCTTCCCTGCGTGCTTCTTGCTCTGTATATCCTTTTGTGTCAGGAGTCTCATCGTCGTCGTCCCAGTGGAATCGATCATCGTCGTCGTCGTCGTCGTCATCCTCACCACCATCACCACCATCACCATTGCTGTCACCAGGAATATTACTCTTCCCTCCCAACCAATCTGGTCTAGTTTCCACATCATCGTCACTATTCAAATATGCATCCCATCCATATTTACCAAGCAATCCCAATTCCGACATATTCCAATGTCTATTCGGTGTCTCAATCGGGGTATAATTGACATAAGGCATGGTATGCTCAAGGTGACTAGCAACATCACACGGCCAGAACTCTTCTTTCGAGTACAAGTGTATCAACGGCGCATAATCTAGAACATACTGCGGTATCGTCCGAATACGCCTTTCTTCGTCGTCCCATAAGTCCGGCTGCGCATCGCCGCTCATCCAGAATGCGCTATAGTTCTTGGGTGTAGCTGGTATGGCGCATGATTGACCGTCGGAACCGTCACTTATCGGAGCTAGATCGTCTATTGGAGAGAATGGGAGGTGTAGGTTTACTGTTGGACCACAGGCGAAACCAAACCATGCGCAGGCTTGTCTGTCTATCCAGTTTCGGCCGGTGATGTAGGTGTGGATGTTGCTTCTTGATGGTAGTGTGCAAGGGTTCGTGCTGATATGGATGTTGGATGGCGAGGGTAGGGTTAGAGGGAATAGAGGGAGCAGACTTGCGAAGCAGGCGAAGAAGATGCGGCGCTTCCGAATAGATCGATCGAGCTTGCTGTCCAGCAGCGGAGGGTGCTGGAATTCTGACATGGTGTGGAGATGCGAAGATGGGATTGAGTTTGCTAGATTGTGATGATGAAGGATGTGGTTGGGATACTGATGGCGGTGCTAGTGATGAGATGCCTCCTTGGTATCATGCGGATGTGTGTATGGATTGCTAACAAAAGCCGAGGAAGAATGGGGTCGAGAGTAGTGATGTGCAGGTACTGCAAAGGATCGTCCAGAGCCAAGTCTAGTTGTTATGTGTAGTGCACGGTAGTGTAGGTAGCGATGTGAGACTTGTGGCAAAGCTTATGTAACACCGGAACTGATAGGGACGGGGGTGAGAGTCTCAATAGATGTTGTGGTTGATGTCGCTCATGCTCGTCTCAAATGCCTCACATACCTCACCTCGGAGAAGGGGAAGAACACAGGTTGATGCTTCGGATGAAGCCGCCAGTCGTCCTTTGTCGTCTCTGCACTGCCGTGTGTTCCATCTAGCCTCGATTAAGAACGATCGAGGGGTACTATTACGACCACTTGAGCTCTGGTACGACATCCACCCAAAAAGCTTAGTCGGAGATGGCGCCTCTGAGCTTATCACAACAACATCCAACCAATAATTATTATCACAACAATACAAGACAAGACAAGACATGGACGACGACGACTTCTCTCCCGACCCAGAACTTGCAGCAGCATTGGGCTTCTCTTCCTTTGGTGCCCAACCAAGCACCAAACGACGAAAGTACAACACCTATGACGCTGTAGTTGACATTGACGTTCCCCACGGCAGTGCAGCAAACTCTCTCCCACTAGGTCAAAGGCCTCCAAAATCAAATGTCAATGTCAACAATGCTACCCAAGACCCTTCTCCTCCCAGCAAAGAAGCAGGGGAAAAGAGAGAGAACGCTTTAGAGGCAGCAGATGGCGCAACTGTTCTACCTGCAACTAATCCTGAAACATCAAGCATGTCGCAAGACTGGCATGTCCAGACTTCAGGCCCGCGCAACTTTTCGCAGTCTGAATTGCATGCGCTGAGGGAAGGTGTGAGGTTGCCAGGAGGGACGCTCACTTATTTTCTACCGAGTTTTATTGAAGATCCGTGGAAGGAAGGATGAATAGCAGCTTCGAGTACTGGCAGAAATGTTACCAGTCCATCCGTCTTCGGTCAAGCTGGATTGATGATGGAAACTATACCCCCCAGGAAGTCTGGAAAAACGACCAGTACGACCTGTAACTAGACGTTCTATTACTTCATCAAACAAAGCACCACCACAGAGAAAAATCTACCCATAGGCGTCTCTCTGAATTACACCCAACCATTCAAGCACCTGATGTCAGCCTCGTTAGCACTTGCATGATCGAAACGGATGTCGTTATCCGGCCACCAACACCACAACCAGCATTTCCAACCGCAACTCACCAGACCCGATCTCCTTCGAAACAAATATGGCAATGGCATCACAACAGCGCCAAACTCAACCACATCATCACTTATCGTCAGCTTACCGACCCATGATGTTATTTTCCATCTTTCGCAGACGATATACAATCCACTTGGTGTTTTAATTAGGTTGATAGATTCGCTTGAGTCGGTATCGATTCATGTTTTTACAAGTGGGCGCGTGCCCGCAGAGAGATTGAGTTATATTGTCAAGCAGGGTGATCGACACAAAGACAATATTTACGCAATAGAGGGAGAGCACCACACAATGACACTCCACCAATCTGCCAGAGCTTGGGAAAAGGGAGGCGTTACTAGCAGCATCTACCAAGGTAGTGATTGCTACATTACTACAGTATCTGATTGTGATGTACGACGGTACAAATACATACTCATCGGCTCTCGCTTGGCCCCACGCGCACGACTGAAGCAATTCAATGATATAAGAAGACGAAGGAAGAAGGAGTAATAAATGGATTCAAAGTAATCGCTCAGAAAGAAGGCAGAGACTATATAAACCCCCCAGAACCCAAACCCAGTCCACTCCAGAACACTATACAAGACAAACCCTCCAAAAACAACCCAAAAGTCACCACCCAAGAGAAAACATACACCCTTGCTTCAACTCACTTCACTCACTTCCTCCTCCCCCTCTCGCCAACCGACCCCTCAACCCTCCTCAACATCCCCCTCAGCCCCACGCCCCTCTCCCCATTCTCAACCAACCACGCCTCCATCCCCTCCCTACACCTCCTCATGCCCTTCAATACCGGCAACCTCCCTCCCTCCTCTCCTACCGTATTCTGTCCCGAATTAAGCATAACCTCAAAGAATTCCGTCCAAATCTCACCCTGCCACCACCTCTTCAGCCCTTCTTTCAGTTTATACCTCTTCCCCCCACTACCGCCACCCAGGGCATTCCCCGTCCCCTTTTCCACCACCGTGTCGATGTACTTGCCGAAGAGCAATGTATGTGCGATTGCAGCGATGCCGTGGTAATCCGCCTGGTACGTCCACGGGCGGAGTTCGCGCATTTCGGCACAATCGGTCGATGTTGTCGCCCAATCGGCTATAAACTGGACAGCAGGGGTGAAAGCGCGCATGTCGATGCCGCGGCCAAAGTCGATCAGGGAGATGCCAGTGGTGCACCAGTTGTTGGCGCCGGTGGGGGTGTAGGGCGCTGTGAGCTCTGCTTCGTCGGTGCTGTTATTGTTGAGACGGAGCATGACGTTATCCGCTTTCAAGTCGCCGTGGATGATGCCTTTAGCGTGAAGGGCCTCGACAGTGCGTAATAGCTCGACGACGAAGAACATGGCTAATGTTTCGTCTAATGCTCCACCGCCCGACGCAGCGTTTTGCGCTACGACTGTGTTGACTAGGTCGAGGAGGGTGCCGTGTTCGAGGTATTCTTCGACGAGGTAGCCTTCGTCGGTGTATATGTGCATTTCGTAGGCACGGATGATGGAGGCTGCGGCGCGGGAGACGCCGAGACGACGGTGGACGGTGGAGAGGATGTAGAATTCCCATGCTGAAGGCGGTTCTTCTGTTTTCAGCGCTTCGACTGGACGGCGAGCGATGCCGAAGGAGCCTTTGCCCATTTGGGAAACGGCGATAGCTTGGTCCGAGTCGTTAGTTGAGCTTGCAGTGGAAGAGTCGAGGTGCTCGATGAGATAGACTGGTGCGTAGGCCCCTGCTCCTAGCTCTCGCTTGATTGCGTAAGTGCGATCGGAACCTGGAAACTTGAGGATTGGTGGCATGACGACGGTGGACATGGTTTTGTCACTATTCGAGCGGCCTTTCGCGTTGGCTTTGCAATATTTCTTGATCTCGGGTTTCCGACCAAATGATTCGTCGCCGTGGTCGAAATAGCCGTCGTATGTGGTTAGTGGTGGATGGATTTCTTTGAGAATAGTGGCGTGTATGCTTTCTTCCATCGGATTGCATTGCGCGTCGAGGATGATCGGACCTTTCTTGACGTTATCCGCTGGCTTGGCTACGGTGGCTGGCAGTCTAGGCTTGGGATTTGTAAATGTTGGTGGTGGAGGAATCTTTGGCATTTCCTTGGCCTGCTCGATAGCTTCTTGGAAAGGACTACTCCATAGTTCATCATCACCCTCTGGTATGGTCGGTGTCTTTTGTGATGTCTTTGGACAAGGTGTTTTTGCACTGAAGTAATCCTTCTCATGCCTGGATGCAATAGTGCCAATTGATGATTCCGTCTTCTCAACAATTGGTGTCATAAAAGGTAATCTGTTATACGCTGCTTGCTGTGCGTCCCGATATGGCCTCGTTGGTACGTTATAGCCACTTGGC